>Ga0114932_10005598_pt1 | contig 11101 bp, 12 predicted proteins | sample 2SBtaG_2_FD_87286 | JGI IMG/M metagenome (GOLD analysis project Ga0114932, IMG submission 87286) | Deep subsurface microbial communities from Kolumbo volcano to uncover new lineages of life (NeLLi) - 2SBTROV12_ACTIVE470 metaG | ecosystem: Environmental > Aquatic > Marine > Volcanic ... | reverse complement strand
GGGCGGTGCAATCCAAAATTCCGGCTGACCAAATTCGCGAAGGCGTTCAGACGTATCTTATCGTCGATACAAAAAATAGCGAAGTACTGGACAGTTTCACCGTAATCGCGGGCGATCCGCTTTCCGATGATGTGCGCGCCGAAATAAATCTGTTGCGCGCCGAGCTTGATATGCTGAAACGCGCGTTTCGTCGCCACTGCGTTGAGACCGGAAACTGACGCCGCGTTGCGCGTGACTTTGTGCCGGTTTTCCAGCAGTCTGCCAAAAAACCGCCGCGCAGAAAGCCAGCCCATGAGCAACCCAGTTTTTCCGCATATTTTTGCCCCGCTCAATCTTGGCTTCACCACGCTCAAGAACCGCGTGATGATGGGATCGATGCACACCGGTCTGGAGGAACGCGGCGATTGGGAAACCATCAAAACCTATTACGGCGACCGCGCGCGCGGCGATGTTGCCCTGATTGTTACCGGTGGCATGGCCCCCAACAGCGAAGGCGGCGTTTTCCCCGGCGCGGCGGGTTTATTCAATTCGGAAGACATTTCAAACCACCGTGGCGTCACCGACCGTGTGCACGCCGAAGGCGGCAAGATCGCTATGCAAATATTGCACGCGGGACGCTACGCCTATTCGCCGGAATGCGTCGCGCCCTCGCCCGTAAAGTCACCTATTTCGCCGTTTCCGCCCAAGGAACTGGACGAAGCGGGCATCGAAAAACAGATCGCCGACATCGCGACGGCGGCGGGCCGGGCCGGCGAGGCGGGCTACGACGGCGTGGAAATCATGGGCTCTGAAGGCTATTTTCTGAACCAGTTCATCGTGGAGCACACGAATAAGCGAACCGATAACTGGGGCGGCAGCTATGCCAACCGCATTCGCCTTCCCATCGAGGTTGTCAAACGTGTACGCGCTACGGTAGGGCCAAATTTCATCATCATTTACCGACTGTCGATGATCGATCTTATCCCTTTGGGGTCAACATGGGCCGAGGTCGTGCAGCTGGCCAAGGAAATCGAAAAGGCCGGTGCCACGATTATCAACACGGGCATAGGCTGGCACGAAGCCCGCATTCCCACCATTGCCACATCGGTGCCGCGGCACGCTTTTAGCTGGGTCACCAAAAAACTGATGGGCGAGGTTTCAATCCCGATCATCACCTCGAACCGTATCAATACCCCTGCAGTGGCAGAGTCTGTATTGGCGGACGGCTGCGCCGACATGGTGTCGATGGCACGTCCGTTTTTGGCCGACGCCGATTTTGTGGCCAAAGCCAAGGCCGGAGACCACGCGTTGATTGCGCCGTGCATTGGCTGCAATCAAGCCTGTCTCGACCACACGTTTTCAGGAAAAACTTCCACCTGTCTGGTCAACCCGCGCGCCTGCAATGAAATTGAACTGACCTATGGTCCGACAAAAAATACCAAACGCATAGCAGTAGTCGGAGCCGGTCCCGCTGGACTGTCGACCGCTTTGGTCGCAGCAGAACGCGGGCACGACGTGACGTTGTTCGAAAAATCCGAAACCATCGGTGGCCAGCTGAACATGGCGCGAATGGTCCCCGGAAAAGAAGAATTCGACGGTCTGTTAGATTACTATCGCGCCCAGTTGCAAAGCCTTGAAATAGGCGTACGACTTGGAAAAACCATTACCAGCGATGACCTGAGTGGCTTTGACCATGTGGTCATAGCCACGGGAGTGCTACCGCGCGATCCTGAAATTCCGGGGCAGGACGGCCCAAACGTGGTGTCTTATGTTGATGTACTGCGCGGCAAAGTTCCTGTCGGCGCGACGGTTGCCATCGTCGGTGCCGGTGGCATTGGCTTTGACGTGGCTGAATTTCTGGTCGAGAACCGTCCCGGCCCGACCGAAGATCTGAAAACATGGCAAAAAGAATGGGGCGTCGCTGATCCCGCCGAATCCCGCGGCGGGCTAAGCGATAGCGGCGCGATGCCCGGAGCCCCTGCCCGTCAAGTCACGTTGTTGCAGCGCAAGGCGCAAAAGCTGGGTAAGGGACTTGGCAAAACAACCGGCTGGATTCACCGCGCAACCCTTAAGATGAAAAATGTGGAAATGATCGGTGGCGTGAACTACGAAATGATCGACGGCGACGGCCTTTATATCAGTTTTGGCGAAGCCCGCGAAAATCCACAGCTGGTCAAGGCCGACACCATTGTGCTGTGCGCCGGCCAGGTCAGCAACCGCGCGCTGGCCGATGATTTGAACGGATCAGGCGCAGACGTGCACGTCATCGGCGGCGCCGACGTGGCCTCGGAACTCGACGCCAAACGCGCCATCGCACAGGGTGCCAGACTGGCCGCCGATTTCTAGCGCCGCAGGCGTCCGCTTTGCCCGTCCTGCGCTCTAATCAGCTGTCGTCGCGCCAGCCCTCGTCTTTATGGGTTCCATCGCAAAACGGTTTGTTTTTGGACAATCCGCATCGGCACAATACATAGGATTTCCTGTCAGCCGCCGAGGCCCAGTTTACCTCCTCTATGTCCATATTGGTAACCCGCAACGGTCCGTTTTTCTCAACAACTATGCCCGCACCCTCAAGATCAAGATGCTTGGGTTCTTCGCCTTTGCCGTTGTAGCGAAGCGCCCCTGACGGACAGGCGCGCACAACTTCCTCGACCGCCTCGATGGTGCCGTTGTCGGGCTGAATCCACGGGCGTTTTTTACTGTCAAATATTTCGACATGGCGTTTGCCGCACTCCGCCGCGTGTGAACACAACAAAAGCGAGTAATGTACGTCGATTTCACTGCCTTCGTAGCTCAGGATTTTATCTTTCGGCGGGTCGGCGGGGTCTGGCGAACTGCCGTCAAAGCCAACTTTCTTGTGCGATCCGTCGCAAAACGGTTTGTTCTGGCTGTTTCCGCACCTGCACAGCGCCATCACCGGTTTTAGCTCCAGTTCGGTGCCGTCAGAATTCTCCAGTCGCGGCAGGTTTGCCACCCGAATGAATGCGTTTTCACGAACGGCAATGGTCGGTTTTTCGTCGTCGGTCATTTCTTTGATTCTCCAATGTTTGCCCTACTATCAAAGCGTCCGATACGATTGTCAAAGCGCGATCATGGTTCGTGTGCAAGTAACTGCCGCGCGACCGCCTTGCCCATATCGGCATGTGCGCATGCGATCTTAAAATTACGCTCTATTGCTGGTCGCATGGCGTCGTACTGCGCCACTGTCAGACCTTGCAGTGCGATCTCTATTTCGTGTGCATTTGTACACTCAATAAGCCCGCCTTTGTCAAATACGTCTCCGACCGTTGGCGAGCCCCAATAGATTGGCACGGTTTTTGTCAGCAGACAATCGGTCAGTTTTTCAGACACATAGCCGATTTCGCGTGTGTTTTCGATAACGACTGAAAACCGATACGGCACCAGACCGTGGGATTTGTCCGCAAGACTCTGGTAGGCCCGTCCACGCAAATGCAGCGGATACGTATTTGCGATCGACCACCGGGCAATTTCGTGGCGCAAACGGTGGCCTTCAAGATCGTTGCGTTTTGACGCAATCAAGGACACCAGTTCGGTTTTTTCGGGCGCATCACAGGGTTGAACCCACGCATTCGTTGTCACGAAAGGAAGCGCATTGGGAATCCGGCCGATCAGTTCGGGCGACGAGGTCACGACGCGATGGAACCGCCAGTACATCCACCGGATCAGCCGATAATACCGCCCATGAACCGACTTGGGTTCGACCAGCAGCAGAGACACCTTGCAACGCAAATCGGGAAACCGCCCAAAAAAGGTTCGGCTGCTGGTATAGACGAAAAGATGATCGTCCGGCCCGAGATCTGCCAGATATCCCTCCGTTGCGCTGTCGCGGCCAAGTGGAAAATCAACCTCTGAAAAGGGAATGTTCCCCATGCGTTTGGTCTTGCGCAGCTCGTAGGGCAAAAAGGCGATCAAAGGCTTCATGCGGGACGCGACACGTTTGTCAGACGCGCGACTGCGCCAGCGAATCCATCGTATCGACAAGCGTTTTGGTAATTGACGGTTCTGATAACGCGTGGCCTGCATCGTCCAGCAAGTGCAACGAAACATTCGGCCATTTCGCAGCCAGCGCAACCGCGCTCTTGGGTGGGCAGATCATATCGTACCGCCCCTGAACAATCGCGCCGGCGATATGTTCGATTTTCTGCATGTTATTCAGAATATGGGTGCGTTCGTCCAGAAATCCTTTGTTAACAAAATAATGATTTTCCAGACGCGCAAATGCACGCGCGTATTCAGACGGGGCTTTCCCTTGGGCTGCGCGCGGTTTCAGCGTCGCCGTCGCGCTTTCCCAATTGGACCAAACGCGACCATATTTCAGTTCGGTCTCGTGGTGACCGCTGAACAGTCTTTTGTGATAGGCGGCAATCAGGTCAAATCGCTCGTCCGGCGGAATCATGTCAACAAAGACCTGCCACGCTTCGGGCCAAAAATTGCCCGCGCCACCGCCATAGAACCAGTCCAGTTCATCGCCCGTCATAAGAAAAACGCCGCGCAGCGCCAGAAAATTTACCCGCGCTGGGTGCTTTTGCGCGTATATCAGCGACAGCGTCGCGCCCCACGACCCCCCAAACACGTCCCACGATTCAATACCCAACACGGTTCGGATTTTTTCTATATCGGCCACCAGATCCCACGTGGTGTTGTTGGTGACATCGGCATGCGGCTTGGAGCGACCGCATCCGCGTTGGTCAAACAGGATGATCCGGTAATGCTGCGGGTCAAAAAACCGGCGCATCGCGGGGCTGCACCCACCGCCGGGTCCGCCGTGCAAGACAATGACGGGGTGGCCTTTTGGGTTGCCGCATTGTTCAAAATAAATCCGGTGGCCGCCGCCGACATTCAACATCCGCGTGTCAAACGGCCCGATCGACGGGTAAAGAATATCGTTTGCGCTGATTTGGCTCGCAGATTTGTCCATCGGGTAATATATACTCCTTACGAGCCCCTTTGGGCCTATCATTGGCAGTTTGAAAAGCAGAGTGCAATGCCGTCAACCACGACAGTCGACCCCGGTGAGATTGCAAAATTCGAGGCAATGGCCTCGGAATGGTGGGACGTCAACGGCAAGTTCAAGCCTTTGCACATGATGAATCCTGTGCGGCTTGATTACATCAATGCCCAGATTGCCACGGAATTTAACCGCGACTTAATCGAGCCTAAGCCATACAAAGGCCTGCGTATTCTTGATATCGGTTGCGGGGGCGGGCTGTTGTCCGAACCCATGGCGCGGTTGGGGGCAAAAGTGGTGGGCGCCGACGCGGCTGCCGGAAACATCCCCGTAGCGCAGATCCACGCGGCGCAAAGCGGTCTGGATATCGACTATCGGCACGCAACGGCTGAACAGCTTGCAGCGGAGGACCAGCAATTTGACGTCGTTCTGAGCATGGAAATCGTCGAACATGTCGCCGATCCACTGGCGTTTCTGACCACGTGTCAACAATTGCTTAAACCCAATGGGCTGATCGTTTGCTCGACCATAAACCGCAACGCCAAAAGCTTTGGCATGGCGATTATTGGCGCAGAGTATGTCATGCGCTGGCTGCCAAAAGGCACGCACGACTGGCAAAAATTCATCACACCGGACGAGCTGTCCGACACAATGTCGTCTGCTGGTCTGGACGTCGTTGATCGAAAGGGGTTTGTGTTCAACCCGCTTTTGTGGCGCTGGTCTATGTCCGATCGCGACCTAAGCGTTAACTATGTGCTGACGAGTGTTAAGCGCGGTTAATCATTTTCAAACTGTCTGCGCAGCTCTCGCAGGAACGGCAGCATATTTTTGATCGTGTCGCTTCCCATGGACCCGACGACCGATTCAAAAATTGGTGAGATCGCCCGAAGTGCTTCTTCACGCGCCGCAACACCAGCCGGACTTACCACGATGAATTTGCGACGTCCGTCGTCCCAATCCGGACGCAAATAAATGTACCCAGCCGCCGACAATTTGCCCAACGTGTTGGTCATCGCGCCCTTGGTGACGTTAAAAATCCGTGCCAATTGCGCAGGCGATTTTTCCGCACCCAGGCGCACAAGAAGATTGAGCACCGAAAAATGCGACACTTCCATACCGCGGGGTAGCGCCTTGGCCAGCCGACCGCGGGCCAGTTGGTCGACCATGGCAATTTCGCCAAACAGCGCGATGGCCAGAGAGTCGCCCTCGCTGCTCATGGTGTGTTCTCGAAAACCGGATTATGCGACAGCGACGGGATACGATGCCGCGCCTCTGCGACTGCGTTCAAATCTACATCGGTCATCGTCACGCCCGGCGTTGCGCCGCCGTCCGCCACGATGTCTCCCCAGGGCGATACGATAAGCGAATGCCCAAACGTTTTACGCGCTTTGCCGACTGTCGCCGCATGGGTGCCGCATTGTGCCGGCGCCACTATGAAACAGCCTGTTTCTATCGCGCGCGCGCGCAGAAGAACGTGCCAATGCGCGGCTCCGGTGACCGGTGAAAACGCTGACGGGACGGTAATGATCTGCGCTCCGGCCCGTGCGAGCGACCTAAAAAGACTGGGAAACCGCAAGTCATAACAAATGGTTAGCCCAATATTTCCGACGGCGGTCCTGGCCAATGATTGTTTGCAACCGGGCCGAAATCCAGCCGATTCGCAGTAGGTTTCACCAGCGCTAATTTCGGCATCGAACATATGAATTTTGTCGTATGCCACGGTAATGGCACCCGTGGGCGCAATCAAAAAGCTGCGGTTCACAAACCGCCCGTCGGGATCGTCCGATTTCAGTGCCAGCGATCCAATCAGCAGCCAGACACCGAGTTCGTTCGCCAGCGCAACATAGGCCGACAGTGACGGATCGTCGTTTTGATGGTGCAATTGCGTCTGCTGGTGCGCGCGGTTCAACGAAACGATATTTGTGACCTCGGGCGTTGCCACAAATGTGGCACCCTGATCAGCCGCCAGACGTATGAGCGCAGTCGTTGCAACAATATTCTCTGGTGGAAGATCGCCCGACGTCAGCTGAACAAGCCCAATGCGCAAAGCTACAACGCAAGCATGGGATCAAGTTTGCCCGCCCGTTCCAGCGCGAAAAGATCATCGCACCCACCAACGTAGTCATCGCCGATAAAAATTTGCGGCACAGTGCGTCCACCGCTGGATCTGGCCATCATTTCGGCACGTTTTGACGGATCGCGCGCGACGTCGATTTCGCTGAATTCAACGCCTTTGGATTTCAACAGACGCTTTGCCGCGACGCAAAAGCCGCAGAATCTGGTGGTGTAAATATCGACGTCTGGCATGGGATCTCGCTATAGTATGCGGTGGCACTATAGTCATTTAGTCATTGTGCGCAACGCGCGCCAGTACCAATACGTTCACGGTTTCAGCACCACTTGTGAGGCAGGCGTCAGTGCAGGCTGAAAGAGTTGCGCCGGTGGTCATCACATCGTCCACTATCAAAATATTTGCCTTTTTCAATATTTCCGATTTTTTCGGTTTAATTTCAAATGCTTGTTTGACGTTATTAATTCTTTCTTCGCGTCCAAGACCGTCCTGAATCGGGGTGGCCCGGCATCGGTGCAGTATGTTGGGTTCAAATCGCCGATCCAGCATACCGGCAATCCTTGCAGCCAGCAAAGCTGCCTGATTGTACCGTCGCCGAAAGAAACGGAATCGGTGCAACGGTACCGGCACGATGATTGTATCAGATTGGATCAGATCACCCGCCGCGGCAGTCATCCAGCGGGCCATGGAAACACACAAATCGGACCTGTCGCCGTATTTTAGCGCCAAAATCATTTTGCGTGCGGTGCCGCCGTATTTCAGTGCTGCGCGGCCTCTGTCCCATAGTGGTCGTTCACAAATACACGAATCACACAAGGTTTTGGTATCACCACTTTCGCCGGGCAGCGGCGTTCCACAGGCATCGCACACCGTGCCGGAAATAAACTCGGTATTCTCCCAACAGGTTTTGCACAGTTCAAAATCAGAGTCGGTCTCCGCGCGGCAGGAAATACATTGCGGTGGGTACAACATACGTACGGCTGTTTGCACGGGCGATTGTAATAACACCACATTTTTCCTAATGTTTTGGTTCGCAACAGAGTGCTTTGACCGTGCCACCAAGACTGTTTGACCATGACGCCCGGACCATGCGCCAACAGCGTGCGTTGCGTACCGGCCAGGCCGCGACATTCCTGCACGATCGTACTGCACTGCAGATTTCAGAAAGACTGACAGAGGTTAACCGATCGTTTACAAAAATCGCAATTGTCAGTGGTTTTACCGAACCCTGGCGCGCGGTTTTCCCGAACTCCACGATTGTACCCGAAATTGATACCCTGCCGTTCGCGGCCGACACCTATGATCTGATCATTCACGCGCTGGCGCTGCATGCCTGTAACGATCCGCTTGGACAATTGATCCAATGTCACCGCGCACTGAAGAAGGACGGCCTGTTCATCGCGGCATTGTTTGGGGGCCAAACCCTGCACGAACTGCGCGCAACTTTGGCCTACGGCGAATCAGAAATCACCGGAGGTATCAGTCCACGCGTGTTTCCCATGGCTGAAATCCGCGATCTGGGTGCTTTATTGCAGCGGGCGAATTTTTCGCTTCCTGTAGCGGATAATGATGTTTTAACAGTGACTTACAAAACTTTACTCACGCTAATGCACGATTTGCGGGCCATGGGTGAATCCAACATCTTGTCCGACCGCCTGGACCGATTCACCGCATCCAAAGTATTTTCCTGCGCCGAACATCATTATCAGCTTAATTACTGCAATAATAACAACCTTTTACCGGCGACATTTGAGGTCATATTTCTGACTGGATGGCGCCCCGACGAAAGCCAGCAACAGCCGCTGAAACCCGGGAGCGCGCAAACGTCGCTGCAAACAGCGCTGAATGCTGCGACACAGGATGATCTTGACCCTGACGCCAACTAGGGTTCCTTTGCCCACATGACAAACGCGACACACGCAAAAACCGGCATTTTAATTGCCAATTTGGGCACACCGGACAGCACTGGTTACTGGGATATGCGCCGTTATCTCAGCGAATTTCTGTCCGATCAACGCGTAATCGATTCACCACGATGGAAATGGCAACCGATTCTACAATTGATCGTCTTGACAAAAAGACCGTTTTCATCCGGTGCCGCGTACCGGTCTATCTGGAACAACGACGCTGACGAAAGCCCGCTGCTGACGATTACACGCGCGCAATCGGAAAAGCTCCAATCGGCGATGGCGGACCGGTTTGGCAATTCTGTGCTGGTTGAATTCTGCATGCGGTACGGCAATCCATCCACCGAATCCAAACTGCAGAAACTGATCGATGCGGGTTGCACGCGAATCGTGTTTTTTCCGCTGTACCCGCAATACGCCGGTGCAACGACAGGCACCGCCAACGACCAGTTGTTCCGGGCTTTGCAAAAAATAAAGTTTCAACCGGACCTGCGCACAATCGGTGCCTATTTTGAGCATCCAAAATTTGCCGCGGCTCTGGCGGCCTCGATCACTCAAGCCTACGACCAGCTGTCCGCGAAGCCCGAAGTGCTGGTGGCGTCCTATCATGGATTGCCCCAGCGTTATATCGACGAGGGCGACCCTTACTACGAGCATTGCATTGCCACGACGCGTGCGGTGCGCGAACAACTGGGATGGAATGACGGTCAAATCGTCACGGCGTTCCAATCCAAATTCGGCCCAACCGAGTGGATTAAACCAGCAACCGTCGATCTTGTGGCCGATCTGGCGCGGCAGGGTAGAAAATCGATTGCGGTTTTCGCGCCGGCGTTTTCCGCTGATTGCATCGAAACGCTTGAAGAGATTAACGAAGAAATCGCCGATAGTTTCAAAGCGGCGGGCGGTGAGGAATTCACCTATATAGCCTGCCTGAATGCAGGCGACGACCACATCGACATGATGGCGGATATTGTGGCGGACAACATTCAGGGCTGGGTCTGACGACCTATAACCAGTCGCGCAAAATCGGGATCAGCGGCAGATCTGCCGGTGGCATTGCATAGTTTTTCATGTCACGCGGCCGCACCCATTTGAGCTCCTGACCTTCCTTGGCCAGAATTGTGCCCTGCCACTTCCGGCACGCAAACAGCGGCATCAGCAAATGAAAATCGTCGTAGGCATGGCTGGCAAAACACAGTGGTGCCAGACAACTTTGCCACGTGTCGACGCCCAGTTCTTCTTGTACTTCACGGATCAGGGCGGCCTCGGGTGTTTCACCGGCCTCGATTTTTCCGCCCGGAAATTCCCATAGCCCCTCCATGGATTTACCCTTGGGACGCTTGGCCAACAACACCCGTCCATCAATGTCGATCAGCGCGACCGCCACCACAAAGACCAGTTTCATGACCGGTAGTCCGCGTTGATTGCGACATAGTCCTTGGTTAAATCACAGGTCCAGATTTTGGCCGTCCCGTCACCGATCGCAAGGTCCACTTTGATTTTCAGGTCCTGATTTTTCATATAGGCCGCGCCGTCGTCTTCGCGATAGTCCGGAGACACCCAACCACGTGCGGCCACAAGGATATCGCCAAACCAGATCGAAACTTTATCGCGGTCTGCACGCGCGCCGGATTTACCAATCGCCATGACCACCCGGCCCCAGTTCGGGTCTTCACCTGCGACGGCGGTTTTTACCAGCGGTGAGTTGGCAATGGCTTTGCCAATCTTATGGGCGTCAGCCTTGGACTTCGCGCCGGTGACTTCTATTTCCAGAAACTTGCTGGCGCCTTCCCCGTCGCGTACCACCTGATGCGCAAGGTTCAACATCACCTTTTCCAGTTCGCGCGCAAATATCCGGCCGGATTTTGAGTTGGCATTGGTAATTTTTGCACCGCTTTGGGCCGTTGCGACCACGATCAGACTGTCAGAGGTCGAGGTATCGCTGTCCACAGTAATGCAATTGAACGTTTTGCGATTGAGCCGCGTAACCATGCCTTGCAGCACAGCCTGATCAACGGCGGCATCGGTGAATATGAACACCAGCATCGTTGCCATGTCAGGGGCAATCATACCCGACCCTTTCGCGATCCCGGCAATGTTGACTATGTTCTCATCAATATTGAAGGACGTGCCCGCGCCTTTGGCGAACGTGTCGGTCGTCATAATGGCCTGCGCCGC
>Ga0114932_10005596_pt1 | contig 11103 bp, 14 predicted proteins | sample 2SBtaG_2_FD_87286 | JGI IMG/M metagenome (GOLD analysis project Ga0114932, IMG submission 87286) | Deep subsurface microbial communities from Kolumbo volcano to uncover new lineages of life (NeLLi) - 2SBTROV12_ACTIVE470 metaG | ecosystem: Environmental > Aquatic > Marine > Volcanic ... | reverse complement strand
GATGCGGTTTCTAAGGCTATCAAGGGAGATGGTTAGAGAATTTATATTTTGTTCACTTTTATTGTGGCAAATCGGTTTTATTATAGGAATATTATTAAAGTTATTTTACAAACCAAGTGGGAAGAATTTTGTTTCAACAACAATACCATCAAGAATACCGGCGGTAGAAGTTGAAACACCAAAAGTAAAACCAACTCATGTGGATATAGAAGTGAAAAAACAAATTACTACAGAGAAACCAACAACATCAACGATTAAATCGGATGAAGTTATCAAGGGTAAAGTAAAGACTCAAAAGAGTAAATTAAGAAAATTAACAAGAGGGTTATAATATGGCAAAAGGTTTAGATTGTGGAACATCATTTTATATTGCTGCCACAAAAGATAAAATTAAAAAACAAAGAAATGCATTCCTAACAGTAGACGGGGAGGTGAGTCAAGTCAAACGAATGCTAAAAAGACAAGGAATACCATTTGTAGAAAAGGGAAATAAAATACACATCGTTGGTCAACACGCTTTTAATTATGCTCAGATATTCAGTACTGCAGAATTAAAACGACCTATGAAAAGTGGATTGTTAAATCCAACAGAAAAAGATAGTTTGCCGGTATTGAATGCCATTATCGGTGAACTCTTAGGTGATGCTAAAGATAAAGAAACTTGTGTATATTGTGTTCCATCTAAACCTATTGATGTAGATAGAGAAGTTAGTTATCATGAAGATGTATTGAGAACTATTATTGAACAATATGGATATAATGTTAAGAAAATTGAAGAGTCTGTTGCACTTGGATATGAGGGATTGGTTGATACTCAATTAACTGGTATAGCTATTTCAATGGGCGCCGGTATGTGTAACATAGCCGTAATGTATCAAGGAATGACTGCTTTATCTTTTAGTGTAAGTCGTGGTGGTGATTGGGTTGATGACAATGTGTCAATGGATACTGGAGTTTCAAAAGCTAAAGTGACTAATATTAAAGAATCATCAGATACTTTAAATTTATCAAAAGGTGTATATCAAGATATCTATGAAGAAGGAACTGATGAGGCAAATGTTTTAATTGCAATTCGTTCCTATTATGGTGCTCTTGTTAACTATTTATTAACGAACCTAAAGGTTCAATTTGAAGGTGTGGAAAATGTACCTAATTTTCCTGATGCAGTACCGATTGTAATTGGTGGTGGTACATCATTGGTCAAAGGATTTTTAGATGTCTTTAATGAACAATTTGACCAAAATGAATTTCCAATACCTGTATCGGAAATAATTTTAATTGAAGATGCTCATACGGCAGTAGCTCGTGGGTGTCTTTCTGAGGCACAATTAATTGAAGAAGATGAAGAAGATTAATGAAGCAACTGGCACAAGTGGTTCTCCTGGTACAAAGGGATATACAGGATATATGCCTTCAGAAAAGTACGCTCGTTATAAATCAGAATTGGCTAGAATTATAAAAAAGACAACTGGATATGAAATGGTAGATTTAGAACCTATTGATCCCGATACAATTAATATATCTGATAATGAAATTAATCAAGATGATGTAAATGATAAAAATATTGCTTCAGCTAAGAGACATAAAGAATTAGAAAAGGATTTTAAAAAACAAATGAATGAAAGTATGCCTACTTTAAAGGAGCTTTTGTTTGGTGAATAAAAACTACAAAGGTTATAAGATGAAACAAAAAGCTAAAAAGAATCTTAAAAAACAAAACACTTCATTAATGTATGTTAGTGTAAAGGATAATAATATTGAAAGAGCTCTTAGGGAGTTTAAAAAAAGAGTTAAAAATTCTAATTTATTAAAAGAACTTCGAGAAAGAGAGTACTACGAAAAGAAATCTGCTAGAAATAGAAAAATGAAAAAGATGAGAGCGTTGAAAATAAAAACATTACAAAAAGATTAGTTTTAATTTTTTCTTTATATTTATATATAACCTCAATACACCGTGAGTCTGTACGGTGTCTAAAATATAGAAACCTCTATTAAAGTTTCAAATAACTTTATTCCAAATACAAAAATATATGGAGACAAATTATGTCTGATTTGTTAAAAGAAGCTATTGCAGATGCAAAAGCAGTTCGTGAAACAGCACTTCAGAATGCTAAAATGGCTTTAGAAGAAGCATTTACTCCACATCTTAAATCTATGTTGTCAGCAAAACTTGCTGAAGATGATATCGAAGAAGGTGATTATGACGATGACATGGGGCGTGAAGAAGATGATGATGAAGAAGATGCTGAAGATATGGCTCGTATGTATCGTGATGATGATGAAGATGATGGTGGAGCTAATGTAGATATTGACATTGATGCTGATGATGATGAAGAAGCTGATGAAAGTGTTTCAGAAGAAGATATTATTGAAATCGATGGTGTTAAATATGCACCAGTTGTGTCTGAAGAAGAACACGAAGAAGAAGAAGATGATATGGAAACTGAAGAACTTGATCTTGAAGCTGTAATTAAAGAACTTGAACAGGAAATCGCTGAATCTGATAATTCTGATGATGACCTCACAGAAGGTGAGCATGAGGATGATGAAGATGAGAAGAAAGATGAATCTGTTGAAGAAGTTGATGAAGAAATTGTAACTGAAGAAGAAGAAGAAGATGATGATAAAGGTAAAACTGACGAACAATCTACTTCCTCTGGTATCGGTAAAGGTACTACTGTAAAACAACCATCTGCTTCTGATGAAGAAGATCCTGGCAAGGGAAAAGTTCACGAAGGTGTTGAAACACTGCAAGAAGAGCTTAATGAGTATAAGGAAGCTGTTACCTATTTGCGTGACAAGCTTCATGAAGTTAACATTCTTAATGCTAAACTTCTTTACACTAACCGTTTGTTTAGAGAATTTGCTCTAAGTAATGACCAAAAACTCAAGATTGTTGAGACTTTCGATAGGGCTCAAACAACTCGTGAGATCAAATTGGTCTATAGTACTTTAGCAGAATCTTATAAAGATGGCGGTTCAGTTAAAAAGAACGAAGTAGTTAAGGAATTTGCTAGTAAAAAATCTGGCGGAACTGCACCTAAGACTAAGATTATCTCGGAAGAGAATCAAGTCGCAGACCGTTTTAAGAAATTAGCTGGCATCTTGAACGATTAACCAATTTAATTTTGGAGAACGATAATGAGTGATATGAATAATCTTCTGGACCCTTCCCCTATGAGGAAGCAAAAAGAAGAATCACAAAAGCTCGTAACTAAATGGGAAAAATCTGGACTCTTAGAGGGTATGGATGGTGAATGGCAGAAATCTGGTATGGCTGTATTGTTAGAAAACCAGGCTCGTCAATTAATATCTGAAGCTTCTAAAACATCCCCTAACGCCGGTGCTGGTGTAGGTGATGAAGAATGGTCTGGTGTTGCACTTCCTTTGGTAAGACGAGTATTCGGTAACATCGTTGCACAAGAACTTGTTTCTGTTCAACCGATGAACTTACCTTCTGGCCTCGTATTCTACTTGGATTTCAAGTATGGATCAACTGTCGGTAAATTTACTGCCAATAATGATATTATGGGCAATCAAGGACCTAATTCACCATCTGGTTCAAAAGCTCCTTTTGGAGAAGATTCTGGTCTATATGGTGTAGGTCGTTATGGATATTCAGTTAGTGCATCTAATGCGGCTGTAGTATTCGGCGGACAATCTCAGGCTTCATTTAAAGAACTAGATTTTGATAGTGATATCTCTGCTTCTATGAATGCTAGCCATAAATTCTATAAAATAACTGGTAGTGTTAGTGGCTTTACTCGTCCTGATAACAAAGCCTTAAAGGCTTGGGGCGTTACAGGTGCTTCTACTAGTAATTTTAAGGAATTTCCACAGTTTAGATCACTTTCAGCTGATGGTAATACACTTACCTTGATTGTATCTGCTTCTGGTATTGCTAAAATATCAGGTTCACATACTGTTGGATATCTACAAGAAACTACTGCTGCTAACCGTGGCGATTTTGAAGATCGTGTTGGTAATGCTACTGTTGATCAATTAGGTATTCCAGAAGTTAACCTTGAAATGAGGTCTTTACCAATTGTTGCGAAAACTCGTAAATTGAAAGCTGTTTGGTCACCTGAGCTTGCTCAAGACTTGAACGCTTATCATAGTGTTGACGCAGAAGCTGAATTGACTTCAATGTTGAGTGATTACATTTCAATGGAAATTGATTTGGAAATACTTGATTTGTTAGTTTCTGATGCTGTAACAACTGATTTCTGGTCTGCTAAGTCAGGTGAGGATTATGATACAGCAAATACTGAATTCGTAACAACCACTTTCTACGGTACTCGTTTTGAGTGGTTTCAAACTCTTGTTGCCAAGATTCAAAAAATGTCTAACGAAATTCATCGTTTGACACTTCGTGGTGGTGCTAACTTTGTGGTGTGTTCACCTAAAGTTGCTACTATCCTTGAATCATTACCTGGCTATAACAGTTCACCTGGTGATGCTGACGCTGCACAAGCTCAGTTCTCAATGGGTGTTTCCAGAGTAGGACAAGTTGCTGGTCGTTATACGGTTTATAAGAACCCTTATATGACTGAAAACAACATCCTTGTCGGATTCCGTGGATCTAACTTCTTAGAAACTGGTGCTGTATATGCTCCTTATGTACCGTTAATTACAACCCCTCTTGTGTACGATCCTAGTGATTTTACACCAAGAAAAGGTGTGATGACTCGTTACGCTAAGAAGATGATTAGGCCTGAATTTTATGGTAACATTAAAATTAAATCACTTGACTTAATTTAATTGTAAGCTGTAAATAAAACCTAACAAGTAAAGGGGGAAACTTCGGTTTCCCCCTTTTGTTTTTTCAAGTATATTTATAAGTGATGTACATTAATTAATTTTAACAACAAGGCCTTAAATGGTCATTAACTGATTTTTCCCGCGGCTGGGTAAATCAAGGAGAAAATCAAAATGGCAAATCCAATTAAAAAAGTCACCAATGTAAATGGTGCACCCATGAATCTCGGGCAGATAGAAACTGCTGCTATTCGTGGTGTAGAGCAAGGTGCTAATGTATTTAGTGCAGCTAATCAGTACACTTCATTAGTAAATCAAAATATGATGTGGACAAAACATGAAGTTATTACCGATGATGGGGATGGAACAAGAACATTAACAGCGGCAGAAACGAATACTGTTTTCGTAGTTGATGACGCGGCTTTAATTCTTATACTTCCTACAGTTTCGGCTTCTACAGTAGGATGTAAATATAAAATTGTTGTTGCTGAAGAAGAAACAACAGCTTTTACGCTTAAAACTCAAGGTAACACGCATTATTTTAATGGATATGCTATTGTTACTGCTGATGCAGCAGTTCCACAATTATGGGAAGCGGATGGAAACTCAAACTCTGAGGTAAATCTTAATGGTGGTACTACAGGTGGTAAAGGCGCTGGTGTAAGTGGTGACACAGGAATTATTAATGAAATCTGTGTAACTTGTATTAGTGGTGACGCAGGAGCTGCTTGGTTCATAGAAGCTCATCTACATGGTGATGGTACAATCGCTACACCTTTTGATGACCAATAATAACTAACACTTATTAATAACAAATACATAAGGGGGTGGTTAAACATCCCCTTTTGTTTTTTTAAGTTATATATTTATAGTTAAGGAGAACTGTAAATGCCAAAATTAGATTATGCTTATCAGGATCCATCGGGTTCATTTATTAGTGGTCAAACACCATATGGGACTTATGATGCTGATTCTACATTTCAAACCGACATTGTAGCCGTAACCAAATGGGTTGCTAAGAGACTTGGTTATCCAGTATTACAATTGGAAATACCAAGTGGTTCAATTTACGCTTGTTTCGAAGAATCTATAAATGAATATTCTTCTCATATCAACAATTATAATATTAAGAATTGGATGTGGGAACAGTATGGAGAAAAGACAAGAATATCAGGTTCATTAAGTACAGGTTCGGCAGATCCTGTAACACCAACATTAGGACCATCTATAACATTATCTGAAAAATATGGTCAAGTAATTAATATGGGTGGTAATGTAGATTTGAAAAAGGGATATATAACATTATCTTCTTCTATACAAGATTATGATTTACAAGAAGTTTGGGCTAATCCAAGTGAAAGTAGAAGAAGAATTGAAGTTCAAAGAGTATTCAATCACGCTCCATCTTCAATTACAAGATTTTATGATCCATATGCTGGTTCATTTGACCAAAGACAATTATTAGATGCCTTTGGTTTTGGTAATGTATCACCGGCAATATCATTTGTATTAAAACCAATCTCTTATGACTTAGCCAGAGCTAATGCCATAGAGACATCCGACTTGGTAAGAAAAAGTGCTTATAGTTTTGAAATTCATAATAATAATTTAAGAATATTTCCAGAACCAAAAGATGGGGATGCTGGGGAAAAAATATGGTTTGAGTATTATGTCAAAGATGATGTTAGAAATACTAACAATGTAAGTGGTTCAATGCAAGGTGGAGTTAGTGATCCATCAAATGTTCCATATAAATTTATTACTTACAATTCAATTAATCAACCAGGTCGACAATGGATTAGAAAATTTACTGCCGCTTTGGCAAAAGAATTACTTGGTATTATACGAAGTAAATATAGTTCAATGCCGATACCTGATGCTGAAGTAACACTTGATGGTGATTCATTGAAAACAGAAGGTAGAGAGGAAAAGACACAATTACTAGAAGAATTAAAAGAATTTTTAGAATCAGTATCTTTAACTGAAAAGTTAAAAGCTGAAGCCGAGGAGTCAAATGCTCAAAGAGAAGTATTGGCAAAAGCTCCATTACCACTTTATATAGGATAATTAAATGCCATATATTATAGCAGAACCATGTGTAGGAACTTGTGATACGGCGTGTGTGGATGTATGTCCAGTAGATTGTATTCACGGACCATTTGATAAAGAAGGTTCGGGTGAAGAAGCAAAAGTAGATGGATTTGATCCTGATGAGAAACAACTTTATATTGATCCTGAGGAATGTATTGATTGTGGAGCTTGTGAACCAGAATGTCCAGTTGAAGCTATTTTTGAAGAAAGTGAATTACCAGCAGAATGGAATAAATACATTAAGATTAATTACGAATGGTTTGGTAGGGAGTTAAGTTAATGTCTGCAACTAAACCATTTTTTATTTCACAAAAAGAAGTTAATTTAATTAACTCTATGAATGAAGAGTTAATTGATGAAGTAGTCGGACAATCAGTTGATATTTATAAAATAGATACTACACACACGAAAGATAATCTTTATGGTGAATCTACGACTAAATATTTTAATGTTGGATTTAGAGTTAATTGTTTAATTAGATACAATGCACCAGAAGTCGAACAATTCAACGAAGTTGGTCCTGATACCAATTCAACAATAGATTTGATGTTTCAGAGAAATAATTTAGCTAGTGGTAGTTTGAATTTTTATCCTGAAGCCGGTGATGTGTGTGATTGGAATGATTGGTATTGGGAAATAAATGGAGTGACAGAACCACAATTGTTCGGTGGTCATCCTAGTTTTAATCATGCTATTAAAGCAACAGCACATCGTAGTAGATTATCAAATTTACAGATTGAAGAGAGGCCAAGATAATGAGTTTAGATTTACTAAGAGAGAAATTCGGATATTCTGGAGTTACAAAAAAAGCCGATAACAAAGAAATAATCTATGAAAAATTAAATGCTCAGTTTAATAATAGGGGAGATTTTAAATCTGTAAAAGACCAACATCAAGAGGAGTTAGAGGAAAAAGATAAAATTATTGAAAATTTAGAAACAGAGACTTCTGAATTAGCTAATGAGGTGGTAATTTTAAAAAAAGAGAAAGCTGTTCTTTTAGATGACTTAAATAAATCTAAATGGATGGAAGATAAAGTTCATTCAACGGCAAAAAAATTGTATGAAGATAAAATTAAAAAAATGGAATTTGTAGATAGTACAGAGTTAATTCCTTTATTAATATCTGTTTCGAGAAAAAAACAAGGTAATACAAAATTAAATTGGGGTAATTGGTTAAAAATATCAGAAAATAAATATTTGTTTCAAATAAATGAAAGTTTAGCCAAAAGAGTATTTGAAGATACTATTACTTTGATAGATAGAAATGTATCTTATATAAATGAAAAAAGAAGAACATATGGAGGAGATGTTGCTAAAAATTATTTCTTATCATTTACTGGTGATACAAATCATCCTAACCCACGAGCGGATTTGGTAAGAACTGATTTTACTCCTAATGATCCTACAAATAAAGGCTTTGAGGAAGGCTCTGGTAGAATATCACTTGCAAAATCAGGATTTACTGTAGCTTATTGGTATAGACCAGATGAAACAGCAAATGATGCATTTGCTATGGGATGGAAAAGAGAAAATACAGCGAGATTTTCTTTTGGTATGAGAAATGCAGCAAGGCCATATTTTAGTATAGGTAGCAATACATTTGGAACTTATGGTAGTCATAACGCCTGGTATAATATGTTTAACAATTCAGGCAATACAGATTTTACTGATAAATATATAGATGAAAATGATAATTTGATAGCTGATGGAAGTAATTGGTATCATATTGTAATAACATATGTAGGTCAAGAACCTGGTGGAGTTGCAAATAATGAAACAGACCAGTATCGTAGAATATATTTTAATGGCAAACAAATATATGGACAAAATTCTGAAGCAATAGGTACTGATTATAATGACTGGCACAATGTTGACCGTACTGGTCTTATTAGTTGGCCAGAAGGTAATCAGGATGCACGGATGAGTCGTGGTTTTGCCTTTGGTATGCGTACAGTAAAAGGTACTGGAACTACTGTTGCTAGTGACGGTGAAAGTGTCATTAAATCCAAATATAACAACGGACACGCTTGTGGACTTGATGATGTAGCTATTTATAATGAACTTAAAGATAACGATTGGGTTTCAGGTGTATATAGTGGTGGAACTGATTATAATCATAAAGATTCAGGTGGAGATGGTCTTGTAGCATATTGGAGATTTAATGAAGGTAGTGGAGCTACTGTTAAAGATTTAGGTCCATATGGTTATCACGGAACATTAACTAATGCTGCAGTCGGAGAAGGTGATGATATAACCGTACAGACTGCTATAGGAAATATAGCTGAAGGAACACCAACTTGGGAAGAAATAGAGGAATATAGATGAAATTAAAAGAAATATTTTCAGAACTTGTTGAAGATAACACTTGTATTCATTGTGGAAACATAGTAGATGAAAATCTAAAAAAATGGTTTTCAGATAGATGGGTTAATATTGGTAAAAAGAAAAAAGGTGGTGGTCATCCACCATGTGGTACAAGTGGAAAAACAAGAGGATATGCAAAATGTGTACCGGCAAGTAAAGCTGCTAGTATGACGAAGAAACAAAAAGCAAGTGCTACTCGTAGAAAACGAGCTGCTCAAAATAAAGCTGGTAGAGGTGGAACTTCTTCAATTCGTGGTGGTGGTAAAAAACCAATAAATGTGAAAACTAAACCTAAAAAATGATTAAGTTAAAAAATTTATTATTTGAAGGGGTGTTTAAAAACAAAGATGCGGATAAGTATCTTGATGAATTAATGGATATGTTGGGTGAACCAACATATGAAAGTGATAAAGAATGTGGTTGGTATGATGTGACTTTACCTGAAACTTATGGTAAGTATACTATGTTAGTTAGAAAGGTTGATAAAGTTTACATAGTAGATGAGTCTGTACCACACTCATTTCCAAAAGACCATAGAGATTTTGTATACACTACATATAGTGTACCAGAGTGGAAACCTAAAGATGGTAAACACACAATAGATACAGATTTATTTAAACAATTTGCTGGAGTAACTGGTTCAATAATTATAGATGGGTTGAAAGGAACTGTTACTGCCAGATGTGGAGATTTAGTGGCTAATGACATTACAATTAATTTTGTATTGGATGTAGTTGCTGGTAAAGTAAAACCCAATAAAGAAGAATACGCTAAGCGTATTTTAGGAGATAAATAAAATGGATACATATAATAAATCAGTACAACATAACTGATTTCACCACGCAACTTGGGGGGACTCCAAGTATAAAAACGAAGGTGTTGGTGAAGTATTGTGGCACTCTTTAACTGAAGATGGTAAAGTAGAAGTTGTTAATATCAAATTTGGTAATAAAGTGTATGAAGGTGTTAGTGTTAAACATTTAAAACCAACTAAAATGCAAGAACATAAACATACTAGACAAGATGATGATGATGAAATGGAGTTGGATAAAAAGAAAAAAGTTAAAGAAGTGGTAATTAACGGAAAAAGATATCGTTCTATATAGGAGATTACAATGAAGTTAGAAGAGTTAGTTGGCAAATCAATTACAGAAGAACAATTTGATGAAGCCGCTGGAAAGAAAGATGCCTGTTATCATAAGGTAAAAGCTCGTTATGATGTATGGCCATCAGCATATGCAAGTGGAGCACTCGTTAAGTGTCGTAAGGTCGGTGCAAAGAATTGGGGAAACAAATCTAAAAAAGAAGGTGTAAATGAAAACCAATGTTTATGTGAAAAGTGTTGGAAAGGCTATGAAAAGAAAGGCACTAAAAAGATGTTTGGTAAAACATACCCCAATTGTGTAAAGAAAGAAGGTATTAAAACAGAATGTTGGATTGGGGAAAGTACCACAGACACACATAAAGTAGTTGATATTTATTGGGAAAATAACATAGGTGAAAGTTGTGGATATACGATTGAAGTTGAGAAACAAGATGATTTAAATGAAGCGGAATATCAAGGTCGTAAAGTAAAACTTGGTAAAATAATGCAAGGTGATACAAAGAAATTTAAAGTCTATGTTAAAAATCCAAAAGGTAATGTAGTTAAAGTTAATTTTGGACACAAAGGTAAGGGTGGGGAAAAAACAATGAGAATTAGAAAATCAAATCCCGAAGCCCGTAAATCATTCAGAGCTAGACATAATTGTGATAATCCAGGACCAAGACATAAGGCTCGTTATTGGTCATGTAGGAAGTGGTAAATATGGCAGTTCAATTGTTAGATAAAACTCTTGTGATGAAACAAAAGAGGTCAACTTTAGTTCAAACAGTTGAAAGTGATGAT
>Ga0114932_10005595_pt1 | contig 11104 bp, 12 predicted proteins | sample 2SBtaG_2_FD_87286 | JGI IMG/M metagenome (GOLD analysis project Ga0114932, IMG submission 87286) | Deep subsurface microbial communities from Kolumbo volcano to uncover new lineages of life (NeLLi) - 2SBTROV12_ACTIVE470 metaG | ecosystem: Environmental > Aquatic > Marine > Volcanic ... | reverse complement strand
TAAGTTGGTTTTTATCGTAAATGGCAAACGTCTATACTAATTATAAATCAGTGTTAACAACTAATGAGTTAAGCACATTATACACTGTAGGTAGTGAGACGACTGCTATTATTAAATCTCTTCGTATAACAAACATTGATGAAGAGAACGATTGTAAAGTTTCTTGTTTTGTTGTTGATACTGACAGTGTAAGCTACACCATAGAAACAAACAGGAATGTTCAAAAAGGAACGTCGGAAGAACTGTTTAACAGTTATTCTTTTTCAACATCACCGGTTGTATTAAAAGAATCGGAGATTTTAAAATTGCAAGCTCAAAATGGTGGAGACTTGCATGCAATACTAAGCGTATTAGAAATATCTAATACATAATATAAGGAGAAAACTATGCCAGGATACCATGATAAAAAGAAAAAACCTAAAAAAATGATGGGTGGAGGAATGATGTACCAAAAAGGTGGTAAAGCTAAAGGTTCTATGAAAAAGAAAAAGCTTGCTGCTATGTATGGAGATCCTCATAAAATAACAAGAGGTGATATTATTACTGCTGCTAAAAATAAAGCTAAAAAAATAGGTGCAAAAGTAGTTAAAGGAGCAGGGGAAGCCTTGCGTAAAAAATTTGGAAAAAAAGCAAAAGGAAAACAAGCAAAAGGAAAATCAATAGGAGCACGAAGATGAAAAAAGGATATCATAAAACTAAATCTGGAAAGATGGCTAAAAAAGGATTGTGGTATAACATTCATCAAAAAAGAAAACGTGGTGAAAAAATGCGTAAGAAAGGTGCAAAAGGTGCACCAACTGCATCAGCTATAAGAAAAAGCCAAAGTAAATAATGAAAAAGAAATTATCAGTATCACAAAAACGTAAAAAGAATTCTAAGAAGAATCCTAAAGAATTAGCGAGAGCGTGTGGTATGATAATGGAAAGTAAAAGGAAAAAAACAAAATATGCCTAGAACAGCAGCATGGCAACGTAAAGAAGGTAAGAGCAAATCGGGTGGATTAAACCAAAAAGGCGTTGCTTCTTATCGTGCCAGGAACCCCGGATCAAAACTAAAGACCGCTGTTACAACAAAACCTTCAAAATTAAAGAAGGGATCTAAGGCAGCAAAACGACGTAAGTCATTTTGTGCTCGTATGGGAGGAATGAAAAAACGTCTTACAAGTGCAAAAACAGCTAGAGACCCAAATTCTAGGATAAATAAGTCTCTTAGAAAGTGGAATTGCTAATTAACTATTGCAAAAGGATGGGAAAATGAGTATAAAAAAGGACGAAAACGTATTAGCAGGTAAGAAAACTCCTAATGTCTTACCGATTGAAACATCTGTAACAGTCACTAATACGCAAACAGGTAAAAAATACGCTAGTGAAGATGAAGCACAAGCGGACGTTAAAGACCCTGCAACTTCCACAGAAGAAAAAGATATCAAACGCGATGTCGCTATAAAAGTAAATAGCCTAGACATATTTGGAGAGGTCATGAAATAACATGCAGGGAATAGAATCATTAAATAGTTTTAAAAGTTTTGTATCAACATTAGGCGGCCTTGGTCGTTTTGAAGATACATATATGGTACATGCGGCCGAAGGTGAAACCGTTGTTCCAATGGAGGTTTTAAATAGTAACCCTTTATTGAAAGAACGATTATTTGAATCTATGCGTGACATGGGCATTCAACCAGAAAGATATATTGTAGGTAATAAATTTAATTCAATTAATCCTGTTACAGGACAACCAGAATTTTTTTTAAAAAGACTTAAAAAAGCTATTGCAGATGTATCAGGATACGCTGCACCAGTTATTGGTGCGATGTTTGGTGCTCCAGCAGGAGCAGCGGCAGGAGCTGCAATGGGTTCTTTTAAAAGAGAAAATCCAGGTGATCCTAATCAAGCACTAAAAATGGCAATGCTTGGTGGTGGTTCTGGAATAGCAGCAAATCTTGCAAAAGGAAGAACTGGAATGGAGTTACTTACAGGAAAAGGTTTTAATGCTGATCTTAGTGGTATTTTAGGTGGCGCTAGAAATATTCTTCTTGGTGATCCAAACGTTAAAAAAGATAGAGGTTTATATGGTAGCGCTAAAGATTTAATTACTAGTGGTTTTGGTAAACTAACAGGTGGCGGTGGAATGTCTATAGAAGATATAAAAACATTAAAAGATGAAGGATATATAGACGCCGAAACAGCAGGAGCATTAATTCTAGATATAAAAAAAGGTGGTGGTGGTAATAACTTATTACTTAAAGCACTTCTTGGAATAGGTGGTACCCTTGGTCTTGGATCCTTGATCGGTGAACCAGAAGACATTACTGTTGATCCAAGTAAATTAAGAACAGCACCAATTGAAACAGGACAAGTATTTAGTCCAACCCAACCAACAACTGTATATACAGATTACAATGTTCCTATTGTGCCATATCAAGCAGCAGCAGAAGGTGGTATTATTGGATATAGAAAAGGTGGATTCACGGGAAATCCACATACAGAAGGACCTATGTACACAGGAGAGGATGAAGGCGACGTTATGCCTAAAGGCGTGCAAGATGAATTATTAAGATATTTATTAAATAAATATATGCAAGAACAACAACAAATGAAAAAAAGAATGGAAGATAAATATAATCAATATAATCAATCTCCTCCTACTATGCTTGAGGCAGCTGATGGTGGAATTATGGATTTACGCGGTGGAGGAGCATCTAATGGACCTGGAACAGGGACAAGTGACTCTATTCCTGCAATGCTAAGCGACGGAGAATTTGTCATGACGGCTAAAGCAGTCAGAGGTGCGGGCGGAGGAGACCGTCGCGAAGGCGCAAGAAAAATGTATGAAGCAATGGATCGATTGGAGGCGAGAGGATAATGGCAACGCAAGAAACATTACAACAATTACAATATCCTAAATTTGTAAGTGACCGTCAGCAGCAAATGCTGAACACACTTTTTGGCACAACAGCTGGAGGCGGACTTTTAGGACAAGCACAACAAATTCCTGGACAGCAAGTAGCTGGATTTACACCAACACAAACAGGAGCAATGAATTTAGCAAGTCAAGGTATTGGTGCTTATCAACCATACTTAGATGCGGCGCAAGCGGCACAGGCCGCGGCACTTGGTACAGCAGGAGCTGGAACACAAGCATTAGCGGGTATGCAATTTGCTCCGACAGGAGAAGCCATTCAACAATACATGGATCCATATCAACAAAATGTAACACAAGAAGCATTAAGAGAAATGGACAGACAAGGGGCTATGGCACAAAATCAATTAGCAGGACAAGCTGTTGGTGCTGGAGCTTTTGGTGGATCAAGGTTTGGTATACAACAAGCAGAACAAGCAAGAAATTTACAAGACATTAAATCAAGACGTATCTTTGAAGATATGTCACGAAATTATCAACAAGCTGTTGGTGCAATGCAAGCAGCTAATGCAGCGCGTACACAACAAGCACAAGGATTTGCAAACTTAGGTAATGTAGCAAGTGGTATCGGACAAAGAACCGGTGCTCTTGGTCAAGCACAACAAGCAGCACAAGCACAAGATGTAAGTCAACTTATGGGTATTGGTGGAATGCAACAACAACTTCAACAACAAGGACTTAATGTAGGTTATCAAAACCAATTAAACGCTATGATGGAACCATACAGAAGATTATCATATGGTCAACAAATGCTTCAAGGATTAGCTCCTTTAGGTGGAACTACGCAACAAACCGTAGCACCTATGCCAACGACTAATCCATACGTGCAAGCAGCAGGTACAATGGGTACACTGTATTCTGGTCTTGGTAGTTTAATGGGTAATAAATAATGAGTGTATTTAAAAGACACATGTTTAACCGTGGAGGCTACGTGGCCCGCGGAACAGGGATCACGTCTGGTTTAGTACCTGTTCAAAAATTTCAAGAAGGCGGTCTTAGTAAAAAAGATATATACCGTCCTGCGTGGATGAATTTGTTTGGTGGTATGATGTCTGGTAAATCTCTTCAAGGAGGATTTGGTGGCGCAATGGATATTCTTGGACAGTCAATCCAGCAATCGGCACCTCTTTTTTCACAAGCAGCAGAAACTGTGGCAGCACAAAAAGATGATGATGAACGATATGAGTTTAAAGTTGTTGGAAATAAATTAATTAGAATTGATAAGGAATTAAACACAACAGAAGTTGTTGAAGAATATGAAAAACCTGAAGATCAATATATAACAGTAAAAAAAGGTGATAGAATATTTGAAAAAACAGAAAAAGGATTAGAACAAGTTGTAAGTGAAGTTAAAGTTGAAAAAGATAAAAAGCTTTATATATTAGCTCCAAATACTCGATTAGTTGATCCTGACGATGGACGTATAGTAGCAGAAGGAAAACCTAATGAGGCGAATACAATTTATAAATTAAATCCGGGACAAAAAGCTTTTAAAATGCAAAACGGGGAATTAGTTGAAGTGGCTCATTACCCTGATGTATCGGACGGTAGTTCTATTATAAAATTAAGTTCAGGAGCAAAAGCATTTGACTCAGACGGTAATCTTATTGCTTCTAATGAAGTAGTAAAAACAATTACTTTAGATCCAGGAGAAATAGCTTATGATTTAAACGGAAATCAAATTGCAGCGAACACAGAAGAACAAAGTAAAATTTTTAAATTAAAACCAGGTGAAAGTGCATATACGCAAGACGGCGTAGAAATAGCTTTTAAAGAAGTTGTACCAAAAGATGATAAAATTTTTAAATTAAAACCAGGTGAAAGTGCATTTAATTCTGCGGGAGAAGTTATTGCTTCTTTACCAGAATCAGAGGTAAAAAAATTACAATTTAAAGTTTTAAAACCAGGAGACCTTTTGTATGATACAGACGGAAATTTAATAGCAAATGCACCATCAATTGATGAAATTGCAGACACTTATCATACTTTTGACACCAAAGACGAAAGATTGTTATGGAAATTAAAAGAATATGAAAAGAAAGCAGGTTACAAAGACGATGGTACACTTGATCTGGATAAATTAAATGATTTAGAGAAAGCAGATTATAATAGAATACTACCTTTAGTAGATCCAAAAGCAGCAGAAGATATTAAGGTTTGGTCTAAATTTAAAGAACAACAACTAGCAGATCTTAGTTTTATTTCAGGAATGGGAGAGAGAATTTCTATTGCTAAAGAACTATTTGATAAAAATCAAGCAACTGGTGCTGTTCGTGGACGATTAACTCCTCTCTTTAATGTATTTTTAGATGTAACCGGACTAAGTATTCCGCAGATAATAAATGATACTTTTGGTAAGGATATTTTATTAGAAGAGTTGACAGCAAATGAAATTAAAAGATTACAAAGCGCTGTTGCTATTAGTTTCCAAGAAGCTATGAAAGGACAAGTTAATACATTCGAACAAAAATTAATATTAAATGCTATGTTTAATGTTACTAGAGATCCAGAATCAGCAGCACTTGCTTTTGATAACTTAATTTATATGAATGATTTGAAAAAACAAATGATATATGAAGCACAAAGGTCTAATAATTATATAGAGTGGACTAATAACATTGAAAAATGGAAAAAAGAAAATAAACCTTCATTCTTAAAAACAGACGTTGAAGAACTTGACGATTTATCCGATAAATACGGTATAGATTTGGAACCGGAAAAATATTAATATGACTGATGAAGAATATAAACAAAAGGTAGAAAACGCTAAAAAAATCGTTACACAAATGATTAATGCTGGAAAAGAAAAAGATATTCCTGTTCATGAAATAGAAACAGATATTGAAACTTATTTAAAAAAACAAAACTTAACATCTTTTGATTTAAAAACAGATGGTAATAGAAAAGACGCGTCATATGTTCAAGCATTCACTCATGGATTTAATACAAATTTAAAAAAAATTTTAGATGTTGTAGCGCCTGAACTTGCCAGCGCATTTGATCTTAAAAAATTTGGTATATGGGACGTTGATGAATTACTTGAAAGAGATGAAACAGTAAGAGCGGCAACAAAAAAAATAATTAATGATATATTTACAACAGAAATTCTTCCGGGACAAAAACCATTTGTTGAATTAGGATTTACACCAGAGACTCTCGGTGAAAAAATGGCGGATAGGGCAGGCGCTGATATAATAAATCTTCTTGGTTTAGTTGCAGCTCCTCAAATCGCGGTAGGTGCAGGACCAGCAACGGCCTTTACTAATACTTTTGCAAATAACCCTACAAAACTTGGTTCATTTTATAATGCAATTCAAAATTCTATTAAAACAATTTTACGTCAATATCGAGATAATCCAGGAAAATCTTTTACAACGGACATTGCGGCAACCATAGGATTTAGTACCGCGGCCGAACTTGGTGAAACAATGACACGAGAGGCAAGGGAAAATGAATCTGAGGGTTACTATGATACTGGTATTCTAGAGCCAACGTTTGGTCTTATAGGTGCCGGCGGAGGCGCTATTATTGCACAAACGGCAATGAGTCTTGGACAAACAAAAAAAGCACTTGCTAGTATTTTTACAAGTTGGAGTGGATTAAAACCACTTTTAAATAGTTTTACAACAGGTTCAAAACTAAAACAAAAAAAAGCTGTGGCTAATCAAATTAAAAAAACATTACAACAATCTGAAGAACAATTAAATATATCAAGGGAAATTGAAGATTTGACAGAAACTGCGACCGGTCAAAAAATAAAATTAACAACAGCAGAACAAACTGAGTCTCCATCATTAATAACAACACAGCAAAACGTAGAAGCAAATATTTTAAATGAAGAATTAAATCAAGCTGTTAAACGAAGAGTTGAAAATCTTAATATACTAGATGAATCATTGGAAACACAAATACCAAATGTGGATAAAGATGTTAATTACATTATTGATTTAAAACAAAACAAAATGTCAAATTTACAAAAACAAACAACAGAAACATTGGAAGCGTCGCAAGCAAGATTACTTGAAGAACAACCTGTGCTTGATTTATCAAAAGCACAAAGTGGTAAAAATTTAAGAAATTCTATTGAGACAGCACAAAGTGCAGCATCATCAAAAGTACAAAGCACTTTGAATAAATTACCTGCTGCAACTCAAGAAGTTGATGCTTCCATATTGAATGACATTGCGGCAAAAACATCGAGAACATTTGAAACAGGAACAGAACCTCAAGTAGTTGGAAAAATAAACAAGCTTATACAACAATATTTGCCGACAAAAACATTAGTTGATGATATAGATGATTTAGGAAAAACTGTAACAAGAGAAGAAATTATTCCTCCAGAAAAAGTTTTAACAAATCAGGATTTATTAGATGTTTGGATGTCTGCGTCAATTGAGGAAGCAGCTTTACTTGGTAAGTCTGGTATGCAAAATGCTAAAAAACTTACAAAAATTGTTGAAATAAAAAAATTAATTAAAGATCAACTAGAGGAAAATATTAACAGAAGATTTGGAAAAGCTGGTGATGAAGGTGTAGAAAATTTTTGGAAATCTTTTGATGATTATGTTGCAAAATTTGAAAAAGGAACAATTGTTGATGCTCGTAAACAAAATGCTGCTGGTTTTCAATTTAGAGATGAAAAAGTAGCAGATGCATTTTTTCAAACAGAAAATGTTGGAGCCATGGATGATTTTATTAGAATATTTAAAGATGACCCTGATGCTATTTTTAATATGGAACAAGCAATTTTAGATAGAGTTATAAATAGATCATTAAATCAAAAAACAGGTTTACTTGATATGGATAAATTTAGAATTTTTTTAAATCAATATAAATCTGTTTTAGATCGTTTTGGAACTGTATCTCCTAAATTTATTGAAATGATAAGAAATAAACCAAGCGCTTTGGACAACATAACAAAAAGAATACTACAACTTGAAAAACGAAAAAATTTCTTAAATGGAGAACAATTAAAAGAAGTTTTCACTGTTTTAGGAGCACCGGGAACAAAACAATTAAAATTTGGTACTTCGCAAGAATATGTTGAAGCAGCATTAAAAGATGAAAAAGTTATGAATCAAATTGTTACACAAATCAATAATCAATTTCCTGATGCGGGTGATGCATGGATAAAATCTGTTTTGGATGAATTTATCACTTTACGAATTGATAATAAGACAGGTGCTATAGGAAATAGAGAACTTAGAAATCTTCAAAACTTTTTAAAAGATAATGAAAAAACTCTTTCTATTATGTTTAATGGATTAAAAGGAGATAAAGTAGGAAAAGAACATTTAAAAAATTTAAATTTAATTGTTAAAGGATATGAAAAAGTAGCATTAGTAAGTCCTCCTAAAGGTTCACCGGCGGCGACTCCAGATGTAGCTATGAAAGATGCTTTAGGAGTTGACATACCACAAGTGTGGTCGCGTGCTTTTGCTGTTCAATCTGGTAGAACAGGTATTAAATTTACAGTGCTTGAAACATTTAACCGTTTTTTAAATAATCTTGGAAAAAAAGAATTTAACAAAGTTTTAAAACAAGCTATTTACGATCCTGATTTTGCTAAAACTCTTGCTGGTATGACGACAGGTAAAGAAGCAACAGTAAAAGACTTAAAAAATTTATATGGGTTTTTAGGAAAAATTAATGGTATTATAGGAATTGAATCTGAACACGGAGAAGAATATAATTATACAGATGAAGCTGAAGTTGGTGCATTAAAAAAAATACAAAATATGGCACCAACACCAGACATATCATTTAGTCAACGGACTGTGGCTCCTGAATCACGGTTATCGGAAATAAACATTGCTAACCCTGTCGGTATGAGAGGATCACCGGTTCAACCATCACCAATTCAAATGGCAAATACCTATGAAAGAGGACAACAATTATTTAATAAACCAGGCGAAATTACATTTGCCGCACAAGGAGGAATCATGAATGCACGTAAACCAATACAGAGGGTAGCATAATGCCACACCGTAGTAGAAGAGGTTCTGGAGGAGGAGGAGGTTCTAGAAGTAGAAGTAGATCTAGACAACGATCGCAAACTAAAAGATCTTCACAAAGAAGACAAAGAAGTCGAAGTCGAGCTTCACAACGATCGCAAAGTAAACGTAGATCACAACAAAGAAGACAACAAAGAGAAGAACGCGCTAATGTAAGAGAACAAGCACGTTCAGCATCAGCAAGAGCTGCACAAGCAAGAGTAAGAGCAAGAGCCGCAAAACCTTCTTACATTGAAGGGCTACAAGCAGCAGGTGGATTGAGTGGAACACAAGGTGCAGGTGCAGGTCAAGCTGCTAGATTAGCAAATGAGTATGGACAAAAAGGCACTACCGATGCAAGAAAAAAAGAAATATCAAAACAATTAAAAGATGTTCGCTCTCAATTAAATATAGATAATAAAAAAAGATCTTTTGATAATCTTTTAAAAGCTTCTAAAAAAAATAAAGGATTAGTTGCAAGAACAACTGATGGAAGTATTATTACTGATAGCAGTGGTAATCCTATTATGACTAGTGCTGGTAGAGATGTATTTGATCAAACTCGTCAAGGATATAGAGATAGATCAGAATATTTAAGACAAACTAATCCAGAACTTTATAATAAAATGTATCCTGTTGCAGGCGCCGCGATGAATTTACTTCCAAAAGCTATGGAAGTAGTAATGCCTGGTGGCACTATGTTAAAAAATATAGCATCATCTTTAAAAGGTGGAGCTGATAAAGTAAAAAGTGGAATTGGTTCTATATTTGACAGATTTCAAAAAGACCAAGGCACTACTGGTAGCCCTGCTGGTGTCCCTGCTATAAATCAAGGCGGTGGAGGAGGCGGAGGACAAGGAGGAACTCCGGAAACTGAACTACCACAAGCAGAAACATCATGGTCTGGAATTTATAATAGATTAGTAAGTCAAGGACTTACATCAGAAGAAGCAAAACAAAGAATGGCGGAACTGGCACAATCTGGAGGACTAGTAACTTTTGGACCAATTCCTCAAGAATTTAGAATATCACCAGGTGGTATTTTAAAACCATTTGATCCATCTCAAGCAGTAATAGGTGGTATACCGGGTATATCTCAACCTATGCGACCGGGTTATGGAATTTCTATAGGAAATCCTGGACCACGGACAGGGGTCTTTCTAGACAGTGATGGTGATGGTATAGATGATAGAGATCAACGAGGACCGGGTATGCCAAACATGTCAGAAACTTTAAAGACTGGAAAAATGATAAATATGGCAAATATTGCACCACAAGCTAACACACCAGCTAATGCTATGGCCGCATTTAATCAAATGCAACCAATGTCAACTCAACAGTTAGCACGACCAGTGCAATCAGGAGATCTTAATATACAACCTCTTGGGATATTTAATAACGCTTTAAATAGATTTATTTAATGGCTGAGTGGGAAAAAGAAATAGCAGAACTTAAAACGGATGTTAAATACATTCGTGAAGATATAGGTATCATGCAAAAACAAGTGCGCGATCTTAACAAACACACAAACATGGGACTTGGAGGTATTAAAGTTCTACTCATTATCGGTGCTGTAATTGGAGCATTATGGACAATGATGAAACTAATGGGCGGTAGGTGATTTTTAATTTAAAAAATTTAATACTATTATTATTATTAATAATAATATCTGTGTTAGCTAAACCTGTCATAGCTGCTGATACGAACACTGTGTCTTCGACGGTTGTGACGGATAAAAGCGTACCTACGGCAAATGCACCAAGTGTTGTTGTAAACAATTCAGATATATGTAAGACAGCAGCGTCAACCGCCGTACAAACCCAGGTTTTGGGAATTGCGTCGGGAATCACAATCACTGATGAAAATTGTGAAAGAATAAAATTATCTAGATCTTTATATTCAATGGGTATGAAAGTTGCTGCGGTATCAACATTATGTGCTGATCCAAGAGTATTCGATGCCATGCATATGGCAGGGACATATTGTCCTTACATGGGTGCAATAGGAGAAGATGCAAAAAAAGGATGGACAGAAAACCTTGATATGGTTCCGGAAGGATCATTAGTATTTAAGAAAATAGAAATAGAACAAAAAGAACAACAAACAACTGGATTAACGGATGGACAAAAACTCTTCAAATTTATTATTGCTGGTATGGCTATGCACTCTGGCATTGTGGCCTTCTTCCCTTA
>Ga0114932_10005593_pt1 | contig 11108 bp, 12 predicted proteins | sample 2SBtaG_2_FD_87286 | JGI IMG/M metagenome (GOLD analysis project Ga0114932, IMG submission 87286) | Deep subsurface microbial communities from Kolumbo volcano to uncover new lineages of life (NeLLi) - 2SBTROV12_ACTIVE470 metaG | ecosystem: Environmental > Aquatic > Marine > Volcanic ... | reverse complement strand
TGTTTTATCTTTATCGGAAGGATCTCCGACTAGTCCAGTAAAATTTCCTATCAGAAATGTGACTATATGCCCGAAATCTTGAAATTGTTTTAGCTTTCGCATGGGTAAAGTATGCCCTAAGTGCAAGTCCACAGATGTAGGATCAAAGCCAGCATATACTTTAAGTGGACGGTCTTGCGTCAACATAACTCGAAGCTCTTTTTCCATATTTTTTTGAGTTTGAGCGTCTCCAAAATCAACACCATGAAACAAGACTTCTAACTGCTCATCAATATCTGCCATTTTTCTATTTTTTTTTGTAGCACTCATACAAACCATGCCCTTGTTTTTATAAGATCGCTCTCAATCTGTTGGGTCAATTCTTGAACACCAGTGAATTTCATTTCTGGACGAAGGTAGCTCAGCAATTCAATAGTCACAATTTCACCATAAAGATCACCATCAAAATCCAATAAATGTGTCTCGACAAGACGTGTTCCATTAGATCCAAATGTAGGTCGTAATCCTATATTGGTACAACTAGGAATTTTTTTATCTCTGATCAATGTTTCTGTAATGTAAACACCATCTGGAGGTAACTGTCGATCAGCACTTGTTTCAATATTGAGTGTTGGAAACCCAATTTGCCTTCCACGATGATCACCGTGCAGAACTGGACCACGTAATGCATACGGGCGACCTAACAAATCATTCACCACTTCCATTTTTCCCTCGTATAAAGCTTCACGTATTCGTGTGCTAGAAAAATAGCCCGAATTATCTTCAAAAAGTGGAACAGGAATAACTTCAAAACCCATACTATCACCCAAAGATGAAAGGTAAGTGACATCACCTTCGCCACCACGACCAACTCGAAAATTTTCGCCAACAACAAGAACTTTTAAACCAGCTTCACGAACTAACATTGCAGCAAAATCTTTCGCAGTAACTTGTTGTAATTCTGAAGTGAATTGTAAAACAGAAACAAAATCAACTCCAAACTCACTTAACAATTCAACACGACGTTCTAAAGATTCTAAATATGAAATTTTTATCTCAGGCTTAATTACAGCAACAGGATGAGGATAGAAAGTAATCACACCACCAGTAATATCTCTTCGTGATGCTTCAGAAAGCATTTTTTGCAACAACATTTGATGCCCTCTATGGACACCATCAAAAACTCCGACAGCTATTACATGCTGACCTGGAGACACAGTAGCTCTAAGTTCTTCTTGAACTAACGACACTTATATCACTCCCTATAATAAATTACGCATTATATAGTTATGGAATTATCTTCGATTTGAGCAAAGTCCGGTGGAACCGCATTTAGAATTTTTATCAAATCAATATCACCAAAATCTTCAGATTGGATTGCTTCAAGATATTGTGCTTTTATTAATTCTAATACTGCCATAAAGTCTACAACAACTGACATTCGTGAAGTTGAATTTTCAATAATATTTCGAAAACTGGCACGACCATTCAATTCAAGTAAATCGACCAAATCACGTAATCGATCACGTAATCGAATACGTTCTACAACTTCATCATTCGTTAATTCATTTTCTGGTAGACGATCCATTACTTCACGAAGCATTTCAACTAAAGAGTTTGTTGTGACAGTATCTAAACCTGTAGGTAATACAAATTCAGGAGGAGGTACCTCCCGACGATAACTTTGAGATGTTGTATCTCTGTCACGTAAAAATTCTACTGCATCCTTAAATCTTTTATATTCCTGCAATGCCGCAAGTAAATCCTCAGAATCTTCATCCTCAATGTCTATGTCTTGATCATCTTTAGGCATTAGAGCACGTGACTTTAGTAATAATAATTGAGCGCCAATAGCAACAAAATCAGCAAGATCAGCAAGTTGTATTTCTTCTGCAGATCTTAAGTAAGTTAAGTATTGTTCAGTGACAAAAAGTAGTGAAATTTCTGTAATATCTAACTCATTATGCTCAATCAATTGTAAAAGCAAATCCAGAGGGCCATTAAAACTACCTTCAGTAGTGGAAAGAACAAGTTGAAAAGGCTCGTTATCTTCTTCGGAGTCAAAATGGTTTTCTTGATTCATTTAATACCTTTGTAAGTATCTCTATTCATTAACCAAATCTGTCCTGAGACCCATAGCGCCATGAAGATAAATATGGTTCAGCTGAACATTTGATTTTTCCGTATTTACATGCATAAGTATACGTATGCATGATTCTAGTCCATCTTCCACATACATCTCAGAAAAACATTCTAATGCAACTTCCGTCCAACCCTCTGCCCTAGCTGCCTCGGCGGGGAAAACAGCATCTAAATCTCTAGTGCAACTAAAAATAATCGAAGCAACATCATCTTTATTTATTGAATTTGCATCAACAATTCTGCTAAGTAATTCACTAGTGCGATCTAGTATATCTTCTCTAGTGTTTTGCGAAACAGTAGTAGCACCCCTTATACCGCGAAGCATCATAATACGATTATCCTTCCCTAGGATTTATGAAATGTCGCTATCTTCACCTTTCATTTGGCGAATAAATTTAACTATCTCGATAGATCTCTCTTCCAAGGATGCTTCTGAAATAGTACGAACAAAAGCACTTCCTATTATCGCTGCATCTGCTAGTTTTCCAACCTCTTCAACATGCTTTCTTTCAGAAATTCCAAAACCAATCGCAAGTGGCAGATCAACATATTCACGAACTCTATCTATGAAATCAGGCAATTCAGATGATAGCTCTGATCGTGCACCTGTTGTTCCTGTAAGACTTACACAATATAAAAAACCGCTTGCATAATTCGCAACATGTTTCAGCCTTTCAGAATTGGAAGTGGGCGCAACTAAATATATTAGATGCAATCCGGAATTTTTAGCAGCTGCCTCTAATTCATAGTATTCCCCAGGTGGTAAATCAACTACAATTAGAGCATCAACACCTGCTTCTTTAGCATCTTTAACCCAACGAGCAGATCCATAAGCAAAAATAGGATTGAAATATCCCATCACTATTATAGGAAATTGAATGCCTTCTTTGCGTATAAGGCTCACTGTTTCTAGCACAGTACTGGTATTGGTGCCTTGCTGAATAGCCTCATAATATGCATTTTGATTTGTCACACCATCAGCGAGAGGATCACTAAATGGCAAGCCCAATTCAATAGCATCTGCACCAGCCTTTTCAACTGTCTTTACAATCTCAAGTGTCGCATCAAATTCTGGCCACCCTGCAGGTACGAATGGTATCAATGCCGGGCGAGATGTTTTTTGCAATTTGTGAAACATTTCTGATATTCGATCAGAAGTATTGAAATCCGATGAAAAACTCAAAAAATGCCTCCGATTACTGTTACTACAAAACTAATTGAATTGATAATAAAATGAACTGTTATAGGTACAATTAAAGATCCAGTGGATTGAAACCCCCAAGCTAATAACATACCAATTAAAGAAAAAGGAACCAATACACCTAAATTAAAATGGAACAAACCAAATAAAAAACCGCTTATAACCATTCCCCATACTGGTGAGTACATTCCTCCGATAGCTCGATATATTAGCCCACGAAAAAATACTTCCTCAGCAATTGGAGCCACTACAACAACCGCTAATGCCAGTATAGCTACGTACAGAATTGTCTGAATTAAAGAATCAGTCTCTGCTATCACTATTTGATTAGTGCCTTTAAGCATTCCAAGATCTATGCCTGCAAAAGAAATTAATTCAATCAATAAACCATAGAAAATCAAGATCCCATAGCAAGCAAGAACTATAGAGAGTATCACTTTCCAGTCTTTTGGCTTACGAAAACCAATCTGAGAAAAATTTAAATTTCGTCTTTTTGCAAGAAAAATTACCAGACCTATGAAACTCAATTGCCAAAAAATAGTTAGAGTGAAAGTCACAATATCTAATGTCCAATTAGCCATATCAATATTCATACTTATCGGTACTAAAAGAGAAAAAATTAAAGCAAACCCTATAAACATTCCTAAAAGACCAAAAATTAGATCTTTCTTATGCCACAATTTTTGTTTGCTGAGAGGTAAAGATTTTTTTTGATGAAATCTGTTCTCATATAAGTTATTGTCAGGAACCATCCATCACTCCAAGAGTGCTGGCCACTGTACTCATATCTTTATCACCACGGCCACTAACATTTAAGATCACCACATCATCAGAATTTAATTGGGGTGCAATTTTAGGTAGAAATGCAACAGCATGAGAAGTTTCAAGAGCAGGAATGATACCTTCAGTTTCAGAGAGTAACTTCAAACCTTCCAATGCCTCTAAATCTGTAATTGAATAATATTCAGCACGTTCATTTACTTTTAACCAAGAATGCTCAGGACCAACGCCTGGATAATCTAAACCTGCAGATATTGAATGTGCTTCAGTTACTTGGCCCCAATTATCCTGAAGAAGAAAAGAGCGTGCACCATGTAAAATTCCAGGAGAGCCTTTGCTGATCGTTGCTGCGTGCTTTGCCTCTAATCCTTCTCCAGCTGCCTCTATCCCAATTAATCGAACATCATCATCAAGAAAAGGATAAAACAGACCTATTGCATTAGATCCTCCGCCTACACAAGCCAAACACACAGAAGGTAATCGACCTATTTCGGCTAAAATTTGCTCGCGTGCTTCTTTCCCAATTATTGACTGAAAATCACGAACCATCATTGGATATGGATGAGGACCCACGACGCTACCAATTATGTAATAAGTATCTCTAACATTTGTTACCCAATCACGTATTGCTTCGTTAGTAGCATCTTTTAGAGTTCGAGAACCTGAATCAACAGGTCGGACTTCAGCGCCAAGTAATTTCATACGAAAAACATTTAAACTTTGGCGCACAATATCTTCTTCGCCCATATAAATAACACAATCCAGATCCAACAAAGCGCATACAGTAGCAGTAGCAACACCATGTTGACCTGCACCAGTTTCAGCTATAACACGTCGTTTACCCATCCTCTTCGCTAACAAACCTTGTGCCAATGCAGCGTTAATTTTATGAGCACCCGTATGAGCAAGATCTTCACGCTTCAAATAAATATCTATCCCAAGAAAATCAGAAAGTCGCGAAGCAAATGTTAATGGAGTTGGTCTCCCCACATAGTTTTTTAAGAAATGATCTAAATTATTTATAAATTCAGGATCATTTTTTGCATCTAAATAACATTCCTCAAGTTCAGCAACCGCAGGCATTAGTGTTTCAGGAATATATTTACCCCCAAAATCTCCAAAATGCCCTCCAACGTCTGGTTGAGATGTTTTCATTTTTTCTTTCCCATAATAATTATTTTTCTTAATCTATGATCTGTCAATTAAACTTCTAAATCAACAGCACGAACTGTATCGATAAATTTTTTGACTAAAGTATGATCTTTTTTCCCATCTACCTCAGTTCCACTAGACACATCAACTATCCAAGGAGAAACCTTGTTAATGGCATCTCTAACATTGGTTGAATTGAGCCCTCCGCTTAACATAATTGGCCATTTATCTGAAATATTCTCAGCAATATCCCAATTAAATGATTTTCCACTTCCACCGCCATATTTTCCAAAAGACGAATCTAAACCAAGACCGATAGAGAATTCCAATTGAATCTTATCTTCAATTTCAGAAGCAATGGAAGTTTCTGCAACATGAACAACTTTAATAACTTGTTTCGTTACCAATAAACAATCTGACCATGATTCAGAACCAGAAAATTGAACAAGATCAATTCCTAATTCTTCCACAATTTCATTAATTTGATCAATTGGTTGGTCAGCAAACACCCCCACAGTCAGAGGTTTTTTGATTTTGAGATAATTTTCGATAACTGATGCACCTTGGTGAAACCAAGATAATTCGGTTGAATTATTATTCTGTACTGATGGAGGTAGTGAAAATTCATTTGATTCCAGTGGTTCTCCCAAAGAACGCAACATAGTATGAGCTTGCGGGATAGAAATTTGCCTTTTTGATTTTGCAAAAACCAAACCAACAAAATCAGCACCTGTTGAAGCAGCAAACATGATGTCTTCAGGAGTTTGATTGCCGCAAATTTTAACTAATGTCATAACAATCCTACTAAACTTCTATTCCCATAAATGTTTGAATTATTTGATTGGATAATTCTTTCTTAACCAATGCTTCACCTACCAATAATGCATCAGCACCTGCAATGATCATACGTTCAACATCAGCAAATTCTCTTATCGCAGATTCTGCAACAATAATATGATCATGAGGAATAAGAGGAATTAACCGTTCAGTAGTATTGAGATCTTCTTTAAAACTTCTTAAATCGCGATTATTGATCCCAATAATTCGTGCGCCAGCATCTAATGCGGTCTTTAATTCTATTTCATCATGTATCTCTACCAAAGGCTCCATTCCCATAGAACGTGAGAATTGAATAAGTTCTTTAAGCAATAAAGGTTCAAGCAGCATCACAATAAGTAGTAAAGAATCAGCTCCAAAGGCCCGTGCTTCAACAATTTGATATGCATCCCAAATAAATTCTTTACGTAGAAGACCTGGTCGATCAAGCTCATTAGACATTACTTCTCTAACATTGGATAAATCTTCGATCGACCCTTTGAAAAAATCAGGCTCAGTCAGAATTGAAATCCCTGCCACACCGGCACTTAAGTATTGTGAGGCTTGTTCAGTAGCATCGAGTGATAAGTTCAAATCACCTTTACTCGGAGAAGCTCTTTTAATTTCAGCAATCAAATGGATACGAGCTTTTTCAGGAGTTAAGCGTGCACCATGTAGTAATACATCAGCAAAATCACAAGGTTTTACAGTGTTCTTAATTAGATCCCGAAGTTCACTTTCAGAACGTATTTTTTTGTCACAAACTAATTTTTGGGCTCTTACTTCAACTATACGATCTAGTATTGTCTGAGTTTGACGTAAACCATTACCAAGATTCATTTATGCACTCTCAAACTCCCAGCCTTCGTGTCGTTTCGATAAAAGCGGCAACTTTTGCAGCAGCTTCACCTGATTCCATTACCTTTATAGCATTATTAACCCCGTCCTTAATTGAAGCTGCTAAACCTGTTACATAAAGTCCAGCACCAGAATTAAACAGAATTAAATCACGAATAGCTTCAGAACCTTCTCCAGCCAATACATCCCGAAAAATCTGAGCATTTTCTGATGGATTACCACCAATTATATCTTCAACAGGATATCGAGAAAGGCCCACTTCTTCAGGTGTTACAATCTTTTCTGTAACATTTCCACCCTTAACTTCGTAGACATTTGATGGACCAGTAATTGTCAAATCATCTAATCCATCTTCTCCAGAAACAACTAATGCATGCCTGACATCCAAACGTGCCAAAGAATTTGCTAATTTACTTGCCAATTCTTTACTAGGAGCACCCATCACATGACAATTTGCACGAGCAGGATTAGCCAAAGGACCAAGTATATTAAATATAGTCCTTATACCTATCTGAGGACGAAGAGGACCAGCGAATTTCATAGACGGATGAAAAGATTGCGCAAATAAAAATCCAATGCCAACTTTTTCAATGCATTGGGCAACTGAATCAGGAGCTAATGAAATAACGGCTCCCATTTCTTCTAGCAAATCTGCGGAACCTGATCGAGAACTCATTGCCCTATTACCGTGTTTTGCAACTTTTGCTCCTGCTGCAGATGCAATAAAAGCCGCCGCAGTTGATGCATTAAAAACTTTTCTTGAAGAACCACCAGTCCCACAAGTATCTAATAAAGGTAATGTATTAGCATCTACTCTTAGCGCATGCTCTCTCATTGATTTAGCCATACCAACAATTTCATCTACTGTTTCACCTTTTAATCGCAAGGCAACTAAAAAAGCTCCGAATTGTGCTGGAGTAACAACATCTTCTGTTTCGTCATTTCCGGCACGCATTATAGAATCCATAACAGTGTATGCTTCATTTTCAGTCAGATTTCTTTTTTCTTCGATTATTGAAAAAATTGCTTCACGAATCATGCAATCTCCTAAAAAGTTAATTTAAATTAATATCAAGAAAATTTTTCAATAGCTGATGTCCATTTTCTGTCATGATTGATTCAGGGTGAAATTGTACACCTTCAATAGGTAAATTTTTATGTCGTATCCCCATTATAAGTCCAGAAGGGGTAGTAGCAGTTACAGAGATTTCATCAGGTATAGAAGTCTTTTCTAAAACCAATGAATGGTATCGAATCGCATCAAAATCTTGAGCTAAGCCAGCAAATACTCCTTTATTGTCATGATTAATTGGTGATGTCTTGCCATGCATTATTTCACCAGCTTGAACCACTTCTGCACCAAATGCTGAACCAATAGCTTGATGACCCAAACAAACACCTAATAGTGGTATGTTGCCGGCAGATCGAACAAGCGGAACAGAAATACCAGCTTCGTGAGGAGTGCATGGCCCTGGAGAGATAACGATCTTATCTGGCTGCATAGCTAAACAATCTTCAACCGAAATTTTGTCATTACGAAAAACTTCTACTTCAACACCAAGTTCTGAAAGATATTGATACAGGTTATAAGTAAAGGAATCGTAATTATCGATTAGTAACAACATAGTTTGACCTCGGCCTCATCATATCAATCAAAGGTATTTGATGTGTTGGTTACCTTTCAATGATTTAATTTTATTTCTAATTGACTAGCATGGAACAAATCATGCTGTGCTATAGAAGCAATTCGTTCTCCAACAACAACAATTCCTCTTTCAGTATGATTACCGTATTGATCCAATTGACTTTGAACTAAACTATCAAGCCATTCCATTGTTTTTTCGCGTGCATCCCTTAATCGATTATGCGTCATAGTGGAATCAAAAGATTCTCCTGTACGGTATGTAATAATCCATTGATCAGTATTGAAAGGTTGCCAGCTATGACCCGGGATAGTGATAATTCTATCAATTTCTGAAACATAGTAAGTTTCCAAATCAGAAACATGAATAAGTGTATCAATCGGACTTAATCCGCTAGACAACTTCTTGTATTTTGATTCAGCTGAAAAAGACTGAAAGGTCTTTAAGAGTTGGTTGCGAGAATCGATTAACAATTTCTTTAATGATTCTTGCGTATGAGATTCAACTTTAGAATATTTTTCAGATAATAGAGATGATGACATCCATGTATTTATTTCAGAGACAATCTGATAGCGATCATCAAAATTACCTAGCGTGTACCAAATTGCATCATCATAGTTTTGAGGATCATATTGAGGTTCTCCTTCCCAGTTCTCACAAAAAAAGATATTCAATACAAAATTTGTACTATCAGATCCTGTTACGTAAATGGTATCTGCGAATGTAATATCTGAAGATCGAATATGAACATGATCACGTAACACACGTTCAATTGCATCTTCTGCTGTTTCAGATTCAGAAACAACAGTGACTGGAAAAGACCACTTTTTTGGAAAAGGAATAAGATTTTTATGTTGTAATAACAATACTTTCCCATCTTGCCGACGTAATGCAACTGCAGCCGCTAATAGAGGAGCTCTTGAATCTATTGGGGGCATATTAACAACCTCATACGGTGTAATTATTAACCAACACGTTCAGCATCTGCGATGGCAGCAAACAAAGCACGAGCTTTATGTTCACATTCTTCATGTTCTTTATCAGGGTCTGAGTCAAAGACTATACCAGCACCAGCTTGTACATGAGCCCAACCGTCTTTCATAATTAATGTACGGATAGTAATACAAGTTTCTACATTCCCATACATATCAAAAAAACCGACCGAACCAGAGTATATACCGCGTTGATCGGGCTCAAGTTCTGCAATTATTTCCATTGCACGAATCTTTGGTGCGCCTGAAACAGTACCTGCAGGAAATGCTGAACGCAACGCATCATAAGGCGACATAGAGGAAGACAATGAACCTTGTACATGACTAACGAGATGCATAACGTGTGAATAATATTCTAAATCCAACTGCTGAGTAACTGTAACACTTCCTGGAACAGAAACGCGTCCCACATCATTTCGACCTAAATCAAGGAGCATTAAATGCTCTGCAATTTCTTTAGGATCATGACGCAATTCTTCAGCGAACATTTCATCTTCTTCAGGGGTTGCACCACGAGGTCTAGTACCCGCAATCGGATGAACTTCTACTAAACCATCTTCAATATTAACGAGTAATTCTGGTGAAGCACCTACAATATAAGCATCATCGAAATGTAAATAATACATATACGGAGAAGGGTTGATAGCACGTAAACTTCGATAAACTTCAAATGGATGTGCACCTGTTTGCTTTGAGAATCTTTGGGAAATGACACCTTGAATGATATCGCCAGCAACTATATATTCCTTTGTTTTTTCAACTGCAGATTTGTATTGTTCGGGAGACCAATTAGCCTTAATAGGTTGTCCAGATAAACCAGTAAAAGGTTCATACGGTAAAGATGTCAGAGGTTCGCTTAATCGGTGAATGAGTTCATCAATATTTTCAATCGCCTTGTTGTAGTTCTTTTCAATATCACCATCGAGACGTACATGTGAAACGACTTTTATATTATGTTGCAAATGATCAAATACTAAGAGAGTGTTAGCAAACATCAACAATGATTCAGGCAACCCCAGAATGTCATCACCTGCCAATGGAAGTTGTTCAAAATGCCCAGCGGCTTCCCAACCTAGATATCCCACTGCACCTCCATTAAATCGAGGTAGACCTGGTACTTCAACAACATCAAATTTTGATAATTCTTTTTCAATTTCAATAAGTGGATCACCATCATCATGTTCGGCTATCAAAATCTTATATGGCTCAGTGCCAATCATAGAATATCGTCCTAAATTTTCACCACCTTCTACTGATTCCAAAAGAAAAGAATAGGATCCTCTAGCCACTTTTAAATATGCAGAAACTGGAGTCTCTAAATCTGCACGTACTGTCTTATAAACTGGAACAATATTTCCTTTATTAACTAACTTTGTAATTTCTGAAAAAGACGGTATATACTCTAGAGGCATTTTGACACTTTCTTTATGGGCTATACCAAAATACTTAGTTATATAGTTTCCACAGTATCGGAAACAGTTCCCGCAAAATCTTGTCCGGAAATAGTACTTACTTTACTTCTTAATTGAGACATTTGCTCCTGTA
>Ga0114932_10005592_pt1 | contig 11108 bp, 10 predicted proteins | sample 2SBtaG_2_FD_87286 | JGI IMG/M metagenome (GOLD analysis project Ga0114932, IMG submission 87286) | Deep subsurface microbial communities from Kolumbo volcano to uncover new lineages of life (NeLLi) - 2SBTROV12_ACTIVE470 metaG | ecosystem: Environmental > Aquatic > Marine > Volcanic ... | reverse complement strand
AGATATGCACAACGACATCGCCGCAATCCAACAGCACCCAATCGCCGTTTTCGCGCCCTTCCATCCGACAGGCGCGGCCAAGCTCGGACTTCAGACGCTCGGCCAGCTTTTCGGACATGGCGACGACCTGCCGGGTGGAACGCCCGGTCGCGACGACCATGTAGTCCGCCATCTCCGATTTGCCTTTCAGCGCAATCGGAACCACGTCTTCGGCTTTGTCGTTTGCAAGACTTTCAAGGACAAGCCCCAACAATCTGCTGCCGGGCTTGTCATCATCCGGGATCACCGTGGCAATCGCCGGGGCAGCCGTATTGCTGGCCGCATTGGTGTGTTCTGACAGAACGGGGTCCTCCGTTGCTAATGTACCGATCAAATCGGTACGGTCATCTGACCGTACCTTTCAAATAGCACCATTGAACCGGTTTCTCAAGAAACGGCCAGACAGCGCTCAGGCCCGCACCACCTTTTCGTAGCCTTGCGAAATCTCGCGCGCCAGCGCCCCGACCTCGAACTTGAAATCGCCGATCTGCCCCACGGGGGTCACCTCTGCGGCGGTGCCGGTCAGCCAACATTGTTCAAAGGTTCCAAGCTCTTGCGGCATAATATGGCGCTGATGAACCTTGATCTGACGTTCTTTCAACATGCCGATGACGGTTTGGCGTGTCAGCCCGTTCAAAAAGCAATCCGGGTCCGGCGTATGGACCTCGCCGTCCTTCACGAAGAAAATATTGGCGCCTGTTGCCTCGGCGACATAGCCGCGATAGTCGAACATCAGCGCGTCCGAGCATCCCTTGGCCTCGGCTGCATGTTTCGACATCGTGCAAATCATATAAAGCCCGGCCGCCTTGGCGTGGCTGGGGATGGTTTGCGGGCTGGGACGCTTCCATTTGGAAATGTCGAGCTTTGCGCCCTGCAGTTTGGCGTCGCCATAATACGCCCCCCATTCCCAGGCCGCAATCGCCATGCGCACCGGGTTGCGGGCCGACGCGACCCCCATATCCTCGCCCGCGCCACGCCAGGCGACGGCGCGGACATAGGCATCCTCCCACCCGTTTGCGCGCAGGACGTCGTATTTTGCCGCCTCGATCTCGTCGACGCTCCATGGAATTTCGAAGTCGATCATGTTGGCGGATTGCTTCAGCCGCGCGGCGTGTTCCTCGGACCGGAATATCCTGCCGTTATAGGCGCGCTCGCCCTCGAAGACTGAAGACGCGTAATGCATCGCGTGGGTAAGAATATGAATGTTGGCATCGCGCCACGGGATCAACGCGCCGTCCATCCAGATTTGCCCGTCGCGGTCGTCATAGGCACCAGCCATGTTTGCATTCCCTGTTCGAAGCCGGATCAACCGGCTAAATTTTACGATTGTTGCGCAGTTAGGTCCGAACCGGACATAATATTTCGCATTTTCGTGAATCTGCTAGCATTTGATTCTTGGAAAGTCAACAAGACTGACATAAAATGCAGCCCAACCCCGACCCAAGCAGCCGGATCGCGAAGACATGCAGGATATCGGACATGCCGGATTGAATCTAAGCAGCGAAAATCTGCTGTTTCTGACCGACGACCAGCTCCGCAAGGGCATCGAGGCGATGTTTTTCGCCTATCGCGGCTTTACCGCCGACCCGGATCGCATATTGGAGAGCCATTCCTACGGGCGGGCGCATCACCGCGCCATCCATTTTATCAACCGGTCACCCGGCACGAATGTAAACAATCTGCTGGATATTCTTGGTGTGACCAAGCAATCGCTGAACCGGGTACTGCGAACACTGGTCGAGGACGGGCTGGTGGCCAGTCGTGTCGGGACCCGCGACAAACGCGAACGGCATCTGTTCCTGACCGAGGCCGGCCGGGATCTGGAGCGGAACCTGTCGGAAGCGCAAAGAACCCGGATGCGCGCGGCCTATCGCACCGCGGGACCGGATGCGGTACAGGGGTTTCGACAAGTGCTTGAGGCGATCATGGACCCGCAGATGCGCACGTTCCTGAAAACCATGACCGACGGCGGCTAGAACATGATCGAACAGCCCGATGCCCATCTGCTGATCGTCGACGATGACGAACGAATTCGTGGCCTGTTGCAGAAGTTTCTGAACCGCCACGGCTATTGGGTAAGTGCCGCGCGCGACGCCGCGCATGCTCGGCGATTGCTGAAGGGGTTGGAGTTCGATCTGATCGTGCTGGACGTCATGATGCCGGGCGAGGACGGGCTTAGCCTGACGGTCTCGCTGCGCGAAAATCTTGCGACCCCGATCCTTTTGCTGACGGCAAAGGGGGGCGCGGGCGACCGAATTTCCGGGCTGGAGGCCGGGGCCGACGATTATCTGGCGAAACCCTTTGAACCCAAGGAATTACTGCTCAGGATCAACGCGATCCTGCGGCGCGTGCCCAGACCCGAGATCGAACAGGACGTACCCAAAACGCTGCAAATGGGGGCGATCCGCTATGATCTGACGCGGGGCGAATTGTGGGAAGGCGCCGATCTGATCCGCCTGACGGCGACGGAAAGCACGCTGATGAAGATTTTTTCGGCCTGCCCGCATGAACCGGTCAGCCGCACCAAACTGGTCGAGGATCTGGGCCGCGACAAGGGTCAGGCACAGGAACGCGCAGTGGATGTCCAGATCACGCGGCTCCGGCGAAAACTCGAAAGCAACCCAAAGTCGCCGCGCTATCTGCAAACGGTGCGCGGGGCGGGGTACATGTTGGCACCGGATTGAGGGTTGGCCGGCAAAAGGGGTTGACCTCAGGGCATAAATCCGACTATGCACCCGCAGCATCCGACCCCGCCGATGAGGGCGCGCGGTCGAAATGATCTGAGCTTTCCCTGAAAACGATGTTCCGATCCATGCTGCGGCTGATCCGGCAAATGGTTGCGCTGGGACTTGTCGCACCAAGACAAGTGACCAAAGCGCCCGGCAAGATCGCCGCGTGTTCCAAACAAAGAAAGAATAATACGTGACTTTTGAAAACCTCGGCCTGATCAGGCCGATCCTGAAGACGCTTGCACAGCAAGGATATGAAACCCCCACCCCGATCCAGCGACAGGCCATACCCCCGATCCTGGAAGGGCGCGACGTCATCGGCCTTGCCCAGACCGGCACCGGCAAGACCGCCGCGTTCACGCTGCCATTGTTGCAGCGACTGGATGCGGCCCGGCTCAGAACGCCATACCGCGACGTGCGCGTGCTGGTGTTGTCGCCAACCCGCGAACTGGCGGCGCAGATCGACAAGGCGGTGCGGGACTACGGCAAGAACCTTTCGCTGTGGTCCAATTGTGTCGTTGGCGGCGTGCCCGTGCGCAAGCAGATCAATGCCCTGAAAAAGGGCACCGACGTTCTGGTGGCGACCCCCGGTCGTCTGGAGGATCTGGTGTCGCAACGCGCCGTCCGGCTGGACCGCGTTGAAACCATCGTTCTGGACGAAGCGGACCAGATGCTGGACATCGGCTTCATGCCCGCGATCAAGCGCATCCTCAAGCTGCTGCCGGAAAAGCGCCAGACGTTGCTGTTTTCGGCAACCATGCCGCGGGAAATCCGCGCGCTGTCGTCGGACCATCTGAAAAACCCGACCGAGGTCTCGGTGACGCCGGTCGCTTCGACCGTCGACAAGATCGACCAGTCTGTCGTCCACATGAAGGCGACCGACAAGACCAGTGCAATCGCAAGTCTGGTCAAGACCCACCCCGGCAAGCGGATCATCGTGTTCACCCGCACCAAACGGGGCGCCGACAAGGTCAGCCGCAAGCTGAATGCCGATGGGCTGGGTGCGGATGCCATCCACGGCAACAAGTCGCAGGGCCAGCGTCAGCGGGCACTGGCGGCGTTTCGCGATGGCTCGGCGCCGGTTCTGATCGCCACCGATATCGCGGCACGCGGCATTGACGTGCCGGGCGTAGAGCTGGTCGTGAATTACGAATTGCCAAACGTGCCGGAAAGTTACGTCCACCGGATCGGGCGCACGGCGCGGGCCGGGGCTTCGGGGCTGGCGGTTTCGTTTTGCGCCGGGGACGAGGTCAAGCAACTGCGCGACATCGAGAAACTGATCCGCAAGACGATCCCGGCGCAGGCGGTCGATGGTTCGATGGTGCCAGAGGCGGAAATGAGCCCGCGCAAGGGCAAATCGCGGCGTCGATCCGGAGGCCAGCGGCGGAAATGGGGCCCAAGGCAACGTGCATCGGCGTGATGGCGCGGAAAGGCAAATATCGGTGCCGCCGCGATGTTTCGCTTTTCGCGCGGGCGCACTTGCCGTAATTTCGCGGCATGACCACCGCTCTGTTCACCCATCCCGCCTGCCTTGACCACGCGCCGCCGCCCGGCCATCCCGAGCGGGTCGAGCGGTTGCAGGTCATCGAAACCGCGCTTGGTCGTGATGAATTCGCCGCGCTTCGACGCCATCAGGCACCTTTGTGCGGCGACGATGACATATTGCTGGCACATCCGGCGGCGCACCTTGCCGCCATCCGCGCCGCCGCACCCGCCAGCGGGCAGCGATCGCTTGACCCAGACACACATATGTCGCCCGGTTCGCTTGAGGCCGCATTTCGGGCCGTTGGCGCCAATATCGCCGCCGTGGACGAGGTGATTTCCGGTGCAGCCGAAAACGCCTTTTGCGCCATGCGCCCGCCGGGCCATCATGCGGAAAAGACACGGGCCATGGGGTTTTGCCTGTTCGGCAATGTCGCCATCGCCGCCAAACATGCGCTGGCGGCGCATGGTCTGGAACGTGTCGCCATCATTGATTTCGATGTCCATCACGGTAATGGCACGCAGGATCTGGTCTGGGATGACGCGCGGATCTTTTTCGCGTCGACCCACCAGATGCCGCTTTACCCCGGCTCGGGCGCGACAAGCGAGCGGGGCGCGCACGACAACGTTCTGAACGTGCCGCTGCGCGCGGGCACGACCGGCGCTGAATTCCGGCGGATCATGGACGCCACCGTCTTTCCCGCAGTAAAGGCGCATGAACCGGAAATGCTGTTCGTGTCGGCCGGATTTGACGCGCATCGCGATGATCCGCTGGCGAACCTGGATTTGGTTGCGGATGATTTCGCCTGGGTCACGCGGCGGACTTGCGACCTTGCGGCAGATGTTGCCGATGGCCGCGTGGTCTCGACTCTGGAAGGCGGATATGATTTGGCTGCGCTGGCGTCGTCATGTGCGGCGCATGTCAGGGGTTTGATGGGATTTGGGGATGACTGACAAACCGGTTGCCGAAATGAATTTCGAAGACGCGATCAAGGAGCTTGAGGACATTGTCGGCAAGCTCGAAGACAGCGAGGTCGCGCTGGACGATTCCATCGCGCTTTATACCCGCGGCGAGGCGCTCAAGAAACATTGCGAGGCCAAACTTTCCGCAGCGCAGGAAAAAGTCGATCGGATCACGCTGACCGACGATGGCACGCCCGACGGACTGAAACCCGTTCAGGGCGCATAACAATGTTCAGGGACGCCCTCGCGGGCCATGCGGCGCGGGTCGATGCGCGGCTGGACGCCATATTCGAAGAACTGCCCGAACACGATCTGAGCGCGGCGATGCGCTATGCGGTCATGTCCGGTGGCAAGCGCTTGCGCGCCTTTCTGGTGCTGGAAGGCGCGCAGCTTTACGGTGTGCGCCCGCAACATGCGGAACGGGCGGCGGCGGCGGCAGAGTGTATTCACGCCTATTCCCTGATCCACGACGACCTGCCCGCGATGGATAACGACGATCTGCGGCGGGGCAAGCCGACGGTGCATGTCAAATGGGACGAAGCGACGGCGATCTTGGCGGGGGATGCCTTGCAGACGCTGGCGTTTGATGTTCTGGCATCGGCGCGAACCTCGGGGGACCCGAATATCCGGCTGCGGCTGGTATCTACGCTTGCGGCGGCCTCGGGCGCGGGTGGCATGGTGCTGGGTCAGGCGCAGGATATCGCGGCTGAAACGGCCACGACCCCGCTTGATCTTGAACAGATTACCGAATTGCAGGCCAACAAGACCGGCGCGTTGTTTACCTGGTCTGCCGAGGCCGGCCCCGTTCTTGGCAACGCAAATTCGCATACGATGCAGGCCTATGCCGAAGCGGTCGGCCTGGCGTTTCAGATTGCCGACGACATTCTGGATGTAGAGGGCGACGCGGGCAAGGCCGGGAAACGCCTGCAAAAGGATACCAGGGCCGGCAAGGCGACGTTCGTATCCGTTCTGGGGCTCGAAGGTGCGCGCGCGCGCGCGAACCAGTTGGCGGAACAGGCTTGCGACGGGCTCGAGATTTTTGGTGGCACCGGCGACAACCTGCGCCAGTTGGCCCGGTTTATTGTCCGCCGCGATATGTGATAAGCAGAGACGATCACAAGGATTCCCGGCGTGAACGATCTGATGTCACCTAAAACCCCGCTACTGGATGGTCTGGCCACCCCGTCCGATATCCGGCAGCTCGGGGACGCCGATCTTGGCAAGCTTGCGGACGAGGTGCGCGCCGAGACCATCTCGGCGGTTTCGGTCACCGGCGGGCATTTGGGCGCTGGTCTGGGGGTTGTCGAACTGACTGTCGCGCTGCACGCGGTTTTCGATACGCCAAGGGACCGTTTGATCTGGGATGTCGGGCATCAATGCTATCCGCACAAGATCCTGACGGGGCGGCGCGACCGCATCCGAACCCTGCGTCAGCCCGGCGGCCTGTCCGGGTTCACCCGGCGCAGCGAAAGCCCGTACGATCCGTTCGGGGCCGCGCATAGTTCGACCTCGATTTCGGCAGCGCTTGGCTTTGCCGCCGCCCGTGATCTGGGCGGCGCGCCGGAACACGGGCTGGGCGACGCGATTGCTGTCATCGGCGACGGGGCCATGTCGGCGGGCATGGCGTTTGAGGCGATGAACAACGCGGGCCATCTGGGCAAGCGCCTGATCGTCATTCTGAACGACAATGAAATGTCGATCGCACCGCCGGTCGGCGCCATGTCGGCCTATCTGTCACGGCTGTACGCAGGCGCGCCTTATCAGGAGCTGAAAGCCGCGGCCAAGGGTGCCGTCAGCCTGTTGCCTGAACCCTTTCAAGAGGGTGCGCGCCGCGCCAAGGAAATGGTCAAATCCATGACCGTCGGCGGCACGTTGTTCGAAGAACTGGGGTTTTCCTATGTCGGCCCGATCGACGGGCACGACATGGCGCAGCTCTTGCCGGTTCTGCGCACCGTAAAGGAGCGTGCAAGCGGGCCGACGCTGGTGCATGTGCTGACCAGGAAGGGCAAGGGATACGCCCCGGCCGAAGCCTCGCCGGACAAGTACCACGGGGTTGCAAAATTCGACGTCGCGTCCGGCATTCAGAAAAAGGCACCGTCCAACGCACCCAGTTATACCCGGGTTTTCGCCGATGCCCTGATCGCGGAGGCGGCAACGGACGACAAGATCGTCGCGGTAACCGCAGCGATGCCGGACGGCACCGGGCTTGACCTTTTTGCCGCCCGCTTTCCCGACCGGTGTTTTGACGTGGGCATTGCCGAACAGCACGGGGTCACCTTCAGCGCGGCCCTTGCCGCCGGGGGGATGAAGCCGTTCTGCACCATCTATTCGACGTTCCTGCAACGCGGATATGATCAGGTCGTTCACGACGTGGCCATCCAACGCCTGCCCGTCAGATTTGCGATCGACCGCGCCGGTCTGGTCGGTGCGGACGGGGCGACCCATGCCGGGGCCTTCGATATTGCCTATCTCGCCAACCTGCCGGGATTCGTGGTGATGGCTGCCGCGGACGAGGCGGAACTGGTTCACATGGTCGCAACCGCGGCGGCGATCGACGACGGCCCCTGCGCCTTTCGGTATCCGCGCGGCGAGGGCGTAGGGGTCGAACTGCCGGAACGCGGCGAGGTGCTGGAAATCGGCAAAGGTCGCCTTGTCCAAGAGGGCGGTCGCGTCGCCATTCTGTCGTTTGGCACTCGCCTCGGTGAAGTGGTGCGGGCGGCGGAAAACCTGTCGGCGCGGGGCCTGAACCCCACCATCGCCGATGCACGGTTTGCAAAACCGCTGGACCACGCCCTGATATCGAACCTTGCCGCCAATCACGAGGCGCTGATCACCATTGAAGAGGGCGCCATCGGCGGCTTTGGCAGCCATGTCGCGCAATATCTGGCGGAAAGCGGCGTGTTCGACCGGGGTCTGAAATTTCGCTCGATGGTGCTGCCCGACTTTTTTGTCGACCAGAACTCCCCAAAGGCGATGTATCGCGAAGCGGGCCTTGATGCGCATCAGATCGAGGAAAAAGTGCTTTCGGTGCTGGGGATCGGCAATGTATCCGGCCTCAGGGCCCGAAATCGGAACCAATGATCGAATTGTCAGGAAAGGCTGTCACAATGTCGCAAACCACGTCCCGCGCGATTACCAATTATCGCTGGATCGTTTTCATTCTGGTGCTGGGGTATTTCATTTACGAATTCTTCACCTCCAACCTTCAGGCCTTCGGCTGGCAGTTTCGCTATCTGACGATCTGGGGTCTTACGGCAAATCTGATCGTTGCGTGGCTGATGCTGCGGTTTTCGCTGGGGCGCAGCACGAAAACGCATAATCCGTTGGTTTCGGCGACCGTCGTTCTGGGGGCGATCGTGGTTTTCATGTACTGGAAGCTCTATTTCACCGACCCAGCGCTGGTGAATGGCGGTGCGGCGCTGCCATGGTATCAGGAATATTACCTTCATGCGGGAACGCAGGTGCTGATGTTTATCGACGCGTTCCTGATCCTTGGCGTTTTCAGGCAGTTCCGCGCAACCCTGATCACGATGCTGGCGATCTTTCTGGGCTATATCGCCTGGCTGGAAATCCTGGTCGCGCCGCTGAACGATGCACCGTCCGGATCCGCGACCAATGGCCTGCCATATCCGTTTCTGAATGACATGATCACCGGCGAACGCATGGTGTTCTATGCCACGACCATCGGAACGGCACTGGTGTTTCTGGGGATCGGCTGGGCGATCTCCAGATTCGTGATCCGGTTGCGTTGATCGGTCAGGCCGCGTCGTCGACCCCGATGAATCCGCCGGATTGCCGTTCCCAGAACCGCGCATAAAGACCGCCCGCGCGCAGCAATTCACGGTGCGTGCCCTGTTCGGCGACGCGCCCTTCGTCCAGCACGATGATCCGGTCCATCCGGGCGATCGTTGACAGGCGGTGGGCGATGGCGATGACCGTCTTGCCTTCCATCACGCCATAGAGGGTCTGCTGGATTTCAGCCTCGACCTCGCTGTCCAGTGCCGAGGTCGCTTCGTCCAGCACCAGAATTGGCGCATCTTTCAGGATGACCCGCGCCAGCGCCACCCGCTGTCGTTGCCCGCCGGACAGTTTCACGCCCCGCTCGCCCACGAAGGCGTCATAGCCGTGCCTGCCTTTCGGGTCCTCCAGTCCCAGAATGAAGTCGTGCGCCTCGGCCTGCTTTGCCGCGAGAAGCATCTGGTCTTCGGTTGCGCCGGGGCGCCCGTAAAGGATGTTGGCGCGCACGGACCGGTGCAAAAGTGAACTGTCCTGCGTCACCATCCCGATCTGGCGGCGAAGCGAGGCCTGCGTGACCGCGCGAATATTCTGGCCGTCGATTTCGATCTGCCCGCCCTCGACGTCATGAAACCGCAGCAGCAGATTGACCAACGTCGATTTGCCCGCGCCCGAACGCCCGACCAGACCGACTTTTTCGCCACCATGAATGGAGACCGAAAGACGGTCCAGCCCGCCTTGCGACTTGCCGTAGTGATGGCTGACTTCCTTGATCTCGATCCCGCATTCGCGAACGTGCAAAGCCGCGGCATCCGGCGCGTCGGTCAGGGAAATCGGCTGCGCGATGGTTTCCATCCCCTCGGACACCACGCCCAGTTGCTGAAACAGCGAGGAAAGCGACCACATGATCCAGCCGGTCATGGCATTCAGCCGCAGCGTCAGCGCCGAGGCCGCCGCGACCGTGCCGATCGTGGTCAGCCCCTGCTGCCACATCACGATGGCCCACCCGATCACGGCAACGATCAGCAACCCGTTGATTACAGTCAAACCCAGTTCCATCAGCGTGATCAGGCGCATCTGGCGCGCAAAGGTCTGCCGCGCGTTTTCGATGGCGTCCAGGGCGTATTGTTCCTCGGTCTCGGTGTGGGCGAACAGTTTCACCGACTGGATATTGGTATAGCTGTCCACCATGCGGCCGTTGATCTCGCTGCGGGCATCGGAAAACGCTTTGGATGCGCGACCCACACGCGGCACCGTCCAACGCACAAGCCAGATATAAAGTGCCAGCCAGACCACCAGCGGCAACGCCAGCCGCGGGTCGATATCCGCCAGCAACCACAGCGCGCCGATCAGGTAGATCAGCGCATAGACGACGGCGTCGAAAACCTGATAGATCGCCTCGCCCGCCGCCGGCGCTGTCTGCATGATCCGGTTCGCGATGCGACCCGCGAAATCGTTCTCGAACCAGCCGACGGATTGCCGAAGCACGTGGCGGTGACTGCGCCAGCGGATCAGCGTACCGAAATTGGGCAACAGCGACTGGTTCAGCAACAGCGCATCAACGACCTGAAATATCGGGCGAAAAAACAGGATGAACAGCGCCAGCAGAAACAATTCGGTTCCATGTTCCGCAATCAGGCGCGACGGCCCGCTTGCCGAAAGCAGGTCGATCACGCGACCGGTGAAGAAGATCAAAGCGATTTCCACGATGCCCACGATCGCGGTCATGACCACAACCGCGGCAAGCACCTTGCGGAACGGGCGCAGATATTCGTTCAGGAACGGAAAAAGTCGCGACGGCGGCGTATCGGAATCGTCGTACTCGGCATAGGGATTTACCAGATTTTCAAAGAACCGGAACATGAGGCCACGATTTCATCCTGTGATCAAAGCCGCCCAAGAGACACCATTTCCGGCAAAAGGACAAGGGGGCATGCGGTGGTTCATCCCTCCAGCAATGCGACCAGCAGAAATCCAACCAGCAATCCGGCCATCGTCAGATTAAATACCCTGAGCCGCAAAGGGGTTTGCAGCCACCTTGCGATCACGCGGCCAAAGATGACCCACGCCGTGGTTGATGTCACGCTTGCGGCCGCCGCGACAAGCGCGATGATCAACGCGGATTTCAGCGATGCCACCGGGTTGATGAATTGCGCGGTT
>Ga0114932_10005591_pt1 | contig 11109 bp, 8 predicted proteins | sample 2SBtaG_2_FD_87286 | JGI IMG/M metagenome (GOLD analysis project Ga0114932, IMG submission 87286) | Deep subsurface microbial communities from Kolumbo volcano to uncover new lineages of life (NeLLi) - 2SBTROV12_ACTIVE470 metaG | ecosystem: Environmental > Aquatic > Marine > Volcanic ... | reverse complement strand
TCCTATGTTTATAATAGGTTTCAGCAATGGGGTGCTGCACTTGTTAATGAACTGGATACACGAGATCAAATACAGGATGCTCAACCATCTACTAATATTTATGCAGTAGTAACAGTAGGTAGTATAAAAAGACCAGACAAAGGTGATATAGCTTACTCAGTTAGTAGTGGTAAGTTTAAAGGATATGTTAGTACAGCAGGAACACAAGCATGGCAGGATTTAAACTAATGAAAAATTCTGACTATATGAATTTAGTACAAGAAGGAACATTGATTACAAATCTTAATCAAGGTGCAGGTGTACCTACTTTTCTAGAGAATCAAACATTACAAAAACTTATTCAACCCCTAGCAAAGTTTGATAATCCAGTGTATAATAATAGTAGTACAGCAACAGCAAATAATACATTAGCACAATCTAATTATATGAATCCACGGAGAATGAAGTAATGGCTCAGATATATGCAAGACCTCTACCTCCTGTAGAAAGAATGCAGGAAGTACAAAGATTAGTAAGAGATCCAAAGGAAACTCCTATGGATACTATTAAGGCTGCTCAGTTAATAAAACAAGCTAGACCTCCTGTGGCATATACACCTAGATCTTTGTCTCAAGCAGCTTCACAGGCTCAATTACCTGTGACACCTAGACCTGCTCCTAGACCTGATCCTAGACTTGTTCCACAACCTAAAGTTCCTGCTAATGTTCCTCCTCCTATATCTCCTGAAGATGAAGCAATACTGATGGCACAGGCTGGAGGTAGAGCCTCTATACCACAACAAGTAGAGAACTTGGCATCCAAAGGTAGGCATGGAGATACTATGCTTATGCATGTTAATCCACAAGAGTTTCAAGGATTGTCTACATTACTAGGACCAACTACTACTAATCCTGATACTGGTCTACCAGAAGCATTTGCTTGGTGGTTGCCTTTAGTTGGTGCAGCTATAGGTGGTGTTGGGGCTGCTGCTACAGGGAGTGATTGGAAGAAGGGAGCATTATATGGAGGTTTATTAGGTCTTGGTGGTGCTGGTGCATTAAGTCTTGGTGGAGCTAGTACGGCTGCTAAAGGGTTAGGTTCTACATGGGGTCCATTAGGAACTTTATTTAGTGGTACAGGAGCTACTACTGGTGCTGGAGTTGCAAATCTTGGACCCTATACAGGATTGGTAAATCCTGCTGTTGCTAATGTTGCTGGTGCTGGTGCTCCTTTAGGATTGACTTCTACGGCTGCTGCTCAAAATGCTGCATTAAGTTCTGTTCCACATACAATGGGAATGTTTGGAGGAGTTTCTCCTCAAGCTGCTATTGGTAAGACAGCTATAACTAATCCACTTGTTCCTACGATTTCTAAAGGAGCATCCTATACCCCTACTAACTTTTTAAGTCCTGAAAAAGCAAGAGCACTAACGGCTAAAAATATAGAACAACAGGATGCTACTAGTTCTTCCTCTCTCTTAGGTAGAGCATGGGATTGGATGAAAGAAAATCCATTAGCAACAGCATCTGGTCTATATGGAGCAAGTTCATTACTAGGCAGTCAGCAAGGATATCCTCCTTATACTGCACCTCCTATTAGAAAACCTACTGAATTTGATATTAGTGATATTCCTCCAAAAGAAATACGGAAAGCTAAACAACTAACAGAAGAAGAAATAGAAAAGCAAAAGCTAGAAGGTGGCACAGGTTCTTTCTTAGAAGGTACTAATGAGTTTACAACTCCCGGTTTTAGAGCTAGTGGTGGTATTGTAGGTTTATATGGAGGCGGTCCTCCACATGGACCGGGAGCTGCTGCTATGACACAAGTTCTTCCGGGTTCCATTGAATATAGACAAAAACATGGAAAATTTTTTCCTACTAATTACCACCCTCACTCTAATCCTTATGGTGATCCTATTAGAGAACCTGTAATAGAAGAAGCTCCACAACCTTTTACATTTGATAATAAAGATCCTTTTGCAACTAGAATATCTAATTTTAATGCACAGGATGCACTATCAAGAATAGCAGGACCAAGTATTCCAGTAACAGCTAATACTATACCTGCTAATATACCTGTACCTCCTCCTGTTTTAGATCCTGTTACTTTAAATGCAGGACAAGGAGCTTTAGCAGACTTATTAAACAGAGCATCTCAAAGTTCTTTTGCTGATGTAGGAGGTATTCAAGAAGCACTTCAACAACCAAGTGTAATACAAAATAATACAGGTGGATTAACTCAATTTGCTACAGGTGGAGAATTTGCAGGTCATGTACAGGGAGTAGGAGATGGCATGTCAGATCAAATACCATTCCGTGTAGTACCTCAAACTCCACAGGATATTCCTAATGCTCCTGATATGGCTGTTCTAAGTACAGATGAGTATGTTTTCCCTGCTGATGCTGTAGCTATGTTAGGTAATGGCAGCTCAGATGCTGGTGCTAAGATATTAGATAGTGCTGTTAAGAATGTTAGGAGAGCTTCTATCGGTACTCCTAAACAAATTAAACAGATAGATGGACAAAAAGTTTTGGAAGGAGCCATGACAACTTAAATGATTGTATATAAAGTTCAAGCCCAACATATAGATGTGTTGTGGCCTTATGCAGAACCTCTTCTACAGAAGCCAATGAAGAGAACATTAGGAGAAATTGAGTTAGAAGATATAAAGAACTGGTTAAAAGCAGAAGAACAGCAACTTTGGCTAGGTATAGATGAACATAAACAAGAAATTATTTTAGCAATAACAACCCAGATATATGTATATCCACATCAAGCACATTTAAGGATACATTTAGCAGGGTCAAAGGAGCATACAATAGATAGTTGGATTGATAAATGGGTAGAGCCTATGGAAAAATTTTGTCGAGAGAATGGAATACGTTATTTAGAAACGGCTGGTAGAGATGGGTGGACAAAGCTCTTAAAGAAAAAAGGATATGAAAAGTATTATACTGTTCTAGTGAAGGAAATAAAAGATGACTGATACAAAAAAACTTATATCAACTTTAGAAATGCCAGAAAAGGTATCATTGTTTAAGGAATTATACAATGAACTTGCAGGGTATGGAGTAGAGGGAGATACAGAACTTGCTCATGTAAATACATTTGAAGCAAGGTGGTTAAAGTCTATGGGTGGATCAGGATCTATTAATGATATAACTGGTCTACGAGAGTATAAAGGTGGTGGTGGATCTCCTCCTCCAGCTCCTCAACCTCCTTCTTCTGTTACTCAAACATCTGAATTTCCTACAGAGCTACGTCCTTTTATTAAAGATATTCTTGGAGAAGCTAAGACAGAATTTCAAAGAGAAAAGGGAGAAGGTTATATTCCTTTTGGTGGGCCTCAGTTAGCTCAGTTTACTCCTGAACAGCAACAGGCTTTTGAAACTGGTAGACAGCAGTTTGGAGCACAGGGACTTGCTGGTACACCATTGGCACAGGCTTCTACATATTATCAACCAGCCTTGGCTGCTACAGCATTAGGTACATCTGAAATAGGTACAGGGGATATACAACGTAGGATGGACCCCTTCTTACAGAATGTTGTAGATATAGCCAAGAGAGAAGCAGTAAGAGATGAAGACCTTGCAGCACAAGGTAGAGCAGCACAGGCTGTTGGTGCTGGTTCCTTTGGTGGTTCCAGACAAGCTATCTTGGAAGCAGAAGCTGAAAGAAATCTTGGACAAAGACTTGGTGACATACAGGCACAAGGATTATCTCAAGCATTTCAAAATGCACAAAGAGCTGCTGAAGCACAAAGGGCTAGAGAACTATCAGGTGGTAGACAATTTGCTGGTCTAGGAGAGAGTGCATTCCAGAGGGCCAGAGGAGATATTACAGGTTTGGCAGGTATTGGAGAAGCACAACAGGGTAGAACTCAACAGGCTCTGGATCTGGCACGTAGAGAATTTGAAGAAGAGAAAGCATTCCCATCTACAGCTTTGCAAAGATATTCCTCCTTGATTAGAGGTTGGGGTCTTACACCTACACAAACAGTTGTTTCTACTCCTGCACCCGTGCCTCGTCCGGGTCTTGCTCAACAGCTTGCAGGAGCTGCTGGTACAGGTATAGGATTATATGGACAATTTGGAGGCTTTGGCAGGGCCACTGGAGGGCTTGTAGGACTTATGGGAGGGGGAACCCCTATGAACCCTCTTAGACCCCCTTACGAACTCTTCCCTGACCGTTTAAACAGGCAGTACAATACAGGAGGTATAGTAGGTTTAAATCAAGGTGGTAAGGCTGGAGGTAGTCTTTTCCATAAGTTAATAGGTGAAAAATTATTACAACAATTAAAAGATAAAGGCTTTGGAAATCAAGGACAACCCCCAGAACTAGGGCAAGGTAAGGAACCCTTTAATGTAAATCTAGGTAGGTTTGTCAATACAGGAGCTTCTTATCATCCCGGTGCTGCTACTGGTGGACTATTGGGATTGACTGTATCTAAGCATAATACAGAAGGTTTAATACAAAGAATAAGAAGAGGTATGGGTACTGATGCTCCGGGCCATAGTATTGTAGATGATATAGAAGAACAGAAAGCTCGTAATAGAATGTATTTAGAAACGGGTATAAATCCATTAGATATAACTACTGGAGATAAAGAATATCGAGGAAGACAGGGATTAATATCCTATGAAGATATGTCTCCTGAACAACAAGAACAATATTTACTTGCTCGTGAATTTCCGGGGCATGAACAATCTGGAATAGGAGCATTAATAAAAAAAGGTATTAGATTACTCCCATCGGATGAAGAAATAGGTGTCTTACCAGAATCTGAGATGATGGTGAGTGGTTCAGATTTACCGGGAGGAGCAATAGCTGGTGAACAAAAAGTAGTAGAAGGAGTTAATCCCTATACAGGAGAAGAAATCTTTTCTTTGTCTGATCCAGCAATGACAGATTCAAGTAAAATAACGGATGAATATTTACGAAATCTTCAAGGTATTGGTGTAGAAGATCCTTTTCCGGGTAAAACAAAAGAATCAATTATTTTTGCTGCTGATCAGCTAAATCAAATAAAAGATCAAGAAGCAGCAGAAGCAGCAGCAGGTGAGGATGGTTTAACTTCTGGATCAGATGATCCTTTAGGTGATCTACGTTCTCAATGGGAAGCAGGTTTACTTCCTGATGTTCCTAATATAGAAGCAGTTCCTGAATCATTAAGAGCTGCTCAAGATGAATATCTTGCAGCTCTAGAAGGAGCTAGTGAAGGTTATGATCAAGATAAATGGGGGGCTTTAACTCAACTTGGTTTAAATCTAATGTCTGAGCAACCTCAGTATCAGGGAGAAAGTCTATTATCTATTGCTGGTAGGGCTGGTAAAGAACCTTTGGCAGCTTTACAACAGGCTCAGAAAGCAGAAAAAGGAGCTAAACTAAATTACTTGAAGAGTAAGGTAGATATCGAAGGTGTCAGAACAAGTTTGAAAACACAAGCTGAAAAAGATACATTTGATAATGCTATTAGAAAACTTCTTGCTGGTGCTGAACTAACAAAAGCAGAAGCAGCTTTAGTAGCAGCTAGAGTACCCGATTTAAAACAGCCTAGAAAAATGGGACCATCTGACTTTAAGTTAGCTGGTGGTGTTATTAAAACATCTATGAGAAGTGCTCTAGCAAATAGTCCTTCTTTTGTAGAATATTTAACAGACTTGGCTGGAGCATCTGCTGATAGCTCCGGAGAACAAAAAGGTCTAATAGATAGATTATCTAATGATGAAATGGTACAAGCTCAAGTAGCTAATGGTTTAGAACAATTTAAAACAATGGAGTTAGGCAAAGGTAGATTTCCAACTAATGAAGAATTAGAAATAAAAAGTTTAGAAATTATTAAACGTATATTAGATGCTGCTCCAGATACACAAAAGGGTAGTGGATGGACACGATTATGGGAAGGATAAAGGTTTTAAATTAATGGCTACAACTCAATCTAATCGTGATATCTTTGCAGATATTTTTTCTCAACCTCCTCGTACAAGGACAGATATAGTTGAAGATATCTCTCCACCTAAAACGAGAAAAGATGTCTATTCAGATTTATTTGGAGAATCTACTACATCTATTCAATCTATAGATTCTGATGCTGGTGATACATGGAGTAATAGATTTGGTATTGCTACAGATCAAATGCAAAAGTCTATGTATGGTGGTCTGGGAGTAATAGCTGATAATCTGGATGATTATATTCCTGAGAGTGCTACTGCTTTAAAACAATTTGCTGAAGAAGGTAAACAAAAAGAATTACAACAATTATTATCCAGACCTCAACCTACTCGTAGTGCTGAAATAACAGAAGCATGGAAAGATATAAAGAAAGAAGCAGATGAAGGAGATGTATTAGAAGCAGCCCTTAGAGGTGGACAATGGCTACATGATGCTACGGCAGCAGCCCTTCCTTCTCTTGGAGTAGCAGGTGCTGCTCTTGTAGGTGGTACAGTTATAGGTGGTATTACTGCTACTGCTGCTGGTGCTGTTGGTATTCCTGCTACGGCTGCTGCTGGTGCAGGTACATTAATAGGTCTATTTACTTCTCTTGCACCGGGAACTTTAATGGGTGCAGGAGAAACATATGATGAAGCTATAGCACTAGGATCTACACCTGAACGGGCAGAAAAGTATGCATTAGCTGGTGGTGCTGCTATAGGTGCATTGGATAGAATAGGAGCACAAGCTGTACTTGGAGGACTACTAAAAGCATTTGGAAAAGATTTGCTAGTAAAAACTGCTGTAAAGAATGGAGTAACTAAAGAAGCAGCAGAAGAAGTTGTTGATGGTGTAAAGAAAGAATTATATACTAGCCCTGAATTTTTAAAAGAGAGTATAGGAGCTACAGCTTTAAAGACAAGTATAAAAGCAGGACTTACTGAGTTTGGAACAGAAGGAGCACAGGAAGCTACACAAATAGCTGGTGCTGGATTGGCTGCTGAAAAAGGATTAAATCCATATACAAATGTAGAACTATCTAATAGAGTAATTAATGCTGGTGCTATTGGTTTAATTGGTGGTAAAACAGCAGGACTAGGTATAGGTACTCTATCAGGTATACAACAAAAGAATATAGTTAAGTTGGGAGAAAAAATAGATAGAGAAATAAAAGAAGTAATAGATCAGCAACCAGAAGCAGGATGGACAAAAGAATCTCTTGCATCTTTAAAAGCTACACTGGAAGAAAAATATAAACCTAATCTATTAAAAGATTTGGTTAGTCGTTCCACTTCTCCATTAACAGGATTTGCAAGACGTAGCCCTATCGGTCTTGAAATAGTTAATATGTTGGATAACTATTATAATAATGTTAGTGGTCATATTGGAGACAAGAGTGATAAAATAAATGATGCTCTACAAAATATTAGAAGGGCTGTAAAACTTCCTATTCTACAGAGAAGTATATCTAAAAGAAAGAATGATGAAGTATATAGAGTTCTATCTAGAAAAAATAAGGAGGGTGTTTCTCTTCTTGATGATCCTACTGTAAGAATAGATCCTGATGTTAGAGCTACAGCCGAAGCTCTCAGAGGAGTGCTAGGAGAAATAACTACTCCAGAGATTAAATTAACTAAAGATTCAATTATAGAAGCATTAAGGAATAATTTAGATTTACCTCCTGAAATAGCACTCATGCCTGATGGAGATGTAAAGACAGATTTAATAAATAAGTTTAATAATATTAAACGAGATTATACTAGTAGAATATCACAGAGAACTTTTAATTTTGATCCAGAATTAGAAGCAGATCAGGATATAAATCGAGCATTGCTTGAAGTAGAAGAGTCAGGAAGATTTAAAAATTTGCAGGATACAGTAATACAAGAAGAAGTAGGTACAGGTATATATGGAGATTTAAGAAAAGCTGGATTAGATGTTTCTTTCTTGGCAGGATATATGCCTCGTATTTATAAAGTAGCTTTACCTTGGCAAAGAAAAAGAATGAAGAAAATTCTAGTAGAAGAACAGGGAATGAATGAAGAAGATGCTATAGAAGTTATAGATAACATAAGAGGTAATGAGGGAGCATATATTCCTGATACTCAAAATTTACAACTAGGTATAGATCCTGATGAACAATCTGTATTTCAAGATAGTACTATAGCAGCAGAAAAACGAAGAATGATTAATGAAGGAACCTTTAGAAAACTAGATGATGCAGGATTAGTAGAACGGAATGTAAAAGGAATATTAGATAAGTATATGTTGGAGTCTGCTAGAAGAACTGAAGCTAAGAAAATGAAAGACTTTATTAAACCTGCTCTTGAAGAATTAAAACCTCCTTCTGATGATTTTATAGGACCACCTCGTAGAAGAATAGATGCACAGGCTACTCCAGATGAATTAAAATTAGTTACAAAAATTTATAATGCTATTAATCATAGGTATAAACCTTTTAAATTTGAAGGAGCACGTAAAGCACAGAGAATGTTCCTGACGTATCAGTATATGTTGACACTTCCTTTGGCTGCTCTTACAGCTATGTCAGAACCATTTATTGTTCTTAGTAGGGTTAGTTCTAAAGATGCTATGTTTGGTGCTGCACAAGCTGCAAGTAATACTCTTAGACAAGGAGTGAGAAGTATCTTACCTAAATGGAAAAGAGGTGAAGCAGAACAGGCATTTAATAGTATACTTCAAGGGTATGATGGTACATTGGCTGAACGTCTGGGTGATATATCTGGTGTAGAAGTAAGCAGATTTATTACAGATAAGTTCTTCAAGGCAACTCTTCTTACACAGGTAACTCAGTTCAGTAGAGATATAGCATTTCAAGCTGGACAACGACAATTGAAAAGAGATATTACTTCAGTAGTCAAGAGTGATATAAGTGGGGAAGAAACTATAGGAGATATAAAAGCTAAAAAAAGATTGGCAGAGCTTGGATTAATAAAACAAAATATGGAATTGGATAATCCTGATAGTGAAGTTCTTGCATGGGCTAATGATGAAGCTGGTCCTGTTCCTCCTGTACTAATTCGTAGGGCTATGTCTAAGTTTGTTGATGAAATTATTATGGCTCCTAATGTAGTTAATAGACCTTTATGGATGAGTGATCCACATCTAGCTTTAGTAGCACAGTTAAAAGGATTCATGATGACCTTTGGTAATACTGTAGGTGGTAGACTATGGAGAGAAGTTCTTAAACCTTTGGCAATAGGTGGACCTGAAGGTAGAAGAATACCTATGGATGAGGCTGCTAGATATGGAATGTCTTTATTATTAATTATAGCAGCTTCTATGGCTATTAGAGAAATAAAGGATGAGATAAGATATGGAGATGAACCTAGTGCTTGGAAGGATTCTAAAGGTGGAAGAAAATTTATTGATGCTGTAGTATCCAGTAATATATTTGGACCGGGAACAGTTGTATATGATTCTCTTAATGCTAGTAAGTATGGATCATCTGTACTTGCTACAATAGCTGGACCGGGAGCTTCTTATGTTGAAAGATTAGTGGATGCAATCGGACAAGCAACGAATAATAAACCAAGAGCTTTAGCAAGAGCTATTGCAAGTGGTATACCATTCCTTAGTGCTGTATTCCCAAGACAAAAACCAGCAGTAACAGATACTTTTGAAGAGATGTTAGAAGAAATAACAGGAGCACAATAATATGCAAGACATGACCATGATCTGGAATGCCATTCTCACGATGGCTATTGGTGGATTTCTGTGGTGGATACGTAACACTTCAGCATCCATTACAAAGATACGTGAGGAAGGGTTGGGTAATAGAGAGCACATAGCTCTAACCTATGCAACCAAACAAGATGTTAAAGATGACCTACACCAGATTATGGCAAGGTTCGATAGGCTTGAAGATAAGATAGATGATTACATGAGGATGGATAAGTAATGGCTATAATGTCAGGTGAAGGAGCACCAAAGCAATATCAGTTTAAACATGCTGAATACGTACCTTACTTAATAGGAAAAGAAGGTGACTTAGAATTTCAGGCAAGTCAAGGTAAGTATGATCCTAAAACACAAGAGTTTATAGCATGGGGAGACAAGACATCAAAAGGTATTGTTCCAACAGTAGGATTTGGTACAACACCCTTATCTTCATCAGGATTTAATGTAGAGGTAGGACAACGTGTTCCACTTTATGTAGCTAATATGGCATTGGATCAGGAGATAGATAAAAAATTAAAGGACGTAACTAGACGTATACCAGATTTTAATAGTTTACCAGCAGAATTAAGAATACCTATGTTGAGTTCTTTTTATAGAGGTGGTTTAAGTGGTAGTCCAAAGACAATAGAAAAAATAAACAAAGGAGATTTTAAAGGAGCTTCTAAAGAATTTTTAGATAATGCAGAATATAGAAAATCTAAAAAAGAGGGTACTGGTGTTCATCTTCGTATGGAAGAATTATCTAATATCCTAAGTGAGTATGGTAAAGAAATAAAAAAAGCTGGTGGAGGTATGATACAACGTAACCCATACCCATATAGTCCACGACCAATATAAGGAGTTATAATGAAGAAACGATGGGAGTTTTTCTCAGAAGATGATCTAAGGTGTAAGGGAACAGGTGAAATAAATATGAATGAAGAGTTTATGAAGAAGCTCATAGCTCTTAGAAAAGAACTAGATCAACATATGAATATAATATCAGGCTATAGACACATGGCCTATAACGATGTTCTAGGAGGCAACAGAGATTCTCCCCATCTCAGAGGCAAAGCAGTAGACATTGCCTGTCATGGTAAAAAAGCATATAATATAATTAGATTAGCAACAGAGCATGGCTTTAAAGGTATAGGTATAAAGCAACATGGTCCTAAAGAAGATAGGTATGTCCACCTAGATATGGACAACCACCCAACTCCTACAATATGGAGTTATAACGGAAAGTAGTATAACAATAAGGAGTAACAAATGCTTTGGATGGAATTTATTAGAACGTCTTGGCCCATCTTCCTTGCACTTATTACCCTTATCGTTGTGCTGGCTAAGATGCATTCTGATATTCAAATTATAAAAGAGAAAATCAGAACACTCTTTGAGCTATTTAACAGAGAGAGGAACTAGAAGCTACGGCTATATTCTAGGTATATATTTCCTGTATCTCTATAGCTCACACCATCTACCGTATCAGAACGAAAGAAGTTTACGGTACGTCCTATC
>Ga0114932_10005590_pt1 | contig 11109 bp, 11 predicted proteins | sample 2SBtaG_2_FD_87286 | JGI IMG/M metagenome (GOLD analysis project Ga0114932, IMG submission 87286) | Deep subsurface microbial communities from Kolumbo volcano to uncover new lineages of life (NeLLi) - 2SBTROV12_ACTIVE470 metaG | ecosystem: Environmental > Aquatic > Marine > Volcanic ... | reverse complement strand
TGGCGACTTTCTCCTTCAACAAAACGCTTCATTTATTTCCTCGCCTCTATTACGATAACAATACAATAAATATAACATTGCTTAATAATATTGACGACTCTGCGTTTTCACACAGTCTGGGCCGAAAGCGGACGTTTAAAAAATCAATAAAAGACCAAAGAGAATGTCCCTTCAAATAGACTTTTAAGCTACAAGTACGAAAGGCCTTCAAAATTAAAATTGAACCTGTCTAAGGTTTAGTGGTTTATCAAATAAACATACTTTTATACAATCAATATGCGGATTGACGTTTTTCGAATTTGTGAAAATGAATAACTTGCCTTGCTTCCTGCGCCAAAGCTTTAAGTCCAGCCATATCCATTTCCACAAAACTTCCAGTACTTGAACTCAAAATTTCTTTTAGGGCGAGTACTTTTTTCTGTTTGGCAAGGTAAAGCAATCCCTGATGAAGAATTGATTTTTTATCGTTGCCCAATTTTCGCCTGAAAATGAAAATGATATCCTCATTATATTTTTGGGCGAGTTGTTTTAGGCTATCTCGGGAAACAGGTCCTTTAATAGGTTCCCCTGTGTTTGCAGGTGCGACTCGGGCCGGATCGAGTTTCAATAGTGTTTTTCGAATTTGTTTTGGATCATAAAAAGCAGCATCTATCTCCTCAAATTCATGACTTTCAACTACTCTGAGAGATTTTGGAAACACCAACATTTTTATAGTGCTGTCCGATTTACCTTGATCTAAAAGGTCTGCCCACACCTGATGTGTAATCAAAAATGAAAGTAAAAATACCAAAAGGAAAATTGCAAAGGAAAATTTTGATGGGAAAGTTTTCATGATCGCTAATTTTAGAATAAAATTTCTAAATACTTTACATAAATATTGGTGGATTGAGTATGAAATATGTTTGTAATAAAAAGTACCGAAATGACCCCGCAAGTTTTTATGTTGTTAAAAGGAATTATTAGTTAAGATTGAATCACCACTCTATAAAGCACGAATCCAATAATCCACATCTGCGCTAGATTTATTACCACACTCAACCTGTGTAAAAAATTGAATGTTTTGCCAGCGTTTTGGTCTCCTTGTAATTGAGCATCTCGATAACGGTTGATTCTGGGCATCAGCCATAACCAAGCCCATATAAAAAGAATAAAAACCGTAAGTAATTGGGCTGATTCGGAAAAACTCCATAGGAAAAAAGTCGCGGCCAGGGTCATGGCTCCCATTACCTGACTGTATACCGGAAACGCCTGTCTAATAAAAGGTCCAGATATTTCAGGAGGAAGTTTTGTGAATACCAATGGAGTCATGATAGCCGCAAAAAAGAACATTCCACCAATTATCAAGGACAACAAAAATATCCCAGTTATATCTAAAATCGGAGTACTGTTCATGATGACCTCAAAGATATATTTTTTCTATCCATAATGGGTCCTATTTTAAAGGATTAATTTTGATTGGTTCTGATCTAAAATATAGCGGGAAATCCCGGTTCCCCGATTCTCAAAAAGCACTTGCAGAAAAATGAAAATCGGATATGCTCCCAACCCCAGAAGTTTTAACCGGGACCCCCAATTTAAAAAAGTTCCCCAGAATTATCTTTTTCCTTTCAGTTTTTTTTTCTTCAAATACAAGTTTTTCTGGCATTCATGGGAACAATATTTGGATTGAGGATGTCTAGGATGAAAATCTTGTCCGCAAACCAGACATTTTTTGTCATAAAACTTCGTGCTGTAATTAGCTTCCTTTTGAGGTTCTTTCAGTTTTTTTATAAAAGAGACCGCTTTTTTTGTAGATGATTGATTGAGAAAACTTTGATTTTCTTTGGAAATTACTTCGTCGTTGCGCAATATTCTTTTTAGCTTTCCATTTTTATCGTAAATTTTGCATTCATAAGCCATGAGGCATACACTCAAACCTTTCAGACCGCGATTCAGGCATTCTTTTATTCAATTGTTCTTTAATTGATAGATGTCCCAACTCGAATATTTATCGAATTTCGCGTGTTTTTGAGAATTAAATTGAAAAACCTTGATCAGGCAATTGTAGGTACTTAATTTGTTATTTCCCTGACCACTTCTTGAAGTAATTAAATGAGGCCGCATTTTCAAGTAAATGTTCTTTTCTTGTTTCATAGGCGAAAGAACCATTTCGATGAATTTTCCTCCCACTTGAATGGAGCTTTTCTTATAGAAAATTTTATCCTCAGAATCATGATTTCCAATGATGCTGATTTTATTTTTCTGAATATTCAATATTTTTCCATTAGGGGAATTTGGATTTTCAGATATCCATGTCCCTATGCCAGTGTTTGGGCAATTAGCATCTTTCCATTCTTTGTCCTGCCAACTCAAAGCAGATGCAAAATTAATATATGCAAATAGGATTAGCAAAAATATACAAGCACCTATCATTGTCATTCGCCCGACAATCTTACGAATTTTCACAAGATCCGTTCCCTTAAAATAGTATTTATACCTTTTCATTTTTGACCTCTAATTTGTGTTTAGCTCGGGAACAGGGTTAAAGGTTTTTATGTGGTCCGTTAAGAATAATGCGAATGCATCCATACTAAATGGCCATGCATATTGAATATCGATACCTGGGTGCTTTGAACTTAAGGCATGTAATTCTTCAGGAATTTCATTTTCAGAGTGAGATCCACCACGAGTAATCATGGTTGTCACGATAATTATTTCTGAAAAATTTTCTTTAGCTAACTCATCCACTGCATCTTCAATTGCCGGGTAGCAAAATTCGTTATAAGCCGTTTTTAATACATAACCCTTCAACATTGGTTTCATATGAGAAGCCAGAGACTCAAGCCCAGATTTATAGGGGTCGTTTTCTGGAGTTCTTTGCCATTTTCTAATAGTTGTATCGAGTTCCACTTCATGCTGCGTAATTGCGCCTCCGGCCTTTATCCTTGTTTTATGAACTCTCATGAATTTTTCAACAATTTCAGAAGGTATGTCGCGAGGCAAGCCTCCATGTCCCACCAGAATTACTGCTCTTTTTTGATTTTCCATAACGGATAGTTTCCTTTTTGATTTATATATTTTGTGAGCAACTAAACTTATACTTTCTCGGGCTGATTGATGTTGCTCAAAAAATCGTAGTATTTATTAAAAGATGAGATATATGAAATTCCAGAAATTTTATTTGGACTTCCCAGCCCACCTGTAACAATAGAAGTTTTAGGGCTTATTTCTTTTCTTATTTTTGAAAGCAGGTTTCCAGCGGTTATAGGATCAAACACATGAGATATGCTCAAGGTGATTATTTCGGGTTTGTGGTTTTCTGCTGCGGAAATAATAACGTCAACAGGGTTATCAACCCCTAAATAGATAATTTTGGAATTTGTTACTGAAGTAATCAAGGCACACATTAGTATTCCTAGGCTATATCCCTCACCCGGAAGGGTAGTAATTAGAACTGTTGGACCATTCTTTCTAATGTTTAATTGTCTCCATTTTTCACTGAGAAAACTAACCAAGCATTCAGAAGCAAAATGTTCATGAGAGATATCCAACTCCTTTTTTTCCCAACCATTGCCAATCCTATGCAAAAGAGGTACGGCATAATTTAGTATGAATTCCAAAGAACCATGACGGCCCCATTCATTATGAAAACCACTAAGAAGAGCATCATCGTTATAACTATGAATCCATTGGACCCAGCTCTCGATCAATATTTCATTCGATGCTATCTCGTTCTGATCAATTGCTTCAGCATCTGATTTCTTTTCAACAAAAGGTTTCAACCCCATCAGGTTCTGCAATTCTTCCAAGGTTGCCGTTACAACTTTACTGGCCCGATAACCCGATTCCAAGGCACTCGCAATAGCTCTTAGTCGAGGAACCTCTTCTTTTGGATATCTTCTATGTCCAGAAGGAAGGCGCTGAGAATGTGGGGCTCCGTATCTTTTTTCCCACACCCTCAGCGTATGAATACTAACCCCTGTCATACTTGAAAGTTCTCCGATCGACAGGTAATCTTCCATTTTTATTACATTATTCATTAACTTCTCTTTCGTTTAATTATTTGTTACATGTTGGAGTTGCTATGTGGAGCCATTGCTAAACTTTGTGCTTCCACATGACTAACAACTTTGATTCCGGAAGAATTCTTCTCGATCAAAAACTGGTGACCCGAGATCGTAGTTCGAAAAGTATTTCCGGGTTTAATACCATATTCACTTAAAAGAGATTGCTCGAAAGCATTGAGACCTACTAAAACGTTTACTTCATTGTTAAACATTCCTCTTACGATCTTATCTTGTGTTCCTGTACCAAATGTCCATTCATAAGGAAGAAATGCGTGATCGTGACCCACATGTGATTTATGAATCATGGAAGCTTTGGAAAATATGTTGGCCTTCTTGATGGGAACCTGATCCGTGTAAGTCACTTTTTCAGCTCGACTGGCGTTAACAATTTTCATACCCGCAGTTGTTCTCTCCATCAAAAAATTTATTCCGCGAGTTTCTGTCTTAAATTTATTTCCAACATTGATGTCGTAATGCTCCAGCTTTTTTTGCTCGAAGGGGTTCAATCCAATCAAGGAGGTCGGGTTGGAAGAATTCAACCTTCTGTCAATTTTGGATTGGAGGTTTTTGGACATTTCCCATTTATAAGAAACTGTTGAATGGTCGTGAGCTGAATGGGCCATTGCTGCAGTAGAAGTGAATATCATTGTGGCTGCGATTGCGATAGAGTTGAAAATGTTTTGTGTTTTGGTCATTTTGAATCTCCTTTATTTTATAAAAATCTAAATTGATGTCTAGGTATTTATTATCTTACTTTCATAATATAAACAAATATCTAATATTTGTCAATTATTTCTTTATAAAATCTAACTATTTGTCTAGTTATACATCTAAACAATTATAAATAAAGGATTAATAGTTTTTAAAAAATTATAAAAACGGCGAAATTTCTAGTTTTTGGGAGGGAGTTTTGCAAAATAATTCAATAAAATCTAAAATATCTAGATAATTTAAGTGGGTTAATACTACTTCAAACCGGTATTTGGCTAGCTGCTTTTTGAGGATTGATGAATATGCATCATATAAATAGGGGTGGGATCCTGTAACAGCATGATTATCGATTTTTATGTGGAGAGAAGAAAACAGATTTTATTAATTGATATTTTTTGGATCAATGCCCGCTTTGGGTCGGAAGCAGGCCAAAAATGGAATGAACTACCTTCAAAAACCGGCGAATGACGAATTAGAGTGTTGCATCCACCCTCGTTAGAGGGAGAGCTTTGCATAAGTCTAAAAATAATGAGATTGAGTGTATTTTGGTACAAACCAAACCCCACAGGATCGTCATCGCGAGCCGCAAAGCGGCGTGGCGATCCAGAGGTTTTCTGGATTTACCCGTTCCGGGCACAAGAACTAATGTTAAATATTACGGCTTCACTACGTTCGCAATGACGGGTTATAAAAGGTCTCCGTTAGAGGGCGATTCGCCGCTTCATCAAGCTTTATTCGCCATAATCTCAAGTCCGATGAACTTAATGGATAAGTTTTCGCCGGGGTACTGACTGTAGGCATCTGTTTCATCTTCGTATTCGTGGAAGTCAAAATGTGAAACATCGAAGCCCACCTGCCTGACATCCTGGATCAAGGTTTCGCAAAAATTCTCTTCGATTTCTACAAGAGTTTCTTTATACCCGCGTATGAGCTTGTCATTGTACTCCTGGTTTTGCGCACGTCTCAATATCTGGCATTCCAAATCGGTATCGAGGACCAACAACAACCCACCTGTTTCTAATGTTTCCATGGCCCAGTCCAGAAATTTTTTCCGCTCGCCTCTTTGCAAATGATGTAAAAATTTATTTGCAAGAATACAACCACATCGCTTCTCAATGGGCCCATCAGGAAAGTTTATATTTAAAATTTCTATATTGGTTTTACCAGAAAGTTTTACGTAATGAGTTAACCCATTAATGATAAAAGGCAGATTGTCAGTAAGAATCAATTTCGGGTAATCCTCAGGCCAGTCATAAATCAATCGAAAGCCGGCGAGGCCCGTGGCGACATCCATGATTGAGCTTTTGAGGTCTGCGGGAATCATTTCCATAGGATTATCCCAAGGAAAGTTTTCCGTCTGAAAAAGATAAATACTGTAACTTTCGCTCAGCAACTCGACGATTCGGGTGTCATTGAACAGCAGAGGATTTTCCCTGATAATTTTTGCCAATTCCCGGAACAGGATTGAAAACTTTTCGTTGAGCTGATCTGAAGATTCCGATAAAGCCACCCTGTCTTTTTTAAGGGTCATATGAATATGATCAAAATTTAAATAAACAGCAGGTCGCTCATGCTGAACATAAATATTGTCTGCAAGATCGATCATGATTTCAGGATAAACAGATTGTAATAACAAATTAAAGACAACCTGATTTTCGCGACCAAGATCCGTTTCGGGAAATCCTATTTGTTCATTTAAATAATCAAAAAAAGCAGTGACCCGTTCACATAGCTCTGGGGATTTGGAATGCTCCAGTCCGGAATATTTTTTTCCAGCTTCGGTTACCAAAGGCAATCTGTCTTGAGATTTAATGAATATAGAATGCGAGGTGTTCATTAAGGCCAATCCCAACCTGCGCGCCCTAGAAGGTAAAACGCAATAAAAAGACAAGGCAAGAAAAATGGAACGGCCTGAAAGGTATCTCCGGCGATAAGAGAGTAAGCGGTAAATATAGATCGGGCCCCATAAATAACTGCAAGAATCTGTGCCAGTCGTTTTTTCTCCTGCAAAAGATAGTATGTAAAAATCCCCAATAGCAGGACAAAGGCTAAAAGTGAGAGAAGGGCTGTCAAACCAAGATTAAAAGGCGGAATAAAAAAGATAGCCACAGCCAGATAAATCAGATTCAATACAAGAAACCCGTATCCTGCTTGTTTGAACTTTCGCGAACGATCTGAGATTTGGGTGGGATCGGAGCTTATCGAATTTTCAAGGTTATTTTCCAACAGTCCTAGGTCCTTTGAATTGAAGCGGCGGTTGCAGAACATTCTGGGGTATGTTAGCTTCCATTTCTTATAATATCATTTTAATTTTACCTTCCAAATCATCGAATGTCCTCATGGACAAATTATGTTATCTGCAAAAGAACAGTTAAAAACCCTTCGAAGGGGAACATCAGAAATCATTGATGAAAAAGATCTGGCTGGATTGCTGGAAAAGGGGGCACCGTTGCGAATCAAAGCCGGGTTTGACCCTACAGCACCTGACCTGCACCTGGGGCATACCGTGCTCTTAAATAAAATGAAACAGTTTCAGGACCTGGGCCACGAAGTCATTTTTCTCATAGGAGATTTCACAGGGATGATCGGCGACCCCACGGGACGCTCCGAAACAAGAAAAAATCTGACACCCGATGAAGTCAAAGAAAACGCCAAAACTTATCTTGAACAGGTATTCAAAATTCTTGATCGTGAAAAAACCACGGTTGCCTACAACAGTGAGTGGATGGGAAAATTTACATCCGTAAATATGATCGAGCTGGCAGCGCATTACACCGTCGCGCGTATGCTGGAAAGAGATGATTTTCAAAAACGGTTGGCAAAAAACCTTCCCGTATCCATTCATGAACTAATGTACCCACTGATACAGGGTTACGATTCGGTTGCTCTGAAGTCAGACGTGGAACTGGGAGGCACCGATCAGAAATTCAACTTACTGGTAGGGCGCGATTTACAGCGGGCATATGGACAAAAACCCCAGATCGTTCTTACGATGCCGCTTCTGGAAGGAACCGACGGCGTGCAAAAAATGAGTAAGAGCCTGGGAAATAGCATCGGAGTATTTGATTCCCCAAATGAAATGTTTGGAAAGATCATGTCCATCTCCGATGAATTGATGTGGCGATATTACGAACTTCTTAGTCAGATATCCACTGACGAACTCAACTCCATGCAAGTGCAGGCAAAATCGGGAGAGCTAAATCCAAAAAATGCCAAAATGAATCTAGCCAAAGAAATTGTCACTCTCTACCATTCTTCAGAGTTGGCGGAAGCCGCTTCAAATGAATTTGAAAATGTTTTCAAGAAAAAGAACATCCCCGAAAACATTCCGGTCATAACAGGATGGGGAAAAGACACGCGCAGCATTTGCAATATTCTGAAGGAAAACAAAATGACCGATAGCACTTCGGCTGCTCGAAGATTGATTCAGCAAGGATCAGTTTCAGTGAATGGAGAAAAAATCTCAGATGTGAATCAGGAGTTTTCGGGAGATCAAGAATACATGATAAAAGTGGGCAAGAAAAGATTCCTGAAAATCCAACCTGGTTAGCGCTTGACTCTTATCTTATTCCCGACCTGCATGTCGTAGTTATTTTGAACTATGACGGCTGTAGCGGTATGTTTCTGGGTATTAACCACCTTGATTTCCCCCAGTACATCTGGCAGCAATGGGGTTTTCTTTAATCCAAAAGATCTCACCTGGTACCAGGGTTTTTCCAAAATTTCAGGGATATGGTAAACCTCAAATACCTGCCCAGCGTGTACCCCTTCCTCCCAGCCCTTGTCGATATACACGATATTTGTAAGCCCGACACTAATTCTATCCTGTTTCGTAGCTACTATATAACCTTCAACAAATTTATCACCGCTACTTACTAATTCTGGCTCAACCATTTCCTGGTAAGGAATTAGAAATTCGCCGGGTTTGATATCTTCATAAGCTTTTAATACTATCGCATAAGATGTGGTGTCCCCAATTTCGACAACCTCCAATACACCGCGAATCCTTATTTGATAACCCAGAGGTTTGCCCTTTGGTACCCAGAGTCTCCTGGCTGCATAGCCTGGCTTTCTCTTATGAGAATCCCAGAGTGATCTTTTTATTCCAATAACCGGATGGTTTATAAATCGTTCCTGACTATACACGGTAAATTTATCACCCAACTCCAAACCTTGTCTTCTTCCTATATCAATGAATATTCTATCCGGTCCGCTTGTTGCCAGTTTGTTGTCAAAAATTTTTGCAACTTTGCCCACAGGTACCATTTTGTTGGAAATAAAGCCTGCGTTCGCATAAAGATCTGCGGGAAGTTTTTTTCTTGATTTTGTAACAGAAACGCTGGTTCTACCCCGGTGATTTGAATTAGAGTCCCCTGCTTTCGCAATTTGAGGGTTGGGTTTGTCTAGATTGCCAGTTGTTTTCGGAATCAATGTCATCCCGGGCGTGATTCCCGCAACTTCATTCTCAAACGAAACCTGCAAGTCGTTGCTAAAAACAACTGCAGTCCCGGAAAAAATTCCGGCCGCTTGAATCGAAATAAAAATCAGAAAAATAGAAATACGCATAATGATGATTCCCTCCCAACCTAATGGATCGGCATGAAAATAACTGTTTACCCGCCAGCCTGTTTCGTGAAATCTCTTAATATTTGAATATAAATAGTTTACATCATTTTAGGAAGATTTTAAAAATATTTAGACGGGTTTACCAACCCCCCCTCTGCCCTATTTTTGGATAAAATTAAACTCTATACACCCTGCCCTTTCAAGCTTGCAAATATTGTTTCTCCTTTTTACTGAATTCTATTTATTTTAGCCTAGCTAAAGCCCTTAAAATTAAGGAGAAATAAGGAGAATTTAGACCAAATTTTGGCTGAAATTATCCAGGGAAAGAACACGGAACTGTTTCAATCAAACGGGTTCTTGAATTCATTTGACAACAAATTTGGGAAACGTATAATCGTTTGTTTATACGACATCTAAAGCTTTTCTTTCCGGGCAAATTCGATCAATCCCTGGCAAATTTTATTTAAATAAGATTTAAGGATAGTTTTTCGATATTTGTGGCAAATAATGAGGTTTTTAACATGTTCAAAAATTATTTTTTATTACTGACCGCCCTAACTTTTTTTCTGGGAAGTGTTTTCCCCGACTCTGAAGTTGGAGCTAAAACTGTTTCAGCTACTAAAACAGAAATTTCTCTGGTAGATGGAATTGCTGTTGATAAAAGGGGCAATGTTTATATTGCCATGCGCGATAATAATATAATCAATCGCATTGATCTAAAGGGCAATATGACTACGTATGCCGGCAATGGTTCTTCCGGTTTCAGTGGCGACGGCGGTAAGGCCCTCGAAGCCAGATTGAATGTGCCCGCCGGACTGGCCTTTGATAGGAGGGGAAACTTATATATCGCGGACAGAAATAATCATCGCATCCGTAAAGTAGACACCCGGGGAACGATAACAACCATTGCAGGAACAGGCGCAGCCGGTTTCAGCGGCGATGGGGGTCCTGCAACAAAGGCACAATTGAATCATCCCTCTGGAATAGCTTTTGACAGAAAAGGTATTTTATTTTTTTCAGATCGATCCAACGAACGCATCCGTAAGATTGATTCAAAAGGCAACATTAGTACTTATGCAGGAAACGGAAAAGAAGGTTTTAAAGGTGATTCGGGCCCTGCCCTGCAAGCTTCCCTCGACAAACCCTTTGGCATCGCCTTCGACAGAAAAGGGAATTTGTACATCGCGGATCGCGGCAATAACCGGGTGCGCAAAGTAAACCCTCAGGGAATAATGACCACGGTAGCGGGAGATGGCGGTTTCTTTTTCATGGGTGATAACGGCCCCGCCTATCGCGCCAGTGTTGCCGGCCCTACAGGTGTGGTGGTCGATGACCAGGGGGTCTTGTACATTGCAGACCGCAATAACAATCGCATTCGGGCAGTAGACTCACAAGGAATGATTACCACCATTGCCGGAACGGGAAAACAGGACTACAACGGAGATTCTGAAGTAGCACGCGAAACCAACCTTCACCTCCCTTTTGGTGTTGCATTAAATCCTGAGGGGAAATTACTGATAATTGACCGGTCGCATTACCGTATTCGCAGTATCAACTTAAAGAGGGGAAGCGTAAAAACCATCGCAGGTAATGGTAATAAAATGTTTGCTGGAGATGGCGGACCGGCGACAGGTGCTACCTTGAGCTTTCCCCATGGCATTACAGTTGATAAAAACGACAATGTGATTTTTTCAGATAAGGGAAACTATCGCATTCGTAAAATCTCTCCGGATGGCACAATTAACACCATTGTCGGAAACGGTATTCGAGGAAATATTGGGGACGG
>Ga0114932_10005589_pt1 | contig 11110 bp, 10 predicted proteins | sample 2SBtaG_2_FD_87286 | JGI IMG/M metagenome (GOLD analysis project Ga0114932, IMG submission 87286) | Deep subsurface microbial communities from Kolumbo volcano to uncover new lineages of life (NeLLi) - 2SBTROV12_ACTIVE470 metaG | ecosystem: Environmental > Aquatic > Marine > Volcanic ... | reverse complement strand
GATACCACAGCTGTTGGCTTCAAACATGTATTCGCTCCTGGTATAACCGATCTTACGGATCACACCACGGGCGATCTCCTGCACATCCAGGTAAGCTTTGGATTTTACTTCACCGGCCAACACTACCTGACCGGTAGTTACCAGTGTTTCACAAGCCACTTTTGATTGTGCGTCAAAGGCCAGGAAATTATCGATCAATGCATCAGATATCTGATCGGCTACTTTATCCGGATGTCCCTCAGATACACTTTCAGAAGTAAAGAGATAAGGCATATTGTTTTATTTAGTGAGTGCAAATATAGATCAGTAAGAAATAGTCTATTAAATACGTGAATAAATAATCCGCAGGCGCATCCTGAAACGGGAATGCGTTCCGCCTCCCAGCCGAACCCTTCCATAACCAATGGTATTACCTATTGAGGAAGGTGTTAGATAATAAAGCGAACCGGTACCGGTATTGGCCGGATAGGGATTGTGGTAATGTAAAGAGTCGTTCACAGGCGCTGTGAGGCGAAGCGTTTGCAGGGTATCCTGCCGGGTAACGATGCCTTGTACATAACGGCTCAGGTCGAACACATAAGTACCCAGCCTGTCGTATCCCGGAACAGTTTTATACAGGAGCCCTCCTCCAAAAGAAGAAATATTTGCACCGCTCGAACCTACAATGAAGTCATTGGGTACATTCCGTTTGTAGTTGTTCGCCGAATCGAATACGCTCAACAATAGGAAACGCGGTGGCAACAGTTGGGTTTCCAGCATTGCATTTGCGGCATCGGGCACCTGCTCAGCAATCAGCTCAGCGCGGTGAATGATGCGGTTCGACAAAGTTTTCAGTCCGGGTATCCCTACCCGCACATAAGTGCCGGGGCCTGTTTGAAGGTAGACCAGGGAATCGGGTTTGGATGTTGTGGTTAAGTGATTGGCGACTTCACTTCCGCTGCGGTCGCGGGTTACATAGTTTACGCTGCCGCTGGACGAATGGCACCTGAAATACCGTACCGAAGTATCCCGTTGGGTAGCGCCGGTGCTGCTGGAATTATAATAGAGCGCCAGTTTGGTGCTGGTATCTACCAGGTTGATCCTGAGCAGGGCGTTGGCCGGACTCACCGCATCTGCAGTAACAGCAAAGCCGGCAAAAACGGTCCGCAGTAAAGAGTCTGACTTATATACATTGCTCGAATCGTACACTTTCATGAACCTCCTGGCCACATCATTGTTCAACCTGATGCGCAACTGGTTAGTAGTTTGTTCAAACCGGTTTTTAACGGAGTCGCCCAGGCGCCTGATGTCAACGGTTACAGGTGCAGCCAACGGGCCGAGGGTCCTGATCGGGTGCAGGTCCGGATAATTGGCCGGATAGTTCCGCGTAAGGTCGATCGGCGTGGCAGGATCGATCCCAGAAACATTAATATGGAGCGGCTGCGTGGAATCGCCATACACCCCATCGTAATGCAGGATCAGCACCGCCGAATCTACTACAACGCTGTCTTTTGTGCCCGGTATATAAAATGGATAAGAATCGGGCTGCATTTCAAAATACATCGCCGCTTTGGTCTTTCCGAAAAGCGGGTCATTGGTAATAGCGCCCAGCACGTGCATATCTGAACGATATACCCTCGCTGTATCGGGGTCGTCGAAATTATCTGTGATAACATCCAGCAGCGTATCCTTGGTAATCACACCATCGATGGGCGGAATAAGTCCGCTGCCCAGGTCGGTGGAAGTGATGCGCGTACAGCCTGCAACAATTAAAATGATGAGAAAAGAAAAAACAAATCGCTTTCGCAGTGTAAAGGGTAAATGCATGGATGGTAAGTAATTACTTGCTCGCAAGGTCGTTGTACAATTCTAAATACTCTGTTAAATCAGAATCCCAGCCTTTGAAGGGAACTACTTTTTTACCCTTTACTTTGGCAAATTCTTCAACGAGTTTTTTGTCTATTTTATCGGCACCAAAACTAATGGCATCCGCATAGGTTGCGCCACCTCTGAAAAGAGCCGTATTGGTCGCTTCTTTGAATGGCTCCAGGTCTTTATCCTTCACGTTGGCATTGATCAATGCCTGTTTCATGAAATCGGCACCCAGTTTTTCTTTGAATGTGTTCTGTCCGATCGTGAATACCACTTTACTATTACTGAACACCGGCTCTTTTTTATAAGCCGTTTTGATATAAGCAGGTATCAACCCGGTCATCCAGCCACTACAATGGATGATATCGGGGGGCCATCCGAATTTCTTCACTGTTTCCAGCGCTCCTTTACAAAAGAAAACGGTGCGCAGGCCATTGTCTTCAAACCAGTTCTCAACGTCGTCGTGAAAGATCTGTTTGCGCTTGAAGAAGTCCTCATTTTCGAGAAAATAAACCTGCAAACGGGCATTGGGCAGGGAGGCCACTTTGATCTGTAAAGGATGATCGTCGTTATCGACCGACACATTGATCCCGGATAATCTTACTACTTCGTGCAACCGGTGCCTTCTTTCATTGATCACCCCAAACCTGGGCATAATGCACCTCACTTCCAATCCACCATCATTGCTTTTGATAGCCAGCTTGTTGATCACTTCGGCAAATTCTGTCAGCTCCAGGTAAGGAGACATTTCAGTAGCTATGAATAAAATTCTTTTCTTTGTCGACATTATTACGCCCTTTTTACCAGAATGCTCAAAAATGAGTTGGCGAAGGTACAAAAAATATAGGGAATTTGTATATCTGGCCTATCCGGGCCTTTAATCCAGACCTCAATGATCCTTTTTAAAAAAGCCGGTGAACTCAAACAATACCTTTCGGGTCATGTCCTTACAGGGCAAAAAAAGGGGTTTGTACCCACCATGGGGGCGCTGCACGAAGGGCATATTTCGCTCATTGAGCGCTGCCGCCAGGAAAGCGACCTGGTCATTTGCAGCATTTTTGTAAACCCTGCCCAGTTCAACGATCCGGCCGATTTTGAGAAATACCCCATCACCATTGAAAACGATATCCTTTTATTGGAAAAGGCCGGAACGGATATCCTGTTCCTCCCTTCTGTAAATGAAATATACCCCAATGGAAACCCCACTGAGCATTATACCCTGGGAGACATTGAAACCCTGCTGGAAGGGCGGTTCAGGCCCGGGCATTTCCAGGGGGTTTGCCAGGTAATGTATCGTCTTCTGAAGATCGTAGAACCCCAGCTCCTGTTCATGGGACAAAAAGATTACCAGCAATGCATGGTCATTCAACAATTGCTCCGCCTCATGGGATCTACAACACAACTCGTCATCAGCCCAACACAAAGAGAAAGTTCGGGCCTTGCGATGAGCAGCCGCAATATGCGGTTATCGGAAAAAGGAAAAGAAACAGCCGCCGCCATCTACCAGGCGCTTCAATGGATCAAAGCACACTTGCAACAAGGCACTACCAATGATCTCATACAACATGCCGGCAGTTTGTTAACAACGGCAGGGTTTGACAAGATCGATTATATCAGTATTGCGCACGCCGAAACGCTTGTCCCGGTGGACTCTTGGGATGGCCATACACCGCTGGTGGCTTTAGCAGCAGCATTCCTGGAGGATGTGCGACTGATTGATAATCTCTCCCTCAATTGATGGTGAACTTCTTACTTTTGCACCATGATGCAAATAGAAATATTGAAATCGAAGATCCATCGCGCCGTTATTACAGAAGCCAACCTGCATTATGTAGGCAGCCTGACGCTCGATGAAGACCTGATGGATGCGGCCAACCTGATCGAAAATGAAAAAGTGCAGGTAGTCAATGTTAATAATGGCGAACGTCTCGAAACTTACCTTATTAAAGGTAAACGCGGCAGTGGTGTTGTTTGCCTGAACGGTCCGGCTGCCCGCCGCGGAGCCGTTGGCGACCTGGTGGTGATCATTGCTTATACCATCATGGATTTTGAAGAAGCAAAAAAATTCCAGCCTGCGGTGGTCTTTCCAAAAGAAGGGAATAAACTCTGATGAATAAACGCTTCATCTCCATATTGAAATATCTTTTTTTCCTGGGATTGGGCATTTTCCTGGTCTGGTGGAGCCTGCACCAGATACCCAAAGAGAAATGGGGCGATTTTAAAAAAGATTTAGCAACGGCCAATTACTGGCTGGTGATCCCTGTATTTGTGGTACTGGCGCTCAGTCACCTGTTAAGGGCCCTGCGGTGGAACATCCTCATGCAACCCATGGGTTATAAACCGCATATCACCAATACTTTTTTTGCTGTGATGATCGGTTACCTGGCCAACCTGGCTGTTCCCCGTTTGGGAGAAGTGTTGAAATGTACCATACTGGCCCGCTATGAAAAAGTGCCGGCAGAGAAACTCGTGGGCACCATCGTGGCCGAAAGAGCGGTGGATGTGATCTCATTGGGCATTGTATTCTTTCTGGCCCTTATCACGCAGTTCGATGTGCTGGGCGCTTACGGAACAGAACTGTTCAGGCAATTGTTTGAAAATAAGCGTGGCAGCTTTTCCCCGTTGCGAATCATTATTGCACTGGTTGTTTTGCTGCTGATCTTACTGGCCATCCGGATATGGTTCAGGCAGTTCTCGCATCTGAAAGTGGTGATCCTCGCTAAAAAAATCCTGAAAGGTATCTGGGAAGGGTTGAGCAGCATTGGCAAGCTCAAGAATAAAAGAGCGTTTATTTTGTATTCGGTGGGGATATGGGGACTATATATTTTCGGCACCTGGATAGGTTTGCTGGCCACTTCGGGCACTTCGCACCTGGGCCTCCAGCATGCAGTGGCGGCCCTGGCTTTTGGCAGTATTGGCATGATTGTAACACCCGGTGGAATCGGCGCTTATGCTTATTTTATTGCAAAAGTGCTGGAGCAAAATGATATTCCTTTTGAAACGGGTTTTGCCAATGGCACCCTGCAATGGTTCGCGCAGTTCATCATCGTAGTCATTGTTGGCGCCCTAAGCCTGCTTCTCTTACCCGTTTACAATAAAAAGAAAGAAGTACCGGTTTCTCTTTAGTTTCATACTTTATAATCTATTATGAAAGCCATCGACGCCATCGCCCATAAAATTGTAACGCTTCCGCAACTACTGGCGAGAGCCGCTTCATGGCGCATATTGGGCAAGACCATTGCGTTCACCAATGGCTGTTTCGATATCTTACATGAAGGACATATCTTTTCTTTATCACAAGCAGCAAAAGAAGCAGATTACCTTGTAGTGGGCGTAAACAGCGACCGGAGTGTAAAAGCCCTGAAAGGTCCTGACAGGCCTGTGAACCACGAACACAGTCGCGCCATGATACTGGCCAACCTGGTAGTGGTAGACGCAGTGGTGGTCTTTGATGAAGATACGCCACTGCAACTAATCAGCGCTCTCCTGCCCGATGTACTGGTAAAAGGGGGCGATTATACAGTGGAACAGATCGTAGGCAGCAAAGAAGTACTGGCCAATGGAGGAAAGGTAGTAATCAACCCGATCGTGGAAGGCTTCTCTACTACCGGTATCATCCGGCAGATCAAATCATCTTATTCATAAACTTAACGCCAACAGACATTGATCTTTTCTATATTTGAATAGAATAGATCGGAAAGGTATGTTGAAAAAAAAACTCATTCAAAGAGACATCAGCTGGTTAAGTTTTAATGCAAGGGTTTTACAGGAAGCAAACGACCCCTCGGTTCCCCTCAAAGAAAGGATCAGGTTCTTAGGTATCTTCTCCAATAACCTGGATGAGTTTTTCCGTGTGCGGGTAGCCACCCTCAAGCGCATGCTCGAGTTTTCTGAAAAGAGAAAAAAACTCAACATGCACATGGAAGAAAACCCGCAGTTCATCCTGGACCAGATACAGATCATTGTGCTGAAGCAACAGAATGAATTCAACCGCATCTGGGAAGGCATATTAAAAGAGCTGAAAAAAGAAAAGATTTTCCTGATTGATGAAAAGCACCTCAACCGCGAACAACAGGCTTTCGTAAGGAAATACTTCGACGAGGAAGTTCGTTCCAACATCATCCCGCTGATGATCGAAACCTTGCCCAGCCTACCCTACCTGCGGGATAAAAGTATTTACCTGGGTGTGGTCATGCATAAAAAGACTTCTGCCTACGACCAGAAATATGCGCTGATCGAAGTGCCTGTTACGGCCATCGGCCGGTTTATTTTGCTGCCTTCCAAACCCGGCGAACACTACATCATCCTGCTGGAGGATGTAGTGCGTTTCAACCTGCCGCATATCTTCTCTTATTTCGAATACGATACTTTCGACGCCCATATTTTCAAAGTAACCAAAGACGCAGAGATAGACCTGGATAGTGATGTGAGCACTACGTTTGTGGAGAAAATGGAAAAGGGACTTAAGAACAGGCGTAAAGGGAAGCCGGTTCGTTTCGTGTACGACAAAGAAATGGACACAGGATTATTAGAATACCTCACCCACCGCCTGAACCTCACGCGCAAAAGTAATGTCATTCCAGGCGGGCGTATCCATAATTTCAGGCATTTTATGGATTTCCCGGATATTTTCAATCATAAAAGCCTGCGTCGCAGCCCTTTCACCCATCATGCGCTGAGAAGCAGTCTGCGCGTAACAGATGTGATCATTCAAAAAGATGTGATGCTACATTTTCCTTATCACTCTTTCGATCCGCTGATCGACCTGTTGCGGGAAGCGGCCATGGACCCCGATGTAAAATCCATTAAGATCACTGCTTACCGCCTCGCTTCCAATTCCAAAGTGATCAATGCACTGATCAATGCGGCGAGAAATGGCAAGGAAGTTGTGGTGATGTTAGAACTCAAAGCCCGGTTCGATGAAGAAGCTAACCTGGAATGGAAAGCCATACTGGAAGAAGAAGGCGTAAAAGTGTTATTGGGTGTGCCACGGATGAAAGTACATGCCAAGCTCTGCATCATCAAAAAAAGGAAAGGCAACAAAACCGTGCAGTATGGCTTTGTGAGCACCGGTAACCTCAATGAAAAAACAGCGCACGTGTACGGCGACCATTGCCTGTTAACAGCCAACCGGAATATCATGGCCGACATCAACCGTATCTTTCATTACCTGGCTAACTGGACACAGGGGCCACACCAACTCAAACTTTGCAAAACACTGATGGTTTGTCCGACCATCATGCGCAAACAACTCCTTGCCCTCATCCAGAACGAGATCAGGCACGCGAAGGCCGGCAGAGAAGCTTCGATCATCCTCAAACTCAATTCACTAAGCGATACGATGCTGATCGAAAAATTATACCAGGCTGCGGCAGCGGGTGTAACAATCAACCTCATTGTACGAAGTATCTGCTGCGCCATGACCGATCAGAAAAAGATCCGCCAGCATGTAACAGCTATCAGTATCGTGGATGAATACCTGGAACATGCACGGGTGATGATCTTCCATAACAATGGGAAAGAAAAAATATTTATTTCAAGCGCCGACTGGATGGTACGGAACCTGGATCACCGGGTGGAAGCCGCGGTGCCCGTGACAGAGCCGGGCATACGTAAAGAATTGAAAGATATTATCCACATTCAATTAAGAGACAACGTGAAAGCGCGGATCCTGAACCACGAATTATCCAACAACTATGTACCTTCCGAAGGCAAAAAATTGATACGTTCGCAGATAGAGACCTATCATTATCTGTACAAGCAAAACACGGTGCATAGTGAGACTCGCAGCCATTGATATCGGAAGTAATGCCGCGCGATTATTGATTGCAGAAGTGGGTCATGATATAACCGGCAAGCCCCTGTTCAACAAACTGAACCTGGTGCGTGTGCCTTTGCGCCTGGGATTCGACGTATTTGAGAAAGGAGAAATATCCAAGGAAAAAAGAGGCATGGTATTGCAAACCATGAAAGCCTATAGCCACCTTATGAATGCCTATGGCGTTGACCACATCATTGCTTGCGCCACCAGCGCTATGCGCGATGCACGCAACAGCGAGGACCTGATCCGCAAGATCAAACTTGAAACAGGTATTTCCATAGAGATCATCAGCGGAGAACTGGAAGCGTCCATCATTTACGAAAACCACATTGCCGAAAACATGGATACCGACCACAGTTATCTTTACATAGATGTGGGCGGTGGCAGTACGGAACTCACTTTTTTTGCCGATGGCAAGCTGGTGTTCAAAGAATCTTTCAACATTGGCACTATCCGGTTACTGAAAGATATGGTAGATGACGAAAAGTGGAATCAAATGAAGGATGTGATCAAAACCAGAACCCGCAATTATAAAAAGATCACAGCCATTGGTACAGGCGGCAATATCAACAAAGTGTTTTCACTGAGTAAGAAAAAAGACGGCAAGCCACTGAGCCTTGATCTGCTGAAAGATTATTACAAGGAAATCTCCAACTTTTCTGTTGAAGAACGCATCAACATATACAAGCTGCGGGCCGACCGGGCCGATGTGATCGTACCTGCCCTGCAGATATACATCAATGTGATGCGCTGGGCAGAGACCGAAGAAATATTCGTACCCAAAATAGGTCTTGCCGACGGGCTTATACAACACCTGTATTCCGAACTGGAAGCCAATAAAGTTCTGTAATTTGCACTGAATGTAACCAACTCTGTTGCTATGTCTGTAAACAAGGAAATCAAAAAAGTCACCACCCATACCCTGCTCAGGATGAAAGCAAGCGGGGAAAATATTTCCATGATCACGGCCTATGATTTTTCTTTCGCCAGGCTGTTCGATGCCGCAGGCATCGATGTTGTACTGGTGGGTGATAGTGCCAGTAATGTGATGGCTGGTCATGAGACCACCGTACCCATTACGCTCGAGCAGATGATCTATCACGCCCAATGCGTGGTACGCGGCATTTCCAGGGCCTTGGTGGCAGTGGATATGCCTTTTGGTTCTTACCAGTCCAACTCAGACATAGCGCTGGCTTCCGCTATCCGTATCATGAAAGAGAGCGGTGCGCATACCATCAAGCTGGAAGGCGGAGAAGAAGTGGTGGACAGCATCCGGCGGATTGTATCGGCGGGCATACCTGTGATGGGGCACCTGGGATTGACACCGCAGTCCATTTATAAATTCGGTACCTATGCCGTAAGAGCCAAAGAAGAGCTGGAAGCCGAAAAGCTCAAGCGCGACGCACAGTTGTTGCAGGAAGCAGGTTGCTATGCTATTGTGTTGGAGAAAATACCTGCTTCACTGGCCAAAGAAGTGAGTGAAAGCCTTTCCATACCCACCATTGGCATTGGTGCGGGTTCGCATTGTAACGGGCAGGTGCTGGTAATGCATGATATGCTGGGCATCAACAATGAATTCAAACCACGTTTTTTACGACAATACCTGAACCTCCAGGAACAGGTAACGGGAGCGGTAAAACAATATATCGGGGACATCAAGTCGGGCAGCTTTCCTTCTGAAAGTGAATCGTACTGAGTATTTCACCGATCGCAGCCGATATTTCGCCCAAATTCTTTTTTGCTCCATGACAGTCGCAATAGATTTGAAATAATGAACAACAAGAAAATAGTCACTGCCCTCTCCCATGTTGCTGCCTGGGTCTGCTTTTTCTTTTTACCCTACCTGGTTTTTTTTCCGCGACTGCGCGAATTCAGTATGAGCGAGCACATGCTGGCAACCATCATTTGTAACAACATTTTCCTGGTTTTCTTTTATTACCTCAATACCCTCGTACTCATTCCCAGGTTGATGGTCCATGAGCGGTGGTTGTGGTATATTCTTTCCGTTGCAGTCTGCCTGGCTGTATTCCTGTATGCCCCACGCGCCATTGCTACATTGTTCGTACAACCGGAATACATTTATCAGAACAATGCTTTTGTAAGAAATCCTGCTTTTACCGGAACACCCAGGATGACAAGGCCACCACGTTGGCGCCCCCGCACTGCTGCCGATCCCTACAATACGGTTCTTTTCCTCCTCGTGTTTGCTTTCGGAACCTGCATTTCTATCACCCAACGATGGCTCAAAACAGAACAAACACGTAAAGAAACAGAAAACGAAAAACTCAATACTGAGTTGTCTTTCCTGAAATCACAGGTAAATCCCCACTTCTTCTTCAACACACTCAACAATATCTATTCACTGGCGGTAGTGCGCAGTGAAAGGACCGCTCCTGCAGTGATGAAGCTTTCCTCCATTATGCGGTATATCCTTACCGAAACTGAAAGGGACCTGGTTCCGCTGCACAATGAAGTGGATTTTATACATAACTTTATTGAGTTACAACAGGTGAGGTTGACAGATAAGGTAAAACTGGATTTTGCCGTAGAAGGATCAATAGATGATATGTTGATAGCACCGCTGGTTTTTATCCCGTTTGTAGAGAATGCGTTTAAATACGGGGTGAGTACAAAAGAAACTTCTTCTATTGATATCCGTATCCATACGGAAGAAAAGAAGATATTTTTTACCTGCGTCAACTATATCGTTTCATCGGAGAACAACCTCACCGAGAACACAGGTATAGGTATCAATAATGTTAAACGCCGGTTGGAGCTGATGTATCCCGGCAAGCACATACTGGTTACCAAAGAAGAAAACCGTTATTATACCGTTCACCTGGAAATTACTACCTGATGATACGCTGCATAGCCATAGACGACGAGCCCCTTGCCCTGCAACTGATCAATGAATATTGCGGCAAGATCGCTTTCCTTGGACTGGAAAAAGTCTTCACTAATACAGATGAAGCAAAAGCATACCTGAACCAGAACCCGGTTGACCTGGTCTTCCTGGATATCCAGATGCCCGACATCAACGGTATCCAGTTTTACAAAGGACTTAAGCAGAAGCCACTGGTAATCTTTACCACTGCTTATAAAGATTTTGCCGTGGAAGGCTTCAACGTGGATGCGGTAGATTACCTGCTCAAACCCTTTGAATACGACCGTTTTTTAAAAGCCGCCTACAAAGCCAAAGAATACCTGGAATTCCTCAGTTCACAGGAGTTGCAGCTCAATTCGATTTTTGTGAAAGTGAACTACGAGATCATGAAGATCAACCTCAAAGACATTGAGTTGGTGGAAGCGCTGGACGATTACATCAAGATCTATATCAAACCCAATCCCGTATTAACACTCATGACCCTCAAAAGCATCCAGGAAAAATTGCCAGCCAGGGATTTTGTAAGGGTACACCGGTCTTTCATCGTACCCCTG
>Ga0114932_10005588_pt1 | contig 11110 bp, 12 predicted proteins | sample 2SBtaG_2_FD_87286 | JGI IMG/M metagenome (GOLD analysis project Ga0114932, IMG submission 87286) | Deep subsurface microbial communities from Kolumbo volcano to uncover new lineages of life (NeLLi) - 2SBTROV12_ACTIVE470 metaG | ecosystem: Environmental > Aquatic > Marine > Volcanic ... | reverse complement strand
GTTACTGTCAGCTGCTTGCAATTGCATCTCTTGATGGATTGGTGGAGGCAAGTCAGCTTTCCCGAGTTTTGGGGGGAGCCGGTTCAGATGTGCAGCTCATGTTGACCAAAATCTTGTGGGAAGAATATGGGGCAGGTAAGTTAGAGCGAAAACATTCTTTCCATTTTGCTGCCATGCTTGAAGAGTTAGGATTGGATTCCAAGCCTGAGGCTTATTTGAATATCGTTCCCTGGGAAGTTCTAGCTAATATCAATCATTCTTTCTTGTTGTCAGAACAAAAGCGAAAGTTTTTAAGATATGTGGGCGGTCTTATGTTTATCGAGATTTCTGTTCCTGCTTCATTCAAGAATAATAAATTGGCAGGAGAGCGGTTGGGATTGAGTAGTGAAGCCACCAGCTATTGGGATATACATATAATAGAAGATATCCGCCACGGGCAATGGATGCTGAACGATGTTGCGCTTCCATTGATTGAAAAATATCCTGAGAATGCGTGGGAAATTGTATTGGGTTATGACCAGCAAAAGTTTTTGTCTGCCAGAGCGGCAAGTGCCATGGTGGCTTCCATCCAAAAGTCTGAAAACGATCCTTTAGTGTTCCAAGAAAAAATCGAATCGTTTATATAGGCCCCTCCTTTAGAACTGTAATAAAAAATCATCGTCCAATTCTTCTTCAAGATATTCTGGAAGCTGAGTGTTAGCATCGGTTAGGGATAGATCCATTTGATTTGTGGTTAACCCTGTCGCTCCATTTAATTGAGCCTTCTTTAGATTGGTTTGGTTGAAAATGGTTCCTTCGTTGAACTGGGCTCCTTCCAGCTTGGCATTTTCGAAGTCTGCAAACTGGAGATTAGATTCCAGTAATCCTGCTCCCGAAAGATTTGCGCTTTTCAAGTTCGCACTTTGCAAATTGGTTTCTAAAAGCTTTGCTTTGTTCATATCAGCTTTTTCAAGATTGGCTCCAGTTAGATTGGAGTATTGGAGCTTGGCTTCTGTCAAGTCCGCATTGCTTAAATTAATTTTTTGCAGCTGGCATCCACGGATATCTGCGTTTGAAAGATCCGGAGTCGTTTCCGGGTTTTCCTCACGCCATTGATTCCAAGCGCCAACTCCCTGTTTGATTATATTTAAGTGCTCTTCAATGGGCATAGTTGTTTTCCGGTGAATTTAAAAAGATCATGTTACATGAAAATTTAATTCAATGTTCGTAATTTGGATTGTTTATTGCGATTAATATTACTGCTTTTTTTAGAGGGCTTTTTTCTTGTGAGGCGTTCTCAGGAAAGTTATTGCCAAAAGGTGACTTTAAAAGTGAATCTTCTTTAAGTTGCTTGCATCCAAATTTTATGGCAGGATTAGCAATCAGCTTTCAAAACTTTTTTCCGCAAGGTATAAATTTATTTTTTGAAATAGTACTAATGAATTTAACCATTTAAGGAGAGTCGATATGGATGATATTGGAGATTATATGAGTTCCCCAATTTTGAGCGTGGACTCCGAATCCAGTGTTCAGGAGGCGGCAAATTACATGAATGCAAATGGTGTTGGCTCAGTATTAATTTCTGAGCTGGGAGAATTTGTGGGCATGGTCACCGAAACAGATTTAACTCGAAAGGTGCTTGGAAAGGGCCTGAATGCTGAAACAACAACGGTCGCTTCTATAATGAGCTCACCGCTGCTTTCGCTGGATCGCTATTTACCCATTGAAGAGGCAAATCGGTTCATGCATAAGAATAAAATTCGGCATTTAGTGATTACCGAAGAAGAAAAAATAGTAGGGATGTTGTCTGTAAAAGATCTTGTTTCTTATTTCGCGAAAGACTTTCGCATGCAGGAGTAGGGGATCTATCAGTAGACATCAAAACTAAGACTTTGAAGACGCGGACCAAAACTTTAGATGCTGTGGTTTTGCTTGCTTTTTTAAATTTAGATAAGTTTTTTGTGAAGCAGGCTCTCGATCTTTAGAACTATCCTGTCTTGGCTCAGTATTACCTCTTTTAATCCATAAAAAATTCCATATACACCATCCAGCCAATCATTGATAGGATGAGAATCGTATATCCAGTGTGGACCCAGATGGTGAAAATCAAGGGTTCCTTGCGCTTTTCCTGGGGTTCTTTTTCCTTCATTTATTTTCCTTTCAGGCCGTAATATTAATAGGGATAAGTATTAATAACCACAAGCATAATAAGGTTTTTCAAATAGGATGGGTGAGTTAATACAATCTCTTAAAATTCCATAAATTGTCTGCTACCAAATCACCTCTGTTTGCCCTGTTTTTTTGGTTTACAATCAAGGTAGCATAACTTTTTTTTTACTGGCGAATGAAAAATATTTCCAAATTTCTATTAGTTTTTATTTTATTGGCTCAAAACGTTTTTGCCGATGATGTGCAGGAGGGCTTGAAAGCATTAAACCGTGGAGATTATAGAGTTGCTTTCGAAAAATGGAAGCCCCTTGCAGAGAAGGGAAATAGCACAGCTCAATTTAACCTGGCGTTGATGTATGACAAAGGGGATGGGGTAAAACAGAGTTTCCCCAAAGCTGTTAAATGGTATCGATTGGCAGCCAGACAAGGAAATGTAAGCGCACAATTTAACCTCGGCTTGATGTATTACAAAGGCGAAGGTGTTGCCAGGAATTATGAAAAGGCGCTCAAGTGGTATTTGTATGCGGCGCGGCAGGGAAACATAGGTGCCCAGTTCAATCTTGGCTGGATGTTTGATAAAGGCGAAGGGACCACCCCGAACTATAAAAGAGCAATTAAGTGGTACAGGCTTGCAGCAAAAAAAGGCAATGTCGGAGCACAATACAATCTCGCTTTGATTTATGACAAAGGAGAAAGGGTCTCCCGAGATTTTAAAAGGGCCCTCAAATTGTATTTAAAAGCTGGAGAACAGGGAAACGTGGATGCCCAATTCAAATTAGCGCAGATTTATTACCTGGGAAAGGATGTTGAAAAGGACATCCCTAAATCGATCAAATGGTATAAGTTGAGTGCAAAACAGGGGAAGGTTGAGGCTCAATTAAAACTCGCCAGGATCTATGAAAAAGGGATCGGTGTTGAGAAGAATTTTCAGTACGCAGTAAAGTGGTATGAAGCGGCTGCAATAAAGGGAAACTTGGAGGCGCAGTCCTATTTAGGAATGATTTTAGTCCGCGGACGAGGGGTCAAGAAAGATTATGCCAGAGCTGCTCATTGGTTTCATAAAGCTGCAAAAAGAGGAAATGTGAGGGCTCAATTTAATCTCGGTCTGCTTTATGAGAAAGGCGATGGAGTTCAAAAAAACCTCAAAAAAGCCGTGAAATGGTATCGTATGGCTGCTGAACAAGACCATTTCAAAGCACAGGCAAACTTGGGTTGGATGTATGTAAATGGGTTGGGAGTGGAAGAAGACCTTGATGAAGCGGCCAAATGGTACAAAAGGTCAGAAAGCCTGGGAAAATACTCCAAGAAAATTAAACCCAATTAAAATGCTGTTATAGCCATTTTCTGCTCGCTAGACTCTCCTCCTTTCCCAAATTGACTTTTGGGTTCTCCCCCATTCGTATTCATTTATATTCAAATTCGGAAAAATCTGCCCCCACCGTCCTAAAAAAAGGCTAATTGCACATTTTTGTAGCAAAAACGGGATTCGATAGAACCAAAAAATCAACATATTAACCAAATAATCTCCAAAGATATAATTTGGCATGAGCTTTGCTTGATATTGAATTGACAGCAAAATGCGTCAAAATTCAACCGTGGAGGATTTATGAAGAATTTAAGCGTAGATGAGTTTTTAGCTCAAGTGTTCAGGGAAACAGCAGAAAAAAGTGGATGGAATATTTACCGTAAAGGCAGAAAATGGGTGCCTTCAGTTAAAAGACGAAAGCCAACTCCCAAGGTAAAAAATTTTAATTGAATATGAGGAATCCAAATGAATGAGACAACAACTGTAGTAAATGTAGAAGGACTGAATATTTCGCCAGAATCCTTAGACAAAGAGGACTGGCTGGATTGTCTTGCAGAAGGGATTGATGATTTACCCGTAACTGAGCGGTTGATCATTTCTCTTTTCTATTATGAAAGCTTGACGATTAAAGAAATAGCTCTGGTTCTAGAGATGGCAGAATCGGAAGTTTCTAAAATTCATTACGATACAGTTTTAGAGCTCCTAAAAAGATAAAAGTTTCCGGGATAAACTGAAAGCCTAAATTCTTTTTTGAAATTAAAATATACTTTGTGCTTTGAAAACGTCAGAAGTATATTTTTTTCTTTGGATTTTGAGCGTTCTGCGAACTTTCAAAATAAGATAATTGCCGGGAAAATAATTTAATATAATGGGTGTGCAAACATATTCCGCAGAAATTTATCCGGAAAAAATGAAAACAGAGTTGGAGAAAACTAAAAGTTTATATTATTTCTCTATTTTGCTTGTGGTAGCCGGAGGTATAGCTTCCTTATTCTATTATTCATTTTTGATGCCGCTACATGTTGATGAATCGGGTTTTTGGTTCCACTATACCAATAGGTCTTTTCAGCACCGGTTTATTTTTAATCCCCTCAACCCCAATCACACCTTAACTATATATTTAGCAAAAATATCATTAGGGATATTTGGAAATACAGGTATTGGTTTGCGTTTTCCAGTAGTGGTATTTGGAATTTTAAGTGCCGGTATCCTTTATTTGTTTGTTAATAAGGTAACAGGTTCGAAAACAACAGGTGCGCTCGCGTCAGCATTACTTTTATTAAACCCATTTTTTCTGCATTATTCGCATGAATTAAGAGGTTACCCTGCATATTTCGTTTTCCTGGTAGCGAGTTATCTATGTCTGATCCATCTTTTGAAAAAAGGAAATAAGTTTTCAATCTGGGCACTTCTTTTTTTATTTTTTGTGGTCTGCTACGTTGCTAATTTAGCAGCTCCTATATTTTTCACTATCTTTTTAGCATCTATATGGATTTTTGTTGTTCTAAACAAATTTACTTCTTTGGGGAACCGAATTTCAGAATTTGAGAAAATTAATATCAGGTCGTTTTTCTTCTTCTCGGCCATTGCGGCATCTTTTTTTGCATTTGTAATGTTTTATTTGGATCGGGCAGTCATGCCCAATCTTTTTAAAGTTCAAAACCCAGTATCAAACTACCTGGCAATCCCTGATATATTTTCTGTTTTTCTGGGATACAAGTATTTGGATGATGCTACATCCATTCTCTATTCCTATCCTACTTTGATATGGCTTTTATCACTGTCCAGTTTTATTTATGGGTGGTGGAGATTCATGAAGGAAAAGCATTGGCTTGCATCCCTTTTTCTATTGATGTTTGTTTTGAATTCTATTTTTTATATTGCATTACAGACTTGGATTCCTGTCAGATCGTCCATTTACCTGCTCCCCTTTATTTTGCTTTTCCAAGCTTGTGGGCTCAAAGCAATTATTGAAAAAGGAGTGAATAAACTGAACCCGCAATTGGAGGGTGGAGTCGTTTACCGTGTATTGGCGGTGGTTTTGATATGCTATTTTGCCTTGTTAAATATAGGGAAATACCGAAACTTTGAACCAGAATCTGGAAACCCTTTTGAGTTGGCTCTTACTTTTCTCAAAGAGAATACCGGTCCCAATGACCTGATCGTCTCATCCTTATACGATACGCAGGCCGGATTTTATTTTGGGGATTTGATTAGGGGAAAAAATTTTAATATTTACGAAAACGGAAAAATTGAAAACATCTATTATTTAACACCTAAAATGAATGAAAAAAATATTAAAATGGATTCAGTTATTCCAACCGTGAAAAAAGTTAATACTCTTTTTTTAGATAAATTTGAAAACGTGGTTTCTTATGAAAATAATGGCGTGAGACCTTCTGCCGTACATATTTTTAAAAAGAAAATTGAAATTCAGCCAATTTTGGATTTAAACAAAAATAATCTACCTAGTACAGCATACTTTGGTAATAATCAAAAGGCTTGCAATTTACAAAAAGATGGAAATGGGATTAGGATTAGTTGTGAATCGTCGTCTTTTACTTGTGCTAGACAAGCACTGGATTCCCCTAAAATAAAAAAAGATGACTTTCAGTTGGTTATGTTCCGGCATAAAAATGATAAAGGTACCAAAACCATTTCATTTGCATCCTTTAAATCCATTGATCCGATGGGAAAACAACCATTCAATCCTTTTCCTGATATTAATATGGTGAATTTACTCGTCAATAATATTAAGGATTTAGATATTCATGGTGAGAATATAGATTTAATAGATGTTTCTTTGCAAAATATGGGAGGTGGAAATAATGCGATGTTTTGTATGCAGGGACGCCTTTTTAATGGTAATTCTATAATTCATGGTGTAAAGGTATTTAACTGGAAATATTCTGGAATTTAATTTTCCCATAGCCTGGCAATTCCTAATTGCAAAACTCGGATGGCCGACTCAATTTTAACAGAGAGGGTTAATTTTGATTGCCCGTCCCTCCTTTCAGTAAAAATGATAGGTATTTCCTTTAAAGTAAACCCATTTTTCCAAGCAAAATAGTTGGTTTCGATTTGAATTCCATACCCATCTGAATTTATTTCCCAATTTGGCACCTGTTCCAGTACGCTCTTCCGAAAAGCTTTAAAACCAGTGGTGGGATCTGTCAAGGGCAAACCCGTAAAAAAACGAGTATACATCCCTGCCCAAAGACTCAGTATTAGTCGATGTAATGGCCAATTGATAACGCTAATTCCATCAATATACCTTGATCCAATAGCTACGTCTGCTCCATTCTCAATTACATTTATAAGCCGTGGAATGTCTTTGGGGTCATGGGAAAAGTCACTATCCATTTCAATGCAGACATCATGACCCTTTTTCAACCCCCACTGAAAACCCTCCTTATAAGCAGTTCCCAGACCACTTTTTTTAGGTCGTTTTAGTAGAAAAATGTTTTTTTCAAATAAAGGATGCTTGACCACTATGTTAGCCGTTCCATCCGGCGATGAGTCATCGACAACCAGTACAGAAATGGGGATGGCTAATGCTTCAATAGCATCTAAAATTTGGCTAATATTATCCGCTTCATTGTAGGTAGGTAAAATGACCAGGGGCCGTTCTACTTTGAAGTTGGAATCCATTTTCTGGGTAAGAGTGTTAATGAATTTAGTTTGAATGACTCGATTCATTGGAGTTAAACTACTAAAAATTAATAGGCGGTGCAAGTGGCTTCATATATTGAACCGATTTATATTATTATTTACGGTAAAATGGGCTGTTTTCTAAAGAAACCTGGGTGTATTTTTTTAACTCCAAGTAAATAGGATAAATTTAAAAAAAATCGATTATTTACAATGTGAATAATCTTTGGCAGCATACAGATCTTATAGGCCTTTTGAAAAGTTTGGATAAATGCAATGACCATATTAAACGAAAAACCCTGGGCGGGAATCGGTGTTGATGTTAACAGCAGTTTATCAAGCCGTGAAATGCTTTATAAAGCCAAGCTCGATTGGGAAGTTTCCAAAATTCCTTCGCAAAGACCAAAATCCCATTCTAATCAGGAAACCTTTCGTTTTTACAAAGCCTATTTCGAATCTGGAAATGCAGAGATTGATACTGTTGGCAGCCTTGATGGTGCCCGAATCATTTGGGCCCTCGCCAGATTAAACGAAAACTTCATTCTGCCTGGAGATGATGAACTTAAAGGCTACATTCTCCTGGCTTCTCGCCATGAAGATAGAGAAAAAATCGAAATACAATTTTTGACCCTACGGTCTGCCTGCAACAGTATGTTGAAGATATCTTCCAAGGCACGTCCTACAGTAAAAAACTCTTTCCGTAGGGTTTTTAAATCTACCCTTCCTTTTTTGTCCGAGTCGGCGCAAAGGTTCGATGAAGAAATGACGCAAAAGGCGAACGCCACAATTGAAATGGGTCGGACGGCGATTTCAAACTTTGCCGAAACAGCGCAAAACCTTGTGGGCAAAAAAATTGACGAAAAGGTTGCCGAAAACTATATGGCAGAAGTTTTTAAACCCGATCCTTTAAAAAGTGAAGGCAAAGAAGCTGAAGCGCAGGCTAAGAAAAACGCACAAGCTGCAATCGATGCTGTCGGAACTGCGCCCGGACAGAATTTAGAGTCCACACAAATGACAGCATGGGGGCTCCTGACAGCGGTTACATATACGGCAGATCGTTTAGGAAAAACTCCAGATTCCCGTTTAAGACAATCCTGGTTTGGACCCAATGCGAAAATTAAAAAGCGTGCATTAGAGCTGGCGCTAAAATTGGTTTAAAAATTTACCAGGGTAATTTTAAATCCCAATCAATATTCTTTTCTGACTTTGGAAGGTTTATTTAGACTTTAGGTTCCAGGAAAACGAACCGATCAAAGGGCTTTCCACTTCAATCCTGTCCCCGGGATGAAGGGGGCCAACTCCTGCGGGGGTACCTGTGAAAATTATATCTCCAGATTTCAACGTCCACCAATCGCTTAGAATTTTAATCAGGTTTGGGATTGGGAATAACATTTTTTCCGTATTTCCTTGTTGCCGCAGGCTACCGTTGACGGAACAAGAGAAGGGGAGTTTCATCAGGTCGATGTCCTGGTGTTTTTTAAAGATACCTAATGGGGCGCTTTGATCAAAGGATTTGGAGCGTTCCCATGGCAATCCCGCCTCCTTTAATTTTTTTTGAACATCCCGAAGTGTCAGGTCCAAGCCTAGTGTAATGTCAGAAATATATGATAATGCCTGGGACTCAGGAATATTCTTTCCCTCCTTGCCAATCAACAAAACTACTTCCACCTCGTGGTGCAATTCATTTCCGAAAGGGGGATAGGATAGTGTCGTACCTGGAGCTACAATGTTGCAAATGGGTTTCATAAACACAACAGGTTCGTCTGGGATCTGTTTGCCGCCTAACTCTTTAATGTGTTCGTCATAGTTCTTGCCGATGCAGAAAATCCGGTTAGGTGCGATAGATAAATTATGAGAAATAATATTCAATTTTCTAGTCCAAGATGAGGATTATGAATTTTTGTCCTTGTATTGCTTAGGCGGACTTCAATTATTTCCAGTATGAAAGGATCCATTGCAAGATAGTTGTTTTGGGTATCTGGAAGCATGGCTCTTCCTCAATGAAAAAAATGGGTAGATACCATTATATATAATTACTCATTTTGCCGTATCCATGTCAGTACATTTGGGAAATAGGAATGGCTCATTAAAACTGGCGCTTGAATTACTCGCCTCCTTCGGTTAATCTCCATATTTCCAATAATATCAGGACTTGATTTAATGATCCAAACCACTTTGATCGGGCATGCCTGCCTGTACATACAATCGGAGAAGACCAATATTCTCACCGATCCCGTTTGGTTCGATTATCTTTGGGAAGAGATCAATGTGCTCTGCCCCAGCATTGTTTTGGAAAAGGATAAAGTTCCACCTCTGGATGTTCTCAATATTTCACATAGGCACCAAGACCATTTTGATGTTCGTACCTTGGCCTATCTCGTCCAGAACGAGAGAATAATTACTCCAGATACAATCGTCCTTGCGCCTAAAGATGATCTTCTACTCGGCATTCTAAATGAACTCGAATTTAAAAATATTAAAGTGGTTTCAGATTTTGAACCTATTCAGGTCAAGGATGTGACATTGACTCCTACTCCTTCACGCAACCAAATCAGCACTGCTGAAGATGAGTTTCCTGAGCACGGACTACTGGTGAATGATAGAGAAGTTACGCTTTGGAACCAAGTCGATTCCCAGGTCAATCCCGATATTATCCAGAGGATTATCGAATTGTACGGGCATATTGATTTCTTTCATTCCCGTTTTGTTCCTCTTTTAGAAGGAAACTTTTCTTATAACAAGCCGCTTGCTTTACCTTTTGATGAATATTGTACCTATTTAAATGTAGTGAGGGCGCTTTCACCAAGAATGGTCGTCCCCGGTTCAGCGGCATTTCGCTATAGAGATGAGCTGACTTTTTTAAATCAATATTCTTTCCCAACCACCCAGGAACAATTTCTTCGAGACCTGGCTGCGTTTTGTCCAGAAGTACCCAGCTCCCCTTATAACCCAGGAGATGTTGCGCATATATCGAAGGATGGAATTCACATTAAGAAGCAGGCTTCTAATTTTGTTCGAGTACTGGAGGAAGACAGTAATAAAATTCTATTTAAACCAGGTGCGCCAGTGCCTTCAATAAAGACGCAAACTACCGATTCCACCCAGTATGAAAAAGAAATGAATGTGGTAAACGACTTTCTTGAAAACTGTTTTCTCGAGCGGATCCTGAAAAGTGAATTGCTGGGCGGCTGGAAGCATTGGCAGATCGTTTATCAGCTTGAAGTGTTCGGTCAAGAAGGCTCGCAAATATGGGCGATTGATTTTTCAGAAGCGGGTAGCCCAAAACTTCAAAAAGGCGACATTGGAAAAATTAATCTCTACGAGGGAATTTCATCGTCAGAACTATGCGCTTTGATAGAAGGAAACACTTCATGGGATTATGTGACCTTATGCGGCAACTATAGGACCTTTAATAATATCTATCGATTAACCGAAGGTGGGTTCGAACTCCCCCCCGAAGATAAATCAAACTATGCCCTGGAACCTTTGATGGATATATTCCCCTGGGATAAAGACATGGATTTGCGAAAATTTATGCGAGATGTGAAGCGCTGGAAAGGAAAGGGTTTTTAAGGTTAATACGCATAAAATTAAACTAAGCTTTTCTTTATTTCTCTGAGCATTCAATTCCATTTTCAGCGACCTCTCCAACGATATAAACAACTGAATTAATTTGCTGTATTGCTTTTTTATGGGTTTTCCTGAATTTTTATTTGCAATAACAAAAATACTCAAGAATTATATAATTAGTTGCTAATAAAATTTGTAATACCGCTATAGATCCCTATCGGGTTCGGTGTGAATATGCAAATAGGAAAAGTTGAAATGTCAAAAAACAAATCTATTTTAATAATCGATGACAATGAGATAGACAGAGAAGATTGGTCACGTTTTTTAAAAAGCGAAAGACCAGACGCTGAAATTGTAGAAGCTGTTGATTGTGCAGAAGGATATTCTCAAATTGAAAAGAAGAATTTCGACTGTGTTCTTTTAGATTATCAGCTG
>Ga0114932_10005587_pt1 | contig 11110 bp, 5 predicted proteins | sample 2SBtaG_2_FD_87286 | JGI IMG/M metagenome (GOLD analysis project Ga0114932, IMG submission 87286) | Deep subsurface microbial communities from Kolumbo volcano to uncover new lineages of life (NeLLi) - 2SBTROV12_ACTIVE470 metaG | ecosystem: Environmental > Aquatic > Marine > Volcanic ... | reverse complement strand
GTAATTTTGAGCTCATTCCCCGCCGAGGGCTCGGGACATGGATTGGGCGTCGGGGAAGCGGTCGTCTGGCTTGACCCGCGTGGCGCGCTCGAGCGCCCGCACGAGCTTGGTGGGCAGGCTCCCGGTGACCAGCTGGTCGACGGTCAGAGGAGGCTGACGGACCCGCTCCCGTGCGGACTCGCGGGCGGTCGGCGAACGGAAAGGCAGGCGTCCGGACAAGCAGCGGGACAGCACGATGCCCAGGGTGTACAGGTCGCTGCGGCCATCCAGGCTCTTGCGTCGAATCTGTTCGGGAGACAGGTATGGCAGCGTGCCGACCACGATGCCCGAGGCGGCCAGCTCGTCGTGCTCATCCATGGCCTGAGCGATGCCGAAGTCGATCAACATCACCACTTCGGTGCCGTCTTCGCCCTTCTCGATGAAGATGTTCGCCGGCTTGATGTCGCGGTGCACGATGCCTCGGGCGTGGGCGACCTCGAGTGCGGCCAACACGCCCTGGCCAACCTGTCGGGCCTGGACTGCATTGAGCGTGCCCTCGCGCCGAAGCCGGTCCAACAGCTCTTCGCCGTCGAGCTTGTCCATCACCAAGAACACGTTCCCCTTCTCGTCGGTCCCCCAGTCATGCACGGTGGGGATGTGCGGAGAGCGCACTTCTGCGGTGATTCGTGCCTCGTTATAAAAGCGCTGCACATGGCCCGCGTCGTTGGCCAGCTCGGGCTTGAGCAGCTTGATGACGACGGTCCGAGCGACCTCGGTGTCGAGCACCTCGTAGACCAGGCCCATGCCGCCTTGGCCGAGCTTCTTGATGATGGCGTAGCGCTCGCCGACGTGGGCGAGTCCCTCGGTGGCTTTGCGCGCGGCCTCGACTCGTGCGGTCAGGCGGGTGGTGGCGGCGGGGTAGTGCAGTCTGACGTAGCCCGCAGAGCATCGCTTTCCGGTCTGAATCAGCCGCGACAGCTTGCCCAGCACAACGGCGAGCCCCGGGTCCTTTTCGCTCTCACTGTCCAGCCCGACGCGTCCAGCACCAATGGCTCGCACGACCTTGAGGGCCGCGTCCACGGCACCTCCGGCGATCGACACATCGTCCCCCGAGGTCAGCTCGGTGATGGGTCCCACGGCGACGCCCACGGCGAGTTCAGGTTCTCCGGCGACCTCTCCGGCCCATGCCAAGGCGGCACCGTCGTTCTCCCAGGCGGTCAGCACTTGGCCGTTGCCGACCCGCAGAGCCAGCAGGCGCGTGCGGCTCTCGGCGGCTTTGACGACGTCAGCCAGCAGGTCGACGTCTCGGGAGCGCACATCGATGGCGACCACCGCGGCTCGTTTGACCGACGCGTTCAGGCCTTCTGCCAGGGCGCTCTTGGGCACCAGATCGGCCACGCCTTGCATCGCCAGCAATCGGCCTGCGGTCAGCGTGTGAGGAGGACGCCAGCGCCGTCGAACTGAGATCTCACAGTCCTCGGGCAGGCGGTTGCGCACGTAGATGGTGACCCGCCCCGGTGCCACATCGATCGAGCGAGGACGCACACCATGGCGGGTGACGTCCAGGGTCACTTCGGTGGCTGTGCCTCCCTCGTGGCAGCGAACCGCACAGCCCGAGCGGCTGTTGTCGATGTCGATCAGGTATCCGCCGGGCAGCACGATCGATGACCAGTGCTTCTGCTCTCGCCCTGGCACGCTGTCGCGAACCAACACGTGGGGAGTGCGACCTGGAGACAGGGCGCAGTCGATCTTGGTGTGCACCTCGCGAAGGCGTGGCACAGGCCGAAAGATGACGTTGACGTTGTCTGCAAAGGTGCCGTCGAAACGGATGTTGCAGCTGGGGCAGTGCACCGACGTGGGCTTGGGATCGAAGGTGTCGCTGGTGCTCTTGCTGACCATGCACGAGGGGCAGAGCAGCTCCCAGCGTAGTTCCAGCAGGCCTTTGGTCACAGCATCCAGGCAGCCAAAGATGCTGTCCTCTTCGGACAGGGCGTGTTTCTCGGCGAGCTCGAGCGGCTGAATGCGCACCAGGGCGTCGTCGGGGGCGCAGGCGACCATGTTGCCCAGCAGCTTGCCGACCTTGGGGGGCTCGATGGCCGAAGCCAGTGCGTTGATCTCAGCGATGATCTTGCCCGGCAGCACCGAGTCGTCCCAGCCGTAGTCGGTGGTCTCGGCAATGTGCTCCAGAGCCATCTTTAGGCCCTGGTCAAAGGCCGGACGCAGGTTCTTTTCGGCGTCGGTCTCGAGGATCGATCGCAGCTGGGATGAGCGGGGGTGCACCCACAGCGTGAAGCGCAGGGCGGTTCCGTCGTCGACCGACTCGAGGCTCATCTCGGTCTCGATCAGCTCAATGGGGCCCTCGTTGTACTGCCGCTCTTGGCGCAGCCAGTTTGGGGCCTCGAACCACAGGCCGATCTCTTCAAAGCGAATGGGCTTGCCAAAGCGCGTCGAGGTGCCGAATCGGTGCACCGTGCCGTCGTCGCGAACATCCTCCTCGAAGACCATGCCGAAGCCGGCCTCGCGAGAGAATCGATCGGTATCGGAAAACACCGCCCACACCCTGTCAAGGGGGGCGTCGATGACGAGATTCCAGTCCAGCTCAATCGGGTTGCGGGCCATCTGCGCAGTCTAGCCGAAGCGTCGCTGCTGCGGTCCTGTTTGCCGATCTAGGGAGTGGGGTAGACGAACACATCCGAGTTGCCGTTTTCGTCGCCGACCACCAAGTTGGGTGCGCTGCTCTCGAGCACGATGTGGTTGCCGTTGCCCGAGATGGCCGATGACCAGGAATCGCCGGTGGCCGCGGTGCCGTCGTGACCCCAGGTCAGCAGCGTGGTGGTGTCGGCCACCGTGTCGCGCAGGTACAGGTTGCGGTACCAGCTGGTGTCGGCACTGACGACGTCCGCATCGTCCGACTGGAAGACCACGAGTCCGCCATCTGCAGAGATGGAGGGGAAGTAGTTGCCGTTCTCGAGGATCTCGGCGCCAGCGTGGTTCAGGTTCGCGATGGTGGTGGTGCCGGCGGCCACGTCGTACACAAAGACATCGGTGTGGGTGGTGGTGACCGTGTCCAGGATGTTGGTCGCCGAGCTGGTGTACATCACCGTGCCGCCATCGGCGGACAGGCCGTAGACCTTGGCGGTGGCGTTCGCGTCGTCCCCGGTCGCGCTGGTGCTGATCTTCGTGGTCGTGCCGGCGCCCATGTCGTGGACATAGGCCATGGTGAAGGCCTCTTCGGCTCGCCGTGACAGTGCGGTGCGGGCAAAGGCGACGGTCGAGCCGTCTTGCGAGATGAACGGGGTGGACGATGAGTCGACGGGGTCGCCGATGCGGGTGACGGCGCCCGTGGCGAGCTCCTTGACGAAGATGTCGCCTCGGTTGTTGCTGTCGTCAGCGACGAGGTTGGTCGCTCTGGACTCGAAGGCCACGAACTTGCCGTCCCCTGAGATCTTGGGAGCGGCGCTGTAGTCGTCGCCCTGGACGCCGTCCGCGTTTGTGCTGACCAACTCGAGCGTGTTGTTCACCATGTCGCGAATGAACACGTCGACGGTCGCGTTGGTGTCGTTGGCCACGATGTTCGACGCCCTTGAGGCAAAGACGATGAACTGGCCGTCGTCCGAGATCGATGCGGTGTCGCTCCAGAAGTCACCGACCTCGCCGGCCAGGCCTTGGCTGATGAAGGTCGTCGTCTGCTCTTGCAGGTCCCTCATGTAGATGTCGGTCCACGTGTTGGTGTCGCCGTCCGCCAAGTTGGTGGCGCTCGACGTAAACACGACGTACCGACCGTTGCCCGAGATGGCCACGGTGGAGGAGTAGCCGTTGCCTGCGGTGCCGTCGGTGTGGACAGAGGCGATCTCGGGGGCCAACAGGCCGCAGTCGGTGGCAGCCTCCCACGCGCCGGTCGCGCACACCATGTCCTGCTCGCCACGGTCGCTCCAGCAGGTGTCCACCATGGTCTCGTCGTCGGTGCACACGTCGGGGTCTTCGCAGGCTGCATCGGCCCAGTCGCCGTCGACACAGGTCTGGGGCACGATGCCTCGGCTGTTGAGCCCGCAGACCGCGCCGTCCTGAGTGTCGCCGTCTCGGCACAGCGGCTCATCGACAGCGGTGTCGACGGTGTCGCTGTCGCCGTTGCAGCCGGTCAGCAGGGCGGCCGAGAGAATGATGAGCGTGCGCATAGAACCTCCAGATCCGCACTGTACTGAAGTCTTGTGGCGGCCACACCCCACGCCGATCTCACACCGTTGCTGCTTCTGGACCATACTGCAGCTGTCGGGGGCACGCCTGCTCTATGCGGCCCGGGAAGTGGAAGGAGACGAGGTCTATACGGTGCTGGTGCCTCGCCATGACATGGACTTTAGGCTGCTGTCCCGCGGGGCCCAGGGCAGTGCGGGCGCACCGGGATCGACGGGCTCTGCGGGTACGGCTGGCGCATCGGGCATGAGTGCAAGCTGCAGCTCATCGGGGGGCAATGGCAGTCCCGGCGGCAGCGGAGGCCAGGGCGGTCGTGGCGGCAACGGCGGACCCGGTGGCGATGGCGGTGACATCACCGTTTCCCTGCTGTGCGACTACTGCGACGCCATGAGGACCGCGGTCACCCACTCGGTGCTGAGCGTGGGCGGCGCGGGCGGTCAGGGCGGTCAGGGCGGAGCCGGTGGCCAGGGCGGGTCTGGCGGCATGGGCGGCTCGGGCACCTCGTGCACGACCACCGACTACAGCACCGGTCGCACAACGACGAGCTACCAGAGTGGCGGCAGCTCGGGAATGAGCGGTTCACAGGGGTCGTCGGGATCTCCCGGTTCTCATGGTGCCCCCGGCAAAGCGGGCGAAGTCACCATCGCGATAAACCCGACACCATAGGCTAGAGTTGCCGCATGCCTGACGCTCACCCGATCCTCGAAGCCAAGTTCGACTACGCCTTCTTCTGCCTCGATCAGAACCAGAGCGGCATGCTGGACAAGGACGACTTCTTGTTGCTGGCCGAGAGGCTTCAAGACCAACAGGGCTGGCCCGCGGACGACGCCCGCTACGTCCGGCTCAAGGCCAGCTTGCTCGACTTCTGGGAGATGCTGCTGATGTGCGTCGACGAAGACGGCAACGGGCAGGTCGATCGCAGCGAGTTCAAGCTGTTCGAGCACCTGATGGCGGCCCAGGTGGTCGAGTTTGGTGGCCAGGCGCCGCCGTGGGCCCTCGAGCTGGTGCTGTCGCTGTTCGCGGCAGTCGATAGCGATGGCGATGGGCTGGTCGAGCTCGATGAATATGGGCAGTTTCTGAGTGTGATGGGATCGACGATGGATCCGTCTGCGGCGTTCTACAAATTGGACCTCGATGGCAGCGGCACCATCGAGATGGACGAGCTCGAGTCGTTGCTGGTCCAGTACTTCACCAGCACCGATGTGAAGGATCCAGGCAACTACCTGCTGACAGGAGGTTGGCCTGCATTAGACTCCTGACCTCATGCAGGCCAGTAGCTCACCTCCGTCACGCCCCGTCGTGCTCGAACTCCTGAAGCACTCGGCGCCATTTCTGGGGTTTGACGCCCAGACCCTGGCTCCGTTGGTCGAGTCGTTGAAGTGGCACTACATGCCGGGCGGCGAAAAGGTGGCCCAGCCCGACGACCCGTGCACCGAGCTGTTCTTTGTGCTGCACGGGCGGCTTCGCGTCTTTGGCGAGCGCTCCGAGGGCCTCGGATTCGAGGTGGTCGAAGAGCTCGGATACGGTGGTGTGCTCGGCGACATCGAGCTGCTAGGCGACGGCCTGCACGATTTCCGCGTCGATGCGGCCCGCGACACCGAAGTGGGCATCATGGACATGGATGTGTTCCTGGCGTTCGCCGACGCCCATCCCATGGCCTGGAAGAACGTCGCCAAGAGCATGCTGCGCCACGTCGCGTTCGAGCGTGGCGAGAACGCCTGGCGCACCAACTCGACAACCATCGCGATCCTGCCAGCAGACCCCGATGCGCCGCTTCACGAGTTCGCCGAGAAGCTTGCCGCCGCGGTGGGCGAGCTCGATTCGGTCGCCTATTTCGAGCCCGAAGATTTCGACGAACAGATCGCCTCGTTCATCAATGAAGACTTGGTGGCGGGCAAGTGGTCCCAGGACGACGTCGCCGAGTGGGACGAGACAGACCGCGCGGTGATGAAGTACCTGGGTGAGCAAGAAGAGAAGAACCGCTTTCTGATCTTCGAGACCGATGCCGAGTTCTCGAACTGGACCCGGCGCTGCATCCGGCAAGCGGACAAGGTGTTTGTCGTCGCCCGATCTGTCTACGATCCCGCGCTGACCCCGGGCGAGCGCCACCTCTTCCACGAGTGGGAGGGCAGCGATCTGGTCAAGACCGAGCTGGTCCTGTTCGAGGCCGACGACGTCGACGTGCCCAGCGGTACTGCCGAGTGGCTGGCCCATCGACCGGCCATTCAGACCGTGCACCACATCAAGCTCGGCGATGAGGGCCACATGGCGCACCTCGCGCGCATCGTCGCGGGCCGCGATGTCGGTCTGGTGCTGGGCGGCGGTGGAGCCCGAGGCAACGCACATGTCGGTGTGCTCAAGGCCCTGCGCGAGGTCGGCGTGCCCATCGACCGCGTCGGCGGCACGAGTGCTGGCGGTGGCATGTCGGCGATGATCGCCAGCGGTCGAGATGTCGAGACCATCAAGAAAGACAGCCACCACGCCTTTGTCGAGATGGCCCCGTTCTCGTCGTTCGACCTGCCCTATGCCTCGCTCATGAACAAAGAGAGCGTCGAGGCGCCCGCCCGCTGGCTCTATGGCGAGCTCGACATCGAAGACCTGTGGCTGCCCTTCTTTTGTGTGTCCTGTGACCTCGCCGAGGCTGAGCGCGTGGTGCACCGCCGCGGACGCGTCTGGAAGGCCATTCGAGCGACGACTGCGCTTCCGGCCGTGCTGCCTCCCGTGTTCCTGCGTGGACAGGTACTCGTCGACGGTGGAGTGGTGGACAACACCCCGATTGCCGAGATGAAGATCGACAACCGTGGCCCGACCATCCTGGTCGATGTGAGCCCTCCCGAGCCCGATATGGTCGGCGACGACATCGTCGACATGCCCAACAATGGCGACGTGCTCCTGTCGATCTTCCACCCGCTGCTTCAGCCACGCCGGGTGCCGAACATCGCATCGATCATCGTGCGCACCATGACGGTCAGTAGCTCCAACGTGCACCCCGAGAAGCTGACCGACCTGTTCATCGCACCGGCCATTGCTGGCTACGGCGTCGTCGAGTTCGAGGCCATGGATGAGCTGGTGGCGCTTGGCTACAACGCGACCATGGTCGCCCTCGAGAAGCGCCATGACGATCCGGCATTCCTGGAGTTGTTCCACATCGAGCCCGGAGTTGTCGAGGCCAGCATGCCGCGCATGGAAGTGCCGGTGTGGCAGACCGAGCAGCGAGTTCGAGCCGGCCAGGTGCGGCGAACATTCTTGCAGGCAGCCATCCTGTTCGTCATCGGCGGCTTTGGCGGGCTGATCGTGCACTCCGCGGTCCTGTCTGAGCTGTACCTGCCCGGTGCGGCGGTCGGCGGCATTGCGCTGGGCATCCTGCCGCTGATTCGCCTGTGGGCCGCTCGCGTCGAACCTCCCGCTCGCGGCGAGGTGCTCTGATGGCCATCAAGCGTCGACTCAGCGTGACCATCCAGCCCCCAGTCGAAGAAGACGAGGCGCCGTGGAAGGTCTATCTGGCCCGGTTTGTCTGGTTGGCCATGCTCGCGGTCGGTATTGCGGGCTTTGTGGGCTCCTTCCCGGGCTGGCTGGCCGAGCTCGATGCCGGGCACCCAGGCTGCGAGATCGAGTTCGAAGACGGCATCGCCACGGTTGAGGCGGCGCACTGGCCTGGGGCTCCATGCGACCAGGCAGACATCATCGGCGCGACCGTGCTCGCCATCGATGGTGTGCACCTGGACGTGGATATGGACCACAGCGTGCTGATGGCACTCGTCGAACAGGAGCCGAGCTCGGTCCACGAGTGGAGCGTCGAGCGCGATGGCGAGGTGCGGCAGGTCTTTTTGGCCTATGAACAGGGTCCACTCGCTCACGCACTCGAGAACCAGGGCGATGCGCGCGCCGATGTGCTGGTCGCCGGAATCGCCGTGCTGGGCGCGTTTGCTCGCACGTTGGTGTTCTCAATCAGCGCCTTCCTGTTGCTTCGGGTGGGCTGGTCCTCGTCGGTGCCTCTGCTGTTCTCGGGATCGTTGCTGGCGTTTGCCCTGGGTATTGGCTTCCAGGGGCGTGTCGAAGCAGACTGGTACCCACTCGTCTATGACCTGTCGGTGTTCGGGGTCATCATCGGCATGGCGACCGCGCTTGCGACGTTGCCAGGCGAGCGCGTGCGTTCCAAGATCGGCCTTGGCATTGCTGTCGTCTGGGTGGCCATGACCGCGCTGGTTCTCGATCCGGTGCTTGTCCCCTGGGAGGCGCCGTCGTGGCGGCTTCAGGGACAGCTTCTGTTCCTCGTCGCTGGCACGATGGTGCTTGCCCACCGCTACCTGTACGAGTGCACGGTGGTCGAGCGCAATCAGCTGCGATGGGTGATCGTCGGCTTCTTGGTCGCTGCGGCGGGCCTGTTCCCGCGTGCGGTGCCCATTCTGTCGCCGAGTGCCGCCGAGTTCCACCTCGACCTCATCTATCCGCTGTCGCTGACGGTCACGCCGCTTGCCCTTGTGAACGCGCTGTACCGCAACGACGAGTCGGACTTGTCCGAGGTGCTTCGCAACACGCTGTTGGTCGGGGTCTTGGTTGGGTTTGCCTGCATCGCAGCGCTCGTCGGAGCCGAGATTGTGCCCGGCGTCCTGCATCTGCTGCACGCCGAGCCGGACGTCGCGTTCCCGGGCTGGACCGAGCCCGTGGCCATCTTTGGTGGGGCCGTTGTGCTGACCGTCTTGCTGGGCCGGCCGCTTGCCAGGGTCACCGACGTGGCGCTGTTCCCAAACCGTGTGACGGCACCCCGGGCGATTGCCGAGGCACGAGAAGCGCTGCAGGATTGCTGGGACCTCGATGAGATCAGCTGGTGCGCGCGCAGCACGCTGAAGTTCGGCTTCGACGCCACAGGGGCTCAGATCCTGCGGTGGGACGACAGGGGCTGGAGGTCACTCGTCGAGAGTCAAGCTGGCGTGGACCTCGATCCACCGCATCGCCTGGCCCTCGAGCGTGGTGAGTCCATCGATGTGTATCTGACAGGCGGCAGTGAGCTGTCGACCATGATCTTGCCCCTGCTCTCACACGGGGGCCTTGTCGGAGCCTTGGTGGCGCCTCCGCCGGCTGGGCATGCCTACACCGAGGCCGACCGCAAGCTGCTGCGTGAAGTGGCGCCGGCATTCGGCGACGCCGTCTGGCGCAATACCCGCACCTAGTCCCCCCAAGGAGGGGCGAGCTTCGTCTCGCCCACTAAACGGCGTGCGAGACGAAGCTCGCCCCTGCTTGCCAATGGGCGAGACGAAGCTCGCCGCTGCTTGCCAATCAACAGCCCCCAAGGAGGGGCGAGCTTCGTCTCGCCCACTAAACGGCGTGCGAGACGAAGCTCGCCCCTGCTTGCCAATGGGCGAGACGAAGCTCGCCGCTGCTTGCCAATCAACAGCCCCCCAAGGAGGGGCGAGCTTCGTCTCGCCCACTAAACGGCGTGCGAGACGAAGCTCGCCCCTGCTTGCCAATGGGCGAGACGAAGCTCGCCCCTGCTTGCCAATGGGCGAGACGAAGCTCGCCCCTCCTTGTCTATCTACGGCTCTGGAGCCTCTTCGGGCGTCTCAGGGGTCTCTTCGGGCGCCTCTTCTTCATTCCCAATCACGAAGTCGACGCGGCGGTTGTCGGACCGGCCGGCTTCGGTGTTGTTGCTGGAGATGGGCAGGGTGTCGCCAAAGCCCTCGGCGATGAGCCAGTCCGGGTTGATGCCCTTGCTGACCAAGTAGGCCTTGACCGCATCGGAGCGGGCCTGGGACAGGGTCAGGTTCGTGGCCGGATTGCCGACGTTGTCGGTGTGGCCTTCGATCTTGATCGGGAAGATCTCGTAGGCCAGCATGGCGGCGGCGAGCTCGTCGAGGGGCGCGTTGGCGGTGGACTTGAGGGTCGCCGTGCCCGTGTCGAAGTGAATCTCTTCGGTGGCGATCTTGTCCTTGCCGATGGTGATGGCGGTCGCGGGCAGGGCGGCTGCCAGCACGATGGGCTCGCCCGCTGCGACCGTGATCTCTTGCTGCTGCAGCATGTAGCCTTCGGCTTCGACGAAGACCTGGTAGGTGCCCGGACCGACAGACTGCGGCGCGTTGGCGTCGACAGAGTCCTTGGGGGCACAGAAGTCAGGCCCCTCTTTGAAGGTGACCTTGGCGCCGGGAATCGGATTGCCCTCCTCATCGCGGATGTCGAAGCTGACCTCTTCGTCGCGCTTGGGCTCGAGCGAGACCGACAGGGTGCCGGCGGCTTCTCCGGTCTTGGCTCCCGTCGTGGTGACCGACAAGCAGCTGCCATCGGCGGCCGAGACGTCCCACTCCTCTTCGCCGGTGTAGCGAGGGTCGATGAAGCGCGCCCCGCCGACGTGATCGGTGGTCTGGCCAAAGCGGTCTGTGATGGTGAAGCGGGTCGCGTCCAGCTCGTTGCCGTCGGGATCGAGCATGACAAAGGTGACGTGCGGCACGTCGTCCTCGATCTTCTGGTCGGCCTCGACCGCCCCCTCGTCGTCGAACTCGCTCTTGGTCTTGTGGTCCAGGAAGTGGATGGCGGCCCACTCCATCTGCAGGTCGTCACTCGCGAGTGCGGCGTCGATCGCGACCTTGCCCTCTTCGGGGTAGGTGTCGGCCAGGGACAGCATGGCCTTGCGTCGCAAGTAGGGAGCTTCTTCGGTGTTCGAGAAGATCTTCTCGAGCACGACGGCGGTCTCGGGCTCGGGAGGCAGCTCGGCCAGCCCTGTCACCGCGCGGCCACGGCGGCTCGGAGGCACGTCCGGGTCGTTGGCCACTGCCGCTAGGGCCGCCACCAGCTCGTCGCGAGGAGCGAGCTGAGCCAGGTCCTCGGGAGTGGCGTGGTCTTCGTAGGCATTGAGCAGCTCGATGACGAGCTCTTTGGTGCCGGGGGGAGGCCACTTTCCGACCTTGAAGGCGACGCCTGCGCGAAGGCCGAAGTGAGCCGCGGGTGC
>Ga0114932_10005586_pt1 | contig 11111 bp, 10 predicted proteins | sample 2SBtaG_2_FD_87286 | JGI IMG/M metagenome (GOLD analysis project Ga0114932, IMG submission 87286) | Deep subsurface microbial communities from Kolumbo volcano to uncover new lineages of life (NeLLi) - 2SBTROV12_ACTIVE470 metaG | ecosystem: Environmental > Aquatic > Marine > Volcanic ... | reverse complement strand
TAGACCGATAGACCGGTGCACCGACGGACCGGTAATCCGATGGACCGGTGGACTGGTCGACGGGATTACCCGTGGGTCGGTTGACCGATCGGCCGGCAAGTCGGTCGGCCGATGGGCCAGAAAACCAGTGAGCCAGAAAACCGGTGGGCCGGTAAACCAGTGGGCCGGTTAACCGGTCGTCCAGCAGATTGGTGGACCCGAAAGCCGGCAGGCCAGTAATCCGGTCGTCCTGCAAACAGGTGCGCCAGAGATCCGGAAGGCCCGCAGACCGACAAACCGGTTTTCCGGCGGACCCGGATGTTCCTGGATTGGCATTTCGACCCACCGGTCATCTGGTCCGCAAATCCAGCGCTGCACCGATCATGCGGGATGGCGTCAACCGCCCAAAAATCGGCGGGCCAGCCCGCTGTCGATGGTCGCCCAGACTTCGGCGAAATCGTTACAGCCCCCGCGTCATGCACCGACGCATGGTTCTGCCCCGGCGATGCCCGCCGTCCGGTCATGTGTTCGATCACGGTGCCCGGTTTCGCGTCTGGGCGCACACCGTCAGAATCTCTGCCGGTGCTTTCTTCTTCTTGGCCGCGGCGGGGACCGTGGCGTCGGTTGCCGGATGGCCGACCGCGACGATCATCACCGGTTTTTCCGAGGCCGGACGCCCCAGCAACCCGTTGAGGAATTTCATTGGATTGGGGGTATGGGTCAGCATTGTCAGGCCCGAATGATGCAGCGCCGCCAGCAGAAACCCGCAGGCGATGCCCACGCTTTCCGGCACATAATAGTTCTTGAACTTCCCGCCATCGTCAAACCGACCGAAACGTTGGGCAAAGACGACGATCAGCCACGGCGCGACTTCCAGATGCGGCTTGTCGGCGTTCGTTCCGATGGGTTCAAGCGCGCGAAGCCATTCGTCGCCCGCGCCGCCGGCGTAGAACCTCGATTCCTCGGCCTCGGCGGCAAGCCTGATCCGCCGCTTGAAAACCGGGTCCGATATCGCGGCGAAATGCCAGGGCTGGTGGTTTGCACCCGACGGGGCGGTTCCGGCGGTGCGCACGCATCGCTCGATCACCGATTGATCGACCTCGCGGCGCGAAAAATCCCGTACGCTGTGGCGGCGGCGCATGAAGTGGTGGAAATCCCGGGCCGCTTGGCGCATTTCAGCATCCGTCATATCGTGAAAATCGGGCAGGGGCAGGGCGGTGTATTCGATATTCTCGCGTGAAAACATGGGCTCCGGGTTCCGTGGATCAGGGGTCAGACTTGTTGGGCCTCATGCGCGCAGTCGCGTTCATCCGGGCGATTGCACAGACATGGCGGCGGGCAGATGCAGGATTTCGCGTGCCTGGCGGCAGGTTGCAACCGCGCGGTCGTGGCGGGCGCAAATGTCGGCGGCGCGTCGCACCAGCGCCGCGTTGGACGGCGCAAATGAGCCCCTGTCGAGCCTCAGATTATCCTCGAGCCCGGTGCGCATATGACCGCCCGTCTCTGCCGACCACTGGTTCAGCAATGCCTGCCCCGCCCCGATACCGGCGCTGCACCATGTGGCGTCGGGCAACAGGCGGGCCAGGGTCCGGCGGTAAAAATCAAAGACGTCGCGGTCTACGGGCATGGCGTTTTTGACACCCATCACGAATTGAACGTGCAACGGTCCGGACAGGCGACCGTCTGCCTGCATGCTTGCTGCCTGAAAAAGGTGAGAAAGATCAAATACCTCGATTTCCGGGCGGACGGAATACCGCACCATCTCGCCGGCCAGCCAATCGACGAGATCAGGCGGATTTTCATAGATCCGGGTCGGGAAATTGTTCGACCCGACGGTAAGCGACGCCATTTCCGGCCGCAATGGCAGCATTCCGCCGCGTTCGCGCCCCGCACCCGAACGCCCGCCGGTGGAAAACTGCAGGATCATCCCCTCGCAATGCCGGCGAATGCCTTCGCCAAGGCGGGCGAACTTTTCGGGGTCTGAACTGGGGCTTTGATCGGTGTTTCTGACGTGGCAATGCGCGATGCTGGCACCGGCTTCAAAGGCGGCGTGGGTGCTTTCGATCTGCTCGGAAATGCTGATCGGGACCGCCGGATTGTGTTCCTTGCGCGCCACCGAACCGGTGATGGCAACGCAGATGATACAAGGGTTGTGGGACATGTCGGTCATCGCTGTTGGCCTGGTCATTGCACGCCTCCGATCCGCGCCATCAGTCGTTCGACCTCAGGGCCAAGCGCGGCGGCCAGCATTTTGGCGCCCGCCGCGTTCGGGTGAATTCCGTCGCTCTGCATCAACTCGGCAAGCACCCGCGCCGGGTCATCCTGCGCACGCAGCACCGCAAACAGATCAGCATAAAGCAGGGCGTCGTGCCGCTGCGCAAGGTCGGCATATACCGCCGCGAAATCCCGTTGATAATCGGCGCCATAATTTGCCGGTGCCGTCAGGCCGACCAGCAGCACCGGCACATCGCGGCGCTGTGCGGCAACAAGGATGCCATCCAGATTGGTCCGGGCATTTGCCGGGTCCAGCCCGCGCAGCATGTCATTGGCCCCCAGCGCCACGATCAGGGCGTCGATTTCGTCGCCCAGCGTCCAGTCGATCCGTGCCAGCCCGCCTGCGGTGGTGTCCCCCGATACCCCGGCATTGACGATCCTTACCGCGTTGCCTTCGCGTTGCAGCCAGACCTCCAACTGGTCGGTCAGCCCGTCGCCGGCCTGCAGGCCATAGCCTTGCGTCAGGCTGTCGCCCAACATGGCGACCGAAACCGGCCCCGCCCGGACCAGAGGCGCGACAACCGACAGCGCCAACACAAGTGCAAAGACCTTGCCACCGGGCAATTTGCCTCCATATTCTGTCAGGTATCCAAGGAGTTTGAATTTCATGAGCAGCCCGATCCTGTCCCTTTCGGAGGTTTCCCTGACGTTACGCGGCAACGCCGGTGCTGTGAATATCCTGAAGCGAATTTCCCTTGATGTCGAGCCGGGCGAGACCCTGGGTCTGGTCGGGCCGTCCGGTTCCGGCAAATCCTCGCTTCTGATGCTGATGGGGGGGCTGGAACAGGCGAGCGCGGGCACGATTTTCGCGTTCGGACAGGATCTGGGCACGATGAGCGAAGAGTCGCTTGCCCGCCTCAGGTGCCAGCATATGGGCGTGGTTTTTCAGTCGTTTCATCTGATTCCGACGATGACCGCGCTGGAAAATGTGGCGACACCGCTCGAACTGGCCGGCGATCACGATGCGTTCGATCTGGCGCGTGACGAACTGGCACGGATCGGGTTGCAGGATCGCCTGAACCACTTTCCGTCACAACTGTCGGGCGGCGAGCAGCAGCGTGTGGCGCTGGCCCGTGCGGCGGCACCGCGCCCCGGCCTGTTGCTGGCGGATGAACCGACCGGCAATCTGGACGCCGAGAACGGCGCGGTCATCGTCGATCTGCTGTTTGATCTTTCGGCGCGGTTTGGTGCGACACTGGTGCTGGTCACCCACGCGCCGGACCTTGCGGCGCGGTGCGACCGGGTAATCCGGCTGGCGGATGGCCGCATGTTGCCCGAAGCTTCCAACCGGGCCGCGCAATGACCGGTCCGGTTTCCCTGCGCATTGCGATGCGGGAATTACGGGCGGGTTTTGGGGATTTTCGCGTCTTTCTGGCCTGTTTGATTCTGGGCGTTGCCGCCATTGCCGCCGTTGGTTCGGTCCGCTCTGGCATCACCGAAGGGCTGTCACGCCAGGGGGCGGCATTGCTTGGTGGCGACGCGGAAATGAGCTTTACCTACCGCTTTGCCTCGGCACCCGAACGCGCGTGGATGGCCGACACGGCGTCAGTGGTCGCCGAGGTGGTCGATTTCCGTTCGATGGCCGTGGTGCAATCGGGTGGCGAAAGCCAACGCGCCCTGACGCAGGTCAAGGCCGTGGACGACGGGTATCCGCTTTACGGTAAAGTCGCGCTGCAGCCGCCCCAGTCGATGGCGGCGGCATTTGCGCCGGTTTCCGGCGTTCCCGGTGCGGTGATGCAACCCGTGCTGGCGGATCGTCTGGGCATCTTGCCGGGCGATCTGTTTTCGCTGGGGGAACGGGAATTTCGCCTGACTGCCTTGTTGCTGGATGCGCCGGATGCGGTCTTTCAGGGATTTTCGCTGGGGCCGCGTACCATTGTGCAAACCTCGGATCTTGCAGGTTCCGGGCTGATCGGTCCGGGGTCGCTGTTTGAAACGCGGTATCGTCTGAAATTGCCGGCAAATGCCGATCTCACTGCGCTGAAAGCCCGGGCGAACGTGGCGTTTCGCGATTCCGGCCTCGATTGGCACGACCGGCGCAGCGGTGCGCCGGGGACCGAGAGCTTCGTAGGCCGCATGGGGTCTTTTCTGGTGCTGGTGGGGCTGGCAGGGCTGGCGGTCGGCGGCATTGGCATCGCCGCCGCGGTGCGCGCCTATCTCGAAGCCAAAACCGCCGTGATTGCCACGCTCAAGACCCTCGGTGCGGGCCCGGCGCTGGTGTTTCGCATCTATTTTTTTCAGATCGGGCTGTTGGCCGTGATCGGAATTGTGACCGGTGTGGCCCTGGGGGCGGCATTGCCGTTCGTGGCTTTGCCCCTGCTGGCAAACGAATTGGCGTTGCCGGCAATTCAGGCGATTTATCCTGCACCGTTGATCGAGGCCGCGCTTTACGGGGTGCTGACGGCGGCGCTTTTCACGCTGTGGCCGGTCGCGCGCACGCGTGATATTCGCCCCGCCGCGCTGTTTCGGGACGCGGCGCTGCGCCGCCGGTTCTGGCCGCCCTGGCGGTTTGGGCTGGCGACGGTCGGGTTGATCGCGCTCTTGTTGGCGCTGGCGCTGTGGTATGCCGAGGTACGGTGGCTGGCGCTCTGGACCTTTGGCGGGATTGCGCTTGCGTTGCTGGTTCTGACGCTGGCGGCGGTTTTCGTGCGACGAATATGCGCAAGACTGGCCTTGTCGAACCTCTTTCGGGGCCGTCCCGCATGGCGGCTGGCATTCGGCGCGGTCGGTGGGCCCGCCAGCGAGGCGGCGTCGGTCATTCTGTCGCTTGGCCTTGGACTGTCGGTTCTCGCCACGATCGGGCAGATCGACGCCAATCTGCGCCGCGCGATTGCCGGGGAATTGCCGGATGTCGCGCCCGCCTATTTTTTCCTGGACATACAGAGGGAACAGTTGGGCGCGTTTCTGGACCTGACGAAAGCCAACCCGGCGGTCAGCAAGGTGGAAACCGCGCCGATGCTGCGCGGGATCATCACCCGCATCAACGACCTGCCCGCGCGCGACGTTGCGGGCGATCATTGGGTGATCACCGGGGATCGCGGCATTACCTATGCGGCGGCGATGCCGAAAGGCACAATATTGACCGCGGGGAAATGGTGGCCGGTCGACTATGCCGGGCCGCCGCTGGTCAGCATCGCCGACGAAGAAGCGCGCGAGATCGGCCTCAAGATCGGTGACACCCTGACCATCAACATTCTGGGGCGCGATATCACGGCCCGCATTGCCTCTTTCCGGGTGGTGGATTTTTCGACGGCGGGTATCGGTTTCGTGTTGCTGATGAACCCAAGCGCGGTTCAGGCCGCGCCGCACACCAATATCGCGACGGTGTACGCGGATGCCGATGCCGAGGTCGCAATCCTCAACTCGGTGGGCGCATCCTTTCCGAATGTCACCGCCATCGGCGTACGCGAAGCGATCAGCCGTGTTGCGGACGCGCTGCGCGGTTTGGCGACCGCGACATCGTTGGGGGCGATGGCAACGCTGATCACCGGGGTGGTGGTGCTGATCGGCGCCGCCGCCGCGGGCGAGCGGGCCAGACGGTACGAGGCGGCGGTGCTAAAGGCGCTGGGTGCCGGCCGGCGACTGGTGATCGGCAGCTTTGCAATTCGTGCCGCACTGACCGGTGCGGCGGCAGGCGCGGTTGCCATCGCAGCGGGGGCCGGGGCCGCGTGGGCGGTGATGCATTTCGTGATGGAGGCATCGTATCGTTTTGAACCGGTTTCGGCGCTGGCGATTGTCGGCGGCGGGGCGATGACGACCTTGCTGACCGGGTTGGTCTTTGCCCGCCGGACGCTTGCCATTCCACCCGCGCGGGTGTTGCGGGCGCGGGAATGAGGCAATCGTCAGCCAGCAATTCCCCACACACTGACATAGATAATGTGCGCCCCGACGCCGATGGTGCCCAACCCGATCAGAAGTTGCAGGCCGGTATGGGCGCGGGTCAACCAATGCGCGGCGACCGCCATCGGCAACGCCAGCACCAGTGACATAGACGCCATGCCAAGGATCGACCCCGCGCCGAACAGCACGATGTAACCCAGCCCGGCAAACAGGCTGTCAAACGCCGCCGCCGCGACCAACATCAGGGCGGCGGAACCGGCCAGACCATGCACGATTCCGACCGCCAGCGAGCGCCGAACCAGATGGTCGGGGTGAGTGTGCGCGTGGCTCGCCGGGTCGTGCCGATGCGATTGCCCCCGATGGCTGTGCAGATGCAGATGGTTTTGGCCGTCGCCGTGCCGGTGCGGATGAAAATGCACCCGATCGCGATGCAGCCGCCACAAAACACTGGCACCCAGCGCCAGCAGCATCAAGCCGACCAGAAGCTCCAGCCGCGCGCTCAGTTCCGGCGAAATCGCCGTGCCCGTCAGCATGACCCCGGCCCCGACGACCAGCAAGGTGAGCGAGTGGCCAAGCCCCCACATCGCCCCGGTGCGCAATACATCGCGCGGGCGATTGCGGCCGCTTGCCAACGCGGCGATGGCGGCCAGATGGTCGGTCTCAAATGCGTGCGCAATCCCCGACAGGAAACCCAAAACCAGAATTCCGAACATGCCGTCGCTTCGCCCTGGATGATCGGCCGCAAATCGGCCACGCCCGGCTTTAACCGGAATGCGCCGTCGCCGCCAGACCGCCTGCGACGCCGGGCATGCCGGTTCCGACCAAGGGTGCGGGCGGTGGTACCGGACAATCGGCGACCCGGTATTGGGAAAGCGAGCGGACTCCCGTATTTTCGCGGTCTTGCCAACCGGCGTTCTGGGATTTGCCGTTTCACAAAATTGAAAATACTTTAGAAATTACAAACTGTTGCGATGGAATCCGGTCGTCTAGAGATCTAGACGACCAGACAGCTAGCCAGCCAGGTGACCACGCAGCCAGACGACCAGACGGCCGGCCGATTGTTTGATCTGACGCTTGGACAGCCGGACGGCTGGACCAACGGATATTCTCGGTATGCGCACATCCTTCACCGGGCGCGATGTTCCGGCGCCATTTCCGCGTGCGGCGGCCAGCCAACCAATGCGAAAAGCGCCCGCCGGGGAGAACGGCGGACGCTTTTCGCATTGGGACCGGGGCTTATTGCCAGGTGGTGTAGCCCAGTTTCATTTTCTTGACCGCTCCGCCATAGACGGCGTTGACGCGGAACTGGCTGATGCGACCCTGGTTGGTCTTCATGCAGACATACGAGCCGACCGGGATCAGATTGATGTTGACGCGGTGATGCGTGAATGTCTCGGCGGCGCAACCGTCGTAGCCACGGTTCGATCGGTCGCCGACTGCCATTTTCGCACCGTTGATCGGTTCAAGATAGCGCAGCGTCGGGTTCACGGCGCGAAACCACAGATCGGCGCCGGGGCTGGCAACGGTCCCGTTGTCCATGTTGACGGTGTAGGTCTGTTCCAACAGGATCGGGCCGGTGGAATGGGTGACCGGGGGCGGTGCCGGGACCGGAATGGGTGCCGGAGCGGGGCCCGAGCCACCGGCGATGATCGCGAAGGCGGCGATGCCGGCGAACAGCAGAAACGCTTCTTCGTCGGTCAGGGCGCTGGCGGGGGTTGCGGACATGCCGGACATGGCGATTGCGGCGGCGGCGGCGGTGGTTGTCAGTTGGCGTTTCATGGTCTTTCCTTTCAAAATGTTTTGGTCGGTTCCTGCCTTCTGGCGGTTGGGTTGGCGGCGTTGCGTTCCTGACGCGGTGCCGATGAGCCAACCCTGGCTGACCCGGTCGATGTTAGGCAATTTCGCCGCGCTGATAGCCGATCACGCCGGCCTGTTATTCGATAACACGGCTGTGAAAATCATTTAGAAACAGCCTTTTGGCGATGGATAGACCTGCGATTCCGGTAAATGCCGCGGGCCGATTCTTTCCCGGGTGCCGAAACGTCTGACCGGATTCCGCTTGAAACCCATGCCGCGATGACGAAACGTTGCGCGGGAAATGGCGAACGAGGCACACATGTCCACAGGACCGCTTGCCGGGATCCGAATCATCGAATTCGCCGGTCTGGGGCCGACACCGTTCGCCGCGATGACGCTGGCCGATATGGGGGCCGAGATCGTGCGCGTTCAGCGCCCCGACGCCGAGCATTTGCTGGGGCTGGACTACGATATCCTCAATCGAGGTCGCGGATTTGTCGAGCTTGACGCCAAGAAGGCCGGCGATCGGGCACGGCTCTGGCGATTGTTTGAATGCGCCGACGGCCTGATCGAGGGAATGAGGCCCGGCGTGATGGAACGACTGGGTTTCGGACCGGCGGACCTTGCGGCCATCAATCCGAGCCTCGTCTACGGGCGGATGACGGGTTGGGGACAGGACGGACCTCTGGCGCGGGCCGCGGGGCACGACATCAATTATATCGCGCTGTCGGGTGCGCTACATGCCATCGGCCCGGAAAACGGACCCGTGCCGCCCCTGAACCTGCTGGGCGATTTTGGCGCCGGGGGAATTTATCTGGCGTTCGGCATGGTGTGCGCCCTGCTCGAAGCATCGCGATCCGGGCTTGGGCAAGTGGTGGACGCAGCCATAGTCGACGGGACGGCGCATCTGATGGCGATGATCTATTCGATGCAGGCGGGCGGGCAATGGACGGATCGCCGGGCGAACAATCTGCTGGACGGTGGGGCCCATTTCTACGGAGTCTACAAATGCAAATGCGGCGGTTTCGTTTCAATCGGCGCAATCGAACCGAAATTCTATGCGGAACTGGTTGCAAGGACCGGCGCCGATGCCGAAAAATTCAAACACCAGTTGGACGCTGGCGAATGGCCGCAACTGAGGGCCGCGCTTGGTGAAATCTTTGCCAGGAAAACCCGCGATGAATGGTGCGCCATCCTCGAAGGCAGCGACGCGTGTTTTGCCCCGGTGCTGGGCATCGCCGAAGCCCCTGATCACCCGCATCACCGCGCCCGTGGAGTTTTTCAGGACCACGCGGGCATCCCAGAGCCGGCCCCGGCGCCCCGTCTTAGCCGCACGCCCGGCTCTATCCGGTCGTATTCGCAATCGGTGCCAATGGATATTGACGCGGTACTGGCGGACTGGGAAAACAGCGAAAACCCAAGGAATATGGTATGAGCGCACAATTCGTGGAAACCTATCTGGATTCGCCGACCGGCGCGAAGCTGAAACTGTATTCGCGCATGCCCGAGGGCCGGGTTCGCGCGGCGGTGCAAATCAATCATGGCATGGCCGAACATGCCGCGCGGTATGCCCGGTTTGCCGAAGCGCTGGCCGACGCGGGGTTCGCGGCCTATGCGCACGATCACCGCGGCCACGGACAGACCACCGCGCCCGATGCTTCGCCCGGCGTTTTCGGCGGCAAAGGCCTTGATAACGTCGTCGCAGACTTGATGGCGGTCAACCGCCATATCCGGGCGCGGGCAGAGATCCCGGTCATCGTCTTTGGCCATTCGATGGGCTCGGTCATCGCGTTGAATTTCGCGCTGCGTCATTCCGACCGGCTTGCCGCGCTTGCCTGCTGGAATGCGGGTGTGGAAACTGGCATCCTTGCGCGCGTCGCGCGGGTCATCATGGTGAACGAACGCATGCTGCGCGGCCGCGACCGGCCCAGCCGCATTGCGCCGGCGCTGACCTTCACAAGCTGGAACCGCGATTTCCGCCCCAATCGCACCGATTTCGACTGGCTGTCGCGCGACGAGGCCGAGGTCGACAAATATGTTGCCGATCCTCTGTGCGGTTTTGATGTCAGCACCGGGCTTTGGCAGGACGTTCTGAGCGGGATTTTCTTTGCCGCCGATCAGCGGAAATTCGGGCGGCTCGGTGGGGAAATGCCAGTGCATCTGGTCGGTGGCGGTGTCGACCCGTGCACCAATGGCGGCAACGACATGCGGCACCTTGCGCGCCGGTTCGAACGCGCGGGCATGCAGGACGTCACGCTGAAGGTACTGCCCGAAACGCGACATGAATCGCTGAACGAGATCAACCGCGACGAAACCACCGCGCAGTTCATCGAATGGCTGTCCGCGCGATTTCCCTGAAACGCTCAGGATTTCTGAACCAGAAAAATGCCAAATGCCATGATCACCAGCCCCGCCAGACGCAAAGCCGTCATCGGGGCGATCCGTGCGCCGAACAGGCCAAAATGGTCGATGATGGCCGCCGAAAGCACTTGGCCGAGCAACACGAAGAAGATGGCGTTGCCGACGCCGAATTTCGGGGCAACCCAGGTGATCGACAAGACATAAAATGCGACGAACAGCCCGGCCACGAACAAATGCGGCGGGGCCGTAGTGATGCCGCCAAGGCCGGTCGCGCCGGTCAGCCCGAAAACCACGATTGCACCGAAAAAGGCGACGGCAAACAGACAGACCGCCGCCGCCGCCGGATTGCCAAGCCGCAGCCCCAGTGCCGCATTCAGCCCGGCAAGGACCGGTATGCCGATACCGGCGGCAAGCATGATGGCGGCGTAGCGCAAGGTGTCGGTGTGCATGATCTTCTCCTGATCGGTTGTCCGTGTGACCCCGACCCTGCCCAAGGTTGCGGCGATTCACAACTGGGCCCGGTTTCGAAGGTCGAGCAGGGCGACAGGTCGTCGGTTCAGTGGATCGGGAAGCCAAACGCGCGGGACGCGACAAGATCGCAATACCGGTTGATTGGGGGATCGGATGGTAAGCCGCCCGGGTGCCCGGATTGGCGGGTGGCGCGAAGGCCGGATTGGCAGATGGCCCAAAGACCGGGCGACGCGACGAGCCAAATGCCGGACAACCTGATGACCGCACGGCCAGGTGACGTCATGACCCGAACTCCGAAACCCCGGAACAAAATTGGGCCCGGCGCAGATATCGCCAACCGCACCAGCGAGCCAGTTGACCGGATTACTGGTGTACCAGTCGATCGGATT
>Ga0114932_10005585_pt1 | contig 11111 bp, 19 predicted proteins | sample 2SBtaG_2_FD_87286 | JGI IMG/M metagenome (GOLD analysis project Ga0114932, IMG submission 87286) | Deep subsurface microbial communities from Kolumbo volcano to uncover new lineages of life (NeLLi) - 2SBTROV12_ACTIVE470 metaG | ecosystem: Environmental > Aquatic > Marine > Volcanic ... | reverse complement strand
GGTCAATCAATCGCCCTTAAAAGTAATTTAGAAAAAATAAAAAACTTGACAAAGGGTAACAGCGGTGGTATAATCAAGCCATGAATATTTTTATCTTAGACAAAAATCCTACAAAGTCAGCACACGCCCATGTCGATAGACACATTGTGAAGATGCCTCTTGAGACCGCTCAGCTACTCTGTACTGCTCGCCATGAGCTTGGAGAGGACGCTGAAGCTATTCCCTATCGTAAGACACACGTAAACCACCCTTGTAGTGTGTGGGCTAGACAAAGCCTTGCTAACTATACTTGGCTATGTAAGATGGGCATAGCTTTGTGTAAGGAATATACATATAGATACGAGAAAGTACATAAGTGTCAGGCTGTTATAGAGGATTGTATAAAAAATACTCCTGTACACAATGTGTTTGAATATCTTGAACTCACGCCATTCCCGCAGGCTATGGATGATGAGTATAAGTTGAGTGACCCCGTGCTTGCTTACCGTAATTATTACAACCAAGCTAAAGCACATTTACATAGTTGGAAAAAAAGACGTGCACCACTCTGGATAATTAAATAAAAAGATAAAGTTTAGACTTGACAAAGCCGATAAGTATACTATAATAAAAGCACAGTTAACATATTTTAGCCAAAAAGGATACGAAAATGAAATTGCACGCTGAACAAAACAATGTTACCAAGTCTGGTGTTACCGAAGATTCTAATTTTAGTATTGAAGCGTCTGCTAAGGCGTTCTTCATTCTTTCTGATGGTCTCTATTCAAACAAAGTCAAAGCCGTAATTCGTGAGCTTTCTACAAACGCTTACGACTCGCATATAGATGAGGGTGTGGCTGACAAGCCATTTGATGTGCATCTCCCTACACGTCTAGAACCAACATTCTATGTGCGAGATTACGGCACTAGTATGACCCATGACGAGTGCATGAGTCTCTACACGACCTACTTCCGTAGTACTCGTAACGACAGCAATGATGCTGTTGGTTGTCTCGGTCTTGGAAGTAAGGCACCGTTTGCCTACTGCGATCAATTTACAGTGGAAGCATACCTTGATGGCAATGTGCGTACCTATACCGCATATAAGGATGAAAGCGGGTCGCCAGTGTTTTCCCTTCTCGATGAGCGGGAAACCGATAAACCTAACGGCATTAAGGTTTCTATCGCCGTCAGGGAAGATGATGTGTGGGAATTTGAGAGTGAAGCTAAAATGCTTTTCAGGTTCTTTAATGTCAAGCCTAATATGGTTGGTAAATCTGTTGATATAGATGGCAGTGAGGTTGTTCTCTCTGGAAGCAACTGGGAATTTGTCAAGGATGATTATAAAAACTATGTTATCATGGGTCAGATTGCCTACCCAGTTGACGAAGATGATGTGTTTAGCTACCCTGTCGCCAGTGAAGACAAGGATGCTTTTGACTTTCTCTACAGGTCTCGTGGTCTGCGTATTTACGCTAACATTGGAGATGTAGACATCACTCCCAGTAGGGAATCTTTGTCTTATAATGCCGCCACCAAGCGAGCAATTAAGAATATTATTGAAGAGATGAGTCTTGAGATTGCTATTGATATGGAACGTCAAGTTTCCAATCAACCTACGTTGTACAAGGCTCGTCGCCAGTACCTTGACCTGTGTAATCAATGTAAATCTCTTAGTTCCGTTATGGAGTCTCTGGATAACGCTATTACATATAACAATAACCCTCTCTGGGATAGCGAGATAGGTGAGCAGATTGAGGTTGGTGAGTTGATGTCAGTCAAGCACTACTACAAAGGTGAGTGGCGAAAGAAGATTGATGTTGAAGATGCAACTAAAATCAACCTGCGTCACAATACTAAGATTGTTATTGACGATCTTCAACGAGGTGGTCTTAGCCGCATTAGAAATTATATCAAGGAAAAATGCTCAGAAGGATTCTCTGGATATATGTACAAGGCTGAGGATCTCAACGAGAACCCTAATGCCGCCAGTGAATTTCTTGAGTTGCTGGGTGACGCTGAGATTGAAGACTGCATTCTGACATCTAGCCTGCCAAAACCTTATCGTGAGTACTCTTACGGTGGAGGTGGTGGCGCCAGCGTTCAAGGTCAAGTCTATAACCATGAGACTAATGAGTTTACGGAGTGCAAGATTAGTGTCAAAGAAGAGGACGCATATTATATTGAAGAGTCTAGGGGTACAGTATACCTCCAGTTTGAGGACTATAGTACTTCACTGGCGAAAGAAACACTTGCAATGAGGCTAAAGATCATCGCTGATCACGCCGATAGTATTATTGAGCGCAAGATCTTCTTGGTTAAACCATCTGTAGCTAGGAACAAGAGGCTTAGCGAGAGAGATGGTTGGCACAACGGTAGTAAGCTAATTGTGCGATACATGAATGAGCTTATTGAAGAGAATTACGAAATGCTCAACAAGCACCGTAACAAACCTGAAATCTCAACGGAACGATCAGGTCGTCGGATTGCTAAGGCGGTTGAACTTACCACTACTGATAATGATCTCAAGAAGATCCACGCTGAGTGGAAAGAGTACTGTGCCGATATCGTAAAGAACGAACATGTTTGCGACCAGTTGTTTAGGTTTGAGCACTGGGCGACCACTGAGGTTCCTAAACACGAGGAGGACAATAGCTTCTCAGATAGATACGACAAGGCTTTGGAGTCCTATCCAATGATCTCACATTGTGACACTGGATGGTATGCGTTGGAGGATGGTCAGGCTCAAGATTTCGCTAATTATATTGATTTGATTGAGAATTCTGTTGACAAATAGTCACTTGGATGCTAGAATAAGTATAGTTAAAAAACTATTAGGAGAAAAAAATGAAGTACGTAATTGCAAATGATGGAACAGTAACTGCGAGTGTGGCAGGTAAAACCTACACGTTTAATAGTGATCACCCCAGTTATGACAAACTGGTTCGTAATCTAAAGGCTGAAAACGTTGAGTACTTTGAGGCGTGTTACGATGTTGTCTCGCGGGTTAATGATTTTTGCGAGGGATATGTAAGCGTTGACGGGGGCGAGATGACTTGGGATGGGATTTCAATGCCTGAGTTGTTTACTGACAGGATCTTAGATATGATCAGTCAGGGTTTTCCGTTTGAGCCTATGCTCAACTTCTTGGATAACCTCAGTCAAAACCCCTCTGATGAAGCAGTGGTGGAGTTGTTTGATTTTATGCAGAATAAACATCTTCCCATCACTTCAGATGGGTGCTTCTTGTCTTACAAGGCTGTTAACGAGGACTTCAAAGACCTCTGGAGTGGAAGTCTTGACAATTCTGTTGGTCAGACAGTAGAGGTGCCAAGGGGGTCTGTGAACAGTAATCGTGATACGGGTTGTGCCGCAGGATTGCACGTTGGGGCAATTGACTATGCCTCTGAATATGGTGGTATTGATATTAATAATAAGTCAGACGATGACAATGGAGGTAATAATCTTGTTATCTGTAAGGTCAATCCAATGGATGTCGTCAGCGTACCAACATGCTCACGGTTTCAAAAACTGAGATGTTGTAAGTATGAAGTAGTCTCACTGTTTAATGATGTGTTTGATGGTGCGGTCTATATGACTAATAATGAAATCGACCTCGTTAAACGAGATCAACGTACCCAAGAATGGGTTCATGAGGTTACTGCTAAGCTTGAGAGAGTCAAGGATGTACTTGACAAAGCTGATCGTTACGTTACTAATTAGAAAGGTTAAGGAAATGAAGAAGGTATTTATGGCTATTGCCATGTTTTTGGTCACGGTGAATGTTGGGATTGCTCAGGAAAAGTCTTCGTTTAGGACTTTTGAGTTGGTCACCCCAACGGATGCGGTAAAGAGTGTCGGGGGTTTTGTACTCGACACTGGTAAAAACGTCTGTGAGGGGGCGTGTGTTACGGTTATGGGGCTGGGTGATATTATCACTGCCCCGTTCAGGACGAAGTTTAAGCCACCTAAACGGAGAACTTACATCTTTGAACCTCCACGATTTCACTATCAGAGAGGTCGATTTTATGAGTTTAAGGCCCCTTCGGTAACCCCGCCTTTGGCTCCCCCTGTACCGTCTTTGGACATGGAGCTTAGACCAGCTCCTGATGGGTGTCAACCACCGCTGAGAACCCCAGACGGTTTGTACCCCATCCCGCTGTATGGAAAGCCAGACTCGTCAAGAGTTGTTTAATATGTTAACTGTGCTAACCGGCATGGTGATTGGCTACGGAGGCGTGCATGTCGTAGCTAATCCCTGCCGGTTTAGTTTTTTTATAAGGGGACTGTGAGAATGTCGGGTTTAGAAAAATACCTCGTACAACTAAGGAAAGGGAACAGGGTTAAACAAGTTATAGTGTCGGCTAACAAATATCAGGACGTACACAAGATGGTGGAAGAACGGTATCCTGATTTTAAAGCTGGTAGAATAAGTAGCAATAAATCTGAAATAGATATGTTCTTAATGATGAAGGATATGAACAGAGGGTTGTGATGATTAGTCCCGAATTGAGTAAAATCCTATGTCTCCTTTTTGGTATCGTGAACCTGATGTTGGGAGCGGCTTTACTATCTGAGTTAAACTTGATGATAGCCATGTTGATGTTTATAACAGTCATTTACTACGAGTACGTGGGAATATAACAATGAAATTTGAAGATGGTGTTAAGCTAGACTTTGATGACGTTTTGATTAAACCAAAGAGGTCTACGCTAGCTACTAGATCTGGTGTAGATATTAGCAAGCGGTACGAATACCTTCACGCCGGTTGGAGCGAGGAAACTGTTCCTGTTATAGCGGCCAATATGGACACAACAGGAACTTTTGCTATGTCAGATGCTCTCGCGTGTAACAATATGGACGCAGCGCTCCACAAGCATTACGGAGCAGAAGAGTTGGTCAATTATTTCAGCACTGGTTGGCGTTTAAATACTTGGTTTACAATAGGTATCAAGGATGATGATATTCGTAAGCTACGAGCAGTGGACGCTATTGTAAAAAGCACATGTCCAACCGGCATCCCTCTTGGGATAGAAAAAATATGTATTGATGTAGCCAACGGTTACCAGAAGGTTTTTGTTGATCATGTCAGGAAGATTAGAAACGCTTTCCCATTTGCTGCCATTATGGCTGGAAACGTGTGTACACCAGAAATGGTAAGTGAGTTATTGATCAGTGGTGGAGCTGACGTGGTTAAAATTGGGATCGGGCCGGGGTCTGTTTGTGAAACTAGAAAAATAACAGGTTGCGGTTACCCGCAGCTATCAGCTATTATAGAGTGCGCCGATGCCGCTCATGGAATTGGTGGGCACATTTGTGCCGATGGTGGATGTAAAGAGGCTGGCGATGTGGTCAAGGCCTTTGCCGCTGGAGCTGATTTTGTGATGCTTGGGGGTATGTTGGCTGGGACTGACGAATGTGAAGGAGAGTGGGAGTATACGACTGAAGAATGGGGGGAAGAGCAGAGAAAGACAGGTCTTAAATTTTATGGAATGTCTAGCGAGAAGGCAATGAAAAAACATAGCGGAGGAATGAGTAGTTATAGAGCCTCTGAGGGATCTGTAAAAACGATACCTTATAAAGGTTCAGTTGAAAAGGTGTTACAAGAAATAACGGGGGGGATAAGGAGTGCTTGTGCTTATGTTGGAGCGCCTACTCTTAAGGATCTCCCAAAGTGTGCCACTTTTGTGGTTAGGAGGAAATGATGAGTGATAATGAAAAAACCTCAGTGAGGCTGTATAACGGTAACCTGCTGGTTAATAAACCGTGGGGTAGCTATACTGACATGTATAGAAGTGATGAGGTGGTGTTTAAAAAAATAACATTGAGGCCAAAGCAAAGGTTGTCGCTACAAACTCACGAGCTGAGGTCTGAGTGTTGGTTTGTGTCTAGCGGGTCTGGCAAATTAGAGGTCGGTAACGAGGTTTGGTTTGTGTCGGAAGGTTTTGTTCAAGTAATAAACAAGAGACAGAAGCATCGGATAGAAAATACTGGTGACACAGATCTGGAGATATACGAGATGCAAATGGGGGAATGTAAAGAGGATGATATAATAAGATACGAGGATGACTACGGAAGGGGAGTTTAATTGAGAGGAATTTATGCTGGATTGTTAGCTTGGTTTATTGAGGTAACTGTAGTGGTTATCTTTATGTTGGTACTTAAATACGAAGAAAATAAAGTTTACAAAAGAAGAAATAATGAATAGAATTGTTATTATATCTGGGTATTTTAATCCTCTGCATGTAGGCCACCTTGACTATATAGAGGCGGCAAAGTCTATAGGGGATCATCTGGTGGTTATTGTAAATAATGACTGTCAGGTTGAGCTGAAAGGTTCGGTATCTTTTATGTCTGAGGCAGATAGGGTCAGAGTGGTTTCGTCTATCACATCGGTCAACGAGACGGTGCTCTCGATAGATGCTGGTAGGAGCGTGATAGAAACTCTGTCTTTGCTGGTAGAAAAATATTCCTTAGACCCTTTTGTCGAATCAATAACCTTTGCTAATGGTGGAGACAGAAATGATGAAAACTCACCAGAAGAGGAATTTTGCTTGACGAAAAATATAAGAACGGTTTATGGGGTGGGGGGAGGAAAAACTCAGTCATCTAGTGAGCTTATAAGGAACGCTGGGAACAACAGGCCCGTCAAGGAGACTGATCGGTGAAGATGAGTATCTACACTATAAGTATATGTACTTTGATGTATGTGTTAACGTCTGTTGCTTGTGTTAAAGATAAAGATTATCCACATGCTATAATGTGGTTTGCGTATGGTTTAGCTAATGCGGGGTTACTTTGGTATGAGGTGGAAAAACATTACGGTTCTTAGAAAAATAATGTGGTGGTTTGTCGCAATATCGACATTTAGTGGCTTGTCTGCTATTATGTTAGATATTTTAATGTATAGCTACGGACAAGAATATATGATAACAGCGGATCTCCAAGAATATTTTGATGGATCTTGGGTGTCATTTAGGTCGGCTTTGGCTGGGTTTGTGTGTGGGTCTCTGTTGACCCATCTTACGAAGTGGGGAGATGGAAAAGATCTAAAAGATGAATAAACCATTCAGAGAGACAGTAGAGTTACGAATGAAACGTGATCCTGAGTTTAGGAAGGCGTTAGAAGAGGAAATGATGGATAATAGAGCGACAACGTGGGATAAGAGATTTTTGGACATGGCTAAGCTTATATCAACTTGGTCTAAAGATCCATCTACTAAGGTGGGGGCTGTAGTGGTCGATGAAGATCGTAGAATTGTGTCTTTAGGGTACAATGGATTTCCTTTTGGGATTTCTGATGATAAAAGACTTGACAATCGTGAAATGAAATATAAAATGGTAGTACACGCTGAGTGTAATGCATTGTTGTTTTGCTCAGAGCCACCTGTTGGGTGTACTATTTATACTTACCCGTTTATGCCGTGTCCAAAGTGTGCTGGTATGATTATACAGACGGGCATATCTAAGGTGGTATCTTATCAAAATAAAAACGAAAGATGGAAGGAAGACTTCATTCTCTCTAGGGAGATGTTTAAAGAGAGTGGTGTAGAGCTAGTAGAATTTCAAATCAAGTGAAAGGGAGTGATATGACACAAGAGTTTAAGGAGTCGTCAAAAAATAGCGCTGGTGTTGGAGTTGCTTTTGTCGATATTGACGAGACAATCTGCTTCTACCCAAGTAAACGCCGCTACGACTTGGCTGAGCCAAATATGGAAAACATTGGTAAAATTAATAAACTGTTCGACTCTGGTTGGACGATAATTTATTGGACGGCTAGAGGTGGGGCTTCGGGTGTGGACTACTATGACTTCACTTGGAAGCAGTTGGAGTCTTGGGGGTGTAAATTCCATGACTTGTCAACAGGTACTGGAGGAAAGAGTCCAAAACCTTTGTATGATCTGGTGATTGACGATAAATCCAAGAGAATTGAGGAGCTTTAGTGTGATTGAGGTTTTAATAACCGAGGAGATGAAGAAGAGGGCGTGGCGAAAAGCGAGGCAGATGGGGGAGATTAACAATTCGATCACTAAAGGTGATGGAAATATTGCTGGGTTCTTAGGAGAAGAGGTTGCTAATAGTGTCATAGGTGGAGATGTTAGCAATACATACGATTACGATATAATTAAGGATGGGATAACTTGTGACGTGAAAACTAAGAGATGCACAAGTGAGCCGAAGCCATATTACGAGTGCTCTGTAGCTGCTTATAACATCAAGCAAAAATGCGATTACTATGCCTTTGTTAGGATAGAAAAAGCTGGCTCTCGGTGGTCTAGGGCGTGGTTTTTAGGCTGCTGCAAAAAGGAAAATTATTTCCAGAATGCTAGATTCCTGAAAAAGGGGCAGCGAGACGGTAATAATAACTTTAAAGTGAAAGCGGATTGTTACAATATGGAGATCCGTGATCTGAAGCAAGAGTGGATTGGCTGATCTTTGCGGATTAAGTTTTTTTGAGGTGGAACTTATGGATTTTATGATAAGTGTTATTCAAGAGGCCTGTTTATACGCATCTTTACTTATATTGAGTTACTGGTGGTATTATAGAAGATTTGTGTTACAAAACCCCAATAAATCTAACGATTGTTGGTTTTAAGGAGAAAAGATGAAATTTAAACTAACTAAAAAGCAGCTCAACTACGCTTTAGGACTGGCTATGAAACGCCATGACGCTAAACATGCCTCGTTTAGAAATAAAGATACTGATAGGTTTATGAACGAAAGCAAGGGGAGTCTGTCTGAAAAATTCAGCGTTGACAAACAGTATATGGCTCACTTTCTTGGTGTTATTGGTGAGCTTGGCTATTCTCTGGTCACCGGTGAGTCGGTAGATGAGAATATCTATTCGGTTCGGGATGATGGTCAAGACTTTGATGGGGTTGAGGTAAAGACCATAACCTACATGGGGAGCGGCGAGCCTGAGCTTAAAATAACCGTAAAAGAGTATGAGCAACGAAAGCCGCCTGAATTGTACGTGCTCACTAGGTTTAATTTAAAAAAGAATGAGGTGGAAGTCTTAGGTAGAATATCTAGAGGTGATTTTGACGAAAAAAAGAAACAGAAGCGGTATGGGGCTAGGCTACCTCTTAATTATATTATTCCCCTGTCCAAGATGGAACAACTATAATGGGAAAGATACCGGATGAGGATATAAAAAAAGTCATCAGGCAAATAATCGAGTGGGTGGATGATGGTAATGCGGAAATGGTTGCTAAGTTTATGCTCCACTTAAAAGAGGAATATGTAGAACTTGCAACCTTAGCAACTCGCGGTGAGTACCGAAGGAGCTGGACACACAAACAAATTTTAGACTTCGTGACGAATTCTTAGATTTTTTATTGCTTTTCAAACTTCGGTGAGCTATAATATGATGTTAAGTTTTAGGTTCTTAGGAATTTTCTGACCGAAAAAGGGTATCGGGGTTTTGCTTGCAAAAGCAACTTGCAATTAGAAATTGACTCAGGTTTTCACCTTAACCAGCGTGGAACACTTAGGAATCAAGAGCGGACTAAATATAGTTTGTAGGACTTAGGCCGGTGAGTAGCCAAACTCATAATAAGTTTTTTTCATTTTTTGAAATCAACCCGACCCCGATGGGACTCACAGTCCCTGCCGTTGGTAACAGAAGGTCAAAATCCAAGCACTGCTGAGGAGCAACTTGGAGGGTCAAAGCCTAGCGGCGACGACTGTTAGTTATCAGAGTTCTAATCTTAAACATGACAGTGGGGGTGTTTGACCCTAAAAACCAGTGAATTAGGTTATTTTTTTAACTAAAGCAAAGGAGAGTGAAATTGACCATCCGAGAAATGGCAGAAGCCCATCTACAGAATGTTCAGCAGCAGATCGTTGAACTCCAAAACCAACAGCAACTGATTGAGGCTGATATCCAAAAGATGACCGACTACCTACAAAATGGAGTTGCTCACCTAAATGAAACGAAACCAACCGTCGAAACAGTGAACGCTCCAAACAGCGTTCAAATTTCCGCTGGCCCAGACGATTTGTCAAATTCTCAATTGGATGATATTGGAAGCCCAATTAGTGACCTTTCAACCCCCTCAGTTGGCGGGTAAAAGCCAACTCGTTAGTTACGTTTTTTAATTTTAGCAAGGAGAGTATTTTAATGGAAAGAAGTGAATTTTACAACCAGCTTTCTGAAACGTCCTCGTCGTACAGTTGGGAAGTGTCATCTTCTCAGAGCCTCACGGCAACTGGATCAAGAGGCAAGGCTAAGGGAGTAACCCTTAACCCTGTTACTGCGGTGGCTTACCGTCAGGGCAAAGGTGTCTACGCATCAAATAAGCGTGGTACACAGCAGGCTGGTAAAGCTCTCGGTCTACCGAACAGCTTTGTCAATAGCGTTTATCAGGCATCGACCAACCACTCCAACCGTGGCAATGGTCAAGTCGTAAGAGGAAGAATTCGTTCAGCATTGGAGATCTAGAAGCATGAACATTAATACTTGGTTAGGATGTGGGCGTCTCACTAAAGACGCAGAGTTAACAACAACGCAAAAAGGGACTTCCATGTCGAAGTTCCGCATGGCCGTGAATGATCGTCGAAACGACGACACTCTTTTCCTTAACATTCTATGTTTTGGGAAAATGGCTGAAGCGTTACAGGAACACCTTGTGCGAGGACGGCTCGTTGGTGTGCAGGGTAAGATTAAGGTCGATGATTACGAAGACAAAGAAGGTAAGCAAAGAACTTCTGTCTGCGTAATGGCCGATGAAATCTCACTTGGCCCTAACGCTGGTAACTCCTCTGGGGGGTCTAAGCCCAACAGCTCAGATTCTGAAAACGTTCCATTCTAAAGAGCAGAAGGGGTTGAGATTATAATCTCTTAATAGAACCCCTCAATCAAAGGCCTAGCCCCGCCTTGCCTCAAACCACGAGGCGAAGTGGGCTTTTTTTTGGTATTTACTCAAGAATACTATTGACAAAAGACGATACTACGGTATAATGAGAGTGTAATCGTTTTTAAAGAAAGAAATAAGATGAACCCACAGCCAGACCCATATCAAGGAACCATAGTGTTGGTTATATTTCTTTCTATCTTCTTTTATTATTATTTTAAAGCCTACAAAAATCCCCCCGTAAATCAGACCTCTGATAAAAATGATGACACTTGG
>Ga0114932_10005584_pt1 | contig 11114 bp, 9 predicted proteins | sample 2SBtaG_2_FD_87286 | JGI IMG/M metagenome (GOLD analysis project Ga0114932, IMG submission 87286) | Deep subsurface microbial communities from Kolumbo volcano to uncover new lineages of life (NeLLi) - 2SBTROV12_ACTIVE470 metaG | ecosystem: Environmental > Aquatic > Marine > Volcanic ... | reverse complement strand
ATCTTGGCCACCGCGGACAGCCCTCGGGCCCCCACCATCGTCGACCAAAAAATCCATACAGGTCGCGTGAATCAGATGATGTCGGCCTTCCAGAAAGTGGTGGGCGAAGACCACGACGCCGCCGGCATGCTCTTGATGGACGGATTGGCCTTCGAGCCTGGCAAACGACCGAGCCGGTCCGACATGGCCAGGCGTTGCCAGCGACTGGCAGACACGATCGATGGGGTCAGCCTCGCCGAGTGGGCCGCCCAGAAGGTGCCCGCTGCGGTCGAGACCAGATCCAACTACAAGCTGCAGCAAGATGAGCAGGTCATTGGGCAGACGATTCACCTCGAGCATGTTGAGGCGTTCGTCCCACGGCCGTCCGATACCCCAGCCCCAACGCGCTCACGGGCCAAGGCCGACTGGCCCCGCAGACCCAGCACGCCCGCCCTCGCCCCCATTCAGGACAACACGCCCGCGCTGATCTTGGCGGGAGCCTTTGTCTTCGTGGGTGTGCTCGGCATCGTCGGAGCCCTGCTGCTGTTATGAAGCCGATGTGGGCCGAATCCGCAATTTCGTAAAACGCATGTTGGGAGCCCCCGCCCCCTCCGAGGGCACGGCTGCGCCTGAATACAGCCCGCCGGCCGAGTTTGCAGCCCATGCAGATGCCGACAAAGGGGTCACGGACCGCATCCAGGCCCTTGTGAAGGCCGACCGGGTCGTGCTCTTCATGAAAGGGACCCCAGAGGCTCCGCAGTGTGGATTCTCAGCGACCGCCGCAGACCTCTTGCGCACGCTCAATGTCGAGTTCACCGCTCACGATGTGTTCGCCGACGACGCCGTCCGGCAGGGCATCAAGACCTATGCCGAGTGGCCGACCATTCCGCAGCTATACGTCGACGGGGCCTTTGTTGGTGGCAGCGACATCATGGTCGAGATGAACCAATCAGGCGCACTGCAGGAACTTCTGGGGGTGGCGCCCGTCCCCGAAGTCAAGCAGGTCCCCGTCACGACCATCAAGCGGTGGCTCGACGCTGAGACCCCATTCGTGTTCATCGACGTGCGAACCCCTGCCGAGCAAGAGATCGCGACCCTTGGCGGTCGTCTGCTCACGCGCGACTGGTTGCCAGAGCTCGAGCAGCTCCCGAGGGACCAAACTCTCGTCTTCATGTGCCACCACGGCGTACGCAGCCAGGGGGCGGCCAACGCATTCCGTCAGCTCGGCTTCACCGATCTGAACAACATGGTCGGCGGCATCGATGCTTGGAGCATCGAGATCGACGACTCGATCCCGCGCTACTGAAGCCTAAAAGCCGAGCTCGTCGCTCAACGTCGTGAACACGCCTGTGCGCACGTCGTCTTCGTAGGGTCGAAGCATCATCTGCCCGTTGGGAAAGTCCCAAGTGACCGCGTAGCCAGCGAGCAGACTCGCCCCCACCGTGCCATCGACTCGCAGTCCGACCACCGACTCGATCGCGGGGATCTGCGGGTCGTCCCAGGTGATGAAAGCGACGTCTGTGACCGAGTTGTCCAGCACGGACATCGACGACAGGGTGCCGTAGGGAATCTCGCCCTGTTCAGAGAGCGTTGGAGGCGAATCGAGGTCGCTGTACGTCTCGGGAGCGAGGGTCACAAAACCCGCACCGCTGTCGAAGGCAAAGATGCCATCGAAATCGTCGGCGATGTTGACCGAGCCCACCAGCAGCAGTTCATCGTAGATGGCATCGATGACGAGTTCATCGCCGGTCAGGCCCTCTGGGGTCATGACCCGCGCGTTCGGATCGGCAAGCTCGATCCGGCTGTGTGCGTAGTCAACAGTGAAACGGGTCACCCCCAGCACGCCATTGCCGAGGACGCACCCGATGTCCTCGACGCCAAGCTCGTCCTCCCAGATCGAGAAGACAGCATCAGAGCCCGTGATCGCTCCGCCAGAGAACTGCCAGCCGGCCACGACCAAGCTGGTGATGTCGACAACGTCCGGCTCGCCGAAGCCCGTCCATGCGGTGCCACCAAAATCCTCGGACACCACAAAACTCGCGTTGCCGGTGTCGACGACGCACATTGTGGGCACCCCGTTGATCTCGGTCTGTGCGACCGGTACGCCCTTGGCGATCAGTACGTCCTGGACGTGAGGTCCGGTGGGTCCGGTCGGGGTCTGACACCCGGTGCCGACGACCGCGGCGATGGCGACAATGATGGCGGTTCGAAGCAACGGCACTCCTATGTGGAACGTCCTGTAAAACAACGCACAGCGCAAGAGGTTTCGGATGGTTATGCCACCAACAGATGCCCGACGCGCCAATGCGTGCAGGCACGACAAACCCAGACAGGGGCCCGTCTTCGTTCGGCGGATGACCTCCTGGAGCACAAGACCATGGAAGAGCACGAGCTCGGCCGCGACGCTTTCGACAACGAAGATGCTTTCCGCCTGCACAGGCTAAGGCACTCCACAGCGCACATCATGGCTCAAGCCATCATGCGGCTATGGCCATCGGCAAGCCTCGCCATTGGCCCCGCGATCACCGACGGCTTCTACTACGACGTCGATCTGCCAGAGACGGTCTCAGAAGAAGACCTGCCCAAGATCGAAAAGGTCATGAAGGCCATCGTCAAAGAGAACCAGACCTTCGATCGCGAGGAGTGGACCAAGGAACAGGCCAAGTCCTTCTTCACCGAGCACAACCAAGACTTCAAGCTCGAGCTCATTGACGGCATCGACGACGAGATGGTGACCATCTACCGCAACCCCCAAAAGAAGGACGGGCCGGAGTTCCTCGATCTCTGCCGCGGTCCTCATGTCATGCGATCGGGTCAGTGCAAGCACTTCAAGCTGCTCAAAGTGAGCGGTGCCTACTGGCGTGCCGACGCTACCAAGGCCCAGCTGCAGCGCATCTATGGCACGGTCTTTCCAAAGCGGGACCAGCTCGACGAGTACCTCTTCCGCCTTGAAGAGGCCAAGAAGCGCGACCACCGCCGTGTCGGCCGCGACCTCGACCTATTCATGTTCCACGACTACGCGCCGGGTGCGGCGTTCTGGCTTCCAAAGGGCGAGTGGCTGTACAACCGGCTGTCATCGCGCATGCGCCAGCTGCTGGACTCCGAAGGCTACGACGTCGTGCGCACCCCGCTGGTGTTCGACAGCAAGCTCTGGCAGACGTCGGGGCACTGGGACCACTACAAGGACAACCTCTTCCACTTCCACGAGCATCCCGAAGCCGAGGAGGCCGACGGGCGGGGCAATCACATGGGACTCAAGCCCATGAACTGCCCATGTCACATGCTGATCTTCGGCGCCAAGAAGCGCAGCTACCGCGAGCTGCCCATTCGCATTCACGACCAGGGCGTGCTGCATCGAAATGAGCTGTCGGGCACCTTGTCGGGGCTCACCCGCGTGCGCCAGTTCTGCCAGGACGACGCCCACCTGTTCTGCACCGAAGAGCAGATCGGTGACGAAGTGCGCAAGCTGCTCGAGCTTGTGGACCGCGTCTACAGCGCCTTCGATCTCGGAGTCAGGGTCAAGCTGTCCACGCGCCCCGAAAAGAAACTCGGCGACGACGCTCTGTGGGACCAAGCCGAAACAGCCCTTCGTGAAGCCATCGATGCTCACGGCGTTGAATTCGAGCTCAACGAGGGCGACGGCGCATTCTATGGGCCAAAAATCGACTTCGACATCATCGATGCCCTCGGCCGCCCTCACCAGTGCGCGACCATCCAGCTCGACTTCCAGCTGCCGCGGCGCTTTGACCTTTCCTATGTCGGCGCCGACAACCTGCCCCACACCCCGGTGGTCATCCACCGCGCTGTGTTCGGAAGTTTCGAGCGCTTCATCGGCATTCTGATCGAACACTACGGTGGAAAGTTCCCCACTTGGCTCGCTCCAGAGATGGTGCGCGTCATGACCGTGTCCGAAAAATCCGTCGCCCATGGTCAGCTCGTCTCCGATGCGCTGAAAGCGGCGGGGGTTCAGGCCGGATTCGACGATGGCGACAACAAGATCGGCTACAAAATCAAGATGGCTCTGCCAAAGCGAATTCCGTACCTCGTTGTCATTGGAGAACGAGAGATGGAAGAAGGCACGGTCTCCGTGCGTTCCCGGGACGGCGATGACCCGGGTTCGATGTCGGTGAGCGACTTCGTCGATCGGGTTGTCGCGGAAGCCCGAATCCGCTTTTAGCTGAGGTACAGTCGGGACATCACAGGGGAACCTATGCTCAACCTCATGCTTCTAACCCTCCTCGCCGCTGGACCAGCCAGTGCTCAGGAGGATTGGACCTGCAAGGACTACGCAACCGATCCCAGTCTGCTCACCGAGTTTGAAGCGGCTGCAAGCATCGGTTCGCTCAGCCAAGAGCAGCAGGACTGCCTCGAAAAGAACATCTCGGCGGCAGAAGAGCAGACCACCAAGGGCAAGATGTCCCGCGTGCTGCTGGTCAACGCATATGCCTACGACACGTTCATGTGGAGCAAGCTCGTCGAGCGCCACCTTGACGAAATCGACCAGTCCGATCCGGACGTCGCCTACCTGTACAGCTTCTATCTGTACAACCGGCCGCTCTCGCCGAAGTTCGAAGAGTCCATTCGATGGACCGAGGTTGCCCTAGAGCGAAAGCAGATCTGGGAAGGCGACACCTACGTCAAGCGCGTCAGCCAGCTGATGAAGGTCCGGGCCATGGCCGCAGCAAAGCTGTGGAAGGGCGCCGCCGAGGTGGGCAACAAAGAAGAAGCCGAGAAGCAGCGGCTGCGCACCAAGACGTTCGCCCGAGAGTGGATTGAGTACCGCAAGAGCGCCACCCTCGACTCGACCCAGGCCGAGCTGCTGTGCATCAGTGCTGCTGGCGCCGCCGCGTGCGCGATCAGCGACGACAGCGAAGGCGAAGACGGCGGCGAATAGTCAGGACGACGTTCGACCCCGCAGCGCCTTTTCGATCTGACGACGCATCGACGCGATCGTGAACGGCTTGTTCATGACGACGGCGTCTGTGGGCAGCCCGCGGCGACCGCGTCGGCTGTCAGCGTACCCGGTCATGTACAGCACCCGGATGTTCGTGCGCATGGCCTGAATGGCAGCCACGGCGTTGGGACCGCTCATCTCGGGCATGACCACATCGGTGAGAATGAGATCGATGTGCCCTTCATTAGCCTGAGCCCGGTCGACCGCGACCAACCCGTTCTCGGCGCTGATGCAGTTGTATCCGAGGCCCGCGAGCGATTCGCCCAAGAGTTCCCGAATGTCCTCGTTGTCTTCAATCAACAGAATCGTCGCCGTGCCCCCGGCGATGCGGGACGGGGGGTTGCTGATGCGTCGCTCTGGAACGCCTTCGGCGGCGGGCAGGTACAGGCGGAACGTGGCCCCTTGGCCCAGTGAACTCTCGACGGTGACAGCACCACCACTCTGCTGCACAAAGCCGTACACTGTCGCCATGCCCAACCCGATGCCCTCGCCGTCGAACTTGGTCGTATAGAACGGCTCAAACAGGTGGGCGAGCGTCTCGTCATCCATGCCCAGCCCATCATCTTGCACGGTGGTCTGCACATACTTGCCGGGGGCGATGCGCAGGGTCGCGCCCTCGTCGGAGCTGAGCTCGACATTCTTGAGCTCGATGCGCAGCGAGCCACCCTCTGGCATCGCGTCGCGGGCGTTCACTGCCAGGTTGACGAAAGCTTGCTCGAACTGCGTGGGGTCCACGTGCACTGGCCAGATTCCGGGGGCCGACTCGTAGCGGACATCGATGTCTTCACTGACAAGCCTCTGCAGCATGTCTTGAACGCCAGCGAGCGTGTGTGCCGGGTCCAGCAGGCGCGGCTGAAGAACCTGCTTTCGCGAAAACGCAAGCAGCTGCTGGGTCAACAGGCTGGCCCGATCAGCGGCGTCCACGATGCTGCGGGCGGCGGCTTGGCCACTGTGGCCTTCGACGCTGATAGCGAGCTGTTCGGCGTAGCCCATGATGACCGTCAGTGCGTTGTTGAAGTCGTGGGCCATGCCCCCGGCCAAACGACCGATCGCATCGAGGCGTTGGGCCCGCTGCAGTTGCTCATCTCGCCGCCGAAGCTCTGCTTCAGCGTTGCGCTGTTCGGTCAGGTCCTGGGCTTGGGCAACGATGTGAGAGGGAGTACCGTGCTTATCACGCACCAGTGCCGCGGTGATCAACACCGGCACCAGATGGCCATCGCGATGGACCGCATCGGTATCAAAACGAACGCTGGTGACCTCGCCATCGACCAGCCTGCGCAGCCGCTCCGCCATGTTGGCCGTGCGACTTGCTGGTGCGAGGTCCGCAACCAGCTTCCCCACCAATTCGGCTCCGCTGACGCCGACCATCGACGCGAGCGCTTCATTGACCAGGGTCAGCTCGCCAGTGGTGGCCACCAGAGCCATGCCAATGGTGGCGTGGTCAAACGCTCCCCTGAAGCGCTGCTCGCTCTCGTGGAGTGCCGCCTCGGCACGTCGTCTCTCGCGGAAAAAACCGGGAATGTGCACATCGCCCACCGCCTCAGCGGCGTCCGGATGAAGCGCCAGGAACTCGGCGATTCGGAATTCGATCTGTTCGGGCGGCGCCATGATGAAGCGGCAACACTCATCGCCCCTGCCAGTACACAGCAGCTCGGCTGCCACCAAGGGGATGTCGAAGCTGGCCTCGCACCAACCCGACGAGTAGCCGGCGTTCATCACACACACAGGCGCATGAGACTCTCGGCCCGCCCGCGTCCACGCATCGGACTCAAACGAGTAGGGATGGTCGTAGCGCAGGCAGAAGGTCTCATCCGGTGTCGGGTTCGAGTCGGGGTGGATGTCGACAAAGGCCCAGCCCGAATAGGCGAAGTGCACAGGACCTGCAGACAGCCGTTCGACCGGGTCGGTCACCCCCATCTGCTCGTGGAAATCGCGTGCATCGGCAAGGCCAAGCGCATGGGCGATGTCGTACAGCAGGCTGCGGGCGACGGCCTCGGCCTCGGCCTCACGCTCGCCGCTGTACAGGCTCTTTACGAGGTCAAAGAACTCGACCGACATCGACGCGGCACGCACCCGAATGTAGCGCTGTCCATGGATCTCGATGGTGCCCTGCTTGGGCTCCTCGCGGCGCTGCGCGTGGTACTCGCGAACGTACTCCTGCGCCTTGTCAAAGAGCGCCTCGAACTCCACCGGTACGCGAACAGTCTCGAGCATCCATCCTCCGACGATGCTGTAACGCTCTGCTGGTTCAGCCTATGGGCAAGCTACTTGGCGGCGGCAGATTGAACGCGTCCGCCGGGATAAAACTGTCGGACGTATTTGCGGTACAGAGAAATCGGACCATCACCGGCGGCGAGGCGCGGCCTGGGGATGTAGGTCTTGTGGTTCCACACATCGAAATCTTGCCGCACGTCATCGGTGTAGGCCTTGAGGGCCCCCCGTTCGATCGCCCATTCCAAGACAGCCTGCGGAACCAGCGCCGCCAAGGGATGCAGCGCCATTTTGCTGTCCAAGCTCTTCATGGACACGGCCAGCCTCAACGCGATGTGCCCCTCGTCGGTCGGGCAAGGCATCACAAATGTGCGCATGTGCATGTCGTAGCGCTCGATGTAGACCTGAACCACGGAGTACCCAAGCCCGTGCACCCACAGCTCGAACTCGGTGCTCACCTCGGGCTGCATGGCTCCTCTGTCGCGATGCATGTGGTACTTCGCATGAAGAATATGCCCGTCGACGTGCGCCGGAATCAGCTCATCGATCTGGCTGTACTCGTGAACGACGGCGAAGTGGCCGATGTCGACACTGTTCTCGGAGCACTCTTGGGGGTGCCCCTTCAGGTCCCAGGTGGCATGCCGAATAGGCCTCCAACCTTCAGTATCAAGCGCTGGAACCTCCCAGCCGGGCGCTAGCCCTTCGGCGTTCCAATACACAAAAATCGAGCCATTTTTCTCTTGAACGGGCCATGTGGGCAGCTTGCAGGCCGGCGGCACTTTCTTGCCTGGATATGCACTGACGCAGTCGCCCTCGGCGTCGAATCGGAAGTGGTGAAACGGGCACCGAATGGTGTCCTCGACCACCTCGCCACCGTGTCCAAGATGCGCTCCCATATGTGGGCAATAGGCGTTCACCGCCCGCACCTCACCCGTCTTGGTTCTGTACAGCACCACGTCGTGTCCAGCCACTCGCCGCGTCAACACCTGGCCGACGGTCAGCTCATCAGACTGAGCCGGCACGTACCAGGAGTTCGGATGGGCTGGCGGCAGATTGCGCATGGATCGTCCCAGGTTGAGCGCTCACTCTAGCCCACTTATTGACACTTGTCAGCGAAACAACTGGATTGCCATCGCACGCTACCTGCCGAACCACCCTTTGACACGGTCGAAGAGTCCCGGACCCGCTTTGGGGGTCTCGTCGGTGTCTGCCTCTTCGTCTTCAAAGCCCCACCTGAACTCTGCATCGCTGTCATCGGGATTGACTCCCTGCAGCATCTTGGATGCTTTTCCAAAGCCGCCAGGCTTGGCATCGTCGTTCAGCAGCGACTCGGCGACGAGCTTGACCACGAACTCGGGCTCACAGGACTCGAGATGGTGCTCGCCGTCGGACAGCTCGACCAGTGCCTGCTGAACACCGGCATCGCGTGCGACGGAGCACCGGACCAGCTTGCGCTCGGCGAGGTCCACCTCAAAGATGGATGCGGCCACGTAGCCGTCGGGATGTTGCCGAACGAAGATCGCCGTCACCTGGGCTTCCCACTCATGCCAGTTGCCGGTCACCCAGCAGTCAGAGACGGGCCAGCTCGATGAGGCCTTGAGGCTCGCAGATGGATTGGCACGCTCGCGACGTGCAGCCGCGGCTGCCGCAGCCTTGGTGCGCGCCTTCTTGCGCTTCTCGCGGGCCTTCTGCTTGCGATGTTGCTTCTTGTTGGACACGGCACGCGTCTAGCCTTGTGCAGTCATTCGGGCGAGCAGAACCTGGGCGGACTCAGTCGCCGATCGCATCCGAGATGTCCGAGCTGACCACATCTCCCATGCTTGGAGCGTCGATCGTGTCGGGAGGCGGCTCGCCAAGAGCCACCCTTCGCAGCAGCTCGTCCACGCACTCGAGGGTCATGCTGTTGTCCTGGGACGTGTAGCCCTCGAGCGCAGCGGCATGCTCTGGCAATCGGGACAAGAAGCCCGTGACAGCCTCTGGCGTGAGCTCGGGTACCCACTCGCCGTAGTTGTTGCGCTGCAAGTAGCGGGCGTTGAGCTCCTGCTCGAACTGATCTTGCAGGGGTACTGAAAGCAGCGGCACCTTCAGGTGTACACACTCGCTCATCAGCGAAAATCCCCCACCGGCGATGGCCCCCTTTGCGGACGCGAGGTCGTCCACAAAGCCAGTCTGGCTGAACGGTCGAAACCGAATGTGTCCCTCGACGGCGTCCTCACCCCAGCCGTAGACGCGAAAGGGGTACTGGGTGAGTTTCCGTAGAGTGGGCAACAGGGCCTCGATGGCCTCTTTGTGGTGATAGACCAGCACGTGATCGCCGCCCGTCCGAGTGGCTGCCAGAATCTCTGGCCGCAGAATCGGAGGGACCAACGTGGTTCGGGGTTTGCGAACCGGCGGAAAGAAGAAGCTGGTGACGAGGAAGTGGTAGGCGCCGGGCATCTTGACCTTCGCCGAGTACCGAGCAATCAGGAAGTTGACGCTTCGAGTGCCCTGGATTTCGTCGGCGTGTGCGCACCGGTGCAGCACCTGGATGTTGTCGATGCTGATGACGGGAATGTCGTGGGCCCGAGCATAGAAATAGGCCCACGATTCAAAGTCGCTGATGACCACATCGGCCGAGAAGCGACCCGCGACGTCCTTGTACATGCGCAGGTTGTGTCTGAGGCTCTCGGGCGCCTGACCGACGTTGGACCACAACGACGCGCTTCGATCGATGCCATCGACGTCCTGGACCAGATGCAGGCCAACGATCTCGGTGATGTCGACACGGTCATCGTCCTTGAACACCGACTGGATGAAGTCATGGGCACGGCCTGAGACCACAACATGCAGTTCATGACCTTTGGTCAGCAGGTGCTCCAAAACAACCCTCGACCGGGTCGCATGCCCCATCCCCTCGCCTACGACGCCGTACAGAATGCGCATTTTCCTCACCTTTTGGAGCGCCATCTTGGCACAGCGGCCATGATCGACTGCAGTAGTGCGGAACCGACGCCCGTACCTCGGACACCAATCCACTAGACGCCACGCCACCAGGACACATGATGTTTCACCAAGATGGCCCTTCGCTCTGGGAGCTCGCCGAACAGGCCCTCTCATCCACCCGAGACGGATATGACAAGCTCGGGCCGAAGTTCGACTTCACGCCCTTCCGCACCCCGCAGGACCTGCTCGACCGGGTGGGTCCATTGCTCGGCGAAGCGGGTTCTGTCGATCGCGCTCTCGACGTCTGCTGCGGCACAGGCGGCGGCATGAAGATGCTTCGGCCCCTGTGCCGCGAAGAGGTCGTCGGAGTCGACTTTAGCGAGGGCATGCTGACCGTGGCCGCCAACGAGCTGCGCCGAGAAGAGGGAGTGCCGTTCCGGCTCGTGCAGGACGACGCTTTTGAGATGGACTTCGACAATGAATTCGATCTCGCCACTTGCTTTGGCGCCTTGGGGCATGTGCTGCCCCCCGACGAACCCGCCTTTCTCGGTGGCATTTACCGCGCGCTCAAGCCTGGAGGGCGGTTTGCCATCCTGACCCACGCCTATCCGCCGCTGTACCATCCCGGGCTGTGGGCAGCCCGCGGTTTCAACATGGCAATGCACGTGCGAAATGCGGTCCTCGACCCGCCGTTCATCATGTTTTACCTGACATTCACCCTGCCCACCGCCGTGCAGAAGATCGAACGCCATGGCTTCTCGGTTAAGGTCTACGACCAGCCGTTCGACGGGAAATACCACCGACTAAAGCTGCTGGTCGCCACGAAGTAGAACCCGACCCCATGGACAGACGACTCGTCCCCGCAGCGCTCGGCGCGATGCTGTTGCTCTTGACGCTTGCATGGGGGCTTCGGCCCGATGTGCAGCCTTCCGCCGAAGCCGAAATCGAAATCGAGACCGTCCCTGGTCCGACACCAAAGCCCCAACAACCGCTTGAGCTCAAACCAGGGAGCGGACGCGTCGCCGGGGCGGAATCTCGGGAACGAGGT
>Ga0114932_10005579_pt1 | contig 11121 bp, 14 predicted proteins | sample 2SBtaG_2_FD_87286 | JGI IMG/M metagenome (GOLD analysis project Ga0114932, IMG submission 87286) | Deep subsurface microbial communities from Kolumbo volcano to uncover new lineages of life (NeLLi) - 2SBTROV12_ACTIVE470 metaG | ecosystem: Environmental > Aquatic > Marine > Volcanic ... | reverse complement strand
CTATCATCACTCAAGGCGTGCATCTGGTTATCGAATGCCCTGACAAATCCTCCTGCAATGTAATAACCAGCTTGGCTGCCTCCTCCACTTGTACTCCCTCCAAGAGTAACATTTCCTTCAGTAGCTAATGTTCCTGTCAAGGTGGCCTGAAATGATCGAGAGCTTTCTGACACTGCTTCTCTTGCAATAATATTTACTTGATTATTATTTGCTGTTGCTCCTGTAGTAGCCTCCCATTCTGGATCGGTATAAGTATTATTAATTTCATCTGCAATCTTTGATGCAGTATATGCATTTGATGTTTCCCAGAGGATAGGCTTTGAAATAATTGATTTTTGTGTTCCAGAGCCGGGTGGGTCTTCAATTGTTAAATCTGTAACTGCATTATCAATTCCGCCTGTAAGTGTGCTTGATGAGAGTGAAGTTGTGAAATCCCCCTCAGTTGTACTGACAACACTAAGACCATTCTGGCTTGTTCCTCTTGTAGCTGCAGTAATTGTTACAGTAGAGCCAGATGATGTTGCAGTGTAATTTGGAGTAGATGTAAGGTTTCCTATTGCATCTCGTATTGCATCTGCGGATGTTGAATTTGTTCCATCATGGGCAATAGGCCCAGTTAGAATATCCACATTGTTTATACGCAGTGAGTTAAGATTATTCCCTGGATTTGATGTTCCTCCAGTCACAGTAAGGGTAACTGATGCAGCAGTTCCATCAACGGAAGTATCAGAGCCATCCCCTATTGTCATGTATGTCCTAGCCCTGCCTTCAATCCAGTCATCTATCCTGTTTGGTGGAACAGCATTACTGGAATAATCCTCCCAGTAATGATATATTGAGCCTTCACTGAAAAGTACCGAAGCATATACTCTCCCACTAAAAAATTCCCAGCCTAATACTTTTTTCATAGGTGAGTTGGTAGTTGCAAAGTTAGGATGCTGAAACTTGATATAGTTGAGGTTTACAGGTACAGTGCTTGGTAAAGTAACACTCTCACTTCCAAATACGAACACTCTATTCCCTCCGGCTGCTAATCCATGTGTATTTGCAGGCAGTGTTGCCCATTCCTTAAATGCCCTTCTTTTTTCAATTTCTCCGCCCCTGGTAATGTGGGCATTAGTCAGTGTAACCGCAGTACCTGGAACTGAAGTTATTACAGTTCTCCTGGTATCAATTCCACCCTTGAAGTCCTCTACCAATACATACGGCATCAGCTAACCCTTGCTATTAGTTTTGGCCCTCTGGGTTGATACTTGTCAGGCTCTTCATCACCAAAAACAATAGGCTCTCCTTTTGAAAGCCTCCCTTTAACCCTTAAATAATGTGCCTGGGCTTGTGCCATTTTCATCTGTGCATCTCCAGATTTTTGTCTTGTAAGAAGCTCTGACGCGGCAAACAGGACTATAAGCTGATCATCAAGGTCAGCCGTATCTGTCTTTGCAGATAATGGATTTAGGTTCTTTACTCCTTCCAGGCGTACAATACCATCTTTTGTAGCTGACGAACCATTGTTTGCTGGAATAGGCCAAACTTCAATCTGCCCTGCGACATCCCCATATGCCTCATACCTCATTATAGGCCAAGACCTAGAATCCCTGTCTGAATCATATTCATTATAATGTGATGGGTCGATACCATATTTCATCCTGTCCCATCTGTTGCCCCACTTGAACTTTGCAGATTCGATTCTCTCCAGGGTTATACCAGCAGGGACATCGTAGTACCTCTGCCCTGCCTGCATAACTATATCCTTTTTTGTATGCAGGAAAGGCCATGAAAAATCTTCCCATAGCCTTCTTTGCACCCTGTTCAAGAGCTTCAGCATCATAGCCTCTGTTGCCTGCCCTAAGTTAGAAGCAATTGAATGGCCTGCTTCGGCCCTTAGATCATCCAATAATACTTGTAGCGTAGTATTTCTAGCCATTATATATCCTTATACAGCTTGCACAGGCTCATCGTCAGGAACTTCTACTGCTATTTCCATGTGCTTTGTAACCTGTTTTTTAACTTTCTTTGTCTTTCCACCTTTAGGGAATTTTCCTATTGGTTCAGCTCCAGGCTCAAGAAATAAGTCCGGGATATTCAGCTTTTTAATATCCATAGGAAGTTCACCATACGGCCCAAAAAGCTCTGCCACTTTTTCTGGCTTGTATATTCTTGATAACCGATCCCTTTCAGAAGCAGAATCATAATCTTCTTTCCCTGTCAAACAGATATTAGTAATTGCCGTATCATTATGGATTTGCCGGAGCATAGCCAGTTCTGGTACAGTAACTCCTTTTTTAACTATAACGTGTCGAACATCTCCTTGTAGAGCCACATTAACGCGGTAAATGTTATTCATAATCTTTTATTATTAGAGTTAAGCAGCCCCCGGAGGGGCTGCTATTTCAAGTCAGGATTTACGCAATTTCGTAAACACCATGACAGTTTAATTGTGAAGCACACAAGACAGCAGTAGTCGTGATAGCACGATAAATAACGTAACTATCATGAGGTCTTGCTGGAGAGTGTCTCACCATTTTCTCGCCATCCATATACATTAGATACAACTTAGTTGGATCAATGATATAACATCGTTTTGATGGGGAGTTACCTGAAATAGTCAGATCATCCAGAGTTGGATCATACTCAAACTTGATCCCCTCATAAGTAATCTGACCGATTGAAAAGTCAGTGGATTTTCCACCACCTGACCACCCAGTTTGGGTATAATTTCCTTTGGATTTCAGCTCAGTTGCCAATCGATCCAGGAAATCACTTCCACAAACTGCGATTGATGGTCGTCCGCCATACCTTCTTAACTGGCGTATTTCCGTATGCAACTTGTCAGTTAATTCCTGACCGCCTGCAGTTACGGCAATATCTGATCCAGAAGATGTATAGTTGGAACGATTCCTCCACCAGGTATTAGAGTCAGTACGAAGACCGCCTACTGTTGCGTTTGCTACTGCCGGATCATCAGCGATAATTGTCTGAATCCCTGCAAGTGCATCTGCATCAGCAGTTCCATCTCCGTAAAGAAAATCATTCATACCCCTGGCATAGCCCTCCATCATATCATCAAGTTTATCTTCCAAGAGATTTGCCAACATAGTTGACTCTCTTCCAGATGCAGATGAAGTATTTTCACCAGTAGTAGAATCAGTTACTGAGATTCCATCGTGCTTTAATTCAGTTAAAGTAACTGAAATACCAGCGTGATGTTCACGCCAGGTATAATTTACACGTTGAATATTAGTCGGGTTTGCGTAAGTAACTGTATCAGTTGCTTTGTAACCCTCGACTGCCGTTGTATATGCTCCCTTTACTGCACTTTATATTCGCTTAGAGTCGTTAATTCTAAACCGCCTGCTAAGGCTGCTAGACATTCCTGCCTAGAATAGACCATCTCATCATCTAGTCCGTCCACACCAGAAGATGCTCTGCGCTTCCAGCCACTTGGCTGTACTTCCTTTCGGAATGGTCGTTGAACCTTCCCTCCTTGAGGGCTTGGCTGCTGATTGTCCGTTCTGGATTTCCCAGCAATTCACAGAGTTATCAATTATACATTGCTGCATAATGGCCCTACTAACTAAGGCTAACATCTCCCTTACCGCCCGGAAATTTCTTAGCATTCTTTTCCATAGCTGCAAGGAGAGGCTTGTCCTGCAAACTTTGAGCATACACAGTTCCCTTTTCGATGTAAAAATCAAGGGCGGCATTTGCCACGTTTGCGAGTTCGGCTGCGGTTAAAGCTGCCATATTGTTCTCCTAAATTAGAGTGAAACTTCACCCAGCATTTCCTGAAAGAGTCTGATGTATAACATCCTTCAAACTTGCAGGAGCAGGGCTGGGAGTTCCACTGAGTTTTCCACCTGTAGAGGTGCGGATATTCTGGCGCGGAGGAGTTCTGGACTTGTACCTTTCAGTAACAGTCTTATAGGCATCATTTGCAATACCCAAAACCTGATCTGAAGTTACAGGCCGTCCTCTCTCATTTACCAGGGCCGCCACTCTATCGTTAATTTCATCTTGTTTGAGCGAGAAATCCGGGTCAGAATTACGAGTCGTTTCTTCCCAGTCCTTAACCACCTTCCTGAGATAATTAAGCTGCTGATCTGCCTTCTGCTTCCTTGATGCTTGTTCAGCTTGTTCAGCAGTTTCCTTATCCTGCTGCCGAAGTTGCTGTTCACGCTGTAAGTTAGCTCTGGCTTGACTCAATTCTTTTGCTGCATCCTCATCCAAAAATCCGTCATCAAGTTTACCTTGAATGTCATCCGGCAGTTTCCTCCCAGTCAATTCATTCACAGAGTTTAAATGACCTTGTAGAATTTCATGGGCTTCTCCAGGATTATTCTTTATTAAGGACATAATCCTAAATCCTTCTGCGGCATCATCTGCAGAAAGATTATTACTGCCAATAAAATCTACGATCTTCTGATACTGTTCAGAATCTTCGCGGAATTGTTCTGCCAGTTTCTTCTGCTCGTTTTTTTCGGATACGAGTTTTCTGAACCTGGGATGCTTATTAAAAGGCACATCTGACCAGTCATCTGCTTCAATCTGAGGTTCGACTGCCTCTGCTGAAACTTCCGGCTGTTCTTCTTGTACCTCCTGGGTTTCTGTCTCTTCAGAAGCAGTTTCTTCCGGGGCTTCTTCCTCTGGCAGTGCAGACTGCACTACATTAAGAAGTGATTCCTCAGTTTCTTCTACTTCCGTAGCATCTGACGAAGATGCTTCTTCTCCCTCTATAGTGGAAGACTCGTCTTGTATTTCTTCAGAGCTGGGGGACGATTCCATCTCTTGTGACTCTTCAGCCATTTTCGTCCTTATTATTGGTTAACATTTTGTCCTGGAGGAAGACCTTTACGCCCACCTTGAGGACTTGGTTGAGGGGCATTGCCCCTTCCTCTACCGCCTTGTGCTTCTGGAGCTTCACCGCCCCTCTGCACGTTACCTCTAGCACCTAGAAGCTGGTTCTGGGCAACAATCGATGGCAGATTTGCCACAATTGCCTCAGAAAATTCCATCTTATCATCCAGGCGTTTAAGCAGTTCTTTTGCCAGGAATGAAGGATCAATTCCCGGAATCTGTATCAGGAATGGTATGATCCTTTCAATGTTCTGGAGTTCTGCTGATTTGTTCGGTTTGCCAGTTGATCCAGCTTCTATTTCAAGGAAGATTTCATTGAGAATATCCTCCCTCATAAACTCAGGCCAGATTGCTCCTGGGCCAACTATGGTCTTAACTTCTTCTGGAGACATTTCTAAGAGAAGCACCTGTCCTGCAGCTCTTGTAATCTCACTCATAAAGCTGTCCAGGTCATCTACATTTGCTCCAAGTGCAGAATTCCTTGATGCTTCTGCATTGGAAACTTCTGTTGCAGTTCCCTTTGATATTTGTCCATATGATGATTCCTGCTGTCCTGCAACTAACTGGACATCATCAAATATTGTCCCAACTTCATAGAGGTTTGGATCAATACCGATCTGCTTGACAGGCTGCAATACGTCATCCACTTTCTGCCCGGATGCAAGTGCCTGCAGCTCCAGGACGGAGTTTGCAGCAGGATTCCTTAATTTAGCTTTATCCTCATCCTCTAACATCCCTGCAGGCGCAACATATTTTGGCCTGTTTGCTCGTCTATGCTCACGAAGTCCCTGCCTTGCGCGATTGTATTCATGCTGCATGGGGGAGAGTAGTTTCACATCAGAAGGAGGAAACAAATGGTCTTTATGTTCACATTCATTAAATGTCAGGGAGAAAATGGGCCAGAATGTCTCCAGTTTAATTGGCGGTGCAGACGGCTCTTTCAGAAAGTCCTTATGACCATCACAAACCACAAACATCAAGCCGGAATTTTTATCGTAAATTTCCCATACTAAAGCCAGTCCATCACGAATATCCTGTGATTTCATCCCCTCAAATCTTTCATATGATGAATTAAGAGGTTTGTTGTTAGACCTTCTCCCTTTAAGGTCGTACTGCATGTAATCCTGCTTTATATCCACTCCATATATTTCCTGGACTTCTTCTGCAGACAGGAACAGCTCATGTGCCAGCCAGGTTGCACCAACAAACCCCCGGAGCTGCCTGCACATTGGATCAACAATGATTGAATCACATTCCGGGAAGTCAAAAAGAAGACCTTCCTGGACTGTTACCAGAGGTTCTTCCTGGAGGCTTTTAAGCGATAGCAGAAGTTCTTCCATTTCTGCATCATCCTCGCTGACATCTCCCTTTTGTGCATCTTCAGCAATTCTGCGTAGATGATCCATCTGAGCCTGAACATCAGAAATTTTTGCAGAAATTTCTGGGAGTCTATCCATTTCCCTTTGGTATCCGACCTTGGCATATCCTACTGAAGTTGTAATAACTCGCCTGACCAAACCTTTCATTTGGGACTTGAAAGTTGGTCTTTGCTCATTCATGTAATAATCAAAAAGCAGTTCCAGGGATTCTGAAACCTTATCCAGCATCTTCCTCTGCTGCTGAACCTTTTCATGTTCCTGGACGAGCTTCATGGCAAAAGGTGATGGAGGAAACCCATTCTGCATGGCTGCCTTAATCTCTGAATGTGCCATTGCAAGTTTCTTTTCATCACCATCCCATATCTGGTAGTCCAGTCTTCGTCTTCTCTGGGCAACACATTTGGGGTTTTTTGCGTACAGGGAAGCAGTTCTCTGCTGGACATGGCGTTGCAGGATATTGGCGATGTATTTTTCATCATCCCAGCTCTTATCTGCATAACCCTTGTATGCAGCTTCCATATCAGCTTTCATCTGGTCAAAAGCCTTCTTGTGAAAACTCTTTGCAGACTTGACTCTTGCCTGCAGTTCACTCACAAGATTCTGCCTCCTCATGGTAGGCTCTGGAATTTCTTCTTTTTCTTCTACTTCCTGAACGTCCAGGACGTTCATATCTAATTCTATTTCAGCCACTTAGAAACCACCTGTTTGAGTAAAACTTATTTGATTCTTTCTTACTTGAGAATCCCATTTAACCCAGGCTAATGTCCCTACTTTAGGTATATTTTTCTGTGGTTTCATTCCACCTGGAGAATTAAGATCGCCAAGACCCATACCGATCCATGCGAGTGCATCAACAAAATCATCATGTCTTGCGTTAGGAAATTTCAATAATTCATCAACTGCCCTTATCCCCCAGGAAGATACCTTGGGGAAATACACTTTCTGCATTGCCATACGGCCTATAATTGACTGTGATCTTTGCACCTTATTTGATACTGGAGTAACCTCCTCAATTCGGCAATGTACTTTTGTTTCAAACATCCTTTTTCTGAGGAATGGGCCAATTGCTTTTGTAATATGCCCCTTTTCCGCCCACCATATTAAGGGCTTGTGTTTCTTCATCAACTCCAGCATTGCAGTAACAACAACATCTGATGGCTGTTTTGACCACCAGCAGTCAATTACATAAATATCATCCTTCTCATCAACGCCTACAACGATCATGCATGTCGCGTCATGCCTGGTCTTGTCAATTCCAACTGCATGGTCTGATGCTGCATATATCCTTAAATCCTTTGGGAGATTACGTTTCTCGTAATAAAGAATATTATCCCTCTGGAACAAATCCCCATCTTCCGGGCTTGGCTGTTGCTGATATAGTGCAGAAAATCCTCTTGGATCGAGATTCTTCTGAGCTTCCAGGAAATCCTTATTAAACCTTTCAGGCCAGAGAACTTCGCCTTCGGCTCGTTTTAGCGGATCATTCTCCCCGGCTATTGCCGGGAGGTTGATTACCTTCCATTTTGCACATTCCTGTTCCGTATAGTGTGGATTCAAAGGATCAGTCAGCCTCCCCACCAGGTCATCTTCATGCCACCTGGTAGTTACAATTACAACTGAGCTTTTCTCAGTCATAAGACGAGTCATAAAGACCTGTGTAAACCAATTCCATAAAGATTCTCTTAATGTTGGCGACAATGCTTCCACACTGTCCTTGATAGGATCATCTACAATTAGAGTATCGCCACCTCGACCAGTGATTGACCCACCTCTGCCCACGAAAACTGCCATGCCGCCAAAATCGGTCTGCACCCTTGACTTTGATGCACCTCCCTGCCTGAAAGCAAAACCTGGAAAGACCTGTTGATATTGAGAAGTTGACATTATTGCCCTGCAGTCAGCTCCAAAATCCTGCGCGAAATCCTCGTTATAAGTTGCAAAGATTACGTTCTTATAAGGGTCTTTACCCATCAGCCAGGGTATAAATCTCCGGGAAATCATTTCTGATTTTCCATGCCTGGGAGGGAGTGTTACTATAAGTCTCCCAATCTTCCCCTTTGAAACCTGTTCAAGTGCTTTTGCAATTGCCCTGTGATGTCTTGCATCCTGGAATATTGATGCTTCAATGTTATTTGCATCATTAGGTTTAGGCATTGTAAATTTGATAAATTTAAGGAAATCAGTTTTGCATTCAAGGGCCAGCTTCTGTCTTTTCGCGGCTGCTATCTGCCTGTCGATTTCCTCCAGTTTATTGAGTTCTTCCGCCATCCATTAATAGCTGTAGATAATCTTTATCTTTGGATACAAAACATGGAGTACCTACCCCTACCCATGCACCAAGCATGTTATATTCATAATATTCATGTGCTTCCTCCAAATCCATCCCATCACCCATCAATCTGTCTAGCACTTTATTTTTGTCATAGCAGAGGAGAGGTTCTTTCCCAAACATTTCTACGACTCCTATAAGGCAGTCATCATAGCCGTCCATTTTCATTATTTCTTCCATTTAATATACTCTCCCATCTTTTATAAGGATGCTCTTTTACAATCCTGCGGATGTTTTCCTGGTCGTTTAATATGTTGGTTTCTTCTTTTTTTTCGGCATGTTCCCTCAAGTTGGTTTGACTGGTGGTATCATCGAATTGCATTTTTCAGCTAACACTTTGGTTAATTGAACTTTCTTTAAATTCTCCGGGCCGTCAGTTTCTTCAGGTGTAAGCAATTCACGGATCGTATCTGTGTAGCAGTCGCAAACTCGCCATAAGATTATCTGGTTCATAAATGGGTTTTTCTGCCTCCAGTTCACTGAGCAAATCATCCAGATGGTTCTTATCTGGGCTGTTGGGTAGTTGCCATCGTACTTTGGTGTGATCTCCGTAGTTTTCGTCTGACACCCAATCAGGCTCAAACTCAACATCCAAGCCACAATCCAGTTCAAGCAGAATTTCCATTTCAATAAGTCCATACTGTTGGTCTTGGCCCTTCATCTGGAGATAGTATATCCAGGTGAACAAACCGCTTTGCATGATCACCTCTTTGACTCATGCCTACTCCCGATACTCCATGTTTTTGTGCAACTGCAAAAAGCCTCATTGCATCTGCACCAGAGATTAAAATATCTGCTGCCTTGGCAAATGTATGTGGGCCGTTCTTGCCAGTTGAACTTACTTTTAAGTTATGGTTCTGGCATCTGAAACCTGATGTTATCTTCAATGGCCTTTGCATCTCATCTCTTATGGACTGCAGCACTCGCATAAACTCCTCATTCATTTCTGCTCTTCCGCAGCAGCCACACGCCATCTCATTTGTGGTGAAGTTTTTTGTTATGTGCATAGCAATCCCCACAATGATAATCTTCCCAAATTGTCTCCTAGTGAAAATAGTACCTTTTTGGTGCTATTAAGCATTAATACTCTTTTCATAAGCTGCTAGAATCTTATCATCTACATCGTTATCTGTTGATTCTACGAGCCTTCGTAAAAGTATCAATATCACCTGTTGGAGTAGCTTCTCACTAAGCATACTCATACACATTGTCTTTACTGTTCCCCCAATTAAAGGGGCTAATAAACCAATCATTTGCTACCTTTCATTATTTGATCTACCTTAGTATGAAGCTCATAGCTTGAAGCTACCAGCAGTTCCAATTTCTCCGTATGAGCATTTAATGTTTGCTGAATTTTCTTCACCTGGTACTCCAATAAGACTTGCTCTGCTTTAACATCATGTACCATCGTGTAAAGCACTCCAATTACTCCGATTGAACCTACCACATACAAAGAAAACCATTTATTTGCAGTCATGTTACCTTTCAATGAGCAGTTAATCTTCCAACATTTATCCGTAAATCAGTTAAAGTCTTTTCCATATCTTCCATTTGACTTCCGAATGTCTCTTCTGCTATGTGTAAGTGCTTGATATGGACATTTATTTCAGCCACCTCCTCCTGGACATCGAGCAAACTGGAAAACAACCAGGTTACCAGGCCAATTAGAAGAGCGACCACCAGGGGGGTGAAGGTCTTTATGATGGCATGATCCGCAGCAGCAGTAAGTGCATTGCCATTGCCGTTAGCCACTACTCTCCTCCTTTTTCTTCATGTTCTGCATCTCGCTTATCTTTGAACCAATAATCAATTGCCTTAGCGTTGCCAGCCACGAAAGCCCCCAAAAGTACGTTAAGAAAATCTCTCGATGTTTCCTGCACTGATGCAAAAAACAGCAAGTATAATAAGACAACAAACGTCCCTGCGAGTGCAATCGAGATGATAAATCTAGCCCAAAAATTGAGAAGTTTCCTATTTTCGACTGCATTTCCACCTCCTCCAAATAGACTTTTGTGTATTTTCATTCATCACAGTTAGTTAATGTATCGTTCACAAAATTACCAATACAATTCCAATATGGCCTTACATTATTTTTATTTGCTTCTACTGTACCCTTCCAAGGTTTATCGTCTTCCCAGTATCCTATCTTCGTTGGAGTTGCACACGCATTTGCAATGAAGCCGTATATGATCAAGATGTACAATCCCCATTTCCACAAAAACAATTCAATCACTCTGGCTTTGGATACTTTGCTTTAACTGTGGCTCTCTTAGCTTCAATGTCTGCCTTATCGTCAGTGTCATAGAGTGCCACTACAAGTTCTTCTATGCTTGGATACTCTGCCTGTCTTTTTCTGGCATACTCCTGTGCATCGTATTCTGCTTCAAGTTCAGTTATTTTAGCATTCATTTCTTCAGAAGTAGGAGGATTCTTATTATCCATCCAATCAATTACTTCCGATTTAGAAAGACTGAATTGTGAATTAGCACCTAATGCTTTTGCTGCTTGCCCTGCAAAATATTCAAAAGATGTTTTACCTAAAAATTTATCACTCATATT
>Ga0114932_10005577_pt1 | contig 11124 bp, 14 predicted proteins | sample 2SBtaG_2_FD_87286 | JGI IMG/M metagenome (GOLD analysis project Ga0114932, IMG submission 87286) | Deep subsurface microbial communities from Kolumbo volcano to uncover new lineages of life (NeLLi) - 2SBTROV12_ACTIVE470 metaG | ecosystem: Environmental > Aquatic > Marine > Volcanic ... | reverse complement strand
GTAATCTTCTTTTTATCTGCCATTTTTTGTGAAGATCATTTTTGACTATAATCTTTACCTCAAGTCTAAAGTGTTGAAATTTTTGTCCTTTAGTTTGACAATGCATTCTTTAAATTTCAGCTCGTTATTAGTAAGTATAAAGCCTAGGTCGCCACCGCCAGCTCCAGAGGGCTTATAAAATACGCCTGATTTTTTGGCTAAATTAGCCAAGGCCTGATGTTCGTCCGTATATATTCCTAAATGATACTTCTGATCTAATTGCTGCATTAGAGCATTGTATTTTTCCATTAATTCTAGTACAGATTCACTATCCTTTGCTTTCCAAGATAAGGACAGTCTTTTGAGAAGTCGATCAGCATCTATTTTAAGTACACTAAAAAAATCTCTGTTATAAATATTGCCCTTGAGATATTTTTCTATCATTGTTTTTGTATTGCTTTGCTTGTTTGTTATTACTCCTTTAATCAGAAGATCTAAAGGCCATTCAAGCTTTGTCCATGTTTTTTGACTTACCTTTTTAATATCACATTCTATTAACCCTGAATCTATACTGGAAGCTATTACATCTAAGCCGCTTCCTAAACTATTTTGTTTTGATTTATGAAGATTGACAGCGCTATCAATGATCATTTCGTTAGTGTATTTAATATCAAAATATTTTATTACAGCCTTTATTAATGCGGATGATATAGCTGAACTAGAACCGATACCTATTTTTCTATTTTGAAAATAAAAGTCGTTAGTATCAATTGTAAATTTTGTCTTGGTTGGTTTTATCTTCATCATAATAATAGCCTGCTCAATAAATAAGCCCAGTTCATTAGGATTATCATCTAGCCATTTGATTTGAAAACTATCATTGACATCAAATGCAAAAGATTTATCCAAGGGTAACGAGTAAAGAATATTAGTAGAGCACTCACTCCGTTCAATGATAATTTTAGCTCTATGTTTAGTAGCTAATAATGTAGCTAATGAGCCCTCAAGGGCAAGATACTCTCCTGATAAAAAAACTTTACCCGGCGCTGATGTCTCAACCTTCATCAATTACTCTTGCTCCATTACCTATATTTGCTTCGACTAACTTGGTGACATAGGGTTTATTAATGAGACGATCTTTAATTAATTCTTTATCCTCTGGTTTGCAGACAATTTTAACTTGTGGTCCAGCGTCCACTGTAAAGAAAAGCTCAATACCATCCTTCCTAATCTCTTTAATTTCCTCAATGCAATTATTTGTTCTTTCAGTCATATAATTTATTTGGGGTAAAGAGCTTCGCATTACTTGATGCATTAGATAACAGTTCTTCTCAGTCACTTCTCCCAATTTTTTAATGTCTTGTTCAGCTATTGCTGATTTTGCTATTTGGATATCTCCTTTGTTTGTATCTAGCCATGATTGATAAAAAGGAGAGGTCTTTCTTGAGATCTCCATTCCCTCTCTTGAACTTATAATTTTTTCTTTATCGTCTGTAATACAAATAATGACGCTGAGAGGCCAGTCCTCCGGCTCTAAAATTGTCTGGCTATATAGTTCATTTTCAACATTTAAAATAACAAACCCACCAAGCAATGATCTTGGGGCAGACCCTGAGCCAAGCATTGAAGCCTCAACTAATTGATCAAAGCTCATATCAAGTCTGAAAAGCTGATTATATGCAATAACCAATGAAGCAATGCCTGATGCAGAAGATGCAAGACCAGCAGATGTTGGGAAATTGTTTCCCGACTTGATAATGCAACCATAGTTATTTCTAGAAATATTATTTAAATATTTCAAGACTGGGTTTATCCTTGCTAAGTCGTTTTGTTCTTCTCCATTGAGAATCCATATATTCTCAGAAGACCCTTGATTTTTTGATATTTTAGTAGTGGAAGTTAAAGCATCAATTGTCAATGATATAGAGCTCATAGCAGGCTTATTTGAAACTGAATCTGCTTTCCCCCAATACTTAACGAGGGCAAAATTTGGATGCGCTATTGCTGTTACTTCTGACAATTTAATCTTAAGGTAAAAATTAACTACATTAATTAGGTAGTATACTGTATCTCCCTGATAATTAGAGCAATTGGAATCAATAGTTATGTCGAGCTTCGAACAAAGAATTACAAGCTATATAGAAGACATTGATCATTATCTGCTTTCTAAATTACCCATTAATGAATCACCCCCAGCAAACCTCCACAAAGCAATGCGCTATTCAGTAATGAATGGAGGGAAAAGAATTAGACCGCTTCTCACTTTTGCCTCTGCTGAGTCGCTCAAAATAGATCCAAAAATACTTATGCCTGCAGCAGCATCAATTGAATTACTTCATTGTTTTTCATTGGTACATGATGATTTACCTTGCATGGATGATGATGACTTAAGAAGAGGCAGACCCTCTACCCATAAAGAATTCGGAGAAGCTACAGCAGTTCTAGCAGCAGACGCTCTATTATCATTATCTTTCGAGATTCTAGCCTCAGATCTATCTTTTGGAGCAACGGCCACAAATAATGCCTCTTTAATTGCCTTAATCTCTAGTGCAACTGGGTCTAAAGGAATAACAGGCGGTCAACAATTAGATCTAAATGCTGAAGAAAAAATTATATCCCAATCTGAACTAGAGCATATTTATCGACAGAAAACTGGAAAACTTCTTAGAGCATGCGTTTTAGCACCCACCTGCTTTATTAATATAAGTTTAGAGCAAATGTCGGCTCTGGAAGTTTATATTGATTCAATTGGATTAGCTTTCCAAATTAGAGATGACATTTTAGAAGCAGAAGGGTCAACTGAAATCATCGGCAAATCTTCAAAATCAGATATTCATCAAGGGAAAGCAACTTTTCCAAAAATATTTGGTTTAGATGAATCAAAGAAAAGAATATTAGAACTTCTAGCATTGGCACAAAACCAAATTTCAGTATTTGGTGAGCGTGCCCACCCTCTTCAATATATGGCTGAATCTATTATTAATAGAGAATTCTAGGCCCTAATCTCTTATACCAATACCTTTTTTTAATAGGTATATAGAAGTAAAAAGTAAAAGTATAAAAAACCCAACGATCATCAACATTCCATCTATAATTTCAATATCAGAAGTCCCTAAAACACTGTACCTCATGGAGTTCACCATATATAAAATTGGATTAAATCTGGAAATTGTCTGCCAAAAATCAGGAAGCAAGGAGACAGTATAAAACACACCGCCTAGGTAGGTCAGAGGAGCTAAGACAAATGATGGAATAACTGCAATGTCATCAAACTTTTTAGCAAAGATAGCGTTAAGCAATCCAGCTAAAGAGAATACACCGGCCGTCATAACTACTACTACAAAAGTTAACAACGGATATTTAATATTTAGATCAGTGAAAAACAAAGCAATAACCGAGACAACCGCTGCAACAAATAACCCCCTGATAATTCCTCCTGCTAGATACCCTATAACAATTGAGGCTTCAGTCATTGGTGAGACTAATAATTCTTCAATATGTCTTTGTATCTTTGCATTAAAAAAACTCCCTACGACATTACCGTATGAATTAGTTATCACTGACATCATAATAAGGCCTGGAGCAATATATTCCATATATGGATATCCATCCATCTCACCTATTCGCCTACCTATAAGGGTACCGAAGATAATAAAATAGAGGGACATGGTGATCCCAGGTGGAATGAGTGTTTGTACCCAAATCCTAAGGACTCTGGTTGTCTCTTTTCGAACCAAGGCAATCATACTTATCATCTGAGCATTCATCCTTCTAACTCTTTTGTGCGATTATTTGTTAGCTCGATAAAAAGTTCTTCCAACCTGCTTGTTTTATTCCTCATGCTGATAACCTTAATATCAAGTTTTTGTAACTCGGTGAAAATATTATTAACCCCCTGAGACTGTGAGACAGAAACTTCAATTTCTCGAGGTGACCTAAGACTCGTTTCATAACCAGGTATCTTTGGAGCAACATCTATTGAGCCATCTATATTTAGAACAAAAACCTCTTTTTTTAATTTCCCCAACACGTTCAGCATCGTATCATTCTCAATAATTTCTCCTTCATCAATAATTGCGACACGATCGCAGAGCTGCTCTGCTTCTTCCAAATAGTGGGTGGTTAAAATAATTGTCGTGCCTTGCTCATTTAGTTCTCGAAGGAAGTTCCACATCATACGCCTAGTCTCTATATCGACTCCTGCGGTTGGTTCATCTAGTAATAAAAGTCTGGGTTTATTAACCAGAGCTCTGGCTACCATAAGCCTTCTCTTCATCCCCCCAGAAAGATCTCTAGCATTGCTGTTTCTTTTATCCCAAAGATTCATTTGTTTGAGATAATCTTGTGCTCTCTTTTTAGCCTCTGATCGGGGTATCCCATAAAACCCAGCTTGGTTTACCAAGGTATTGATGCACTTATCAAATAAATTTAAATTAATTTCTTGAGGAACAACGCCAAGATAACTTTTAGCAAGGCTGAGTTGATGATCAATATCAGAATCGAACACTTGTATGCTTCCTGAGGTTTTATTTACCAAAGATGTGATAATACCTATTGCTGTGGTTTTGCCAGCGCCATTGGGCCCTAGCAAAGCAAAGAAATCGCCCTTATTAACCTCAAAATTAACTGATTTTAAGGCTTGCACTCCATTATTATATTGCTTGGAGAGATCACTTACTGATAAGGCTTTCATCAAAGAGCATTTTGCACCCTTCTCAAAATAAAGCAATAATGTTGCTATATTTTCATAGGAGTATCGAACAAATGACTCAAATTTGGCATCAATCCAATTTAAATAGGCTAGATAAAGTAAATAAGGTCCATGAGAAAACACTTATGGAAGCGCTCGAAATCGAAATTACCGATATAGGTGATGATTATGTTCAGGGCACAATGCCTGTTAATGAAAAAACAAAACAGCCCTATGGGCTTCTTCACGGTGGTGCTTCAATGGGTTTAGCAGAAACTCTCGCTAGTACCGGAGCTGGTCTTTGTATTGATAATGAGAAGTATAAAATTGTAGGGCAAGAAATAAATGCAAACCATCTCAGATCTGCCACTGAAGGCAAGGTCACAGGAATAGCTAAGCCAATTTTTATAGGCTCTCGTACGCAAGTTTGGGAAGTTAAAATTTATAAATCAGAAACTGTCTTTAGTGACAAGAATTTATGTTGTATTGCAAGAATGACCGCACTAAGAATTGATAGGAGCTAGTAATACTTCTTTTTGCTTTATTATTCTTCGTCACTGCCATTTTATATGCTGCTGTTGGTTTTGGCGGGGGTTCTACCTATAATGCTCTCCTTGTAATTGGTGATGTAGATTATTGGCTAATACCAATCATTGCTCTAATTTGTAATCTTATTGTGGTCACCGGAAACACGATTCAATACCAGCGAAAAAAATTAGTGCCCTGGAATTTTGCAATACCAATTATATCGGTCTCAATACCAGCAGCTTTTTTTGCTGGAACTCTAACCATCAGTGAGTCTCTCTTTGTCATGATTCTTGGGATTGGCTTATTGTTTTCTGGGTTAGCAATGATCATTAGACATTCCGAAGTAAATGAACCAAAAGAGTGGATCCTTTCAAGGTGGGGTCTTTTAATGAATGCAATAATTGGTGTTATTTTGGGTCTGATTGCGGGATTTGTTGGTATTGGTGGAGGGATACTGTTTGCTCCTTTACTCCATCTTCAAAAATGTCTGCCATCAAAACAAATTGCTGCCTTTGCAAGTGTATTTATATTTTTTAATTCAATAGCTGGTCTTAGTGGACAGCTAACCAAACAAACATCGATCATTAATACAATGCTTCTGACAGATTATATTTGGCTCTTCTTAGCTGTTTTGCTTGGAGGTCAAATAGGAAGTCGCCTAGGCTCACAATTACTCCCCGGAATACTCATTCGCCGATTAACTGGGGTGCTGGTAATATATGTTGGTATAAGGATGTTATTAATTTTTTCCAACTAGGGTTTTATGCATCAAACAATTGAAATTACAGTTCACTACTTTGCTAAATTGAGAGACCTGACAAACAAGGAAAAAGAATCTATCGAAATAGCAATTGAGAGTACGCCTAAAGATATCTATAAACAATTGAATGAAATGTATGGATTGCCTGATAATCCTAATTTAAAAATAGCCATTAATGATAGTTTTGCATCTTGGGAATCTGAACTACAAGACAAAGACAAATTAGTTTTTATCCCACCGGTTACAGGTGGGTAGAGATGTTTCTTATCACAGAAGAGATAATTCTCCCCAATAATATCGAGTTAAAATTTCCCTCCAGTAAAGTTGGGGCTAAGTCAATATTTGAAGGTATTGTGAGAGACAATAATTTAGGAAAATCTGTAAAAAAGCTTGAGTACCAATGTTATGAAGAACTGGCAATCAAAGAAGGTTCTATGATCCTAAAAGAAGCTGTACAAAAATACAAAATAGATGATGCTTTTTGCATCCACCGAACTGGCAAACTGGAGATAGGTGAAACCGCGGTCTTCGTTAGAGTTTTTGCTGCTCATCGTGATGATTCTTTCCAAGCTTGTCGCTATATTATCGACGAAGTTAAAAAAAGAGTTCCTATTTGGAAAAAAGAAATTTATGAATCTGGCGAGAGTGATTGGCTAAAAGGCGCTGGGTGACAGGCCTAACGAGATAAAAACTCTCTTTCGGCCAATTCCTTTGATACTGCCAACATGTCTTCGAAAGTTTTTGTAGCCGGTCCATTAGCCGTGTATTTTCCATTGATCACCATCGTCGGTGTAGATCTAATTCTATACTTACTTGTCAATCTTTGAGCTCGATTAACCTTGCTTTCCACTGTAAAAGATCGAAAGCGACTAAGGAATTGCTGTTTTGTAATACCTTGTTTTGCAAACACTTCATAGATTTCATTTTCATCCATCAATGATTTCCTATCCAAATGCATCGCCTTAAAAATCTCTCTGTGCATAACATCTAAATTCCCTAGCGACTCTGCTGTGTAGTAGATTCTTGCGTGCATTTTGTAATTATCATTAAATACAACCGGCATTTTCTTGAAATCTATATAGTCGGCTTTACTTTTCTCGAATTGATCTAAATAAGTTTCAAAATTAAAGCAGTGGTTACAAGAATAAGCAAATATCTCCAAAACCTCTATCTTCTCTTCTGCAATGGATAAATTCTCTGCTATAGATAAGGTCCTATAGTGCTTATTATTTTCAAACTGCCAATGATTATCTGCAACAAGAATAGTAGCTACAAACAAAAAACATATGGATAAAACAGGGGTTATGAGTTTTTTAGTCATATTATTTTGATCCAAGAGCTTGAATATATTCTGCAACTGAGTCCATTTCTTCTGAGGTCATTCTTGAAGCTAGGGTTTGCATCATATCATTAATCCCAGGTTTTCGATTTCCGTTTGTATATTCAATCAATGCGTTTTTGGTGTAAGCTGCGTGCTGACCTGCGATTGAAGGGTAACCAGCGCCTGGGTTTCCTTTTCCTCTAGGGCCATGACATGCTATACATGCAGCCACTCCAGATGAATTACCTCCTCGATATAATGCCTCTCCTTTTTTAGCTAAATCATAATCGTACGAGAGTTTTTTTGGAGTCTGAGCTTGATAGTAAGCAGCTAGATCCATCATATCCTGCTCAGATAATGTCATTACTAAAGGGTACATGACTGCATTTTTTCTGCTTTCATTCTTATAAGCCTTGAGCGTGTTTACAAAATACTTTTCATGCTGGCCTGCAAGACTAGGCCATTCTGGATTAATGCTGTTTCCATCTTGACCATGGCATGCTGAACAAAGCATCGATTTTGACTTGCCGTCTTCAATATTTCCTTTCGCAAGCGTTGGCTGGAGAAAAAATAATCCGTTGACCACAAAACAGATGATCATAAAACCTAAATTTTTTCCTTTCACAATAACTTCCTCTTGTTTATTGTCATTCCACTTATATGACAGAATTCGCTATTATCACCTTTATAAGTTTTTAATTAAAGTATGAATTATAAATTAACAAATTAATCGGGTAATTTATGGTGTTTGAAAACATAGATTTTGAAAAAAGCATTTCTGAACTAAATCAATCCCCCAAGGATGTTGGTTCAGAGGTAGCTTTTGTTGGGAGATCAAATGCTGGTAAGTCGACTGCGATAAACTCGATAACCAATAGGAACAGCCTTGCAAAAACAAGTAAAACTCCGGGCAGAACCCAATTAATTAATTTCTTTAAAGTCAATGAAAATAAGCGCTTTGTTGACCTTCCAGGCTATGGCTTTGCTAAAGCCTCAAAAGAAAAACAAAAATCTTGGAATAGACTTGTGACTAATTACATAAAATACAGGCAAAGCTTAAAAGGAGTTGTATTAATTATCGACATAAGAAGAGGTTTTGGTGAAATGGATTTAATGTTTTTAGATTTTTACCTACCGTTAAACAAACGACTGCATATTCTATTAACCAAAGCAGATAAATTGAGCAAACAAAAACAGTCTTTGATATTAAATGAAGCGAGAGAGATTTACGGTTCAATAGCAACTATACAAATTTTTTCTGGTACAAAAAAAATAGGTATAAGCGAGGCTCAAGATCAAGTCACCAAGTTTCTAGAAAATACTAAGTAAGCTCTCCTTCTTCTCGCATTTTTTTTCTAATCTTTGTTGCACTTATTGACTCAATATCTTCTTCAAATATTTCTTCTTCCAAGATATATCCGACGCCTCTCCCATAAGAGATATTTACTATATTTGGAACTAGCATGATTTCGTAATCTACCCCTCTCTTAAAACCATCTTTAATAAGTCCATCTTCTATATTCTTACAAACCGAACCCCAATCAAAAGGATTATCTTCTTGTCCCTCACCTCCTGAGGCACCTTGAACATCTCTAACTTGGATTATCACTTGGCCTGTTTTTAAAATACATCTTTTAAATAATGACTGATGGCCATCGTGCCAAGGTTGCCACCTACCCAGCATTTGAACAGTTGGTTTCTTCCAGTCAAACACTTTTTAATATTTCCTCAGCGACATCTTTATGGTTATGGTCATTCCATTCTTTGATATGAAAATCTATTGTTTTAGGAGCTTCAAAGAGTTTATTTGTATCTTCAAATCGGCCTTCATCAATTGTGTCCATCCAAATCACTATATCTGGTTCAAATTTTTCTCTTGTTTCTTTGGTTGGGCAGACAAAATCACAAACAACAAATCTACCATGTGACTTTTCAAAATCAGCAAATGTTCTCATTCTCATTGACTGCCTAACTCTTCCTTCGATAGAAAAGTCCCAATCATTTGCCATCTCTCTAAGTTTATCTGCGTTATACCATGCAGCATTCAAGAGGGGCACTAATCTTTCTGTAAGATAAGTCTTACCACTGCCTGGTAATCCCATAACTAATATTTTCAAACTAAGCTCCTGCTTTTAGGTTGAGAGGAAAATCTAGCTAAAGTAGATAAAAACATCAATAATTAGTTCCATAAATTTAGTGTGCTTGCTCCCAATTATCTCCTACACCAATATCTACTTTAAGGTTTATATCTAATCTCGCTATATTTGACATAACATCTTCAGTTAATTCTTTTATTTCAGAGATATCGTCATTTGAAACCTCTAAAACAAGCTCGTCATGAACTTGCATAATGATCGTTGCCTGTAATGATTTCTTGATAATTTCCTTATGTAATTTAACCATAGCTTTCTTGATAAGGTCAGCTGCAGTGCCCTGCATGGGAGCATTGATTGCACTTCTTTCAGCATATTGTCGTCTTTGATAGTTACTTGAATCAATATCTGGTAAATACAGTCTTCTGCCAAATACAGTCTCCACAAAACCTTTTTCTCTCGCCTTTGCCTTTGTTTCTTCCATATAGTTTTTTACCCCAGGATAACGGGTGAAATAAAGATCAATATAGTCTTGAGCTTCGTGCCTAGTAATATTTAATTGTTTCGACAAACCAAAGGCAGACATCCCGTAAATTAATCCAAAATTAATCGCTTTGGCTGATCTTCTTTGATCATTACTAACCTCATCTATGTTGATAGAGAAAATCTCTGCAGCAGTGGCACTATGAATATCCAGTTCTTTCTGAAATGAGGCGAGAAGACCCTTATCTTTAGAAATATGAGCCATTATTCTTAATTCAACCTGTGAATAATCTGCTGCAAGAAGCTGGGATCCAGGAGATGCAATGAATGCTTCTCTTATTCTCCGTCCAGCTTTTGTCCTTATAGGAATATTTTGTAAGTTTGGGTCTGAAGATGATAATCGACCAGTTGCTGTTACCGCTTGGTGATAAGAGGTGTGAACTCTTCCTGTCGATTCATTAATCATCTTGGGCAACTTGTCAGTGTAGGTCGTCTTGAGTTTAGAAATTGTTCTGAAATCTAAAACATCTTTAACAATAGGAAAATCAACAGCTAGTTCTTGCAGCACACTTTCAGAGGTTGATGGCTGTCCCTTGGGTGTTTTTCTCAAAACAGGCAAACCAAGTTTTTCAAAAAGTATTTGTTGTAATTGTTTTGGGGAACTGAGATTAAATTCCTCTTCAGCAGCAAGGAAAACATTTTTTTCTATCTCCTCTAAAGTTTGGTTAAATTCTATGCTTTGCTTATCCAGCAGTTTAGGATCTATCAGTACTCCTGTTCTCTCAATGTCGCCTAATACTTCAATTAAAGACTGCTCTATGTTTAGATACAAATCTATTAATTCACTTTGGTCCTTAACTAAGGGGGATAACTTTTCATAGAGCTGAAAGCTTATATCTGCATCTTCTGCAGCGTAATAACTTGCCTCTTCAACTTTAACCTCATTAAAGGGTATTTGTTTAGCGCCCTTCCCGGCAACATCCTCGTAACTGGTTGGACTGATGTTTAAATATCTTTTTGAAACCGCATCTAAATTATGCCGAGTTGCAGTACTGTTATAGACATAAGAGAGCACCATAGTGTCAAATATTTGGCCTCGCAAACTGATGCTGTATGTTGCAAAAATGTGCCGATCATACTTTAAATTATGCCCTACTTTTATAGAATCATTATCTTCAAGCCATGGCTGTAGCTTGCCAAGAACATAATCTCTGTCCAGTTGTTTAGGAGCATCTTGATAATTATGCGTTAAGGGAATATAAAAGCCTTG
>Ga0114932_10005574_pt1 | contig 11126 bp, 9 predicted proteins | sample 2SBtaG_2_FD_87286 | JGI IMG/M metagenome (GOLD analysis project Ga0114932, IMG submission 87286) | Deep subsurface microbial communities from Kolumbo volcano to uncover new lineages of life (NeLLi) - 2SBTROV12_ACTIVE470 metaG | ecosystem: Environmental > Aquatic > Marine > Volcanic ... | reverse complement strand
TATGAACAAAGAAAATGCAACTAAACTCTGGAAAATTATTCAGGAAGCTGGTGATTATTTACAAGGCCAGCTACCTGAGCATCCTAATCATCCGAAAGGAAGAAACCCTTATGCTCACGTGGCTATTTGTATTAAATCAAAGTTTAAAAATAGCTATAAAGATATAGAAGATGAAAAGTTAGATGAAGTAATTGATTATATAGAATATTTAAAAAATAATCCGAGCTAATTATTGTTTAGGAAAATAATCCTTTAATTCCCCTTCTCTATATACATCGGCGGTAGAGCAATGCAATCCACCACCAAAAGCGTAAGCGTCTCTCAAATCAACCGGAACAACTTCCATGCCTAATTTATCTAATTGCTCAGCTTGGTAAACCTCACTTTTTTCTACACATACAGTTTTGGGGTCTAAAACCAATACATTCATTGAAAGCCAAACAGATGAATAACATAAAGGTGGTGGGGAATTATGAGCAGGTTGAGCAGCATCAATTATTTCCCAGTCATTATTTTCAAATAATTTTCTTTGTTCTTTTGGAAGTTTTCTTTGTGGGTTATTTATTATTAAACCTGGTCTTATTGGAGTAAAAGTTGCATCAATATGGATTGGATATGGATCTCCTGGAAAATTTACTGCATGTACCCTATGATCTTTAAAGTGTCTTCTTAACCAATCAATACCCTTTAAATTTGTAGTAAAACCATGTTGTACTATTAAATCTTTTCCAAATCTTAATATATCTGCTGCATCAAAAAGAGGTTCTTCCTCAGTTGTTACAAAAAATTTTTTTGCAGTCCATTCAAGTCTTGTTTGATTTCCTATTTTTTCGGACAAATAATCTTTTCTATAGTCGGTATCAGTTAATCTCGGTTTAGGTGCTGACTCATGTTTCATATTTGAATCTGAATTGTAATAATTTTGAATGAGTGGTCTATAATTTAAATATTCAAACCATCTGCATCTGTAGCTCATTGTAGCTTCTAACATTTCATTTCCAACTGTAAGAATAACATCTCTTGCTGGCATACATCCAAACATACTTTCTGCTTTCCAATCTGGTGTTGAAATTTTTTGATTAAAATTTATTGGTGTTGGTCTATCAACTTTTAGACCTCTTTTTTCTAGTAGTGAAGAAAAATTATCAAGAAGGTCATTTGCTTTATCAACAGTGTCTTTTGTTCTTGGTCCGTATTTTCCTTTCATGTCTGAGTCTTCTGGTACCTTTGCATCAAGAGCAGGTTCTGGTGCAGGAATACAACAACCATCTGCCCTTCCTACAATTACATGTTTTAAAGGATCCCACTCATTCCAGCTGTTAACAACGATTTTTTCTGATTTCATTTTTAGTTAAGACCAATAAATCTCTTATTATCTTTCATGATCATGCTGTAATAAACAATAGACATAAAAATTAAAAAACCTCCAGTTATTGTATTACTTGAGGGAATTTCATTTATACCTAGGATAGGTACCCATACCCAAAAAATTCCACCTATCACCTCAGTCAAAGACAATAAAGTTAATTCTGCTGCAGGAATTGTTTTAGAACCTATTGAATATAATATTAAGCCCAAACATACTAGAACACCATGAAAAGCAAAAAGAGACTCATTTTTGCTTGAAGAAAGTAATGACTGATCATTATATTGAATTATTATAAAAGAAAAAATACAGCAAAATAAACCAGCGATAGCAACTGTTGTAAATTTTGGGGTTTCCTTTCTCCACCTTAAACTCACTGAAAAGATAGAAAAACCTAATGCTGAAGCTAAACCAAAAAGCAATCCTAGTAATGAATTTGTTCCTTTTGTTTCCATAGCCATAATTACAATACCAACTGTAGCAATTAATATAGATATCCAAACATTTAATGATATTTCTTCTTTTAAAAATAAAAAACCCAAAAGAGCTGTAATAAAAGGCATTGCAGCCAAACATAAGAGGGTTATTGCGGCAGTTGTATTGGTTATTGACCATATAAATGTTGTCATTGCAATTCCCAAGCCAATTCCACCTATTAAACCTGAAATACCAACTTTAAAATAATTTTTATAAAAATTTCTACCTTCTTCAAAAAAAAGAAATAAATTTAGTAATAAAAAAATTACAATTCCTCTAGTAAATAAATATTGCCAAGGAACATTTCCAGCCTGGTCTATGTTTCTGACTACGAAAGGACCAAATGACCAAAAAAATCCTGCTAAAAGAGTTATGGTAATTGCAAATCTACGATCTTTAATTTGAAGCATAAAAGATTATTAATAATAATTATTATTTTAAAAGCAAATTTAATAAAAACTATGCGCTAAAACAACTAATTAAATCACCTTTCTTGAATATTGATTTTTTATCTTCAAACACCCCCCACGCATTTGACTTAGTTAAAGGGGAAATTCGAAAAGATTCCTGCCCTTTTAAAATTTTAAATTCTGAGTGGCCTTTTAGATTATGTAATATATAACCTTTTACAAATCTTGTAATATTTCTATTCTTTACATATTTTTGGATTAATTTTGCTTTAATATATTTTTCATCATCCATTCCAAGAGAACATCTAATAAATGGATAGACAAAAAATCTAAAACAAGCTGCTGATGAAATAGGATTACCGGGCAAACCAAAAAATGCTTTACTTTTTTTAAATTTAGCAAACAAAATTGGTTTACCTGGTCTAATTAAAGATCCTTTAAAAAAATTAATTGGTTTAAGTTTCTTAATTTCACTTGGAATAAAATCAAATTTTCCAGCTGACACTGCTCCAGATGTAATAATTATATCTGTATTATTTTTTAAATTTACTTTCATCTCTTGAAAAAACTTTCTTTTATCACTATCTCTCAATATACTCTTTTCTTCAAAATTAACTGGAAAATTTTTTAAATATGACTTTAGATAATAGCTATTTGAATTTCTTACTTTCCAAGCAGGAATATTTTTTTTATTGGATATTTCATTTCCTGTTGTGTAAAAAATTATTTTAAAAATTTTTTTTACTAAGACTTTATTTATTCCTAAAGTTTTAAAAGCTAAAATATGTTTCGGTTCTATTAACTGACCTTTGCTTATTACTTTGTCACCTTTTTTATAATCTGAACCTAAAAATCTTATATGTTCATTTTTTTTTATTTTTTTATCCAAAATAATATATTTAGGGTTTTTTTTTGAAGGAAAAAAAATTGCTTTTTCAATTGGTATAACTGTATTAAAAGGTTTAATAATCAATGCTCCAGTCATAACCTCCACTGCAGAAAATTTTTTTACTTTTTTAATATTAGGATTGTCGCCTGCAGCTATAATTTTAAGTATTTCAAATTTTTTACTTTTATTTTTCTTTAAATTAGTAGTTTCTTTTGAATTTATTGCAAATCCATCAAATGCAGTGTTGTTTGCTGATGGATAGTTGCACGGAGAATAAATATTTTCAGAACATATTCTTCCAACAGATTTTTCAGATGATATTTTTTCAGATTTAAAACTAATTTTACTTTTCTTTATTATTGTCAATGCCTTTTTATATGGAATCATGCTATTTTTGTTCTATTTTTTTTTTAGCCTTTTCATAATCTTCTATCGTGTTTATATTTAAAAAACTTTCATTTTTTTCTTTATCAATTTTTACTTCCTTTATCCCAATTTTATTTGCCCAAGTCTCTACTTTTCTATGATTATTTTTTAGATCATTTTCTAAATTATCTTGTAGTTTCGTAGACCATAGACCAAATATATTATGTCTTTTTTCTCCAGTTTTAAAAAAAAATATTTTATTTATTTCGTCTTTTGATTTTTCTCTCAGATGATCAAAAATTATATCATCAAAAAATGGACTATCGCATGGGAATGTGGCTACCCAATTATATTTTTTTTTATTTTTCTTGATCCATTGAAAAGCTGTTAAAACTCCTACCAAAGGTCCTAATTGTCCTGGTAAACAATCTTTAACAATACTAATTTTTTTATTATTAATTAGAAGTTTATTATTATTTGTAACTATCAAAATTTCTGAAAAATTTTTTTCTATTTTATCTACTGTGTAATCTAAAATTTTTTTATCTCCTAAAATAGCCATTGATTTGTCTGATCCAAATCTGCTTGATTTTCCGCCCGCTAAAATTGTTGGTAAAATCTTGTTTTCATTCATTAAAACAAATATAAATCATTAATTTGTTAATTAAAGAATTATAAATGGATTTAGAAATTTTAGAAATAGCATCGAATACTGAAAATAATAAGGTAGTTATTAATCATACTCATTCCTCTAGGCATAAAAATGCTATGTGTGGTGACACAATGCAAGTAAGTCTTGTAATTAAAAAAAATATAATAAGAGAATTTGGTTACCAATGTAAATCATGTGTATACTGCCAAGCAGCAGTAAGTTTACTATCAAGAAATTCTATAAATAAATCTACAGAAAGTTTAAAGAATTTAATTAAAATTACTGAAAATTTTTTTGAAAAAGAAAACTTTACTTTTCCTAAAGAATGGTCAGTTTTTAAAAAACTGTTTAAAAAAAAAAATATTGTAAGAAAAGAATGTTTAAAATTACCCTTCAAAACTTTATCTAAAGCCTTAAAAAAATAAATGTTAATAAAAAATTTACAAAAATCAATATTAGCTGGTTTATTTTCGATGATTACAATTGGAATGCTAACTTTTCTTACATATAAAACAACACTTGGCGTTTTTTTAATAGCTTCATTTGGATCTTCTATGGTTTTGTTATATGGATATCCTGAAAGTCCATTCGCACAACCAAAAAATATTTTTTTTGGGCACCTTTTAACTTCATCAATAGGTATAATTTGTTTAAATTTTATCCCTCTGCCTTTGTACATTTTAATACCTTTTGCAGTAGGATTGGGTGTAAGCTTGATGATAGCTTTAAATGTAACTCATCCACCGGCTGGAGGTAATCCCGTGATAGTAATTATAGGAAGTGTGTCTTTAGATTACCTAGTAAATCCAATATTAATTGGTTCAATAATAATTTTAATTTTTGGAATAATTTTAAATCGACTTATTTTAAAAAAGAAATATCCTTTATAAATGGACATAAAGTATAAAGTAATAAAACTTAAAGATAATAATACTGAAGAAATAAAAGACTCTGTATCAATTGAAGAGCCTTTGGAAATGATTCTTAAATTTATGAAAAGCGGAAAATGGCAAACAGAAAATATATCTATAACAATGAGAACTCCAGGAAATGATGAAGATCTTATAGCTGGATTTTTATATAATGAAAAAATTGTTGATAATATTGAACAAATTAAAAAAATTGAAAAAAAGGGGGAAACTGTTGGAGATTACAACCTTCAAAATAAGATTGAGGCAACAATAAATAATATAAAAAATATTGATATAGGAAAATTAAAAAGAAATTTTTTAACTAACTCTTCTTGTGGTGTCTGTGGAAAAACATCTTTAGACTCATTAGAAATAATTAAAAGTAATAAACTGGATTTATCATTTCCAAAAATAAATAAAAAAGTAATTTTAAATTCACCAAAATTATTAATTAATGAACAGTCTGAATTTTCAAAAACAGGTGGGATTCACGCTAGCGCCCTAATTGATAAAAGTGGAAAAGTAATTGCTACTAGAGAAGATGTGGGAAGGCATAATGCTTTAGATAAATTAATAGGTCATGTTCAAAAAAATAAACTAATTGATAATCATTCTCAATTTATTGCCTGTTCAGGTAGATTAAATTTTGAACTTATTCAAAAAGGATTAATGTCAAATATAGGTATTATGGCAGGTGTAGGGGCTCCTACGAGTCTTGCTGTAGATTTAGCGAAACGCTTTGGTATGACATTGTTGGGGTTTGTAAAAAAAGAAAGTTTTAATATATATACAAATAAAGAAAGAATTATATTTAAAGATTAAATGTCAAAAAATATTAGTAAACTATCTGGAAGAATAGGTTTGAAAGATAACCTTTTTCAAAAACTTTCGGAAAGATCTTTAAATTCAAAAAACGGAGATGGTTTAAAGGAAATTGCTGAAAAATATCATGTGGGAGTTTCAACTATATACGGAGCAGAAAGTTTTTACGAATTTTTACGGCCGGAACATAGAGCAAAAAAAGCTTTTGTTTGTAATGGAAGCGCATGTATGTGTGCAGGATCGCAGGGTGGATTAAAAAAAAAATTACAAGAAAAACTTGGTAAAGATAAGGTGGGAGAAATGTTTTGTTTAGGTTATTGTTATGAAAATCATGCTTTTCACTACGATGGCGAAAATTATGCAGGCAAGGATATTAACGAAATAGACAAAATTATAAAAGGTGAAGAAATAGTTCAAGAAAAGTTTTTTTCAAAAAGTTTTGCTACCACAAGTTTTTTAATGGATGATAAATTGTCTGATCTTGAAAAGTTTAAAGATAACTTAAATAATATTTTAAACACTGATAAAAAAGAAATAATTAAAACATTGTTATCTTCTAATCTTACTGGAAGAGGTGGCGCTGGTTTTCCAACAGGAATGAAATGGGATTTTTGTAGCAAAACAAAATCAGATAAAAAGTATGTAATTTGTAATGCAGATGAAGGAGATTCTGGAGCTTTTTCTGATAGATATTTATTAGAAGACCAACCTCTCAAGGTTATTTTTGGTATGGCAGTTTGTGGATATGTTATTGGAGGGGACGAAGGTGTACTTTATATTAGAGGTGAATATCCAAAATCTATTGAAGCTTTAAATGGAAGTATTAATTCATTAAAAGAAGCAGGATTGCTAGGTAAAAATATTTTAGGATCTAATTTTTCATTTGATTTAAATATTTGTATAGGACAAGGCGCATATATCTGTGGAGAAGAAACAGCGTTAATAGCATCTATTGAAGGTAGAAGAGCAGAAGTGGATGTGAGACCACCTTTCCCAGTGACTGAAGGATTGTATAAAAAACCTACTGTAGTAAACAATGTGGAAACACTTGCTGCAGCAAGTGGAATTCTGATAAATGGTGCAGAGAAATTTGCTTCAGTTGGAAATAAAAAATCTGCAGGCACAAAACTTGTTTGTCTAGATAGTTTTTTTAATAAACCTGGTGTTTATGAAATTGATATGGGTACATCAATGAAGAAAGTGTTTTACGAGTTTGGTGGTGGATTAAAAGAACCAGTTAAAGCATTTCAAATTGGAGGACCTTTGGGTGGTGTTGTGCCAATTAAAGAAATAGATAAGCTAAATTTAGATTTCCAAGAATTTACAAATGCAGGTTTTATGCTTGGTCATGCAAGTGTTGTGAGTATTCCAGAAAATTTTAGTATGGTTGATTATATTCATCATCTTTTTGAATTTACCGCAGAAGAATCATGTGGAAAATGTTTTCCAGGAAGACTTGGATCATATAGAGGTAAAGAAATGTTTGACCAAGTAAAAAATAAGTCTGCAAAAATACCTTTAAAGTTGTTAAATGAACTTCTTGTTACTATGAAAAAAGGATGTTTATGTGCACTTTGTGGAGCTATTCCTACCCCAATTATGAATATCTTAAAGTATTTTGGTGATGAAATGAAAGGTGATATAGTTTAATAAAACTAATGAGCTCAGAAAAAAGAAAAATTGCATATATTGATGGAAAACCCTATGAAATAGGACCTAAACATACTTCAATTTTAAAATTTGTAAAAAGTTACATAGGAGAAAAAAAAGTTCCAACTTTATGTGACGATCCAAATTTGGCACCATATGGTGCTTGCAGAGTTTGTTCAGTAGAAGTTGCTTTAGAAAAAGATGGACCTACTAAAGTCGTAGCTTCTTGTCATACTCCTGTAGGTGAAAATCAACATATTTTCACAAACAATGAAGAATTAAAAAATTTAAGAAAAAATATTGTAGAATTAGTTTTAACAGATCATCCAATGGTATGTGACACATGTGAAGTTAATAATAATTGTGAGCTACAAAGTGTTGCGAATGATCTTGGTATTAAAGATCACAGATACAATAATCCCAAACAAAATAAAGGTATTCCGAAAGATACTTCACATTCTTATATGCGAATGAATTTAGATAATTGTATAAATTGTGGCAGATGTGTAAGAGCATGTGATGAAATTCAAGGATCATTTGTTCTTACAATGAGTGGTAGAGGTTTTGAGTCAAGAATAACAACAGATAATAACATGTTATTTGGAGACTCATCTTGCGTTTCATGTGGAGCGTGTGCACACACTTGTCCTACTGATGCAATTTCAGATGTATTTGCATCCAAATCAGCAGATTATGATGAAAAAGTAAGAACAACTTGTTCTTATTGCGGTGTAGGTTGTAACTTAGAAGCTTCAATTAAAGATGGCAAAGTAATTTCTATAGATACTCCTAAGGAAACAGAGGTAAATGCTGGACATACTTGTTTGAAAGGAAGATACGCATTTGGTTTTTATGATCATAAAGATCGATTAAGATCACCATTAATTAAAAGAAATGGTAAATTCGAAGAGACTTCTTGGGATGAAGCATATGATTATATAAAAAATAAACTCAATAAAATAGTTAAAGAAAATGGTCCAGATGCAGTAGCTGGCATTTCATCTGCAAGATGTACAAATGAAGAAAATTATGTATTCCAAAAAATGATTAGAGCAGTAGTTGGAACGAATAATATTGATTGTTGTGCAAGGATTTGTCATTCGCCGACAGCATGGGGGATGCAACAGACTTTTGGTACTGGAGCCGCAACAAACTCTACTGAGGATATTTATCACGCAGATCTTTTCTTGGTTATTGGAGCAAATCCAACAAATGCTCACCCAGTTACGGGAGCAAAAATTAAACAACAAGTTATGAAAGGTAAAAAGCTTATTGTATTAGATCCTATTACGACAGATATTGCTAAACTTGCTGATTATCATATTAAATTAAGACCAGGAACTAATGTGGCTGTTTTAAATATGATGCTTTACTACATTGTAACATCTAAACTATATAAAGAAGATTTTATTTTAAGCAGAACAGAAGGTTTTGAAAATTTTGTCAATGAAATAAAAAAATTAGATATAAATCAATTGGCCAAAGTAGCTGGAGTGGACAAACAACAAGTTAAGGAAGCAGCAATTGCTTATGCAACTGCAAAAAATTCAATGGAGTTTCACGGTCTTGGTGTTACGGAACACGAGCAAGGATCAAAAACAGTTATGTTGATTGCTGACCTGGCAATGATAACTGGAAATATAGGAAGAAAAGGAGTTGGGGTTAATCCACTAAGAGGCCAAAATAATGTACAAGGTGCTGCCGACATGGGATGTCAACCACATCAAGGAGCAGGTTATTTTCCCGTTGCTGATAAAAAAATTCAAGATTTTTATACTGAAAAATACGGAGTTGTTCATCCAACAAAAGCTGGATTAAAAATACCTGAAATATTTGACGGTGCAATAAATAAAGAAGTAAAAGCTTTATGGATCATTGGTGAAGATGTTGTTCAAACAGACCCTAATAGTGCCCATGTTGCTCAGGCGATGAATGCATTAGATTTACTAGTAGTTCAAGAAATTTTTATGAGTGAAACAGCAAAACATGCTGACGTAGTTTTGCCAGGAACTACTTTCTTAGAAAAAGACGGTACCTTTACAAATACTGAAAGAAGAGTTCAAAGAGTTAATAAAGCTGCAGAACCTCTTCCGGGAACGAAACCTGATGGTGTAATAGTAACTGATATGATGCAAAAACTTGGCTATGATCAGCCAACATATGATGCTGACCAAGTACTAGCTGAAATTGCAGATATAGTCCCTTTCTTCAAAGGTATAACAAGAGAAAGACTTGGTAAGCTAGGATTGCAATGGCCAGTAAAAGAAGATGGAACTGACACAAAAATATTACATGAAAAAGAATTTAAATTAGGAAAAGGAAGAATTAAATATTTTGATTGGAAAGAAAGTAGTGAAGTAGAAAAGAATAAAAAAGACTATCCACTAATATTAACGACAAGCAGAGTATTACAACACTATAATGCTGCAACTATGACACGTAGAACTAGTAATATTGAAATCGTAGATGAAGATATTTTGTTAGTTCATCCAACAGATGCAAATAAGAGAGAATTAAACACTGGAGATGTTGCAAGACTTTACTCTGGTAGAGGTGAAGTTTCTTTAAAAGTTGAAGTTACAGACAAAGTTAAGGAGGGAGTAGTGTTTACTACCTTCCATTTTCCAGAGCACATGGTAAATATGGTAACTGGACATGGTAAAGATGAAGAAACTAAATGTGCTGAATACAAAGTTTCTTCAGTAGAAGTTCAAAAAATTTCCAATATGTTTAAAACTGAAGTTGATACAAATAAAGATAGTGCAGAAGTTAAAAGAGCTTAATATTTAAATACTATAATACGTAAGGTTCTGGTCTAGCACTGCTTTTAAGAACTCTTTCTACAGCAAAAACACTAATATCTATTGACTGATAAGATCCAGTTGTAATTAATTCTGTTAAGGCCCTTCCAATTCCTGGAGCTTGCATTAACCCTCTGCCAGTAAATCCAGAGGCCATGTAAACATTGTCATACTTAGGGTGTTTTCCTACAACAGCATTATTATCCAACTTGTTACAATCATAATATCCTGCCCAACCTCCAGTTAACTTTAGTTCTTCAAAAGCTGGAATTCTTTTTGCAAGTGCTGGCCAAACTAATTCCTCAAAATCATTCCATGCAGGCTCAAGATCTTTTGCATCAAATACAGATATTGGTGAACCAGCAAGATATTCTTTGCCTTCTGGTCTCCAATAGACTCCAGTAGTTAAATCTCCAGTTAAAGGCATTTCTGGAATATGTTTTGGGCACTTAACTCTAAAAACTGTATGCTTTTGTGGCACCACAGGGATATCATTAAGTAGTTCTTTAGTCCAACATCCAGCAGCTGAGACTATTATTTTTGCTTTAATTTCAGAAATACTTTTAACTTCACCTTTTATAAATTCAGCACCTAATTCTATTGCTTTACTCTTTAAAGCACCATGAAACATAAAAGGATCAATCCATCCTTCGCTCTTATTGTCAGTATATGTTGCTGTTTCTATTCCTGCATTATTAATATACGGAAAAATATTTGATAATTCAGATCCTTTAATATTTTTAGTTCCAGCATCACAAGCTCTATGATTTTCTAAAGCTCTG
>Ga0114932_10005572_pt1 | contig 11128 bp, 5 predicted proteins | sample 2SBtaG_2_FD_87286 | JGI IMG/M metagenome (GOLD analysis project Ga0114932, IMG submission 87286) | Deep subsurface microbial communities from Kolumbo volcano to uncover new lineages of life (NeLLi) - 2SBTROV12_ACTIVE470 metaG | ecosystem: Environmental > Aquatic > Marine > Volcanic ... | reverse complement strand
GGACTCGAGGCCAGCCACCACGGCCAAGAGGCCCAGCGGGAGCGCCGCGAGCAGGGTGGAGGCCGCGCGGCCCCACCGCCCCAGCAACAGGTAGCCGAGTCCGGGCGCCAGCATCTGGAGGATCACGGCCAGGGGCTGCTTCCGGGGGGCGGTCAAAGGCTGTCCGTGCTTCGTTGACTTGGGGGTGCCGGAGGTTACCGGGCCGTCCGATGACGTTCCAGGATCTTATCCTCGCGCTGCAGCAGTACTGGGGAAAGCAGGGCTGTGCCGTGCTTCAACCCCTGGACGTGCAGGTGGGCGCGGGCACCTTTCACCCCGCAACCTTCCTGCGCGCCATCGGGCCCGACCCCTGGCGCACGGTCTACGTGCAGCCCTGCCGGCGCCCCGCGGACGCGCGCTACGGCGACAACCCCAACCGACTCGGCCACTACTACCAGCTCCAGGTGCTGATCAAGCCCTCTCCGGCCAACATCCAGGAGCTGTACCTGGGCTCGCTCGCCGCGATGGGCATCGACCTGGACAAGCACGACATCCGCTTCGTCGAGGACGACTGGGAGTCGCCCACCCTGGGAGCGTGGGGCCTCGGCTGGGAGGTCTGGCTCGACGGCATGGAGGTCACCCAGTTCACCTACTTCCAGCAGTGCGGAGGGCACGAGTGCGACCCGGTGAGCGTGGAGCTCACCTACGGCCTCGAGCGGCTGGCCATGTACCTGCAGGGCGTCGACCACTTCCGGGACATCACCTGGGTCGACGGCATCTCGTATGCCGATGTCTTCCTCCGAAACGAGCGCGAGCAGTCGGCCTACAGCTTCGAGCACTCCAACGCCGAGGCCCTCCTGGCCCAGTTCGACCGGTGCTTCGAGGAGTGCCGCGCGCTCGTCGAGGCCGGCCTGGCCCTTCCCGCCTACGACCAGTGCTGCATGTGCAGCCACCTCTTCAACCTGCTGGACGCACGGGGCGCCATCTCGGTTGCCGAGCGCGCGCAGTACATCCGCCGCATCCGCGAGCTCGCCTGCGCCTGCGCCGACGCCTGGGCGGCTGGGCTCGGAACCGAGGGGGTGACCTGATGGCGGATCTGCTCGTCGAGGTGCTCTGCGAGGAGCTTCCGGTCTCCATGATCGCGCCGGCGCTCGGTGCCTTCGAGACCGGGATCGTCGCCCTGGTCAAGGGCGTGCCCTTCGACCGCTCGCGGACCTTCTCCACCCCGCGACGCCTCACGGTGATCGTCGAGGGACTCGCGGGGGCGCGCCCGAGCGAGCGCCAGCTCGTCACGGGTCCCCCGCTTGCGGCGGCTCAGCGTGACGGTGCCTGGACACGGGCTGCGGAAGGCTTCGCACGGGGCAAGGGCGTGAGCACCGACGCCCTCCAGATCGTAGAGGGCCCGAGGGGGCCGGTGGTCGCGGTCTCGGTGGAGACCGGCGGCGAGACCGTGGCGGAGCTGGTCGCCGCAGGACTCGAGAAGCTGGTCCTCGGGCTGCCGTTCAAGAAGTCCATGCGCTGGCGCGCCGACGTGAAGGCCTGGGGCCGCCCCATCCGCGGCGTGACCGCCGTCTACGGCGGGAGCGTGGTCGAGTGCACGGTCGCGGGACTCGTCGCGGGAGGCGCCGTACAGGGGCACCGTCGCAGCCCCTTGGCGGCGGCCCCGGTCTCCACCGCGTCCGACTACCTGGCCGCCCTCCGCGAACGCTGGGTCGAGGCGGATCGTGGCGAGCGCCGCGCGCGCGTGGCCAGCGGCCTGGCGGCGGTCTGCGCGGCGGAGGGCGTCGTCCTGGCAGCCGACGAGGCCCTGCTCGACGAGGTCACCGACCTGGTGGAGTGGCCCACCGTGCTCGCCGGCCGTTTCGACGCCGAGCTCCTGGAGCTGCCCTCGCGGCTGCTCGAGGAGTCCATGAAGGTCCACCAGCGCTACTTCCCGACCACGGTCGACGGTGCGCTCTCCAACGTCTTCCTGGTCTGCTCGAACAACCCCACCGGCGACGCGGCCACCATCGCGGCTGGCAACGCGCGGGTGCTGCGCGCGCGCTTCGACGACGCCCGCTTCTTCTTTGCGGAGGATGCCAAGCTGAGCTTGGAACAGCACGGGGCCGATCTCGCCAAGATGCGGTGGGTGCGTGGCCTCGGCACCGTCGCCGACAAGCAAGAGCGCCTGGTCGCCCTCGCCGCAAGGCTCTCGGGCGCCATGGGAGCCGACGAAGCGCACGCGCGCCGAGCTGCCGCGCTCTGCAAGTGCGACCTGTTGAGCCAGATGGTGGGCGAGTTCCCCGAGCTGCAGGGGCACATCGGCCGCCTCTACGCGGTGGCAGGCGGAGAGCCCGAGGCGGTAGCGTTGGCGGTGGAGGAGCACTACCGTCCGCGCTTCGCCGGCGACTCGCTCCCGTCCACCCCGGAAGGCCTGGCCCTCGCGATGGCCGACCGGCTCGACACCCTCAGCGGCTGCTTCGGCATCGGGCTCTTGCCCAAGGGCTCGGCCGACCCGCAGGGGCTGCGCCGCGCGGCGGTGGGTCTGAACGCGCTCCTGCTCCACCGTGGGCAGCCGCAGGCGCTCCGTCCCCTGCTCTCGGCCGCCCTGGCGGGTCACGAGGGCCTCGAGCGCGACGCGGACGAGGTGGCCACGGACCTCGTGGGCTTCGTGGTCTCGCGGCTTCGCGCGATGCTGGCCGCCGATCACCGCACGGATGTGGTCAACGCCGTGCTCGATGCGCTGGGCGATGCTCCCACCGACGCCGATCCCGTTCGCCTGGCGGCACGGGTGGCCGCCGTCGACGCGCTGGCGAGCTCCGGTGAGTTCAGCGACCTGATGACCGCCTTCAAGCGCGTGCTCAACATCACCAAGGACCACGCGGGCGGACTCGTGCCTCATCCCGGCTCGCCGGCACCCGCATCGGCGGCGCTCCTGGCGGCGGTCCGAGCCCAGAGCGCAGCGACCGACGCGGCACTCGACGCCCTCGACTACGAAGGCGCCCTCGCGCAGATGGTGACGCTCAAGCCCGCCATCGACCGCTTCTTCGACGAGGTGTTGGTCATGGACGAGGATCCCGCGGTACGGGCCTTCCGGCTCGGACTCCTCAGCACGGTCGCCAGCACCTTCCTCGCTGTCGCGGACTTCCGCAGGATCTCCGAGTAGGGAGCCCACGATGCACAGCTACGTCTACTTCTTCGGCGGTGGCCAGGCCGAAGGCTCGGCCGCCCAGAAGCAGCTCCTCGGGGGCAAGGGTGCCAACCTGGCCGAGATGACCAACCTCGGGCTGCCGGTGCCCCCCGGCTTCACGGTCACGACGGACGCCTGCCTGCACTTCTTCGACCACGATCGTCAGCACCCCCCTGGCATGGACGATCAGGTCCGCGCCGGCGTGGCGCGGGTCGAGCAGCTCACGCAGAAGGGCTTCGGCTCCGCCGCCAACCCCTTGTTGTTCTCGGTGCGCTCGGGGGCGCCGGTCTCGATGCCCGGGATGATGGACACGGTGCTGAACCTCGGGTTGAACGACGACACGGTCCAGGGCCTGGCGCTCAAGACCGGCAACCCGCGCTTCGCCTGGGACAGCTACCGCCGGTTCCTGTACATGCTCGGCGACGTGGTGCTCGAGATCCACGGGAGCCGCTTCCACCGGGCGCGCAAGTCCGCCTTCGCCGACCTCGCTCCCGGTGACATGGACCTCGCCTCCCTCCAGAAGCTGTGCGGGATCTTCCAGGAGGTCATCTCCGAGGCGTGGGGGAGCTTCCCCGAGGATCCCTGGGATCAGCTCGACATCGCCATCGACGCCATCTTCCGCAGCTTCAACACGCCGCGCGCCCGCTACTACCGCAAGACGCACGGCATCCCGGAGGACTGCGGCACCGCGGTGAACGTCCAGACGATGGTGTTCGGCAACATGGGCGACGACTCCGGCACGGGGGTCGCGTTCACCCGGAACCCGTCCACGGGCGAGCGCGTGTTCTTCGGTGAGTGGCTGCCGAATGCCCAGGGGGAGGACGTGGTCGCGGGCACCCACACCCCCCGTCCCCTGAACCGTCAGAAGGAGGCCGACGCCGAAGGCACCCTTGCGGAGGACATGCCCGAGGTCTACATCCAGCTCAACGACCTGCAGAAGCGTCTCGAGGCGCACTACCGCGACATGCAGGACATCGAGTTCACCATCGAGCAAGGCACGCTGTACCTCCTCCAGACCCGCACCGGGAAGCGCACCCCGGCGGCAGCGGTCCAGATCGCAGTCGATCTCGAGCGCGAGGGTGTGATCGACCGCGACACCGCGCTCGGTCGGATCGAACCGGGCCTGCTCGAGATGGTGCTCCGGCCGGTGCTCGACCCCGACGCACCCCGTCGGGCGATCTCAGCCGGGCTGCCGGCCAGCCCGGGTGCTGCCTGCGGACGGGTGGTCTTCCACTCGGACGAGGCCCAGGACCTGCACGACCGTGGGGAGCAGGCCATCCTCGTGCGCATGGAGACCTCGCCCGAGGACATCCAGGGCATGACCGTGGCCGAAGGCATCCTGACCTCGCGGGGCGGCCAGACCAGCCACGCGGCGGTCGTCGCCCGGGGCATGGGCAAGCCCTGTGTGGTGGGCGCCACGGAGCTCTTGATCGACTACGGGCGCAACCTGTTCTACGCAGGCGACACCGTGGTGAAGCACGGCGACTGGATCACCATCGACGGGGCGCTGGGCGAGGTGTACGAGGGGCGGATCCCTACCCTCGCTCCCCCCACCGACAGCGACGCCCTCCAGGACCTGTTGAGCTGGGCGGACGAGAAGGCTGTGTTGGCCGTGAGGGCCAACGCCGACACGGGACGCGATGCTACCCGCGCCAGGGAGCTAGGCGCCATCGGCATCGGCTTGTGCCGCACCGAGCACATGTTCTTCAAGCCGGAGGCCCTTCGCTGGATGCGCGAGCTCATCGTGGCCGAAGATCAGAAGAGCAGGCTCCGCGCGCTCGCCCAGATCCTGCCGATCCAACGCACCGACTTCGTCGAGATCTTCCAGGCGATGGACGGGCTGCCCGTGACCGTGCGGCTGTTGGACCCGCCCCTGCACGAGTTCCTCCCCCACGAGGACGCCGACGTCGCCGAGGTCGCCGCGGATCTCGGCGTGCGCCTGGAGCGCCTGCGCACCCGGCTCTCCCAGCTCCGCGAGTCCAACCCGATGCTTGGTCATCGCGGCTGTCGCCTGGGCGTCACCTCCCCGGAGATCTATGCCACCCAGGTGCGCGCCCTGTTCGACGCGGCGTGCGATGTCACCGAGGCGGGTGGCGTGGTGCTCCCGGAGGTGATGATCCCGCTCGTGGCCCTCGACGGCGAGCTCATCCGGTTGCGCAAGGTCGTCGAGGACACCGCCGAAGAGGTCCTCGCCCAACGCGGCTGCCGCATCGACTACAAGGTCGGCACGATGATCGAGCTGCCCCGCGCCGCTCTGCTCGCCGACACCATCGCCCTCCACGCCGACTTCTTCAGCTTCGGCACCAACGATCTGACCCAGTTGACCTATGGCTTCTCGCGCGACGACATGGGGAAGTTCTTCCCCGCCTACGTGGACCTCGGACTCCTCCGAGACAGCCCCCTCGCCACCTTCGACGTCGCAGGCGTCGGGCAGCTGGTCCAGACCGGAACCGAGCGAGGACGTGGCGCCAACGAGCGCCTCAAGGTCGGCGTCTGCGGTGAGCACGGTGGCGACCCCACGGGTATCGGCTTCTTCCACCAGGTGGGTCTGGACTACGTCAGCTGCAGCCCCTTCCGCGTCCCCGTCGCGCGCCTGGCCGCGGCGCACGCCGCCATGGGCCTGCTCTAAGCCGTGATCACCACCCTGATGATGATGGCCTGCGTCGAGCAGGCACCTTCGCCCTTCGTCGGCGACTGCGCGGACTACCCCGCCCCGCCCTACGACTTCGGTGAGATCGGCATCGGCAGCTGCCTCGCGGGCCCGACCGATCTCGAGTGGGTCGAGCATGGCGGGCGCACCTACCTGCTCGTGCCCAACGCCAACCCCTGGCTGGACTTCACCGGCGGCAACGTGGTGTCGATCGACATCGACTCCGTGCCCCTGGACGGCAGCACCTCGCTGATGTCCGAGGTCGCGGCCTCGAGCCTGGAGATGCCGGACTTTCCCGGCTACGCCGCGATCGTGCCCGAGCTCGAGCTGATGCTCGTGCCCAACCGGCTGAGCGAGGAAGCGCGCACCCGGGTGGGCTTCGACGACCTCTACTTCCTCGACGTGTCGGATCCGGAGGCCGTGGACTTCGCCATCGTCGGTGAGGACGGCGAGCGCCTCCAGCTGATGAGCGACCCCGATCCGGTCGTCTACGACGCCGCGCAGGGCTGGGCCTACGTCGCGAACCTCACCTCCCACACCGTGAGCGTGGTCGACGTCCATGCCGACCCGGTCGAGGTCGTGGACGCGGTGGACTCGGCCTACCTGACCGCCGGCTTCTTCGTCGACAGCGACGGCAGCGGGTCGCGGGTGCAGCTCGCCGACACCGACATCCTCGAAGCCGAAGCGATGATCGACGACGAGTGGACCCTGACCTACGCCGCCGGTACCTGGCGCGTCTGGGTGCCGTCGGAGACCGGTCTCTACCGGCTCGACAGTTTCGGTGACCGGGTCTGGGACGCCTCTGCGCTCGGCGTGGAGCTCCATGGACCGGACGCCTCCGACGAGCTCGGCGAGCTCGAGGATCCGCAGCTGTTCCAGGATGCGTCCAGCACGCGGATGGCGTTCGTCGACGCCGAGGGCGGGGCGGTCTGGGCCGCAACGAGCGGCGAGTACCTCGGCGACTGGACCCTCGACGACACCGCGCTGTTGAGCCCGCGGACCGACGCCTGGGACCAGCTCCTCGGCGGTCCCGCGCCGCTTCAGGACGGCGGCACCACCTACCTGTTCTACGACGGGCAGGATGCCGCCTCCGGTGGCATCGGCCTGGCCGTGTCGGAAGACGGCGTGAGCTACGACCGTGCGGGGGACGACGGCCTGGTGCTCGCCGCCGGCAACGGCAGCCACGATGCGGTCCGCGCGGCCGACCCCTTCGTGATCTACGACGAGCAGGCCGAGGTCTGGCGCATGGTCTATGGCGCGTGGGACGGTGCGAGCTGGACCGTCGGGCACGCCACCAGCCCCGACCTGGTCACCTGGACCGCCGGCACCGAGGCGCTCTTCGTGCCGGACGACGGCGCCGACGCGCTGGCGCCCACGATGGCCTACACCGGCGACGCGTTCCACCTCTGGACCACGCGGCCCACCGAGGACGGGTGGGGCCTCGGTCTGGCCACGTCGCCGGATGGCTACGACTGGACCGACCAGGGCATCGTGGCGTCGCTCGACAGCGCGCTCACCAGCGGGGAAGCTCCCGAGGTCGCGCTGATGTCGGAGCCCAGCCGGACCTGGTCGCTCCAGGCTCGCGGAGGCGGCTGGCAGGGCGTGTCGCTCCAAGCCGGCAGCAGCCTCGCGTCGAGCTACGGCTACGAGCTGAGCCTCTCGTCTGGCGCGCACCTCTTCGGAGAGCTCGGTCCGTCCGAAGCCCAGAACGGCGTCTCGGTGGGCTCCTGGATGGTGGACGAAGGCCGGGTCTACCTGACCTTCACCGACGGCGAGGGGACCGACCACATCGGCTACGCCGACTGGAACGACGGCGACCCGAGCATCGCCGACACGGTGCTGCTCTCGGGCGACGAAGGGTCCTTCGACGAAGCCGGAGTGTTCTCTCCCGTGGTCTACGCGCTCGACGACGGAAGCTACGCGATGCTCTACGCCGGCTCCTCCGGTGGAAGCACCACCATCGGCCTGGCCACCTCGGCCGATGGCGTGAACGGCTGGTCCAAGCAGGGCGAGGTCCTCGGGCTGAGCGACGCCTGGGATGCGGCCTCGGTCGTGCCCGGCTCGGTCGTGTCCACCGACAACGGCTTCGCGCTGTACTACACGGGAAGCGACGGCGAGCGCCGCCGGATCGGCCTGGCCACGTCGTCCGACGGCCTGTCCTGGACCCGCGAGGAAGGTGACGAGAAGCCGTGGGCCTTCGACGAAGGCGCGCCCGGTGAGTTCGACGACAGCGACGTCTTCGATCCCTGGGTGCTGCGCGACGACACCACCGAGCACCTCTGGTACGCCGGGAGCGATGGCGAGCGCGACCGGATCGGGTACGCGTCGCGCCCCCTGGACGGCTCGGCCGACTGGGAACGGGCCGTCAGCCCGGTCACCGACGAGGTCCGGCCGGCGCTCGTGCTGCTCGATGGCAGCTTCGACCTCCTCGGGGCGCGGCACCCCGTGGTCACGGTCACCGACGCGGGTCGCTTCGAGATGCTCTACACCGGTGACGACGGCACGACGCCGCGCGTCGGTCTCGCGGTCGGGCCAGTGGCCGACACCCTCTACCGGGCCCATCGCCACCCCACGGTGGGCGACACGCTGACCTACTGGACCTTCGAGGGCGACGAGGGCGACGAGCAGGCCATCTCGCTCGAGGCGGTGGTCGACGGCATCGGCGTGACCGGCATCGGCGTGAGCCACCTCTACCTGGACCCGGCGAGGGGCTTCCTCTACGTCGCGTCGAAGCTCGCCAGCTACATCTACGTCATCGACGTGCGCGACGACTCGGAAGGCTCGTTCCACGACAACTTCCTCGGCGTGGAGGCGCTGCTGGTCGCGGAGACCACCTCGGGGGCCACCGGCTTCCGCGGCATGCTCGTGCCAGAGGGCTCCAGCTGGCTCTACGCGGTCAACGACAGCCCCGAGTCCGTGATGATCCTCGACCTGAGCGTGGTGGAGGACGATGACCTGAGCGACGTGTACCGCGACGTCGTGGTCGGCTACCTGCCCACCCCGAACGCCGGGTCGGCCGATGCGGGCAGCGACACGCTCGCGTCGGTCGGTCCCTCCCAGCTCGTCGAGCACCTCGACTGGCTCTTCGTCGCCAACTTCAACGCCAACACCGTGGGTGTCTACGACCAACGGCTCGGCAACTACGGCAGCCTGATGCACGAGATCGAGGGGCTCGGCGAGAACCCCCACGCGCTGTCGGTGTCCCCCGACGGATCCTTGATGGCCGTCGCCAACTACACCGGCGATGTGGGGGACGGTTTCGCCGAGTCCAGCATCTCGCTGGTCGACGTCGACCCGGACAGCCCGACCTGGCTGCAGGTCGTCGCCAGGGTGGCGAACCGATGAGCGCGCTGCTGATGACCTTCGCGGTCCTGTCGGGCTGCAACGACGTGGTCGTGCTCGAAGCGCGGATGGACGGGCCTGCCGGGGCGGCCGTGCTGCACCCGGACCAGGGCGGTCCGTTCTACGAGCCCATCGGCTTCGTGTCGAACGCCCGAAACGGGCGCATCTGGCCGCTGGACCTCAAGCATGGTTGGGTCGTCGCCGACGACTCGGCCGCGCCCTTCCTCGCCGGCGTGCCCATCCCCACGGGTCAGCGGCGCATCCTCGGTGACGTGGTCGCCTACGCACCCACGTCCGACGTCGTCACGCTGTTCGTGGCCGACGCCTTCACGGGTACCTTGCTCGAGGTGCCGTACGTCACCGGGGTCGACGGTGACGCGCCGGTCGAGCAGGGCGCCACGGTCACCGTCGAGCCCAGCTTCGTGGACGCCGATGGCAGCGGGGACGCGCCGGTCTTGACCCTGGTCGAGGCGCGCCCAGGCTACGCCACCACGGAGAGCTGGACGGTCACCTTCACGGGCTCGGTGTGGACGGTGGAGGGCACGCGCAGCGGCCTGCAGTACGGCCAGGCTTCGGCGCAGCGGCCGTACGCCTCCGACAACGCCGAGATCGAGTTCGTCATCGAGGGCACGGCGACCGAGGGCGACCGCTTCGAGTTCAGCATCGACACAGGCATCGTGGAGCACGACGTCGGTGGGCTGGTGCAGGCGCTGTGGATGCACCCGGAGGGCGCGGTGATGCTCGCGAGTGTGTACGACCTCGACACAGCGGAGACGGGCCTGGTCGCCGTGGACCCGGCCACCGGCGCGCTCCTCGGCGCGCTGGACCTGCCTGCCGATTCGGTGCCCTGGCGCATGAGCGGCGACCCCGCGGGCGATCTGGTCTACGTGGCCGACGCCCGGAACCCCAGCGTGTTCGAGCTGGTGCTGCAGGTGGACGATCCCTCGGCCTCGGCCGTGCGTGAGCTTGCCGTCCAGGGGCCTGTGGCCGACGTGGCCTGGCAGGGTGACGGTGACTACGAGCACCTCTTCGTGGCGGTGGCGGGGGAGAACCGCGTCGACGTGTTCGATCTGCTCGCCGACGCATGGCTCGACGTGAACCCCTACACCGAGGCCGTCGACGGCATCCGGGTCGAGAGTCCGGTCACCGGCCTCGCCCCCAGCATGGGCGAGGTGTTGCTCCAGGAGGAGACCACCTGGGGCGATCGCACCAGCGACGAGGTCGTCGCGATCTCCACCTTCGACGGCGTGATGGTGCTCGCCGAGGCGTCCACGGGTTGTCTGGCGGTAAACCTGGGTGGTCCGTCGTCCACGGCCGACAGCGACAGCACCTTCTCCGACGAGTCGCCCGCCTCCAACCCACTGATGTCCGAGAGCGAAGCCACCGGGCAGGTGGTGCAGGTCAATCCCTGTGGCGGCCTGGCTGAAGACGAGGCGTGGACCGCGACCTTCGATGGCGCCGCCGGAGCCTGGGTGGTCGATGGCGAACGCGCGGGCGAGCAGGCGAACCTCGCCTACGAAGACGAACGCTACGTCAGCGACGAAGGCGTGTTGAGCTTCCTCATCCTCGCGGGTCAGAACCCGAGCAGCCACGGCGATCAATACAGCTGGACCGTGTACGACAACGTCGTCGAGATCAACGGTGACCTCGACCGCGACGGCGACATCGATCAGGAGCTCGAGCTCCCCGCGCGGCCTGTGGCGTACAACTACCTGGCCGGGGCCACCGGCGGCGGCTGGGACGAGCTCAACGAGAAGACCGGTGTGCTCTGGCCGCTGACGGACGACAACACGGTCGTCCGGGTGAACCTGCAGGCGGCGGCGATCGAGGTCGTCTGGGATTAGCGTGGCTGCGGCTCGCGCCGCAGCCACGCTTCCTCGTCCCTGGCCCTGCGGGCGGGACGCGGACCATGTCCTTCCCTGAAGGGGGGCCCTCCATGGCCCCCCTACGCACGCCTCCGGCGCGCTGACCCCCCACCGAGGGGAGTG
>Ga0114932_10005570_pt1 | contig 11131 bp, 22 predicted proteins | sample 2SBtaG_2_FD_87286 | JGI IMG/M metagenome (GOLD analysis project Ga0114932, IMG submission 87286) | Deep subsurface microbial communities from Kolumbo volcano to uncover new lineages of life (NeLLi) - 2SBTROV12_ACTIVE470 metaG | ecosystem: Environmental > Aquatic > Marine > Volcanic ... | reverse complement strand
TTCGTAGTAATCCACCATGAACCATCTTCCATTAGAAGTTTTGTACAATTAGGATCATCAGAATGATTACCAAAACCACCAAGAGGAGTTCTAAGATAACCATTTTCTTCTTTTTCATTTGGAACATGAATTTTCCCTATTATTATGTTTGCAGGAATATTTTCAGTCGCAAATAATCCTAACCCTTCAATTGGAGATTTTTTAATCGTTATTGAATCGGGCAAAGGCTTGTACATTATAATGTCAACCCTGTCACGTTTGCAAGATAATTCTTTTCTGCTTGATCTTTGGGATCATCTTGTGCAATAACATGATCTATTGAAATTGATATTTTGGCACTCTTTCCTGACATCATCCAAGGCACTAATGCAAACCCCATTTGTCCTTGTTGATTGGTTGGAATTGCTTGAAGTGTCATTGGGTTATCCAGTTCAAGCAAATTATTGTGTTCTGTTACTCTCGCCATCACTTCTTCACCAGTAATTAATTTCAAAATTTTAACATCATTTGCCATAGTTTAAATTCTCCTTATCTGCTAATTTCTTTGTTAAATGTTGGATGAGGAGTACCACAAACATTAAGCCATTCTTGGTCATCCATAGTCCACTCTTCAAGTTTGTAATCATAGACCATCCACATTTGATGATCTTCCTTATTACAATATTCACAGTACATTTGTTCAATTATTGTTGTAGGATCTAATTGCTTAGAGTGAATACATCCTATTTGTCTCCACCCCTTTATAGGCTCTAATTCCTTGAAGATTGTTCCTTCAAATCCTCCCATTCTCTCTGTCAAATCTAAACAATGTTCATCTTTACCACATTTAACATTTTGTCTTAAAGGATCACTCCACTCCCAGTCATCGGGCAGTTTAAAATATCCTACACATCCAGTAATTACTAATGTTAATATAATTAGATACTTCATTCTTAAAAACGCAATTGTATAAATACGGGTGTAACACCGATCAAATTAAAAGAAGTAAGGTAATTAAAAATAAAAAGATTACCAAAAAATTAAATATAAAGCAAAATAGAATAAACATATTAAAACGATCCATTCTATTTGCATCCAATGTCCGAAAAGTTTTCCTCTCAAAAAACCCTCCTTTCTGAGATATCAATCCCACAAGTCTTTATCCCAATCCTTGCGATAATGTTGTTTTGACTTTTTTTGTTTAGTTTTCTTCTTAGGTTGTTCTGGAAGGTAATTGCCCCAAATTCTTCCACGGCCTTTTCTTTCCAAAATCGAACCCATCCTTCTAATGTCTGTTATACTACTCATTTTTCCTCATAATGTATAAACGGCCAATACTTGACCAAGAATTAAGCCAGCAGCTATTGCTGACAAAAATATAAACCATTTTCCTGTATTATCCAAAATCATCCTTGTGTATAAAATTCTCACAAGACTCTCCGATACCTGGAATTACAGGTTTTCGTAGTCTTGTCTTGTCGTTTATCAAATCAGGTTTTCCCCATCTCGCTTCACGAAAGAATCTATACTCGTTTTTTGGATGAGTGCATCTAATACCTCCACCAATATCTACGAGCCATTGTATATGATGACAGTTGTTACAACAAACTTCATCTCTAGGGATATCATCCCATACTCTATACTTACTCATATTATTTATTTAAATTACCACTATTATACATGATAATTGTAGAAAAGTCAAGTGTTTATTAATTTAAAAGTTCATCATCACTTTCTTTTTCTAGATGTTTATTAACTATTTTCTCTATCTTTTTTGTTGCCATTTCTTCTGCATATTCCATTATAACTTTTACTATTTTATTTTCATCAAAAGGTTTACTGTATTGTATGTATCTTGCTAAATGGTATGCATCTATTAGTTGATCATACCATTCATGTTTCCAATGTCCGGCTACGAATTGTTTATCTTTAGTGTGGTAAGAAAGTTCACCTGATTCATTGTCATACCATAGATGTAATACACCGACAAAATGTTTTTGTTCTTTGTCCTCAAATCCTTGTATGATATGATTTATACCCATAGATGGGAGGAAGGGAAATTCAGGGGATTTATAAAGTTTATAACGAAACTGAATGTTCATTGCCTCACGTAATTCATCTCGTACTTCTGGATCCATTGGTAAATATCTTTCACTCATATCACCACGGCCATGATCCACTCCACTTCATATTTGCTTCTCTATCAAGAAGTAGATAGTCAATTTTTTCAGGTTTCATTTGTTCAAATGCTTGCATGATTTCAATGTGGGAAAAACTTGCACAAGAATAAACATCACATTGTACTAGTGCAGGTCTTTCTTCATCCCAAATGTGTATTGATATATGTGATGTTTCAATCATCACTATACCAGTTACTCCACGATTACCTTCTTTAGCCACATAAGATGAATATGGACCTCCTAAGATTTTCATGTCTATTCGTTTCACCAAATCGCGTAGCCATTTTTTAGTTTCTGTTGGTGTAATTAATGGTTCGTTCACTTCTGCTCTCATAATCATGTGCTTGTGAACTACGTTTGGCATTTTACCTTTCTGAAGTCCTACACTTTTTTCTTTCGTGTAGTCTTCTTTTTTGTGGTTTTCTTTTTCTTTCCTACTTTAATTGCTTTGGGTTTCCGTTCCACAGTTGTTTCTTCTAAGACATAATCTTTTTTTTCAGACTTAAATAGTTTAAGTATTTTATTAAACCAACTCATGCTATCTCCTCAATAGTTATTTTTAATGGATATTGATTTTGTTGTGCTTCTTCAGCAGTTTCGTAAGCTTTTTGTTCAGCAATTTCAAGGTGATATATTCCTGCAACACCTATACCATCTTCGTGTACACTTAACATAATTCTTTCTGCACGATCATAAGGATGATGGAAAATTTCTTGTAAGACAAATACCACAAAATCCATTGGTGTATAATCATCGTTATGTAATATAACGGCATACTTACTAGGTTTTCTTGGTTCTCTTACTCTTTTAAGTCCACGACCCGTAGCACCTTTTCTTGGTTTTTCTGTTACAGTACCATCTTCATTAGGCGTCTGGTCCTGTTGCACTTTCGCCATCTTTACATCCTAAAGTATTATATTTCACCTTTTTCCACAATTCTTTAATGACATCCCATTTCATCCAAATTTGATTACCACCGGAATCACAATGTTGAGAATATAACGAATTATCAATATTGAAAAATCCCGCTTGCATCCATACAAACTCCTTATTCTGTGGGGGAGTTTTAACTTTGTGCCAGTCTTCAGGAGGTACAGCACAACCAACTAATAAAAACATCAACGTTGCCGTGATGATTTCTTTTCCTCTGGTTTTTTTCTTATTTGTGTTATACATCCCTTATATCCATCTGTTGTTGTATAAGTAAGAGTAGTACATAGTTGAATAATTTCACCATTTATCATAACTTCTGTAATGTTTTCAAACTGTTCTCTTTTTTTTCTTTTACTTCCCCTGGCCACGATAACGTTTCCAATTCCTCTTCTTGTCTTTGTTCTTAGGTTTAGATGCTGAAGATTTACCTATACTAGTTCTTTTTTTACTGGTGTTTTTCCGTACAAATTCGTAACTACTCCACCCTCTTGCTTTTTTAGCCATTATGTTTGAATCCCTCTTTCATTTTAATATCCGATTTATATCCACAATGTGGACATGTCATTGATTGATTTTTTCCGTCTTCTCTTTTTTGTATAATTCCTGCGTAACTCCACCAATTTTTACATTCTCCACATAAAAAATGAAACAATGTCTCCCATGTGTATTCATGTGTCCATCCCACTATTCCTCCTTTAATTTAGTATGTGTGGTACTTCCTCCGTTATTGGCCCGTAAAGGTCATCCCAAATTTTTGTAAATACACTTTCTATTTTATCTCTCTCTAAGATTAGAAAATCCCCATAAGTATCTATAATTAAATAGTTTCCACCATCTGTAAATTTGTGAATGAGATAATCATCTGTTGTTCCAACAAATTCTGTTGTTTCAATAAGTTCCTTAAACTTCTTTACATTCATATCTATTTATTTTGTTTTTCCACTTCCCAAATAGTTTTTAATTTACTTCTCTTATCTCTTTCTGTGATTAGTTTCCTTGCTTCTTTGTTACGTTCATTCCAATCTTTTGCTCGTTTTAGAATAGTATCTTTATTCCTTACATAATACTCTTTTAGATACTCTTTTCGTTTGTCATCATGTTTCCATTTCTCAGCAAGTCTATCCTTATTCTTTTCATAGTATTTCCGATTGGCAATTTGTTTTCTCTCTTTAGATGTCATATACAATATTCCCTGAAATAGTTATTCTATCCTCTTCACAATTATAAAAAGGATAAACTAAATGTCGAATTTTAGAAGGAAAAAATAGTATTAATCCTTCACAAGAAGGATCTAACCTGTAAACATATCCATTAATCTGTCCTAATACATCAACATATAAAAATTCAAAATTACCGGCGGCTGGAGAATTACTCGCTTTGACATGAGGCAATTCATATTGTTCTCTCCAATCATAAGGTATTTTTATCATAATCGCAAATGAAAAGACCCCTGAATGATGATGGTATGGATTAAATTCATGTTGTTTTTGAAAATTTACCCACCACTCATTAAGAGCAAAGGGAGCTTTCGCGTTACCAGAGAATACGTTAGGATCAAATCCACTCATTGTTTGAGAATACTCTTCGAAACGTGAAGGATATTCTTCCCTGTATTCTGCAATTAAATTAATCAGTACATTGTCAAAAAACCAATTATCTATATCATGTAAGACGTAACTCTTAGAAATATTTCCAGCTAATCCCTTATTCTTAACCTCTGTATTTTTTGATACTTCAATGTATTCCCATAACTTATCCATTGCAGGTGTACCACGTAAATTGCCCTCTATACCGAAAGCACATTCATTATCCCCCATACTACTACGTACACCAACAAGGGTTTTTTTTATGTTTCTAGGTGGTATTATCATACTAAACCTTCAGCCCCTGCTTTTGCTATAAAATAAGAATCTACTATATCACTAATAGGATTGATTATTTTCTTTGCTTTAGGTGTTAATTGTTCTTTGAGATCATTGGGGGTAAGAAGTTCCCCGACAAAGGCTTCATACATTTGTTCTTTATTCGAATTACCTTTGCCTGTAGCAAACTTCTTAATAACTGTGGGGGGATATGTTTTAAATGAGATCTTACTTTTCCACATTTTATGCTTTAACAATCCTGTGTTTTCTGCTATTGAACGAACACCGGCTTGAGCTGAAGTAGCAAAAGCATACCCCTCAAGGAACACTTCCTCGCAACCTTGAACAATGTTATATGCCCAAGTTGCGAGTTTTTCATGTCGTTCTTCTTCAGACTTCCACTCGGGATAGGGTTCAGTTCTTATATTTTCTAACCCAGACCTGGCGGCAAGTTGTCGTTGTTTTTCATTATTAGATAGATAATGAAAAACACACCCATCAAAGTCAAAATGTCTATCATTTTCATCCTTATATACACATATTGCTGGTGAAGTTAATGAATAATCAATCCCAGCTATCTTCATCATCTGTTTCTCCTGATTCACTAACTACTTCAAGATAGTGACCACAAAAGGAACATACTTCCAATCCTTCAGTATCACTTGTAAAAATTTCATATTCTTTATCACATCCATCACATAATATATTTACTGTTGCATTTCCATCTTCCCAGACTATATCTACTGGCATATATCCATTGCCTTTCCCTAGTTAGTTATATCTTGTCTATACAATTTGTCAGTTGGAACAGTAAATTTCTTTAAAGTAATGTTACCAACTTTCATAAAACGTTTGTCCCTAATAATATTAACAGTGATATCTTCACCAATATTATATTTTATTAATTCATCTGCAAATTCAACATCAGTATTAATAGGAACATCATTGATACCTATAATAGTGTCCCAAGCCTTTAACCCTTCCGGTATTGGATTAGTTGGTTCATTGTCATTACTGACTAATAACCCAAAACTATTTGGAATTGTGGTATTTATATCAGGATGTCTTTTCAAGATTTCTTCTTTTTGACTGTCTTTTCCAGACAAGCTAATAACCATAACACCTAATGCTGGGCGATCTACTTTACCTTCTTTCAACATTTTAGTGAGTGATTTTTGTGCAATATCGGCTCTAACTCCAAGTCCGACTCCTGCATTTGAATTTGTTCTTGAAACCATCAATGTAGCAACTCCAACGATTTCACCTTTTTCATTAATTAACGGACCGCCAGAGTTTCCTTTATTGATTGCGGCATCCACTTGAATAGATTTAATGTAAGGGTGTCTTGCATATCTATCATTATTAGAAATAATACCTTTTGATAAGCTCCATGCCATTCCCAAAGGGTGTCCAAAAGCAAATATTTCTAGTCCTGTATATATGTCGTATGATTCGGCAAACTTTAAATATGGAACTTTTCTTTCTAGTCCAATAACTTCAAGTAGAGCCAAATCAGCTAATGGGTCTTCTCCAATAACTTTTACTTGATATTCAGTCCAATCGTTTTCATCCCAAAAATATAAATTAATTGTCTTCTGTCCATATACACAATGAAAATTGGTTAGTATATAACCTTTTTCATTGATAGTCATGCCTGAACACAATGAATTGGGTGAAGAACGTGATGGATCTTCTAATTTGTTTACCGATAGCAATACTACCGATCTTTTCACATTTTCAATAATTTCTTTATCAATGGCTTGTACCGGATTGACAAAGAACACTAATATAGAAAAGCATAACAAACCAAACAGTTTAAACTTTTCCATTTTTTACCTTGTTAAAAATTTAATAGAGGCAAATCCTTATCTTCTTGTGGCAAGTCCTCTGGTAGCTCTGGTGAGTCTGATTTCCCGGAATTGTTATCAGATGATTTACCCTCTATTTCCGTGTCACTTTGAGTTTCATTATCAGACCACTCTTCAAGCCCTTCAAGAGCTTTCTCATCTAAAATAACTAATCCTTGTAAAGTGCCATATTCTTTAACACACTTTAAAGAATTTCTCATAAACAGTTTTGGAAGAAGTGATTGATCTTCCATGCTATCATTGTTAATAAAATCTACGTAAGCTTTATACTTATGTTTTGTTCTAATTTGATCTAGTACACAAAAACAATGTACTAACATTAAACGTGCAATATGAGGGGGCGGTTGTTGAGTCATAAGTTGTGGATTACCCATAGCAATCCATCTCATTATTCCACTATAACAAACATGTACGGTATCGTAAATAACTTGACTCGGCCACCCATCATCAGGTATTTTATAAGGTTCTTGTGCTCTAGATTGAATATTCAACACCATAAAACACACGCCTGTAATAAGAATACAGATTAACAATTTAATCTTCATATCGCAAATCCAATATACAGTAATAAAAGTATTATTATAGCTAATTCTACGACTAGTACAGTATGATACCATACCCACCTAGTCTCATAGAGTTTATCTTTCTCTATTTTATCTCTATGAAAAGTAAAATATACTTTATCTTTTACATCTTCTAACCACATATCAAATTTATCTTTAACTGACATGTGCCCCCTTGGCTATAAGTTATGTAACGGATGGAGAAATATCTACAACCTCACATCCTTTCTCTGAAGTACAAGCAAATTCTTGACTTGCACTAGTATAATCTTGAGTTTCAAAATCTGCTAAAGATGACCAATTTACATCCTTTGGCATTTCTTTTACTAATTTATTATATTCTTCTTCAGTACAATCTTGATACGGTGCTTGTCTATACGTATGATCACTAAATGGTAAAAAACTAATACCACTTATATCATCAAAGTTTTCATATACCCAAGCTGCTGTATTTACCCATTCATCTTCCTTAATAGAGACAGTAACACTTGGTTTATGTTCACACCATTCTTTTGCATAGGTGTGCCATAAGGATAACTGCTTCCATGCAGTCATTTCTGTTCTACACGTTGCCCCTTCCGGACTCTTTTGTGGAAATGAAAAGACAGTAGTATGTTCAGGTTTACTGACATCCGGCTCATTTGGAAATCCCTCTGCCTTCATCATCTTACAGAGAGGATCTTTGTTGTCAGCCCTTACTGTCCTAATATAATAAGGATTATGGCGGGCATGAATACCAGAAGCAGAATCAACGAGCTGTGAAACAGTACCACTTGGTTTAACACAAGTAATGGCGGCAGCCCTTTCGATTCCAAGTTTTTCCGCATATTCTTTATTTGTCTTAACTGCGATATCTCTAAGTTCATTTAATATCTTTTTTATATTATCTTTCGACCCATTCGTTAATGCATTATCCATGATTCCGGTGAGACTAACTCCCAGTAATCGTTCTTCTTCACAATTTCGTTGCCACTCTCTAGAGAGGTATTTGAAGTTTGTGAGAGTTGATTGGAAAGTTCCCAAGATAGTTGCAACCCTAACTTTATCTTTGATAGATTGTAAATTATCGTTGGATCTGAGTACGACTTCGGACAAGTTGCAGAATTCTCTTGATCGTAAAATGATTTCGCTGCAAGGATTTGTGCCGAAATCATCTCTTGCCAATCTTCTTTGTACGTATGTCCCATCTTCTTCCTTTTCTTTATTATTTAGTTCACTTACATGGTTTTTACTTGCTAAACTACTGTAAATACCACGTTCTCCTGACTTACTATCGTAGAGTGATAACCACTCTCTCATGAAAGTTCCTACATCTGGCTTCTCTTTATAATTAACTGAATTGTTTGCTAGTGCTCTTTGTACGTTATCCTTGTACCATTCACCATGTTTAGCAAATCTCATTTCTCTATCATTAAGATTTGAAAGACTAATAAGAGCCGATCTACGAACACCACCCACGACAACAATTTCCGCTATCTTACAAACAATATCATGACATTCTACTGGTTTAAGTTTTCTACCTAATGCGTTTTTAATTGTACTAACTGTAAATTTAAAAAGGTCTATTAAAGGTTCTGGACCAGACGCTCTACCACCAAAAGTTTTTAAGGGTTCACCTGCTGCACGTACTTTACTTGTGTCCCACTTAGGTATATGTCCACCATATAGTAATGAAACCAATTCTTTAAATGCTCTCGCCCAACCTAACTTAGAATCTGCTACAACGATAGTAGTTTCAGTTTCATACAGTTCATCTGGTACTGATGGTAGTTTATTACAATATTCTTCTTCTACTGAAAACCCTACACCTGTACCATTCATTAGTACATAGAGTATTTCATCAAATGAACGTAAACTATCTATCTTAACGTATGAGCAATTATAACCAGCAACGTTTTCTTTTTGTAGAGCTGGGCCAGCAGTCATTAAACACCTCATTGAAGGCATTACTTTTAATTCTTTAACTGACTTTTCTAGTTCTACTCTTTCCCCATTTTCTAGAACATATCCACATGTTTCTTTCAAATGTTCAGTAAAAAAATCAAAGTACCTTTCAACAGTTTCATCCCATGTTTCTCTTCGTCCTTTGTCATAATCCCATCTTGCGTATCTTGATAAGTGTATAAATTGTTGGTATTCAGTAGGTAGCATTTTAATCCTTTTCTAAATTTTCTAATATGTTTCTTTCTATAATTTCTTCTTCTTTTCCATACGGGTATTTCCCATCCCATGAACTACACGGTGCTTGAACTTGACATTCTCTACAAATGGGTACTGGTACTGTTTTTCCATTTTTACGAAATATACCATTAGTTGAAGTATAACCATTTGCATTCCAATTTCCCATCACGAAATTATTTCCTCGTCCGTCTCCCATCTCCACATCTTTTCTCCAAGATGTTACTTTATCGACCATTTCTTTTGGGATATCTGGACGAATTTTTTCATGCCAATATTTTTTCATAGAAGGTATTCTTGGATGATCAGAATACGTTAAAAAATTATCACATGCTGCACTATTCATCCAATCAACCTCTTCATTATTATGAATTGCTCCAACAGGACAGTTTTCTCTACAAGCATCACACTCAATACACTTGTTCCAGTATTCTTCCTTAAAATTATTTCCCGCTACACGTTTGGTCTTAGGGGGATTTTGAATCATCTTCATAAATCCCACTACACATATTTTAGTGTCAAATCCAAACTTATAGTTATAGACTAAAGAATTTCTAGCCCGAACTCCTCGTCCAGAGAAAATTTCAGCCCATTTGAAATTTGTATAGACATGACCCCAATCAATAAACTCTTTACATCCATTTTGAGTTAATATTTCTGTTGCTTCTTCATATAGTGAATAGTCTAGTGCAACAGATGAATGTCTAATCAAAACAATTGCATTAACAAGATCGTTCCAATTGTAATGTATGTCGTTTATAAAATTCCATCCATGAAAATTTGCTATGCCCTTTATAGGAGTCATAGTACAAATTTCCAAGTGTTTCTTCGTTAGATATCCTATGTCCCATTTGTCAGAATCAAACCATTCTTTGATTTCTTCAAAGTCCATTTCATTTCAATTTTTCTAAAAATTCTGTTGATTCTCTCTCTGACAATCCATATTCACTCATAGTCCAACTCCCATTGAGATTGTCTTTTATTATTGCCATTTCTTTTTTTGAAAAGGTCTTTGCATCTAACACATAATCTGTAAATGCTTCACAACATATAGGAAAATGTGGTTCAACCAATTGCCACATAGCATCCGCAAAATGTTGTATTTCATCTTGAGCATGGGCATCACCTCTCAAGCGATAAAAATGGAAAAAGTTATGTAAATCTATTTTCCATATAACTTCAGTATAGTTAGATACAGGAAGTACTATCCGTGCTAACTCTCTTGATAGATCCCAATCTAATAGATTGTGGTAGGCGTTCTTCGCTCCGTCAAGAATTCGAAATATTTCAAATTCGATCTCTCCTGGATTACGTAACTCGCCATCTTCTCTACCTTGTTTATTTGTCGTGGATTGTGGTTTTAAATCTTTCCCTTTAGGGAAATAAAAGTCATCTGACATGACTGAGTACCTACCAGAGTACTCGTTCAAGTTTGCCGTCCTATGACGGACTAACTGGCGCATAACAAATATTGGGAGTTTCAAGTGGAACTTGACCTCACACATCTCAAAGGGTGAGGTGTGTTTGTGTCTCATTAAGTAACGTATTAGATTACGTGTCTGACTTGT
>Ga0114932_10005569_pt1 | contig 11133 bp, 10 predicted proteins | sample 2SBtaG_2_FD_87286 | JGI IMG/M metagenome (GOLD analysis project Ga0114932, IMG submission 87286) | Deep subsurface microbial communities from Kolumbo volcano to uncover new lineages of life (NeLLi) - 2SBTROV12_ACTIVE470 metaG | ecosystem: Environmental > Aquatic > Marine > Volcanic ... | reverse complement strand
GATCGCCCGGAAAATCACTGTTGACCTTTCGCATCGCGTCGGCGTAGGCGTCATCCCAAGCGTCGAATTCTGCCTGACTTACCGGTTGCGGTTTTTGAATCCGTTGCGCCAATGCCTGGATCAGCGCCGCCTCAAGCGCTGTCGCGCCGTCCGACAGCGCCAAAGCCTGATCTATATGACCTCGACAGAAGGCAGTACATTCAGTTGCTTCGACTTCGCTGAAATCACACCAAGGCATGTTGTAAAAAGGCCCAGCCGCGTAAGCAATTCCCCACTGCAACATCGCGCATGCCGGATCGAGTGCGGCAGCCGCTTTAAAGCAGGCGAGTCCTTCCTCTTGGTTAAATCCGAAGCACCAGTTAAGTCCCAGATCGAAAAACCGCTGCGCTTCATTTGATGAGGTACTGACCAGGAAAACATGGCTCCCGAGGTCGAAGTCGGCCATGGTGTGCTTAGTCATTTACCGATACTTTACAGGGCTGCAGGACCCGAGTCCTGGATACAGGCCGGCGCTTCACTGGCATTAAAAGCGGTAAGGTGCATCACACGCCGATCCTCTGGCGCGAGTTGTCCGGTCGCCGAATGCCAAACAGAGCGGTTGTGCCAGATGACAAGATCCCCTGCTTGCCAGGCATGTATATACACCTGATCGGAAGATACCGCCGGCAACATCCAGGTTTCCACAAGCCGCCGTGACGCCGTGATTCCGTAATACTCCCGGCGAGCGCCCTGTTGAGTTCCCAAAAAACCCAGGCATCGCGGTTGGGCCATCAGTGCCTGCCGTCCAGTGTCCGGACACGTCCAAACCAGAGGGTATACCTGAGCTGCGGGGTCAGCAAAAGCCGCACCAGGGGTCTCATTACCGCTTTCATATCGCGCTTCAGACTCAGGATCAATAACCCGCAAGCCGTTTTGGGTATTGGCAAGAGAAAAGGTCGTTTCAAATGGCCTTGGCAGATAGTGCACCGTGGAATTAAGACATCGTTCTCGGACTTCATCAGTCATTAAATTATAGGCAGTACGTCCGCTCGCAAAGGCAGTTGCGCCGGCGGGACACCAGAGTGGGTTCCCATCACCGAGGTAGTCCAGCCAATGGCCTTTGCCAGCCGGGGCCTCGATACAGCGCATCTGTGTATAACGACCAGGAGCGTGATCATAGAACGTCCCGTCGATATGCCACTGCATTGTACCCCCGCCCAGCACCTGTGAACCGGAGGTTCCACCATACGCAGCACGGTCTCCGCCGAGCATGACTTTGAGGCCGTAATGATCTATCTCGCCCTTGCCGAGAACCAGCACACCGGGTTCTGAGGGAATCTGGTAAGTCCCTGCCTTGTTTCCCTGATCCACCTTGTATCTTTCCCAGGGGTTCTCACGCTGATCACGCCACACCGAGGTACCCTCCGGGTATAGAGCGCGATGAAATGCCACCTCTTGCTGTGGTGTCAGGTGTCCCTGATCGGGGAATACGACAATCTGATCAAAATGCAAGGCACCGCGGACCGCCCTTATCAATGCCTTATCTATTGATGCACAGTCCACCCCGAGCGCCAAGACTCCAAATGGCGCATCGTCGATGGGTAGCAGTTGCATAGGGTGAGCAACCTGCGATGGGGTTCGGGGTCGCTCAGGACCGCTTGAAAAATTTTAGGCCTAGGCCAACACAACTAGTCACTGAGTAGTTCGCTAATCACCGATTTGCAACTGTTACCAAGGTTCGATTCATGTGCCGCTAGGCAAGCCACGACCTGCCCTTGCCCGGCCTCGACTACAAATTCTGTATCGCTGGCCGGCGTCGCGCAATGATCGATAATCTCCTGCTCGCACGCTGTACCAATCGCAGCAATAAGACCCGCCAATACATCAATAGCTACAGCCGCCTCGTACACCGCGACCGCACAACCCACCGAAATCTTGTCCTCGTGCGCACCCAGACACATCATCAGCCGACCCTCTCCCGGCGTGACAGTACTGCAGAAGTGGGTTAACTCGTACTCACATGCTTCTATTGCCCGCTCAACCGGATCGGCTGCCAAGGCAGCCTTGCCGAAAATGCCTAGAGAGAAAAAAATTATTAGCAAAAAAACTTTCTCAAAATGCCGCATCGGATATCTCCTTTTATTGATTTAATGATCAGCAGCTACCAACCGAACGAATTGTAGCCCCAACACTTGCGAAAAGCGCAAGATACAATTCCAAAGGGATTTATTGAAGTTAAGGTCAGTAACTCTAAGTCTTGCCTACAATCCATTCTTTGTAGACTGTCTGCACGCTCTTGCGCAACTGAACTGCATTAGCAATACGCTTGACGTTTGGAAACTCGTCCACCGGTGGTTGGCCTCGTGAGGGCTTTAACCACGTGATCAGCATGAACAGATAAATATCTACCGCACTAAAACGCGCTCCTAGTACCCATTGGTTGTCACCAATCTGGTCGTCTATCACTTTCCACGTTTCACGCAAGCGCCGGATACCGCGTCTTTGAGCGCCGGGCTCGTCTTCCGGTGTATCAGCGAAACGATCCGGGTAGTAGTCAAGTTGAAACGCATTCTGAACAGAGCTCGTGAAGTAGACCAAAGTCTGTAGATACAACCCGCGTGCGGGGTCATCAGGCGCAGGAGCAAGTCCCGCCTCGGGATGACGGTCACAGAGAAATACCGTAATCGCAGCACACTCGTACATCGCATTGTCGTCCCACTTCAGGACGGGGACCCAACCGTTTGGATTGATGGCAAGTTGCTCAGGAGAGCGGGGTTTATCCATATCGATTGTCGATTCAATCAGTTCGTATGGCGCACCTATCTCCTCAAGGAGTACCCGAGTTCCCATTGCGGCGCTTCCTGGTGCATAAAAAAGCTGATAGGTCATTGGTTCTTGTCTTTTTTCACGTTGAAATTTCGCAGACTTCGCTTATCGGCACCTTAATGGTTAATAGGTCCATCTCTCCGTATAAGGACGGATCTCGACTTCATTGCTCCAGGCCGATTTAGGTTGCTGAAAGGTAAGCCAGTATGATTCCGCGACATCATCCGGGTCAGCAAGTTTCTCAGGATCATAATCGGAACCGTATAATTCTTTCATGACCGGCACATCAAGATCGCAATCGAGTCGAAAGTGAGCAATATGAATACCGTCCCCAGCATAGGCCTTTGAAAGACTCTGTACCAGAGCGCGCAGGCCGAACTTGCCTATGGCATACAAGGGAAAGCGTGCAGACCCGCGAAACGCCGCCGTTGCACTTGAGAAGAAGATACTTCCCGCACCCCTATCTATCATCTTAGGGAGCACGGATTTTGCGGCGGCAAACGCCCCCATGACTTCTTCCCGAAAAATTTTTTCGAGCGCTTCGTAGGTCATATCCAATGGCGCGCACGAATCAAAATTCCCACGCACGTTGTAAATCAAAAGCTTAATCTCACCCATTTCCCGGTTGATCTTTGCGACAGCTGATTCGACTGTCTGTGGCTCGATCACATCGGCCTGATAAAAGCGGGCTGTGCCTGACTTCTGCGCTACCGCCTCAATTGCGGCAGTGCATCCCTCTTCAGAGCGCGAAACCAGGCCAAGATCAAAGCCGCGACTGGCAAACTTGACGGCGAGCGCCCGACCGAGCCCCTGCCCCGCCCCGATGATGACGCATACGGGTTTTGTCATAAGTTAATTCGGATCACCTCTGGAAGATACCTTTATATCAGTCTCAATAGGCTCTGTCATCGCAACTGGCAGAGTAACATAGGCTGGAATCCGTCCAGATAGCATGGGTGAAATCTGTACCAGAAAGATCCGCGCCTGAAAGATTCGCCCCGGCAAGATTTGCCTCGCGAAAGTCCGCTCCGGGCAGCACGGCCCACCCAAGATCGGCGCCGGTGAGATCAGCCCCGGTAAAAAAACGCCCGGACCGATAGCCTGGCGGATATTTGCGGATACGAGACTTGCCCCGGAAAAATCCGCCTGCTTCATTCTTGCAATCAGCAGGGATGCACCCGAAAGGTCTGCACGACGAAAACTTGCATTTTCAAGTATCGCCTCGGAGAGATCTGCATTTGAAAGATCGGCTCCGGTCAGCTCGGCCCGGATCAGCACTGCTTTTCGTGCATCAACATTGGCAAGATTGGTGCCAGTGAGGTCGGCAGCGGTCAGCTTCGCCCGGTTGATATTGGCGCCACTGAGGTTTGCCTCACTTAGATCAGCCCGCTCCAGAAAGGCCATCCATAACGTGGCTCCAGCAAGATCCGCGCCGGCAAGGTTCGCATCGTTTAACCGGCACCAGACGCAACTATTGCTGGACTCAAGCTCCTCACGATCAGATTCACAACCGCCGATCAGAACCAGCGCAAAGATGATCAGAAGCGCTTGGCAGGGTCTAATACAGTCCAACTTACGGCCATCTGCCAGAGCGTTGTTGGCTCTTATCCATAGAGCGCGGATGTAGCGCAAAGTCGAGAAGATTTCGCGAGCCCCACGCGCAAGCACCGTCATTGAGCACATCACCATGATTTGCGGCATGCTGCACGACGACTGATCACCCATACCGGTTCTGTCATAAATTAGTTCAGATTGCCCCTGGATAATGTATTTAACTTAGTATGGGACTGTTCGATCTCCGCGGCAGGCAGATTAACATCGACTGACAGGTCTTCAGGACACACTGATGAACTCTCTATGCCGGGGATCGCGATATCTATCGCCAGCAAACCGTAAGCGTAATGCCCAAAGCAACAGGATCAAGCATTTCCGGCCATTAGTCCCATTCATACGCTAAGGTCGGTAAATTCATAGATTCGCAGACTCATTTATTTTCTAATAATATCCGACGACGCAAGCCAGGCGAGTCGAATTTCGTTATATACAATCAAGAGCGGCGACAGTTTTTACCCATTTTCTGGTTCTGGGATTCTTGCTAAAGAGTGTCCACATGAAAATCTCTGCACATAACCTCGGCCTTGCGCTTCTAATGCTATGTCTAATGCAAATGGCATCTCAAAGCGCCCTGGTGAAGGCAATCGGGGACACATTCAGTAGCGCGCAAATCGTGTTTATTCGTGGAGCCGTAGGACTTCTCCTAATTATTCCCTTTGTATGGCGATACCGATTTGCTGCGCTCCAATTCAGCAATCTTCGCCTTCATCTATCACGCGCGCTTTTTGGTGTTTTAGCTATGGCTTGTCAGTTCTTTGCATTCACCCGGCTACCATTGGCGGAAGCGACATCATATTCATTTACGATGCCACTGTTTCTGACCTTCCTCGCGGCTATCTTTCTCAAAGAGGCCATCACAAAAACGATCTGGGCAGCCACCTTCGCAGGTTTTGTTGGTGTTCTCATTATTTCTCAACCGGGCCGAGTTGATTTGGAACTAGCCGGGCTGATTGCACTCGCTGGCGCCCTCTTTCATGCCGTCGTGGTAGTCCTTATAAAGAAACTGTCGGCCCTTGAGCCAACTATCACGTTAATGCTCTATTTCCCGATCGTTGCGGTGATCGCGTTTCTTGTCCCTGCGTTATCTACCTGGACTCAACCTGACTTACTGGAATGGATTTACTTGATATTGATAGCGGCCCTTGGCGTCTGTTCTCAATGGTGCTTTATAGAGGCATGTCGAAGGGTTCATACACCATTAATCGCGCCTTTTGACTACACACGTATTATTTTTGCTGGGGTAATTGGTTACTTTTTCTTCAGCGAGTTACCCAGCCTTCTTGAGGTATCCGGCATGCTCGTCATACTCGCTAGCACCCTGTTCATTACCCTGCTAAAAGGGAAACAAAGCAAGTCATCGGAGACCACCCTATGAATGAGTCATCTGTTAGTGAACTAACTGAGTCCACGGAGGAATATCATGATCGAATCAATCGTTTATGCGCCGCCTTGCGGGCCGCTAATCTAAATGCGGCGCTCATTTTCAACCCAGACCATATGTTCTGGCTCACGGGATTTCAGACCATCGGCTACTTTACGTTTCAAGCGCTCCTGATTGAGTCGGACTGCCGTGTAACGTTGATTTCAAGAGCGGTGAATCAGCCATTAGCCAGCATTAATCCGGTAATTGATTCCTTTGTGGCCATTTCTGATAGTGAAATTGGTATCGAAACACTCACCCATTTTTTGAATCAAGGTCCCAGCAACAGCAGTCAGATCGGCTTAGAAACAAACTCGAATAACTTTAGTGTCGATGATTATGAGTTTCTTACTACACACTTAAAGGCGTCGGTCGTTTCCTGGAATTACCACTACCAGGAGTTCCGACGGCAAAAAACTGCCGATCAACTGGCCTGGATGAGGCAAGCAGGCCATGCAGCAGTCAAGGGTCTCGATGCAGCGGTTAACGCAATCCGCGTTGGCGCGTCTGAGAACGATATAGCAGCGGCCATGCATCACGGCGCTATTTCAGCCGGGAGCGAGTATCTTGGACATCCTCCTCTCGTGGTTTCAGGCCCACGTACCGCCCTGTGTTTTGCTATGTGGAAACGGCGTGTCATCGAGCCACAGGATGTGGTGCTTCTTGAGAGTGCCGGATGCATTAATCGCTACCATGCAATGGCTGCAACGTCAGTAGTAGTGGGTCATGCGACCCCTATTCAAAGAGAATCTGCCAAGGTCATTCTGGAAGTTCTAGAGACTGCGATAGATACGATCCGACCCGGAATTCGATCCAAAGACGTTGACGCTGCCTGTCGAAGCGTAACGGACAAGGCCAATGTTTCTCAATACTTTCTCCATCGCACCGGATATGGTATCGGTATTGGCTTCCCGCCCAACTGGTCTGAAGGCCATTTTCTTGCCCTACGCAAAGATGATGACACCGTACTGGAGCCAGGAATGACTTTTCATTGTGTTCCCACCCTTTTCCGTGACTCTTTTGGAATGTGTTTCAGCACCAGCATAGTCATAACTGATAATGGCTGCGAGATACTTACCCCTTATCCGAGAACCCTTGTTGAGCTTTCTTTATGAACCTTATCCCTGATAGCCCCTCAACAGCAGAGCTTTTCTTTGATTACGTTCAAAATTCTCCTCAACATGTCTTTGCCAAATTTAATGGGAGGGAACTCACAGCAAATGAGCTGCACCATTTAGTCCAGGACACAGTTCGGCAGTTACGCGACCTCGGGGTCGAATCTGGAGATCGGGTGGCGTATATGCTTGACAATAACCTCGACTTAATCGTCCTTATCTTTTCTTTGATGCTTATTGGATCTATTCAGATTCCTATCAACACAAAACTACGCAATGACAGTCTTAAATTTATTGTCTCTCACTGTGAGGCGAAATTAATCCTTGCTGAGAAGAGTTATCAGCCCATCCTCACGCCTTTGGTCAGTCCACAACTCTCGGACAAAATAATTTATCGGCATTCGCAACACTCTTTTCAGTGGCATAACCCAAAACATGATCGCTCAACTGTCGTAGTCGAAGATGGAGTCCTCGGCGCAGATGACGTTCAATTCATCCTCTACACTTCTGGTACAACGGGTGAACCGAAAGGGGTCTTGGTTACAGATCGAATGCTGAGAGCCGCTGCAGATGCTTGCGCACAAACATCGTCTGCATCTGCCAACGACCGGTTTCTATTGTGGGAACCACTGTTTCACATTGGCGCTCTGCAAATCCTGCCACTCGTCCTTTTGAAGCATATCTCTCTGATTCTGGTCTCGACTTTCAGTGCGAGCCAGTTTTGGGAATGTGTCCGAACAGAAAGGGTTACCAAGATTCACTTTTTAGGGGGCATTCTCCAAATTTTATTAAGGCAACCCGCCAAAGATGACCGGAACCATTCGTGCCAAATTGCATGGGGCGGTGGCGCACCGACCCACGTCGCCAAAGCCTTTGAACAACGCTTTGGTATAGAAGTCAGAGAAAACTATGGTATGACCGAGGCCTCCAGCCTAACGTCGATTAATACAGATGGACATAAAGGCTCTGTAGGTCACGTGGCACCATATTTTAAAGTCAAGATCGTCTCTGAAAGTGGCACTCGTGTTGGAAATTCTCAAACCGGTGAAATTCTCGTTCGAGCGAAACAGGACGGGCTGATCACCCCTGGCTATTTCAATAATCCCGAAGCCACGCAGCGCGCGATCAGAAATGGCTGGCTACATACCGGCGATCTAGGCGCTATCGACTCAGATAATTATTTGTACTATCGGGGCCGACTGAAAGAGTGTATTCGAAGAAAAGGAGAAAATATTTCTGGGTGGGAAATAGAACGAGTAATTGAACAACACCCGATCGTCAAGCGGGCTGCGGCAATTGGCATCCCCAATGAGTTAGATGATGAAGACATCAAACTCATTGTCGTCCTGATAGAAAACGTCGATCGGGCGGACGCGCTGGGCGAGTTGGAGAAGTGGTGCGTTAGTAAATTACCAAAATTTCAATGGCCTCAATATCTTGAATTTGTCGACGGATTTGAACTAACAGGTACCGAAAGGATTCGAAAAGAAACGTTGTCAAAGTCGATCGATACAGCCTCCCCACTTAGGTGGGAAACACCTTAAGGCATCTGTACATCGCAACCCCACACAAGATTAAGGATTTTAGTTCGGAAAATGCTGTTGAACCTGAGGTAGAACGGTTTCCCCAAACTTATCCAAGGAGTGCATCACCTGACTCTGCGGTATATCTCCAAACTGCACAAACAGGCTAATGTGCGTCGGCCGAATCTCTTCTATCTCAGAAATCAATTGATCCGTGCACTTTTGAGCGTCCCCGATCAGCGCATTGGCTTCGATCTCCTCTAGCGACAATTCCCCGTCAGCTGGAAACTCCTCCAACATATTGCCGTTGAGTCTCTGCGTACGATTCCGCATACTGGTTGCGACTCTCGCCGTATATCTGATGCTATCCGCTGCCTGCCTGACCTCAGTTGGATTGTCAGAGATAAACAAATTCCTTTGTATCGCAAAAGGCATTCCCTCTGGATCTTTACCAACCTCATTGTATTTTTCTTTCCATCGTTCCTTAACTGATAACAATGAGGATGCGTTTCGGGGACCCGCAGTCGCGAAAGGGGTATATCCTTTTTCTGCAATCCTTTTCATCATCTCAGGAGAATCAGACAACCCAGTAATCCATGTCTCAGGTATTTCGGGCTGAACTGGACTGATAGAAAGCGGAGCCTTTGGAATCTGATAGAACTCACCTTCATACTGGTATTCACTGCTCGAAAACGCCATTTCATAGATATCTAACGATTCTCGAAACATCTCTTTGGCCTGTTCGAGTTTCACATCGAATCTTTCAAACTCATAGTTCTGATAACCACTGCCTAATCCGACAACCAACCTCCCATTTGTCAAATTATCAACCATACCAATTTCCTCCAGCATCCGTGCTGGGTTATAAAGTGGCGTAACCAGGCAGGCAGTACCTAACCGAATCGACTTGGTTTGTGACGCAAAGTACGCTGCCATGACAAGAGGAGATGGACACATACAATAATTTGAGAAGTGATGCTCGGCGAACCACGCGATATCAAATCCTAACTCCTCAGCAACCCGTGTCTGCTCTACGGAATCTGCATATATTTCCGGGACAGCTTTCTCGACCCGCCTTCTTGGCATCAGATGAAATATTCCGAATTTCATTGTTTTTCCACTCTGTTTTTATGATTATCGATTATAGATTATTGGCTCTCAGCATTAGTAACCAACAATCGTCTCTCCGCCATTGGGACTAATGACTTGACCTGTAATGAAATCAGATTCTGCTGAGGCTAAGAATGCTACCGAATAAGAGATTTCTTCTGGCGTGGCCCATCGCCCAAGAGGAACCTTCTTTTCCTTTTCGCGAATTTTCTCCATTCCCTGGACCTTGATTGGCATCGGTGTCAAGACACCGCCAGGCGCAACTGCATTGACATGAATATTAAAAGGCGCGAACTCCTTTGCCCACGCTTTGGTTGCACCTAGCATCGCCGCCTTAGCGGCGCAGTAGTGGGACGCAGTGTGGTATCCATTCATTCCCCATATAGACGAAATATTTATGATCTTCCCTCTCTTTTTTTCTTTCATCCCCGGAACTACTGCTTGCGCACAGAGAAACGAGCCGACGACATGAATGTTCAGCATCTGGCTTAAACGATCGAGTGAGATATCTTCGAGTTCACAGTGTTCGCCAATTCCTGCGTTATTCACCAAAATACCAATGCCGCCTACTTGGCTTACAGCGTCGCCCACCATCGCCTTCACAAAATCAGGATTTGTGATATCTCCAACGCATTCGACCACCTGCCCGCCGGCTTCTTTAACCATCTTGGCAGTCTCGTTTAAACCGTTTTCGTTAAGATCATTAATCACCACTACCGCCCCACGCTCCGCAAACACCTTGGCGTGTGTTTGACCCATGCCAGATCCTGCCCCAGTAATCAGCGCCACCTTGTTTTCGAGTTGTTTCAATCAATGTCTCCTGGTCATACCATTGTTGCGCCGCCATTAACGATTACCGTCTCGCCATTTATGAAACGATTTTTTTCGGAGGCAAGGAATAAGACCACCTCTGCAATATCAGATGGTTCGGCGGCACGTCCAAGGGGGTTTTTTTTAATTGCGTTTTGCAACCATCCCTGGCTTTGTGCCGTTTCGGTTGAAATTGGACCTGGGCTGACTCCATTAACCAGTACATAAGGTGCAAGCTCTGCAGCAAAAGTCTTGGTCAGGCTAACGACGCCGGCTTTTGCCGCCGCATAATGCGCGTTCGTAACCTTTGGGATATAGGCGTCACTGGATGCAATATTGACCACTCTGCCGAACTTCTGCTCTTGCATATCTCTCATAAAACATTGCGTAACGAGAAAAACCGTCTTTAAATTTATTGCAATGAGGTCATCAAATTCATCTTCAGTAATATCTGAAATCGCGACCGGAGTGTACTTACCCACGTTGTTGACCACCGTATCGATGGCTCCGCAGGCCAGTAGTATTTCTTTTCGTACTGCATCGACTTCCTTCCTCACGGTAAGGTCTGCGGTAAGGCCCAACACTCGACTGCTACCCCAAGCAGCTGCTTTTTTCTTAACCTCATTCGATTGGTCTACCATGACAGTGAAGGCGCCACGTGCATGAAATTCTTGGGCGATAGTGCTGCCAAGTCCCGTAGCCGCTCCTGTTACGAGCACCACGCGCCCCTCAAATT
>Ga0114932_10005568_pt1 | contig 11133 bp, 10 predicted proteins | sample 2SBtaG_2_FD_87286 | JGI IMG/M metagenome (GOLD analysis project Ga0114932, IMG submission 87286) | Deep subsurface microbial communities from Kolumbo volcano to uncover new lineages of life (NeLLi) - 2SBTROV12_ACTIVE470 metaG | ecosystem: Environmental > Aquatic > Marine > Volcanic ... | reverse complement strand
CCATTTTCATCTGCTGCATCTTCTAATATTCTGACTTCATCTTCATCTAGCCACTTACCTTCGGGTAATGGTGTGCCAATTTGTTCTGGAAGTTCAACATCTTTGGACATAAAGGCGCCATCCCATCTGCCGCCAACTAAACTAGGTTCAGACTTGAGAAGATTATCCAAATCAATTTCACCTAAAGCACCTGATGGGTTGGCTGGATTAACTCTGTAAGTGGTGACACCCATTTCTTCATCCACAATTAGAACTTCAGCAATTCTTCCTAAGGCAGTAACTTCAGCAGCCCAACTGTAGAGACTGTTCCATTGAATTGGTTCAAAATCTCTAACCCAAACAACTTCAGCAGCCGCTAATCCAGTTTTGAGATTGGATGAGCGTGACCATCGTAGTGCCCAACTACCCTCTGAAACAATTGTTTTTGGGGATATTTTAGCCACATTATTTGCTAATACAACCTGCTCACCAGGGACCCTCATTGCTTCCAATGCAGCGGTTTCATGCAATAATTCTGCAGATTCGACTAATTGTTCTTCTAGCCAGTTTTCCGTCATCTCAAGATGTCTATGTCGCATACAAAATAAGACTTCGCAAGATTGCAATAAGAGTTCATTTTTCGGAAGAGGAATTCCGATGCCTGACTTATCGAAAAGTCTCTGCGCAGCAGGTCCCGAAAGCACCCAACCATCTGGATTTTGCAGGCAAGGGCCGATGGTCCTCTTCTTCGCCGGCCCACTCTCCATATTCACGCCTCGCGCCTTTCAGACTTGAGTTAATCGCCCTTTGTCTCCGTCACATTTGATAGGTTAGTCCTATTCAGAGGGGTTGAGTGGTATGAGTAGCAAAGGCAAACTCAGTGATTTCACTGTTGAGCAAAGAGTGCTAATTCACCTCTTTGAGCACCCAAAGAAGAGATCACAATGGGAAGGCAAGCAGGAACAAACACAAGCTGGGATTAGTGGGGCTGTTGGAATTGCGAGAAAACACCTTCCTAGAACGCTAAAATCCTTGATTGCACAAGATTTAGTTGAAGTTGAAACGCGTCATGTCGAAGGGTCAAAACAACGCTGTAGAGTTTACTTTTTGACACCAATTGGCATTTCTGCTTCTGAATCAATGAGGACAGGGTTAGCCTCGAGGGAGATTTCAACGGAAGAAGGTCAAACCACATTGGGTGAATTTGCAGGCCATGAAATTCCATATCTTCACGTGTTAAGCCACCTAAATTCGGAAAATCATTACGACCAATCAATGTATGAACAAGAAATTGAAGAGGACGCACCATCAGTTGACTTGTATAGAAAAGTCCTTCACCGTGCTTGGAGGGATGGGCAGTTGACTGCTGATGAAAGAGGCATGTTAGATGATATTTCTCTACATCTCGGTCTTGAACCTGATAGCGTCGAAAGAATAGAATCTGAAGTCTCCTCACAACGTATTGAATCCACAGAAAAACAAACAGACACTTATCTTGAAGTATTAGAAGTTGCTTGGCAAGATGGGTTTATTTCTGATGATGAACAAGCGATGTTAGATTCCCTCGCCCGCTCTCTTGGACTTGACCCCGAGTATATCGCAAAAGTGCAATTAGAGTGGATTATTCTTCATTCTTAGATAGGTGGGTTGATTTGGCTTCGGCCTTTCGCAGACCTGAAAGGGGTTGGCGGGGTGCTTGACGAAGTAGTGCAAAATGAGATTGACTTGTTGCGGTCGCTGCATGAGATGGTTGTCACCCCTGAAGCAAAACCAGTACTTTTGATGGGTGATGTGATTCTTGACCGCTACTTTCACGGTTGGGCAAATCACCTCAATTCATTTGCGCCAGTTCCAGTTGTAAAAGTGATTAACAAAACAGAGAGTGCAGGGGCTGCCGCCCACATTGCTAGAGGATTAGTTAACTTAGGAATGAATGTCAGATTTTTCTGTATTCTTGGAGGTGATGAAAATGGTCAAATCATCGCTCAGCAATTGCATGAAGAAAAGGTCGATACCTCAGACATTAGGATCGCTGCCCATCTTCAAACAGTTTCCAAAACTAGAATTTATGGTTCTCGTGAAAGTTTGATTGATCGAAATCAATTAATTTTACAGTTTGACGAAGAATCTAGTGAAGAATACCCTGAAGGTGTTATTGACAAATTAACCAAGGCTGCTTGTTCTGCTCTGCCCGGTTCTTGTGCAGTTGTTCTCAGTGATTATGGAAAAGGAGTCGTTAGTGATGCTGGAGCCGCTGAAGTCATCGCTGCTGCTAAGGCGGCAGAAGTACCTGTAATTTGTGACCCGAAACTGACAGGGTTACACAGGACTGTGGGCGCTACTGTGGCTTTATTCGAAATCCGAGGATTGGAATTACTAAGGAGAAGGAGTAATCTTCCAGATGCTGAATCAACTGCTGCCCACTTCATCAAAGAACATGATTGGCAGGGGATGCTAGTCTTGGGTGGAGAAGATGGCACTACCTTGTATCAAAAAGATGAGGCTCCTCTATTTTTGCCATGTTTAATCGAAGTTCCACAACAACTCATAGGATTGCATGATGCAGCGGCAACAGCACTTGCTTGTGCCTTGGGTGCAGGCCGAAGTCTTGCTGAGGGTGCACGATTAGCAAATGCTGCGTGTGAATGTGTACTTGCTGCAGAAACTAGTCGAGTGGTTCTTAACCGCAAAAAATTGATGACTAGGCTAGACGAATTATCATGGCACTTCCAGATTTCAGACCGTTGAGATGATGTAGATGATTCCCTCAACTATGAGGTTCCAGCAAGCAACAAAAATACATTTTCAGGAGATAATGGAATGAGTTGGTGGATTTTACCGACTACTGCGGATGTGGGTATCCGTGCCTTCGGTGCTACAAAAGAATCGGTAATCCAAGAGGTCACTTTAGGTATGCAATCAATTCTTTTATCACAAAAAGGTGAACAAGATTTGTCCCGGCTTACAAGACACACAGGGGAATGGAGTGTTGACCTTGCCAATAGTTTGGATAATACTATGGTGGCATGGCTTGAAGAAGTTCTTTATCAAGGTGAAGTTGAGTGTCGATGGTTAGTTGATTTACAAATACAATTAACCAATGAATCCCTTAATGCCCAAGTTTCATTTGTTGATGGAGATGAGGTTGAAAGAGAGGTTGAAATCAAAGCAGTTACTCGTCATGAACTCTTACTGAATGAAGTTCCATCAGGTATTGAATTCCCGGGTGTTGCTCCTGATATACCTACATTTGAAGGCCCAGGCTGGGTTTCCCAAGTTATCTTCGATATATGAAAATAAAAAGTGGGCGCGCCCGGGGTGGACGCTCGTTACCGCTTTCGAAATTGCCTCCGTCTTCTCAACCCCGGTACCCCAAGGCACCCAAGGTTCCGGGTTGGGCTGCTCCATTCCTGGCCTCACCTGATTCCCCGGCTAGCGGTGTTAGCAGATTCCCTCCGGAATCCGTTCTTCCAACCTGAGTCACTTGGGGGCGAGGTCTCATCGTCCACGGTAGCTACGTCCACGGTTCGTCTGCGCCGCCCCCGGGCTTCGGATCACCAGTTGCGATTTGTGAAAGAGGGAACGCCAACTCCCCTCCTAGCCCAGTCCACCGGCGTTGGTTAGCCCATTTGAACCTCACGCTAAGTGTGAGAGGTTAGTCACTCTGAGTTGACTCGGCTTCATACTTAGATGGACAACCAGTGATTATCTCATCAGCACTTAGAGTCCACTCACCTGCTTGATTATTTAGAATGCCCTTGATTGCCACAACTCTACCTTCTTCAAAAGCAGGTGGGATTGCAGCCCCTCCTGCATCAATGGTTAAATTATGGGAGTTTCCAGTAATAAGGAAAGTCCGGTTTACAGAATCAAAAGAACCGATTGCTACTGTGCCCCGCAAATGCAAATCGTCATCGTCAAATTGAGAAGGTGAATCCATGACTTCATCCACACTGTACTGAATAGCAGGTTCATTCCCTACCATCACTAAGGCTAGAGAAACAACAACAAAAACCCCGATGATTGCCAAACGGGCTCTTCTGCTGAGGGCCATATTTAACTCCGTGAGCCCATACTCAATAAATCTGACCACTATCAATGATGGTGCCCGAAGTCACTTTGCTCTAGTAGCCAACCACCTTCCATCACTGGACCCTGACGACAAGTCAAACGGTCGCCAACCATGCACAATCCACAAACTGCAATTGCACAAGGGAGGTATCTTTCCATGGCAGCATAACATTCGATGCCTGCTCTTACAGCCATCTCTAGGACTGGTTTCATCATTGGTTCAGGTCCACACGTTAGTAAGATGCAATTCTCACTGTCTACCCCTTTGAGTAGTTCTTCAAGTGGTTGTGTTGGATAACCATGAATTCCCTGAGTTCCATCGTCAGTAGTAATGGTGAGGGTGTCCAAGAGCCCTTCCATACGCTCGACGTAATGTGCTTCACTAGCATTTCTAAAACCCATGATTCCGTGAATGTTTACCCGGTCACCGAGTTTATTCCGAGCTTCCTTAGCCATCATGTGCATTGGGGTTGAGCCAATACCTCCTGAAACAAGGAGAAGGGTGCTACCTGAAGTTGGATTCGGGAAAGTTGTTCCAAATGGTCCTCTTAGGGCCAACCAATCCCCTTTAGCCATACGAGTTAACTCGCCACTCTGGCGACCCAAGTCTTTGATTGTGAATCCCATGAGTGTGTTCCCAACCCTTCCCTCATCGGCTGCGGTGGTTTCGTCAATTCCTGTTCGATCAATTTTGATATCTCCTACGCTGTAGGGTTTTTCAGAATTGAAATTAGTTCTACTCATTCCCCCTTCTGCATCGTAAGGATTCCAACACATGAAGAATTGTCCTGCTTTGTAGGCAGTTGCTAATTCTTCTGGAACTTGAAGCCACACTGTGACTACGCTTTCAGCCTCATGAACAATTTCCATGATTGGCAAAGGAATAGGTGCCAAAATTTTTCCTGATTTACTGAATTCTGTTGCCATCCGTTCACAGCATTTGTCTGCTAACTTCTGTAAATCAAAGTCTGCACTCCGTGTACTTGGTGAGGTTGATAGCGTCAATTCAATCCCTCCATTGAGTCAAGTGCAATCCCCCTCATTTTTCCAAGATTATCATATCCTTGCACATCCATGAATTCATTCAACTCATTCTCTATCTGTGCGAATATATCAGCATCCCCATAGATTAGCGCACTACCAATTTGTACTGCTGATGCTCCTAGCATTATGAACCTAGCAACATCGAGTCCAGTGGTTATTCCACCCATTGCAATAATCGGTGCGGTAGGGATTTCACCTCGGCGCATTGCTAAAGCGACCTCAGCAACTTTTCTCTGAGCGATAGGACGAATCGCAGGTCCAGACATTCCACAGAGGAGATTGCCGATTATTGGCCGGCCTGCATATGGGTCAACTTCCAAAGCGGACACCGTGTTGATGAGAGAAACACCGTCTGCACCCGCTTCCAAGGCCGCTCCTGCCTCTAAAGAGACTTGAGCGGTGTTCGGGGTCAGTTTGGCATAAACGGGGATTCCTACAGCCTGTTTTACCGCTGAAATATATTCTTTGATTAATTCAGGCTGTTGTCCAACGATTAAAGCACGACTTCCCGGTTTGGAGTGAGGGCAAGATAAATTCAGTTCCAACGCGGCTGCCCCAGCAGCCTCCATTTTCATAGCAATCTCAGTAACCGTTTGTGAATCCGGGCCGAAAATAGAAACCAACAACGGTTTTGAAAAATAATTTTGTGACAACATTTCAGTAAACGAATCTACACCGGGATTAGGAAGTCCCATCGCGTTGAGAACAATCGAATCAGTTGCTTCCACACAAACTGGTCCAGGATAAATTTCTCTTGCAACAGGACCAATGCTCTTGGAGACCAATCCTCCACACTTACTTGCTGCTACTCGATGTAAGGCTGCAGCAGTGCCACCTTGGACACCACTTGCGAGCATCAGAGGGTTTGCTAAAGCCAATCCGGGCACTTCAACGCCGAGTTCTGCCATCCTGCTCAATACGGCGGCTTAGCCGGCACTCTTCAAGCGTTGCGACTCATCGGCGCGTTTATGTCGGCTAGGGCGGGCTCACTTGGAGAAGCAGCTCGGCGGCTCCTAAAGTGTGAAAACGCGCGTTTAATTGTACCGATAGAGATAATCTCAGAAGCCCATAAAATGGCTCTGCAAATAAGTGATGAATTGCCAAGCCTAGTTCACGAACCCAAAGTTGAGTTAGGGGCAGAAGAAAATATCGTTCGGGCTCAGTCACAAAATGGCTCACTTTTTGTTTTTGGTGGAGTTGAACAAACTCTTGACATTGTGTGGGTGCCAATTGGTAGAGATGAATTGGAAGATGTTTGGCGGAGATTTGCCCAAATTGTTTCAGACCTTTTGTCTGTTGGTTATCCGGGTTGTATTGATTGTGCCGGGCCAGCAGCAACCGAACCCTGGGATGAGGCTCTAAGCCGTTCGGGATTTTGAAGTCGGCAACAAAAGAGAAAAATTGTTACTCTGGCGGGGGGAACTATGTTCCCCTGACTACTCACATATCTTCCAGCATTCAACATTGTTTATCTAGGGTTGATAGAGCGGACAGAATTCGGATGCGGATAGAGTCGTTGACAATCACAATTAGTCATCGGCGATTTCTTCGCTCGCGAGCGCACGTACGCGAAGCGACTTCAATAACTCGCAATATTGAAGGCGAAAAATGTGCCTGGAGGAGTATCCATGAAAATGCTAATAGTTGAATCAAAAGCCAAAGCCAAGACCATACAAAAATATCTCGGGAAGACCTACTTGGTTCGAGCCTGTAATGGGCACGTTCAAGATTTACCTACAGGGAAACACAAGGACGCTAGAAAAGCAATGTGGGCCTCAAAAGAAGATAGCCTTCCACAACCGCCGTGGGATTTCACACAGCGGGCGAAAAAAACTGTTGATATGCTTCAAAAGGATGCTAGCAAAGCGAATGTTGATGAAATTTTACTAGCAACTGACCCAGATAGAGAAGGGGAATTCATTGCTTGGAGGCTGAGTGAATTACTAGGTGATATTGCACCTTGCCGCCGAATAATCTTCCATGAGATTACAATGCCGGCAATAGAAGAAGCAATTTCAGCAGCAGCTGAAATTGATATCAATTTAGTCGATGCTGCTAAGGTCCGAAGATTCATGGATAGATTAGTCGGATATCGGACCTCAAAATTTGCTCGTTCGTGGCGATTGAAATCAATGGGGCGGGTTCAGACACCGACCCTTGGATTCGTAGTTGACAAAGAGTTGGAACGGGAAGCATTCGTCCCAACTCCGTACTTCGCAGTAAAAGCAGATGCTCAAGGAATTAATTTCAATGCTAGATTCCATGAATCTGGTGATGAGGATGCTTGGCGAGATCAAGATGGTAAATTCGATTCTAGCCGGACAAATGATGAAGCCCTAGGCAAATCTGCCTACGAGTCATTGGTCAAGGAAGATAATTTAGTAATCTCTACCAACAAACCCTCAACTTACACAAGAAGAGCCCAGCCACCTTTTACCACCGATGCACTTCTACAATCTGCAGGCAGTAGGTGGAGTAGTTGGACTCCAAAGAGAACAATGAGAGTAGCAAGCGAACTGTATAACGCAGGTCACATCACATACATCCGAACAGATTCAACGAGGACAAGTGGAACAGCACGAACAACAGTCAAAGAATTGATTGAGAAAAGATGGGGTAGTGACCACATCGGTTCAGGCGTATTGGGTAAGCAAGATGACAGCGCGCAAGACGCGCACGAAGCAATTCGCCCAACTAGGCCCGAAATACTTGCACCAGAAGACATTGGCAACGATGGATTACAACTCTACCAATTGATTTGGGCCCGGTTCACCGCTAGTCAAATGAATAATTCAGAATATCAACGCCGCTCTTTAGTTGCTGAAGTAAATGGGTTTTCCAAGACATTGACTGGAACCTACTCTTGGCGAACACATGCAGGTTGGGAAGAGGCGTTTGAAAACATCGCAACATCTCACCCAAAAACAACTGAGCCTGATTTCAATATTGAAGAAGGCGCATCCTTGAAAATTGACAAGAACGACGATAGCCCATCCTATATTGAGGATGAAACTAAACCACCCAGAAGATATCGCCAGCATAGTTTAGTTGCAGTGATGAAAGATCAAGGAATTGGCCGTCCATCAACATATGCAACTACAATTGCAAAATTATTGGAGCGGAAATATGTAGATGACGAAGGTGGTTCACTAGTTCCAACCGAGCAGGGACGTCTTTGTTGGTTAGAGGTTGCTCCGATGTATACCAGTCAAGATGATGAATCTCAAGTTTCTTTCTTATTCTCTGCTGAATTTACCGCAGGAATGGAAGAAAGACTTGACGCGATTGAAGTTGGCAATAGAGGCGCACCATCTGTTTGGAACGGTTTCACACTTCATTTCAGAACACTTCATGCTACTGCACAAGAAATTAGAAGGTCAAAACCTACCCCTAATCAGATGAACAAATTCCGTCAATTAACCAGCAAGATGGCTCTGTCAGAAATCGCAGAACACCTCAACAATAGGGATGCTGAAAGCCTAACAGGCTCTGAAATGAGTGATGTAATCAAAGCACTTCTTGAGTTAGGTTCTCCTCCCGCTACTGAAAAACAAGCCAACTTCGTAATCTCACTAGTTGATGATATTGAAGGGTTAGAACTTGATGAGGCTTTAGCAACTGAAGAATTGGAAGATATTGATGAAATGACAATGGAACAGGCGAGTGCACTGATAACCACTTTGATTGACAAGAGGGATGAAATCCCGCGTCCAGCTAGCGATAAGCAACTCAAACTAATCAAGCAAAAAATTGAACAGTTAGAATCCACAGAAGAAGACGTTTGCAAGTTAGTTGGAGTTAAGTCATTATCCGAGTTAACCGGTGGTCGCAAGGGTAATGCGAGCACCCTTATCACGGAACTTATCAACAAAACCGGAGGGCCTCGCCGCGGCAGAGGAAGAAAACGAGGCGGTAAAGGAAAAAAGAAGTGACCCTTTACAAAAATTGAAAAATCCGAGTGGCAAACTACGATAGAGGCTACCACCCCGCGTAACTTGATGACGGGGCATAAAGTGGATGTTCTGATAGTCGGAGCAGGACCAGTAGGTGGCTATTTGGCCAAAATTTTGGCGACTTCCGGACTTTCGACTCTTCTTCTTGAGGAGCATAAGGAAGTTGGGCGGCCTTTCCAATGTGCTGGATTAGTGAATCCTGACGCGATGGAAAAAGTCAGTCTTGAATCAACCATTCTAACTTCTGTTTGGGGGGCGAGAATACACAGTCCAAAAGGCACCTGCGTTGAAGTAGGAGAAGAAGGGAAAGTAAGAACTCACGTGGTTTGCAGAAAATTATTCGATGAAGGTGTTGTATCTCAAGCCTTAGAGAAGGGTGCTGATTTATGGCTCGACTCACGCCCTATATCTGCTGAAGTTCGAGCAAATGATGTTGTCGTCAAAGTTGATAGATCAGGCCAAGAAATTGAAGTTGAGGCAGCACTTCTGTGTGGCGCCGATGGCGCTCATTCCTGGGTTCGCCGTCATTTCAAAATGGGGAGGCCTTCTGAATTCATGATAGGTTTTCAAGCCGAGTTGATGGGTTATTCTGGGGCGAATGGTCGACTCGACATGTACACTGGTGAAAAGGTTGCTCCGGGACTTTTTGCATGGGCGATTCCTAGTGGAAGAAGTTGGAGAATTGGCGTTTGGTCTAAGACTAATGACTTGAAGGGGAGAAGTTGTGAGCAACTTTACGAGACACTTCTAAACCATCCAATATGGAAGGAGAGATTTTCTGGCGCTAAAGAAGTTGCAAGATATTGTGGCCCACTACCATGCGGAATAGTAAAGAATCCTGTAAAAGAAAGAGTTGCTCTTTTCGGTGATGCAGTTGGCCTGTGTAAACCAACCACAGGTGGCGGGATTGGAAAAGGATTCCAACAAATTGATGAGATGGCTGACGAACTTATCAAAGCAATACAAACCAATCGTCTTTCACTTTCTGAGATGAAGCGAATTGCGAAGCCGCTCAAAGCAATGAAAAAAGACCAGAAGAGGGCAAGAATCTTACGCGATTTATTTCTCACAGATTGTGATGATGAAAAATTGGAGAAAACGTTCAAAACATTTGCGAAACCAAACGTAGTCGAACTAATTAACCAAAATGGTGACATTGAAAAACCGGTAAAACTTGGTATCAAGATGTTGAAGGAAGTGCCAGAGTTTAGAAGCATGGCTGCTGGAGCAACTTGGGCATTATTGAAGGGGTGAATATATTGCCAAAATGGACAAAGTTGAGAATGAGATTCCCTCCATTTGATGCGCCATCACACATCCCAGATGAGATGTATCAGACAGATATTTGCTGGCAGCAAAGTGAAGACGGGGTTGAGGAATTATCTTTGGGGTCGACTGCAGGATGGTTCATTCACAGAACAATTAGTTCTGACCAACCTAAATCCTCGAAAGTTATTTCTGAATTTGATTCAAAATCCGAAACGGAGGCTCTGCTTTCATCCCGTGTAGGTTGGGGGTTATCCCCCCACCCATTCCATTCTATAGCAAGAAAATGGATACCTTATGGGGTTATAACATTAATTTTTGCAATTGTGATGCACGTGTTAGAACCTGTGCTCTTGGGTGCTGGATTAATTTCAGAAAGGTTTGCAGGCAGTATCAACCTCGGCCTTCTGGATTATCCAATTTTATTCGTTATGGCAGCACCTTTTGTTGTAATTCCGATAGTTCTCAGAGTATTGGGTAATGTCGCTGATATCAGAAACCAGCACATGTTCAAAAAAAATTTACCACCTGCGCCAAAAATCGAGGTCAGCAATTCGCTAACGGATGGCCCGATAATGGTTAAAGTGACAATTCCTGAAAAATTTAAAAACCGTCAATTGAAGGGCTTTGTTAGGGTTGGATTGTTACCTCCACATCGTGATGCGATGATGACTGCACTTACTGGAGAGGACTTTGATTATCCTCCTGTAGGTCTATCCACTCCTCTTCCTATTGGCTGGATGAAGCGCGCTGATGATGGGTCTGGAATTGGTGAATCTACACCAATGCTGATTGGTAGAGGGTCTAGTAGCCTTTTTAT
>Ga0114932_10005567_pt1 | contig 11134 bp, 5 predicted proteins | sample 2SBtaG_2_FD_87286 | JGI IMG/M metagenome (GOLD analysis project Ga0114932, IMG submission 87286) | Deep subsurface microbial communities from Kolumbo volcano to uncover new lineages of life (NeLLi) - 2SBTROV12_ACTIVE470 metaG | ecosystem: Environmental > Aquatic > Marine > Volcanic ... | reverse complement strand
CGTCCGGGAAAACGAGTTGGCCGAGCATCTGGAACAGGAACTCAGCCCGCATGTAGTCGTAGTCGGCGTCCGCGAACGCTTCCTGTGCGGTGAGCTGGAACTCGGCAATGGCCTCTGCCGCCGCCTGAAACTGGATGGTGTAGAACGGGCCGGTGACCTGCGAGACGTAGTTCGACGGCAGGATCTGGAGGAACACCTCCATGATCCGGTCAACCTGCTCACGCTTCTCCGTGACGAAGCCCTGACCCGAGCTGGAGACAGGGGCAGGGTTCTGCGGCAGTAGGTTCGGCAGCGTGGTCTTGTCAGCGGGCTTGTCGGCCATCAGGTCGCCTCGTCGTACACGAAGTTGAGGTCACCCAAGACCAAATGCTCGATGGGGCCGGGCTCGATGTTCTTCACCCCGGTATCGCCTGTGACGAGGTACGTGACCTTGTAGTCGTGCAGCTCGGGGTTATCCGGCATGTCGCCGCCGGGGGCGTAGCTCACCAGCACGCGATTGGCCGTCATCGCCTTGCGGATGCGGAGGATCTCGGCCTCCTTCTCGTCCGGGTCGGTCGGAAGAACGTTGTTGGCCTCGATGGTCGCGTTGTCGCTGTAGCCGGGGATGTTCAGGCCGTCAGACCCGATGATGAAGGTGCCACCAGTGGACCCACGCAGAGGGAACCCGTTGACGTTGGGGGCGACCTCGTGATGAACCAGCCGGACCTCGTCCTCGAACACGCCACGGAACTCGCTGCGAACCCCTCCGGCGTTGATGGTCGATGAATCCAGCGGGTTGAGCAGCAGGAACACGTTCACCGTGGCAGACGACCACGCAGCGATCTGGACGAAGTCACCTGTCGTGAACGTGCTGATAGCCTCCCGGACAATCAGCGCGTCGTCGCCTCGAACCATCTTGGTTAGAGGAGTGACGACGTAGCTGACGCCGATGACCGAGTCGATGGCCCGGATGACATCGGACTGCCGGACGGGCGTTCCGAGGCCGAACGTGTTGAAGAGCCGGGCCAGTTCGGTGCGAACGCGGGAGTCCACAACGCCCTCTGCGGTGTTCGGCTGCATGACGATGGTGGCGGTCAGGTCCACCGGCAGGTCCACAGCCCACTTGGCGATGGCGTCCGCCGTGATATGTGAGTCCCCGTCGATCTGATTCTGCACCACCGAGACGACCGCATTACTCGTGTACGAGACAGTGAAGTTCTCATCATGCGAGTAGTCCACCAGAACGGTCTGGCCCTCTGTGATGCGGCTGCTGTCCGTGAGCTGGATGCCGAGCGGGGTGGTCTCGTCACCCTCGATGAAGGTGAAGTCGCGGGCCTCGTTCGACAGCGGCCCGTTGTACTCGATGGTCCTCTCGTCGTTCCAGACGCGCACCGTGAGCTGCACCGCACCGAGGTTGTGCAGGTACTCCGGCCCTTCGAGCATCGTGTGCTCCTCGTCGGTGACGACCACAGGGTCGCCGGACGGGATGGTGGTCCCTTCATCGTCGAGCGGCTCGACGACCTGAAGGTAGTCCCCGGCCTCGGAGGAGCGGCCAAGCTCAAGCGGGTCAGACGCCCGGTACAGCTCGTAGACGCCCTCGGTCACCTCGCCTGTGCGTGTGCCGATGAAGCTGTCAATCTCGATGACCGGCTGCCGCGTCAGCACGAACCTGTCAGAGGTCCGGTAGCGGTAGCTGCCTCGAATCTCGTCGTCGAGGTCGTGGTTGGTCGGGTCGTTGTGCTCGGACGACAGCTCGATCTGGTTGTACGCCACGATGGTCACGTCGGTCAGGTCGAACACCGTGCCCTTGCTGGCGTTCTCGAACACAAGGTCGTGGTCCGGCAAATCGATCATCTCGATGATGGGGTGCTCCTCCGACAAGGCCGGGTCCACCGCCCTGAAGCGGAGGTTGGAGATGTCGCCCACCGACTCGAACTGCTGGTATCGCCGGTTCTCGAACTTGAATGCGAACGAGTCCGTGACGCTCGCCTCCGACTCGCCGCGCAGGTACATGTCCACCTTGCCGCCGACATGACGCCCATCGTCGTTGCGGTCGCGCATCATCAGGGGGTCGCCCGAGGCGATGATGCTGACCTCGCGGACGCCCGGCACGTTCGTCGCGTTGTCCACGTAGCCCTGAAGCGTCCCCGAATCCACCGACGAAACAACCCGGATGGCCCGGAGCGCGAGGTTGCGGTTCGACTCCCGGTTGGTGCCACCGAAGGTCGGTCCCTCGTTGACCACCCGGACGTTCAGGGTGTTGTTCAGGATGGTCGTGATCTGGCCGACAGCGAGGTTGCCGTCCGCGCCCGATACGTCCGCCTGGATGAACGCCCTCGCGAAGTAGCGGCCCGTCTGCGGGTTGTAGCCCTTGCCGCCACCCAAGGTGGAGATGGACGCCGACGAGGTGGTGCGGAAGTTCACCCCTCCGCCCTGCATCAAGGTGCCGATGGCCTTCGAGATGGCCGTGCTCGGCTTGTCCGTGACGTAGAAGGTGACCTCGCCACGCGCACGCTTGCCACCGTCCCGGACGACGCCGTTGTTGCTCGCCAGCTTGTCGAAGGCGTTGTCGATGATGGTCTGGACTTCTTGGTCCGACGCGAGGTGGAACGCCTCCTTGAGCGCGGTCTTGTACGAACTCCGACTGACCGCCACGGACTCCCCGGTCAGGGCCGGGTCGTCGATGATGAGCAGCGTCGCGAAGCTCTGCGCGTTGTGCAGGAAGTCGATGATGAAGCGAATGCGGTCCGCTTCAGTCGAGAAGGGGTCGAGGAACGTGTCGCGCAGGGCGGAGCCGGGGTCCACTCGAACCTGCGGGTTGCTCCGGTAGATGGACAGCACAGCGCCTCGAACGATCTGCTGCCGCCCGACCTGCGGGAACGCCCCGACGTTCGGCGTGATGCGCAGAGGAGCGCCCAAGACCTCGGGGCTGAAGAAGCTCTCCGTCTCCACGCCGTCTTCGAGCAGGTAGACCGCCGACACCACGTAGTAGAGCGGAGCGGTGTCCGGGACCACCGCCAAGGCCGAGTGAGGCAGGGCCGGGTTGAGCGTGCTCGACAGGGTCGCCTGACGGTCGTGCGTGAAGCTGAACTGCTGCGTCCGCCTGACCGTCTTGATGGTCGTCTCGATGCGGAGGTGGTCCGTCGTCTCGGGAACCTCCAGCACCTCGTTGAAGTTGGTCACCAGCGAGGTCTCGATGCGGTCCTCTTGTCCGCCCTGCAACCGGAAGTAGAGCGGGTCGGCCGCGTGGCCCCCCTCGTCATTCAGAGCGACGCTGGCGTCCACCGAGAGCGCAGCCAAGTCCTCCTCCGCCTCGACCGTCTCGCCCGTGATGACGAGGCTCGGGTTGATGCGGAAGTAGCCCACATCCCCGCCGCCCTGCTGCGGTGAGGCGTAGAAGTGGTAGCCGACGACCTCGTCGTTCGTGTCTTCGAGGCCCTCGACCGTGATGACCACGTCGCCGTCCTGACGCTCCAAGAAGATGCCCGTGGGGGCATGGAGGAGGCCGCCGACATTGGCTTCGAGGGACAAAGAAGCCGACACCCCCGCCAGCTCGGTCGAGGACCCGGTCGAGAGGATGGCCTTGACCTTGATGTCGTTGCTGCCCGGCAGAAGCTGGAGCCCCTCCGGGAACGCCGACGGGTTGGGGACGGTGAAGCTCGTGCCCTCGAAGGTGATGTAGTCCGGGTCCGACGTGAACGGAGCACCTCGAACGCTGACCTGCATGTCCACTGTGTCGGCAGGCATCTCGCCATCGAAGAACCGGATCGGGATTGTCGTGGAGAGCTTGAAGTTCTGCCGCAGGACGCCGTCTGGCCCTCTGAACTCGGGGTAGTTGGCTGCCATCACTGGCCTCCTGTCAGCAGGTTGCGGTCATTCTTGAACAGCTCCCGCGCTTCGGTGGTGCCGAGGCCCGCTGCTTCAGTGCCCAGCATCAAGCCGTTGCTGCCCATGAGAGCGACGACCTCGGGGACGGTGAACACGATGTTCAGCTCGATGGGCTGGCCGGAGGCGTTCTGCACCGCGACCTCGATCATGAAAGTGCTGATGTCCTGAGCGTGCCGCTTCACGTTCACGCGCAGCACCGAGTAGAGCTGCTCCTTGAACGACACGGCCTGGAACTTCGCCTGCTGCTGTTGCAGCGACTGCATCTGTGCCAGCGACCGGCGGACATCCTCGCTCAACACCGACGCGACGCCCGACAGCGCCTTGCTGCCGATGCGCTCACGGATGCTGGTCCCGTACCAAGGGAAGAAGGGGTTCGACCCCTTGTCCGTGAGCAGGATTTTCAGCGCGGCCTGATAGAGCAGGTCTTCGTGCTGGATGAGGATGGCGTGGCCGCCTGCCGTGAACCGGAAGTCGTTCTCGGTGAACGTGGCACCGCAGCGACGGCATCGCTGCACCGGGACGGCGTAGCTGACCTTGAGCACCGGGTTGCTACGCAGCGGCTTGCGGAACCTCGGGAAGCGGTTGGTGATGGTGTCCGGGCGGAGGTAGAGGTCCCATCCGGGGTAGACCTCGCGGCCAAAGGCCGCGTACTGCTTGTCGGTCAAGCCGGGCTGCCCAAATCCGAGAGCCCCTGCTGCCGTACCGCGTACCCGGACCACTGCCGAAGGGCCAGTCTTCTCGGCGTCTACGATGACGAGGTAGCCGTTCTCGTTGCTCACCGACACATGGGTCCAGCCCATGCTGTTGATCTTCTTAACCACCCGGTCGGTCGTCCAACGAGCTGTGCCCTTGACCCCGAAAGACAGCGTCTCGGTGCTGGTGCTGGTCTCGACGGTGAAACTGTCCTCGTTCTCCTTGATGTCGAACGGCCCGGAGACAGCGGCTGTGAGGATGGCCGCCGAGTGCAGACCACCGGGCGGAATGAAGAAATCGTCGTTGGCGAGGATGCGCACGAGTCCAGACGCAGCCACCGGCTGACGCAACTCCAAGGACTGCCTGTCGTCCGACAACGGCACCACTTCCTCTTCCGTGAAGTGGGGGCATTCCCAAGCAAGCTGGAACTCTAGGGACATGGATCTCCTTCAGCCTCACCCTCTGCGAGGTATAGGCCCGAAACCGTCAACCCATCGGCCCCAGCGCATCTGCCGGGTCGTCCGCGAACGCGAACTGCAAGTAGCCGACCTCAGCTCGGGCAGAGAAGCCCACGGGGGCTCCGACCGCGTTGGTATCGAAGAACAGGGCGTACATGTCCGCGATGATGGCCTGGCACAGGCGAGCGGGGTCTTGTTTCTGGTCGTCGAAATAGTCCATCCCGTCGAGCGTCCCCGCAAACGCCTCCATCAAGTGGTCATCACGCTCCTGCCGGAGCTGCTCGTGCAGGTCGGAGAGCTTGATGATCCGCCACTCCATGTCTTGGAGCTTGGCCTTGATCTCCTTGTTGGCCCACTTCCGGGTGTCACCCGTGACTCTGAGCACCGTCTCGTGGTCCCAAGCACCCCGGTCCATCCGACCGCCCATGCGCCCCGGATAGTATTTGTGCGACTGAATGTAGCCGCCCTCGTAGCCCTCGTAGCCGGTCTTGTCGGGCGGAGGCGCGTCTTCATCTTCCTTGGGCGGCCCCTCAATCGGGGCGTCCGGGTCGGTGTAAACCTCCGGCATCGGGTTGTTGTAGTCCACGGTCTTGGGGGCCACGAACCCGCCACCCGGATACTGCTGCGTGCGGATACCCTCCGCGTTGTCGCCACCGACAGCCCACTGCGTGGTGCCGGGGTGCAGGAACCCCGAGATGTCGAAGGGGTTACCGCCCGTCGCGATGTACGCCTGAACCAGCCGAGCAAGGCTCGACCCCTTGGTCACCGTGAACCCGGTGCGGACCTCTGTGGCGAGGATGTTCGCCCCCTCCGTCCGCTTCATGTAGCTCACATTGACGTGGCCGATGCGAATCAGCTCTGCCTCGATGGTGTCGATGCGAGCCACCACGTCACGCCGTTCACGGAGGAGCCACTGTGTCGTTGCCCGGAAGTAGCCCACCGGGAAGATGCTCATCTTGCTGAAAGCTGGCATCGGACCTCCTAGAGCACGTCGGGTTCGTCTGTGGGAGCCGGGCCTGCATCCGGCGGCAACGCCTCGACCCCGATGGCCGGGGGTGGCCGCGTCACCGTCGTCGTCCCGTTGATGTCCTGCTCTTCGCCTCCGAGGATGCTGATGATGTCGAAGATGAACTTCGGTCCAAATGGGATGACGAGCGCGACCCCGCCGCCGTAGGCCAGCGGGCTGTCCGAAGGCTTGAACTCGGCTGCCGCGAGGTCGGCCATGACGCCGTCGGTGCCATCCGACAGGAGCATGAGGCCCGAGAACTTGGGCAGCGCGAACGAGAACGAGAGCAGGCTCTGGATCATGGCGTTGATGCGTCGAATGAGCTGCTGAAGCTCAACGATCTGCGCCTGCACGAACTCGATGTACTTGATAATGGCGTCCGCCATCGACTTCACAGCCTCTGCCAGACCCTTGACCCAATTTTCGAGCGCGGTGAGGAAGTCCTCCAGCTCCGGCCATGCGTCAAGGAGGCGAATGGCGATCCACTCACCATCCTTGGGAGGACGGCCGAAGGCAGCCGAGGCGACCTGCAACGCGAGGCTGGCCTCCGCGTACATCTCTGCTTTCCCCGTGCCCAGATTCTGAATCGAATCGGCGTCACGCAGCAGCCCTCTGGTGAACATGAGAGCGGGCGTTTGACCCTCCGGCCATGGATCAGAGCCATCCAACGCGACCTCGTCGAACGCCGTGGTGCTCTTGTCCACCTTGGCGAGGGACGAGCGGCCCACCATGAAGACCGGGGTGAAGTCGCCGGATGAGTAGGTCCGGGTGTCGATGAGCTTGGCCTCCATCGCCTGTCGCTCATCCTCCGGCACCTTCAAAGTGACGACTTTGGTTTCAGGATCGACCGTGGTGTGCTTCTGGTAGAACTCCCGCAAGAACTTGGGCGAATTGTCCTGAAGACGGATGACCTCGATCTCAGACGCCCTCTGATTGGTGCCCCCACCGAGCGACCCAACCACCGTGATCTTCTTCGGGCTCCACATCACGAAATCGCTCTCACGGTTCCGCAACGCAGCCTTGTGGAAGAACAGATCGTCCACGTCGGTCGGGTTCAGCCCCGTGGAGTGAATGTTCGGGCAGCACCCCGCATCCGTGATGTTGCAGGCAGGGTTCTCCGGGTTGAACGACTCGAACAAGGTCGGCTCGGTCTTCCGAGTCAGCCCCACTGAGTGGAGGGCATTGACCCACAGCGCCTCGTACTTCGCGTTCTCCCCTGCAAGGACTGAAGACCACGTCAGGTTCCGCAGATCCTTGGTGCTCTCGACGACGGCCTGTTCGGCTTTGGGCAGCGGCCCCGTCCGCTCGTAGAGCCTCAAAGTCAGCTCTTTGATGTGGGTGTATATCTGCGCCCGCCACTTCTTCGGGTCTTGGCCGGGCTTCGACATTCCGGCAACGTCGTCCACGATGTTTGGGAGGAGATGCTTCGAGGACTCCAGCCCCGTCACAGCGATGGCCACGGCCTGCGCAAGCCACTTGCCCTCCGCGTACTTCTTCGTGATCTCCTCGGTCTTCTTCGGCGTCAGCTCTTCGAGCAGCGGCAAGTCAGGGCGAGCCAGCACCACCATGAGCAGCGCGGTCTGCACGGCTTGCAGGTACTGCTGCGTGTTCGCGTTCGGGAACGTGATCTGGCGGGCGACACTCGGGTTGCCCACCTCTGACCCACCAGCCTTCATGTCGATGATGAAGGGCTGCCCGGCCTTGGGACCATTGGTCTTGGCCTGACTGCTGGTGAAATCCCACTGCGGGGTCTTCGCCCTCGAAGCGACCTGACCGCCCGTGGACCACGCTCGGACGTAGTACGTCGTCGCCCGGCCGTCGTCCTTCGGGATGTAGGTGTTGTCAGCCTGCCGCTCGAACCGGGCCGCGTGGGGCATGTCGTCGTATTCGAGGACAGTGCTGTACTCGCCAGCGAACCACTGCGCGAGAGCTTGGCCGCTCTCGATCAGGAACGTGCGCTGGAGCAGGAACTTGCTGCCCTTACCGTCTCCGGGCGTTCCGACCTCTTTGGCCTCCCCAAGCGTCTCCAGCGGGATGACCTCGTTTGATGCGGGGTCCACCAGACCGAAGACCGGGTGGGAGCCGTCTCGGGGAGCCCCTGTCGAAGGGTCGATGTTCTTGTTGTATTCGTAGTCGCTGCCCTTGATGGCGAGCATCTCCGCCCCGCCGTGAAGGACGACGGGCATCGACTGCTGACTGAGCACGGCCCCGTAGTCACGGGGCTGCACCTTCTTGCCGTCGCCCGTCTCCTTCTTGTCCGAGCTGGACTTGCTGCGGGCGTACTTCAGGAGGATCCCGTCAGGGATGGTCGAGACGGTGACCAAGTAGCCCTTGGGGCCGACCTGCGGGTACGGGTTGAGCGGGTGCTTGGCAGACGCGGGCTGCGCAACCCATGTGACCCGCACCTTGTCCGGGATGGCGTTCGTCTTCGTCGGGTTCAACGTGTCGAGCATCGACATGAAATTGAAAACGTTGGCCGACTCAGCCCCGTAGAGCGTGTCCTTGATGATGGGCACGGGGAAGTTCGACGAGTCCGGGAAGAACGACAGGCTGAACATCTTCATCAGCGAGAGGATGAAGTTGATGAGCCGCTCGAACTCGCTCGGGTCCACCGACACGTAGCCGAAGAACCCGAAGGTCTTCGTCGCGCTGGAGATGTCCGGTCGCGTCGGGTCGGTCTTGTCCGTCAGCCGGGCGATCATCCGTCGCTCGTACTCCGAGAACCCACCGCGCAGGTCTTCGGGTGGCCACGCGAGCAACGCCCAATCCCCTGTGATGTAGATCCCGATCTCCTTGATGTCGTTGATGATCGCGACGATCTCCGCGATGATCGCCTCGATGATCGCGACCAGAGGGTCGAGGTACGACTTGAGGAACGCCTTGGCGAACTCCAACGCGACGTTCACGATCTCCAACGCCGTGATCAACAGCTCTGCGAAGTCGTTGACCGCGTCTCGGGCACCTTCGAGGAAGTCCGGGATGCCGAACTCAACGGTCCCCCACTTGCCCATGGGTGAATCAGCCATCAGCTACCCCCGCCGTGTTGGAGACGAGCGAGCTTCTCTTGCAGTGAGCGGACCTCTGCCTGCTTGCCGCCCACAGCGCCTTCGAGCAGACCTTTGAGGGCCTGCAAGCTGTCGGCCTGACGACGCAGGAACGCGGGGTTCTTGGGGCCGTCTCCGCCCATCTCGCCCCACCCTTCCTTGATGCCTGCCTGCCTGAGGGCCTCGCGGACCTCCTCCTCGGTCATGTTCTTCTTCTCGCTCATGTCTGCGCCTTCTCGGAGCTGGCTTCCAGCAGCAGGGCACGCTCACGCTCGGCCAACCGCTTGGGGAACTCGGCATCGAACGCCTCGATTCGAGCCAAACTCCCGATGAAACGATGCGTCCTGTACGCCAGCCATGTGTACCGAATCGCCCGCAGCCGGTCCCTCACGTCGAGAATCTGACCAAGGTGATCCAGCAGTGAGGGTCGAACCTCCGACCCTCCTACTGTCAGGTTCGTATAGGCCGTGTAGGGGCCGCCGCCGTCCGGGAACGCCACGAGAGGAGCCAGCGTCGTCGGCACCATCGCGAAGGCGTTGTTCGGGTCTGGCTTCAAACTGTCGAGCCGCGAGTCCCCAACCCAGAAACGACGGTCGAGCAAGGACAGGCAGTCGCTCGTGTTGGCGAACGGCGACATGCTGACCTCACCGACCAGCGTGGTGATGAGACGGTTCGGGAAGAGCCCCACGCCGGATGTTGGGTCCGTCGGTGAGCCAAGGTCGAGGACGTGCTCTTCGTCCTGCCAGTCCCAATAGAAGCCGCCCTTGTCGCCCTTCATCGCCCCACGGAACATCTCGATGAGTGAGAGCATCCGCTCACGCATCATCAGCACCGTGTCCACAAGCTCGGTGTCGAACATGCTGTTGGGCCGAATGATGCGGTAGCTGAACGGGCGCATCGAGTGCTTGTCGTGCAGTGGAGTCGCGGGCTTCTGGTAGGTCCACCCGCCGATGTTCTCAGCGAACCGCGTGGGTCGGAGGTCGTTCTGGCCCTCCGCAGCGTCCGTGGAGAGAACCGAGGTGCTCACGGTCGGGTAGATGGCGTAGACGAGATTCGTTCGGGCCTCTGCCATCAGCACGTCAGCACCGAACGTCCCCGCGAAGGTTGTCACCGGGTCGAGTTCGACCTCGCCTGCGCTGACCTTGCTGACCCGGTAGTAGCCACGGTTGTCGTCGAGCGAGGACACCTCGCCAGCGACGTAGGGGTTCGGCCCACCTGTTGCCGTTCGAGTCGGGACGCTCGTGTCGCCAAGAGGCCGTGCGCCCTGCTCGTCCACCACCGGGAGGAGGCCCATCGGGTCGATGAGCAGGATGTCGCCAACCCGGACGCCGATGTCCACGAAGTCCACACCGCCAGCCGAGTCGTCCTTGAGCTTGTTGGACACGGCAGCCCACGCACTCAGGCCGTCAGAGGAATCAACGTAGCCACCGACCCAGTTGGTTGGGTCCGCGTCACTCTGGTCGGCCACCGTCTCGTGGACGAGACGGTCGGTGATGATGTCGAGGAGCTGCTCGTTGCTCTGCTCGTGCGGGACAGGGGCCTGCCGGAGGTACACCTCGAACCGCCGCCCGACGATGGAGCCTGCCGCCAGCTCCGGGATGCCGGGTGCTGCGAGCTTGATGTCCTGTCCGTCCACGACCTCCTGCACCACGCCGTCACCGATGACCACGCCGCCGTCGTCGAGGACGCGCACGATGTCGCCGGGGTTGATGTTCACGTCCTCGTTGTTGAACGGCCCGAGGTTCGTGCCCGTGTGCAGTGTGCCGTCGTTGTCGCTCCACACGTCAGGGACGCGAGGGAACGGGGTGCCGACGTTCCAGTTCATCTGGAAGTCGAGAGCCGTCAACGTGCCGACCTGCTGCTCGTTGCGGGTGAACGCCGTGACGATGCCCCTGCGGACCTCATAGGCGAACCGCAGCGGCTTGAAGGCGTCGTTGATGCCGTTCTGTGCCCCGTGCCAGCGACGGACCCTGCGGACCTCGAAGTGGACGTTCTCCGGCGTCGCCGCGTTGAACATACCCACGGTGCCGGGCGTCATGGAGCGGGTCGCATCGACCACGCGAGCT
>Ga0114932_10005565_pt1 | contig 11136 bp, 10 predicted proteins | sample 2SBtaG_2_FD_87286 | JGI IMG/M metagenome (GOLD analysis project Ga0114932, IMG submission 87286) | Deep subsurface microbial communities from Kolumbo volcano to uncover new lineages of life (NeLLi) - 2SBTROV12_ACTIVE470 metaG | ecosystem: Environmental > Aquatic > Marine > Volcanic ... | reverse complement strand
TTAATAAGTGCTATTTTAAAAGCACCCGTCGATTTATTATGGAATGGAGGAATTGGTACATATGTTAAAGGTGAATTTGAGGATAATAATGAGATTGGTGATAAAGCTAATGATAATTTAAGAATATTAGGAAAAAATTTAAGATGTAAAGTAGTAGGTGAGGGTGGGAATTTAGGATTTACACAAAAAGGAAGAATAGAATTTGCTAAGAGAGGTGGGCTAATTAATACGGATTTTATTGATAATTCTGCTGGTGTTGATTGTTCTGATCATGAAGTAAACATTAAAATTGCTCTGCAACATGAAATAGAGCAAAAAAATATTAATCTTGAAGAAAGAAACAAGATTTTAGATAAATTATCATCTGATATTGAAACTTTAGTTTTAGAAGATAATCATAATCAATCCATTTTATTAAATATGGAAAGTTATTCTGATATTAACAATTTGAAGGATTATAGTTGGTTGATAAATTGTCTTGAAGAAAAAGGAGATTTGCTAAGAGAAGTTGAGAATTTGCCAAGTCAGGAAGAGATTATTAAGCTTGAACTTGAAAACAAATCTCTCACAAGGCCAGAAATTGCAGTATTGGTTGCATATGCAAAAAACTCTATTGCTAAAATATTAAGTTCATTTGATTTTACAAAAGAAGATTTTTTTCAAAAAATATTACTTTCATATTTTCCAAAATATTTACAACAGAATTTTGAACAATCTATTAAGTTACATAAGCTCGGTAATGAGATAATCATTACAGTCATTTCAAATGAATTTGTAAATACATTAGGTTGCACTACCTTCCATCTTCTAAAAGAAGAAAAAGGTTTTGATTCTGTAGCTATAATGAAAGCATTTTATATTATAATGCAGAGTGTAGATGTGAAAAATATTTTAAAAGAGATAAATGGTGTTTCTCTCAATATTTCATCAGATTCAAGATATAGATTATTAAATAAATTGCAGACTATTATTAAGACAGGAATAAATTGTATTTTAATGCATTATTCTGAAATAAATGAGATTGATCCTATTGTTTTAAAGCAGAAAAGTGGATTTGTTGAATTGTGTAATTTATTTAGTAAAAATGAATATTTTGACACAATAATTAAAAAGCAAACTAAGAAGATAAATGGATATATTAGAGAAGATAAAAAATCAAAAAAGCTAATTTTAAATATTGTATATTTTAGTTTAATCAACTCATTTTTTGATATAATAACAATTAAGCAGTCTTCAAAGATCAGTATAGACGACATAGCTAAGGTATACTTTAAGATTAGAAATAGATTATATATTGAGCAAATCTTAGAGTTGATTAACAATAATAATGATGCAGATCATATAGAGAAATTAGCATATGATTATATTGAAAATGAATTGAGAAAAATCACCGTTGATATTGTTAATGAACAATTAAAAGATCATAAAAATATTGATAGCTTTAGTTTTATTAAAGATGAAGCTAAATTAAAAAGTTTTGATGATTTTATAGCTAAGATATTATTAGAGAGTAATGAAAACAGTTTTGTATTAATTCAAGTAATAATTAACAAATTAAAAGAATTAATAAGGTCATAGTATATATAAATGAAGAATTTAACACTTTATCAGATTCAAAAATCTCTTTATAAAGTAACTTTTCCAAAAATCGTTATGAAAATATTAGATGCTGGAGGAAAAGTGAATTTATTATGTGAAAACAAAGATGAAATGGAGTATATAGATAATTTGATGTGGACTTTCTCTCAATTGTCTTTTATACCTCATTCAACAGAAAATGATAAATTTAATGAAGAATTACAGGATTTGATAATAGCAATGAATTCTGAAAATTTAGCACTTTACAATAAGTTTTTAATAATATCATCAATGAACCTATTAACAAAATTTGACGTTGATTTAGTAAATGATATATTTGTCATTACCACGGATAATATAAATACTGAACATGTGTTTACTAAATTGGAGGGTAAGTTATTTAGTAATAGGATGAAATTTTTTGTACAAAATCTTGATAATACATGGAAGATAGATTATAATCAGGCTATAGGATGAGAGTAGTGAAATGGTTTTATCGAATTATTTTTTTGCCAAAATATAATAAATTTTGTTAAAATTAAAAATATTTGTTGCAAATATTGTGATTTTGTTGATAGATAGTGTTTATAATTTTATTTAACATTTTTAATGGAGTTAAAATGAATAAAAATGAATTCTTAGATATTTTATCAAAAGACTTGGAATGTACAAAAACCAAAGCTAATACTATTTTAAATTCTGTTTTTAAGTGTATTGCACATTCATTAAAAGATTCAGATGAAGTAAGATTTATTGGATTTGGTTCATTTAAAGCAAAACATACTGCTGCAAAGGAAGTTAAAACACCAAGAGGTACTATAGCTAAAGTTCCAGCTCAAAAAAGAGTTAGTTTTTCTGTTGGTTCTGAATTTAAAGCAATTGTAAATAATAAATAATCATAACATAGTGCGCAATTGTGTGCTTGTGTGCTTTTTTTATTAGGGTATTAAAAGATAATGTCAGGTAGCGTTAATAAAGTCATATTGGTTGGGAATGTTGGTAATCAACCAGAGATCAGGATTTCTCAGTCAGGTGGCAATGAAATTGCTAATTTTTCAATTGCCACAAGTGAGAGATGGAAAGATAAAAATTCTGGAGAACAAAAAGAAAAAACAGACTGGCACAGGGTGGTAGTTTTTGCTCCAGGGCTTGTAAACATTGTTAAAAATTATGTAAAAAAGGGAAGTAAAATATACATTGAAGGTAAGTTACAAACTAGAGAATATCAAGATAAGGAGGGCGTAAAAAAATATACCACTGAGGTGATATTAACTCAGTATAATAGCACTCTTACATTACTTGATTCTAGAAATAATGACGTACAGCCAGGTGCTGGCAATTTTGAAAATAATCACCAAGAATCAAAAAAAGATCAGTTTGATTCAGACGATGTAAAGGATGAAATCCCTTTTTAAAACTTAATTTTTCTATCTTTCTTTTTATGAAATTTTTGCTCTTTAATTAAATATGATGTAAGGGTGCTGTATACTGAGAGTAATATATAATGAGAGTGTTCAATGACAGCAAATTATAATCCAGATCTTTTTGTGCATCCTAAAATGAAGGAATGGCAGCCATAATTATGTTTGCTAAAAATTAATTTTATTGGGTTACCAATAACCTCATCAAAGTACTTATTCAGCATTCATACAAAGCTCCTTAAATTGAACCTCTCCGCCATCAAAATGCAAATTATCAGTAAAAAATCCATCATCTACACAACCCTTTTCATTGTGATATGTTACTAAAACAGTTGATTCATTACAAAATTCCTTTACTTCAGTCATAACTATTGACTTTGTATTTGGGTCTAGAGGTGCTAAAATTTCGTCAAGCAGTAAGACATCTGGACACTTTTTGTGTAGGAATACTTGCCTGATTAACTCTACTTTAATTTTTTCACCTCCAGAAATTTCGTTATACCAATCATGCTGCTCGGTATATAGTGTGTTATTTAAATTATTATTTCCATCTTTGTATAGTAACTTGAATTTTTCAGCATACTCTAAAATTTTATCTCTTAGATGAGCAGATTCTTCTTCTGATATATGAGATAATTCAGACTTTGTCATTTTGACAAACCATTCAAAAGGAGTAGTGTGTAATGGACAATACAAATTCTGATTTACCAATACGAATTCATTTGCAGAATGACTTATTTTACCATCAAATTTCTTAAAGCCAAAGTTACTTAATAAGTGTTCTTGAGATATCAAAATATTAAAAAAAGATGATTTGCCGCTTCCATTGCTGCCAGTTATAGCATAAATATGATCTTTTTCAAATTTTATATCATTCATCTTAATACTAATTGTTTTTGCGTCGGTTCCTCGTGCATAGGATAAAAATTCAATATATAAAAGAGGATCTTCTTCATTTTTTATGAAATTAATATCATTTGAATAAATAGATTCTTCTTCAATTTTTGATATGAATTTATCTACTGTTTGAACATTATCTGATAACTTATTAAGTTCTGATTTTTTTCTTAATCTATATGACCATGTTCCTAAAACAGAATCCATTGCAAGAGAATAAACTAGTATTTCTTTCCCTGTGATGAATTGTTTATAAAATAAATAGCCTGTGAAAATTTGAGTAGTTGTCCCCTGCATAGAGTAAACATAGTTGTATACAAGATAATTAAATATTGTATCAATTTTTTCATATGTTGCTAAATTTGTCGCAACAGTTTTCTGCTGCTTTACTATATTTGCCCATTTTTCTGCTGTTATTTTATTTAATTTTTTATCAGAGCTAATCAAAAAGCTATTTTTTACATCATGCTCGACTGATTTTGTTAGTTTTCCAGTGATAGAATCCAATTCTTTTCTTTGATCCAATATTTGTTTGCTTATAAAATTTTTTGCATAAGAAATGGCGTGATTTATTTGATTCAATCCATATAAAGCTGGAAAAATAACATGGACATGTTTTATAAGTGTAGTAGATACCAAGATAAAATTAGGTATATTGTATATAAAATCTTTAAAATCTCTGTTGATATTTTCAATAGTTGAATCTAGTTTTTCATTTAATTGATTTAATGTTAGATCAGAATTATCCAACATCACAATTCCATTTACTCCAACATATCTAGTGAATTCACTAGAATATTTTTCTAACACTTCACCCTGCTGATTATTAGAGATAATGCTAGTTGTTGTGTATATGGCTGCAAAGGGTAATAGTGAAAATATTATGTAACTGCCAGTTGATAGTAAAAAAGTTGTAAAGGCTGCTTTGTCACCAACTTGTAATAGTTCTTGTGCTAATTTGCTTCCTTTTATCAAATTATCATTTGCTGCAAAACCAGTTGCTAGTTTTGCAAATAAGACTGTACGTCCTAATATTTTTATATCTACATCTAATTCAGTTTTATTGCTAAATCTCAGCATTTGATATGTATTATAAGACTCATTTAAGGGTAAAATTTGGTTTAAAAATTCATATCCACATCCATCGTCATTTAGTATTTGATAAAGTGAAATAGAAGAAGCTAAAGCTGCAACAGACAATTTGGTTAAAGTGTTTTTATTGCTAAAAATATCAACAGCCTTATATGCAATAAATCCAGAACCTGAAGTAATTCCAAATCGGAAAACGTTGTCCGTTAATAGGAGGATATCAACATCATTTTTACTTAAGTATTCAAATCCTGTATAAGATGCTACAAAAGAAAAAGTAGTTGCATACACTTTATACGATGGAAATAAAGTAGTACTTAACGATGCAATCTCTGAAGAGTAGACTAGATTGTCATTTTCAACTATTTCGTATTCTTTCAAAAGAAATTCGTTAAACAATTCAAATAAGATTAATCCCGCTGCCCTTATAAAGCTATGCGATAGAGTTTCACCATTTCTTTTTATACATAAACTGGCAATAAATTTTAAAGCTATAGAATTAAAGATATGATTGTTGATATCATGTAAAGATATTGTAAAATTTATTATTTTATTCATAAAACTTCTCTTGGTTATAACATTAAAATATATTGTGTTGATCGGCAATATGGCGGAAGGAAAGGGATTCGAACCCTTGTTACTTGTTACAGTAAACACGCTTTCCAAGCGTGCGCCTTAAGCCGCTCGGCCACCCTTCCAAAAAAATCTTATTTGTTGATTTTATTTATATAACAATTAAATATAGCAACCTTATAAAATTATATTGACATATACTATAAATTTGCAGTAATAAAAAGCTTTATATGTTGCTTTGTATTTTGTGATTAAATCTATTGTTTCTTTCAAACCATCTAACCATTTATCAGGTATATTGTTGATGGTGGTAAATGCGTTTTTTATGTCCCTGCTATATATAATAGTAAAAATTCTCACAAATGATTTTAGTTTTACTTCAAATCAGGTTGGACTGCTGTATAAATTAACTATATTGATTTTAACGTTATTATCATGCTTTAAACGTGGATTTGTTCATCATCTAAAAACAAAAAAGCTTCTTTTTCATGCCTTAAGAGGATTTTTTAGTATTATGGGGTCACTTTGCATGTTTCATGCGGTATCTGTTTTAAATGTACTTAACGCAGCTGCAATATCGGAGCTGACACCAGCGTTTATGGTTATTGCAGGAATACTAGTATTTAATGAAAAGCTAACCACTCCTAAGGTAGTATTGCTTTTAGGAAGTATAATAGGGATATTTTTTATTAAGGATTTTACAAGTATAGGAAAAGATTTTAATTCTGGATATTGGTTTGCTTTCTCAGCATTGATTTTTTGGTCAATAAATAATGTTGTCATAAAAAAATTAACAAAAACAGAACATTCTCGTGCTCAATTGTTTTATTCTAGTCTGTTTGCAGCAATTTTTGCATTTCCAGTAGCATATTTTCAATTTACATTTGACTTTGCAAGTTACTCAATGGACTTTAATTTAGCAACTTGGCCTGACTTTTCTATTACTTCGTACTTAGTGGTTTTTTCAGCTGGTCTTGCAAGTTTGTTGCATAAAGTATCGTTTTTTAGAGCGTATAAGCTTTCTGATATGTCAGTAGTAGGTCCTTTTGATTATCTTAGATTACCTTTTACAGGTATTTTTGCTTATTTAATTTTAAATGAAGGGATACCTAATACTTATTCATTAATAGGCTACGGACTCATTGTATTGAGTGGAGTGTATTTCATTATGCATAAAGAAAAAAGAGCTTGATCGCAAACGTATCGTACCTTTATTTCTTGTTATTTAATATATATAATTGATGCAATACGATGGCAGTGGCGTTAGATACATTTAGGCTTTCTAATTTTGGTGACATTTCTATTTTTGCAGTCATATCACTTTGTTTTAAATTTATATCTCTAACACCCTTTCCTTCTGAACCCATTATTAATGCAAGTTTATTAAATTTAGCAATTTCTTGGATTGAGCAATTTCCATTTTGTACAATAGAAGCAATCCAATAGCCATTTGCCTTTAATTCATTAAGCGCTCTAGAAATATTTGTTACTTGAATGTATGGGATGTATTCAAATGCTCCTGCTGAAGATTTTACGAGAGTAGAATTTTCAGATGGTGCATTATCTTTTGTTGTAATTACAGCATCTACATTAAAACCAAGTGATGATCTAATGATTGCTCCTATATTTTGTGGATCAGTTATTTGGTCCAAAAATAAAATAGTGCTGTTTTCATTAACTATTTTGAGCAATCTTTCAATAGAAGTAAATTCTAATTTCTTAACCTGTATTGCTACGCCCTGGTGTACAGACTCTTGAATATCGATTTTTTCACTAAGTTCATTATTAGTTAATACTTCAACTTCAATATTTTTGTCTTGAATAGTATTTTTATATTTATCTATTAATTGATTTGTATTTTTAGTGACTAATAATTTATAAATTATTCTTGAAGTATTATTTATTGCTGAATCTACTGGATGCTTACCATATAACCAATAGATGTTGCTATTTTTAATTTTTTTCCGCATTAAATTTAATTAAGTTAGTTCTATCTTTTTAATTGCTGCACACCTTGCAAGCTCATCTGCCATTTCATTATATTTATTACCATTATGAGCTTTAACCCAAAACCAAGAAGTGTTTTGCGCGGAATTTAATTTATCCAATTCTTGCCAAAATTCTATATTCTTAATTTTGCCATTTTTCCAATTATTTAATTTCCAGCTTTTAATCCATTCAGTTATGCCAAATTTTAAATAATTACTATCAGTAAAAATTTGCAAATCATTGGTTTCTTTGAGATTTTTTAAAGCCTTAATTGCAGCTGTCAGTTCCATTTTATTATTGGTTGTATGCTTCTCGAATCCATAAATTTTTTTTATAACCTGATCGTTTTTAACAAATATAGCAGCCCATCCGCCAGGTCCAGGATTGCCTAAGCATGAACCATCACAATATATCTTCATAAAAATCTAATGTTTTTTTCGATTTCATGATATACTGATGTTTATCAAAGTAAATATATTTTTATACAGCGTGCAAGTAGAGTTAGCAAAAGGAAAAATGTTTCTTATCAAATTAATATTATCTATATTATTAATCTTTCCACATTGTTCATTTGGAAATGAAAAGTATAAAGACATGAAAGATTTTGAAGAAGTAATAGATATCATTCATAAACAATATATTGATAAAGTTGAGAATAAAAAGCTCATTCAAAATGCTATAAACGGAATGCTAGATTCTCTTGATCCTTATTCAACATTTTTGAATAAAGAAGAATATGATAATATGAAATCTAGTACAAAAGGAGAATTTGGTGGTATTGGGGTGGAAATCAATATGGAACAAGGCTTTTTAAAAGTTGTTTCTTCATATAAAGGTCTGCCTGCTTATGAAGCAGGTGTTAAGCCTGGTGATATTATTGTAATGATTGATGATGAAGCAATTGGTAGTATGGGTATAGTGCAAGCATCAGATAAATTAAAGGGAGAGCCTGGAAGTAAAGTAAAATTAAAAATTTATCGGGATTCAGGAGAAATTAAGGAATTAATAATAATTAGAGAAGTTATTAAGCTTATTCCTACAAAAGTTTTATTTTATAATCAGGATAAAGTAATTTACGCAAAAATAGGTGGTTTTAGTGAAAAAACCAGCTTAATTTTAAAAAATGAATTATTAAAAGTAATTAATAGCCGTAAAGAAATCAAAGGTTTGATTTTAGACTTAAGAGATAATCCTGGAGGAATTCTAGACCAAGCGGTTGAGGTCTCAAGGTTGTTTTTAACAAAAGGAAAAATTGTATCACTTCAAACTAGAGTTAGTGAAGAAGAAATTACGTATGAGGCAGAGGGGATAGATATCATTAAAGGGTTACCGATAGTGATATTAATTAACAATGGCTCTGCTTCATCTTCTGAAATTGTTGCAGGAGCGCTTCAAGATAATCAAAGAGCATTGGTTATGGGTGAAAAATCATTTTGCAAAGGATTGGTGCAAAATTTAATTCCTTTTAGTAACGGATCTGCCATAAAATTAACTACTGCCAAATTTTACACACCGCTTGGAAGATCAATTCAAGAAGAATGCATAATACCAAATATTGAAATCACTACTCCGGTTGTTGAATCAAATGATAAAGATGAACTAATTGATAAAAAACATCATGATTTTGGTAACTATTTGAATGACTATACTCTTCAAAGGGCAATAGATTTAGTTAAGGGAATTTCTCTATATAATGAACAAAATGAACAAAATGAACAAAAAGATGAGTAGATTTGCGTTGTGTATAATATTATTCACATCAGTAGCATCGTTGTTTATTAATATATCTAATGGTTTTGAGTTAGAACCAACAACATCAGAAAAAATGAATAAATTAATTAGCGATGAAAAAATTAGATACAAGTTTTTATATTTTTTCACAACTTGGTGTTACGAGTGCAATCAGTCTTTAGATCAAATCTCAAAAATGCAACTTGATCATAAATTATCAAAAAAATATTTTTTTATAAATATTTCATTAGACGATAATTTTAAAAAATTAGAAAATTATTCAAAAAATAATGAGAAAAATAAATCTAAAATATATTTTTTTAAACGGCAGAAAGAGATAGGTAAATTTTTTATAAATGCAAAAATTAATTATGATAATGCAGTGCCATATTACTGCATATTAGATCATAATAATAATGTGATAATAGAAGGATATTTTGAGCTTGGAAGCATTGAAAAGTATTTGAGATAAATGGAAAGGGTAGAGAAGAGCAAATATCACATAATGGTTTTTGAGTTTAAGCTTGTTGCAATTTCAAAATTTTATATATAAGCCAAGATAGTGTAGGAGTTATTATCAGTATAATAGCTAAAGATGTTTGAGTACTAGTTGGTACATAGGAAGCAATGGTACCTATTATAACAGCTCCTGTAATTTGTAAGCACCCATATAGTGCGGAAGCAGTGCCTGCCATATGCCCAAATGGGGCAAATGCTTGTGCAAAAGAGTTAGAAAAGATAAAGCAAGTTCCAAAATTAAAAAGTGCCATTGGAATGAAAATAGCAAATAAATTCACTCCAAAAATATAAAATCCAGACAAAAGTAGAATTCCTGCAATAAACATTAAGCCCCAACCTAATTTAAGTAAATTTTGAGAAGTATATATTTTGACAAATTTTCCATTCAAATAGCCTCCTAAGAATATTGGGCCACCTGCGCAAATTAGAGCAAACCACCCAAATAAACTTGGTGTATGTCCAAGGTGATGTATCATTATTACAGGACCAATCAAAAACCAAGAAAATAATGCTCCAAAAGTAAAAAATGAACATAATGTATAGCCAATAAAGATCCTATTTGTAATCAATGTTGAATAATTTTTTAAAATGTTCATAAATGAAAATTTATGAACATCATCGATTTTATGTGACTCAGTTAGGAATAGTACGGTGAGTAATATGCTGATTACGGCATAAATAATCATAAATATAAAACTTGCTTGCCAATTAAATATTTCTTGCAAATAACCTCCTACAAGTGGAGCTGCTGGCATTATAAATGTCATAGCTATAGTTAGATAACCACCATATTTCGCCATATCAGTGCCAGAATATCTATCACGAAACATTGAACGCCAAAGTGATGTGCTAGCTCCTGCTCCCAAACCCTGTATCAAGTGACTGATATTGAGAATTAAAATATCATCAGCAAATATAGCAGATATGTTGCCAATAATAAAAATTATTGTACCTAGGATCAATGGCTTTTTTCTACCATATACATCTGCAAAAGGTCCATATATTAATTGACTAAATGCAAGGCCAAACATAAAAATCACCATGCTAGATTGAACATGCGTTATAGATACATTTAAGTAATTTGAAATTTTTGGAATTGAAGGTGCATATATATCTGAGCTGACAACAGCAGTACAGGCTATTAATGTAATAACAATTAAAAATTTTATGTTATTGTTTATCATATTATGAATTCACTATTATAAGCACTTTATATAGCAATTGCATAAGTTAATTAATATAAAACTACCTTACATTATAGTGCTGCTATGCAAGATTTAGTATTATCTATTTGAATATTTGTCAAACATTAATTTAGAATAATGACAAAAGTTTTACT
>Ga0114932_10005563_pt1 | contig 11137 bp, 10 predicted proteins | sample 2SBtaG_2_FD_87286 | JGI IMG/M metagenome (GOLD analysis project Ga0114932, IMG submission 87286) | Deep subsurface microbial communities from Kolumbo volcano to uncover new lineages of life (NeLLi) - 2SBTROV12_ACTIVE470 metaG | ecosystem: Environmental > Aquatic > Marine > Volcanic ... | reverse complement strand
TGATGCTGCCGCTCTTACGCTCCATCATCCCGGGAATAACCGCCTTGATCAGATAGAAGGCCGCGTGCATGTTTACGCCCAACGTATGATGCCATTCTTCTTCAGTAACTTCCAAAATGGGTTTGTGGGGTCGTATGGCCACATTATTAACCAATATATCTATCTTCCCCAACTCTTTAATGCCTTCGATAACCATGGATTTCACGCTATCTGAATCGGAAACATCAGCAATTACGGTATGAACTCTGACTCCCAACTCTTTGCATTTAGAAGCCACTTCATCCAGTTCAGACCGGCTGGTGCGAGTGTTAAGAATTAAATCAGCCCCTTCCCGGGCAAAAGTAATGGCAACCTCTCGGCCAATGTTTCGACTGGCGCCGGTAATCAGAGCTGTCTTTCCTTCGAGTCGCATGGTTAATCCACCTTATTCTAATTATTCCGCTAGGACTTACGCTCAGATTATCTCTGGGGCGTACGCGGGACTTGCGCTCAGAACCATATCCTGGAAAACGATGACCCAGCGCGGTAGATTTTACCATCTTAGTTTAACCGGCACCGCCAAACCTCCGCTTGACCAGACTAAAACCCGGTGTAAAATTGCCCTGAAAGATTAACGGCTACCTAAGCGCCTGAATCTCTGTTAAGTCTATCCTGAATATCCCATGGGGTTTCTAAGGTGACCAAGGCCCGGCGCTTCCAGCCTAAAACGAGGTAATACAAACATGAAATGGTGCAGATTCTCCACAGGCGGACCAATCTCATTTGGCATCATAGAAGGCGACACAGTAACTCAGGTTGATGGTAGCCCATTTGACAACTATACAAAGACCTCAACCACCCACAAGTTGAATACGGTCAAACTTGAAGTACCAGTGATACCCCCAACGTTCTACGCTGCAGGTATCAACTACCCAGAGCACGTAACCTGGGCCGCCCAGATGCGCGGAGAGGAACCAGTGCTCCCGACACAGGCCGATGTTGGCTACAGGGCCATCAACGCCTTGGTTGAAGACGGTCACGACATCATCGTTCCCAAGGACGCCACTGAAATGCTTCAGTACGAGGGCGAACTGGTTGTGGTCATCGGCAAAACCTGCCGAAACGTCACGGAAGCCCAAGCGTTGGACTATGTTTTTGGATATTCCATTGGCAACGATGTCAGCGAGCGCACCTGGCAGCGCGGAGACCGGACCATGTGGCGAGCTAAGAACACCGACACATTCAAGCCCATGGGCCCGTGGATTGTCACTGATCTGAACCCGGACGACTTCCACGTGGTGATCAAGGTCAACGACAACATTGTCGGCGAGTACGACGTAGCCACGGCCATCTTTGGCGTCCGAACTTTCATCAGCAAAATGAGCGAGTACCTGACCCTTGTTCCTGGGGATGTTCTGTGGATGGGCACCGATGGCGCAACCGAGAACATGGTGGACGGAGATGTTTGCTCCATCTCCATCAACAACATCGGCACACTGACCAACAAGGTAAACTGGCAAAAATAAGCAGCGAACCTGTATTACTTGGGTCCGAATAAAATAGAGCGCCCTTCCTTTCATGTGTAAGGGCGCTCTATTTTAGTGTCGACTATTTGTCTAGCCCGATTCCAGTTTCTGCGCTCCAAGCTTGCAGACCGCGACGATAAGCCAGTGCACCCATGGGCATAATCACGCACTGCATAGCCTCCAACACCTCCATAGGAGAGGCCCCTTCCTGAATTGCCACGTGGATATGGGCTTGTATCTGATCGACATCAGCCTTCAGGGCCGCTTCTACGGCCACCTGCAGTAGTTCCTTGGTCTTGCGGTCCAGCAAACGCTGTCCTGTGTAGGTGGCGTCGATAAACTGGTTATAAGCGGTAACCCAGTCAAGATCCACCTCAGCCATTATCCGATGCATTTCCAGAGAATAGCCCCGGTTCTCTGAGATTCTATTCAACATTTCTTCTTTGGTTTCTTCAGCCATTTCCATGCTCCTTTTGACTCTTATCATCTAATTTCAAATCCAATCATGGTGGGCAAATTGTAATGCCTATAGGGTAATGCCACCAGTGTGCCTACGCCGAGCGTAATCGCACTACAGGAACATGCTACAATTCGCCAAAACAGCCTAGAATCATGAATTCAGGCTGCCAGGAGGTGTTGCCACGGAGTCTAGATTCACACCCGATTATTTCCAGCGTGAGGACGAGGACGACGACCGAATCTTTTATCAGTCCCCCCGTCTGGTGGTACATATAGACCAAGGGGCCATCACTGCAATCAGTGATTTCTTCAAAACTCAGATACCTGAGAACGCGGAAGTACTGGATTTGATGAGCAGTTGGCGATCCCATTGGCCGGCTGATCATCCCAAAGAGAAAATGGTCGGATTAGGCTTAAATCAAGTGGAATTAAAGGAAAATCCAGACCTGGACGAATTTGTTGTTCATAATTTGAACACAAACCCTGAGCTTCCGTTTGAGGACGACTCATTTGACGCAGTAATCATTACTGTATCGGCCCAATACCTGACTAAACCCATCGAAACTTTTGCGCAAGTTAACCGAATTTTGCGGCCCGGCGGGATGTTTATAGTCAGTTTTTCCAACCGGATGTTCCCAAGCAAAGCAGTGCTGATCTGGCGCAACTCCACCGACCGCGGTAGAGTCGATCTGGTGGGATCATACATGGAAGCAGCCGGAAATTTTGAGGATATCCAGGGCTCATTCCTCAACCCAACAACAAGTCCGCCCGATGATCCCATGTACGCTGTGCACGCTCGCAAGGCTAAACCCGACTAGCCATAGAGCAATAATCCTTTCCGTCACAGGTTGAGAAAGTTAATTTGGAGATTTTCTAACTCTTGCTAGGCGCTACGACAGGCCCTAGTGTCTCACTTCCCTGAAGCAGTGGGCCTGGGGAAGTTGCAGCCAGCACCATAACGGCTGCGAAGGCCACTATGATCCCAAACGCTGTAAAGGGCACTTGGTATCCTCCCGTGGCATCAAACATAACCCCAGCGACTGTTGGTCCCAAGGCCTGTCCGCCAATCTGGGCTGGCAGTGTCAGACCACGGATGCTGCCAAGGTGCAATCTGCCATAGTAGTCGGCCCAGGTGAGCCGCAACAACAGATGGATGCCACCGACTCCGACCCCTAACAGAGCACCCATCGGCAGACCCCATGCCAGTGAACTGCTGTACCCAGTTCCGATAGCACCGACAGCCATGGTTGCCCCTGCCACCGATAGCAGAATCCGCAGCGGTAACCTCCGGGCCCAGAACGACCAGAATAGACCTCCCGGCACCGATCCAAATGCAAAGACGCTGGCGGTAATGGCAGCCAGACGTATATCCACGCCCTGGCCAATGTAATGAGGCACCTGGTGCAAACTCACTCCGGCCTGGACTATAAAGCCAAACACTGAGAATAAGGCAAGTATCCAGAAAGCCCTAGTCCGCAACGCCTGCCGCACAGTGTAGTTAACCTCGGCGTTTTTGGACTGTAACGAACTCTCGACGCCACTACTCGCCGTCACTGAATCTGGATTGGTCTTTTGCTGCCAATTCCTTTGGGGGTCAGGCTCCAGGCCCATGTCTTCGGGACGCCTAGCCATCAGCAACAATACTGGAATTATGCCAGTGCTGATAGTGAATATCCCAAGCGCCAGCCACGCCGTGCGCCAACCCCAACCGTTAATCATCACCTGAGCTACCACCGGGAAGATCGTCAGTCCGATGGATTGGATAATTCCCATGTAGGCCAACGCAGAAGGTCTACGCCTGATGAACCAGTTACTTACGGCAGTTGAAGTGCCTAGCTCTAAGGGACTGGAAAACACCGCTCGACCCGGGACATACATGGCGTAAAAGGACCAGATCGGAGAAGTCATGGATAGCCCAATGGCGCATATTCCCACCACAGCGGCCGATGCTGAGAGCATAATGCCAGAGCCATAACGGTCGACCAGCCTGCCGGCAAATGGCGAAACCACCAAACCCAGCACTGCTCCCAGGCTGACTGCACCAGAGAACTGCCCTCTTGACCAGCCAAATTCGTCGGTCATGGGCACCACGAAGACCGATAGGGTGGCTACTGCCATCACTGGGCGTGAACCGAAGCTGGGCACTGAAGCTACAGCGAGTATCACCCAGCCATAGTAGAAGGGCAGCTTATTGGCTAGCCTGGCCCGCAGGATGGCAAAGTTCACTGTGCAACCAGGGTTAGTCGAACAGACTTGTGTACTTTTTTGATTACGGCCGTATTCAAGAAAAGAACCATAAAATCGGAGGGCCTAGCCCTAGGGATGGGGCTCTCCCAAGACGTGCATCAACCGATTCGCCCAGGCAAATATTGAAGCTGATAGCACCAGGTCAAACACCTCATCCAACTCTAGTCCGTTCTCAAGCATACGTTCGACGTCAGCATTGTCAGCCTCTGGCGGACACTGCGACAGTTTGGTGGCAAAATTGAGTATCGCCTTTTGACGGTCATCAAGATCGGCGTCTTCGCGGTCAGCAAAGACTCTATCCATTACCGCCTCATCCTTGGTAAGTTGGTTGTACCGGTTCGCGTGTACCGCAGCGCAGTAGATACACTCATTGACCACCGACGCCGCCACTGCACCGAACTCGGTCTCCGCGCGGGAAAGACCACCTTGGTGATACATGATCCCGTTAAACAAGGGTGTGCGTTGCTGCAGAGTCTCCGGATCCAAGGCTAAGACCAGCGTATAATTTCCAATCTTAGTATCTGAGACAGTTACCTTCATGGCCTCCAGTTGCTCGTCGGTTGCCTCTTCCAGAACCACCGGTTTCACCCGTGGCTCCCAGAAGGGAATTACTGTGGTGAAGTTTTTGATTGGTTCGCTCATGCTACCTCCGCCATCAACCTGAGACTGTGGACCACCCTAATCTGGTAACTAACAAATGCAATCAGCTCCGACAGTCGGACGATATCTGGGTCGTTCATCCCAACAGATTGCAGGGCCAGAACGTCTCCAGCCACAGCCGTTTTTGGATCTGTGGTGACCAAGTCTGAATGGCGAATTATCGCTTTGAGCCGAGCGTCGCTGCCACCATCAAAACCGGTATCTGAGAGAGTCTGACTGCCTTCACCGAAAAGACCCTCGTAATGTGCGGCCAGCAAGGGCTCATTGTTTAACTTGGCCATGCGGCAAGCCAAGCCTGCTCGTTCGGCATGAGACAAGCCGCCCGGCTGCGTGGGCCTGAGCGACGCTTCGTGGGAATTTTCGGTCAGTTCCATGAGGTCGGCACGCCCGGAGAATACACTCGCCAAGGAGCTGTCAGCCGATATACCGGAGGCCTTAGCAACCACTGTCTGAAATATATCCATCATGCCCTCCATGTCCAGTGCTTAGTTCGATTAGATAGAGCGGTTAAATAGTACCGTCTATAACTATGTCAAGAACCGCCGGCTTACCCGAGGCTATAGCCCTTTGCAAGGCTGGAGCAATCTCGTCCGGGTCGGTTATGCGTTCACCGTTGACCCCCATTCCACCGGCGATTTCGGATATGTGAAAAGGTGTTGGAAAGTCCGAGAACGGGAGGTTCTCCCCTGCTGACTCCTTTAGCTGCAATATGTCCCGCTGATAAACGTCGAAGTTCACTCTCAGGATTCGGTACATGCCGTTATTGCATATTACGAAAACGCAGGGGATGTTGTCGTTGGCTGCGGTCCAGAGTCCCTGGATGGTCATCATGGCGCTGCCGTCGCCGATGATACCAACTACGGGCCTATCTGGGTTGGCGACTTTAGCCCCCATCGTGGCACCGATGCCACCGCCGATTGCCTGACCTCTAAACGCACGTAGGTCGCCACGCTTCTCACCCTGGAAGTAATGACGCATGGCGGCCCGGTTGCTGATTGAGTCATCAACAACGATTGCATCAGATGGCATGGCATCGGCCAGCGCTGACATCATGCGAGCCGGCGACATGGGTTTGCTGTTCCATTTCTCAGTCACAGAGTCGTCGAAGGCCTTCCGTTTCTCGGCCGCAGCCGCTACGACGCCGATCTTGCGGCCTTCGATTTCGTTTTTCAACGAAGGCGTTAATTTCGGCTTTATAGCAACTAAAAGTTCCTCTATTCCAAGGCGACAATGAGACACTATACCGACATCTGTGGGTTCTGATCTTCCTGCTCGGCCTGGGATAGGGTCTATATGGACTAGCTTGGTATTCTCTCCCAGGATTACATCGCCCCAGTAGAACAACTCGTCCATGGCGTCCATGCCAATAGCCAAGACCAAATCCTTGTCCCTCAGGATTTCACGCCCAGCGGGGGTACGAAGGGTGTGGTTGCCAAAGAACTGTGGGTGCATCGTAGGGAACGCAACCTCTGCGCCCCGAGACTGATAAACGGGAAATCCCATCAACTCCGCTAGTTCCACCGCCGCGTCGTTCGCGTGGTCCTCGGAAACCCTGTCGCCCACCATCATCATAGGGTTCTTCGCGGCCAAAACCAGGGACGCCGCTTCCTCTATACCTTTCAAGCTGGGCCTGGTGTCATCGTGCATCTTATTCGAAGGGACAATGTTCATCTCAGCCTCGGCCTCTAAAGCGTTGGCAGAAAAACCCACGTAAACCGGTCCTCTGGGGTGGCTGTTTGCCTCGTGGAAAGCCCGTCGGAGAACGGAGGGTATCGAATCCGCAAGGTCTAGTTCCACAGACCATTTAGTGACGGGCCGCACCAGCTCGGCCAGGTCGGTCATGGTCTCGTTCACTTTGCGAGCGTCATAATTCGCTGACATCACAACCATTGGCGTTCCGGTGTTCAGTGCATCCAGCATAAGGCAGATACCATTGGCGAGACCACTATCCACATGGAGAATGACGCACGACGCAGTCTCCGTGGACCTAGCATAAGACTCCCCCATGCCCACGGCAACGCTCTCCTGCAAGGTCAGGTGGTATTCAAGTTCCGGGTAGTCACCCAGCATATCCATTATTGGGCCTTCACTCGTCCCTGGATTGCCAAATATGTGTGTCACACCCTCTGCCTTCAGCATCTCCAATACAGCCTGTTTTCCGGTCATCATTTGAGCCATTGAAATAAACCTTCCATCCGCTATCTAATATTTTCTAGTTGAGTGCCAGTACGTGTTATCAGTACGCCTTATGTGGGTATAAACTGCTTACGTATTAGGGGCTGCCTGTACCAACTCAATAATCACATCGTCCGGGCCTTCTATATAAGCCAACTTTATTCCTTGTGGTGTAACGGTCAACGGCAAAACCACACGAATCCCTTCTTTTTCGAATCGTGTCATCTCTGACTCCAGATCTTCCACGTGGAATCCAAAGTGTTCCAGACCCAGCCGGTTGAGCTCGGGTATCGCCCGTTCCGGAGAGGAATTCGGCGGCTGGGATGATATGTTCAGCCTAGTTGGGCCGCCCACCTGCATGCCAATAGTGATGGTGCCGGGCATGACCTCACGCTCTGAGACAATTTTGGCGTTGAAAATTTTCTCATACCAAGAGGCCGATGACTTGGGGTCTTTAGCCCTGATATGAACATGGTTGATGGCGTAATCCATATTGCTTCTCCTTTAGAAGCCAAACTTAAAGCTCTTGGCTATGCTTTGGCTGGCATTCTTTACGTCGAAATATTAGCTTCGGCGGGCAACCCTTGTCCACCATCGATTCTGGAACACACAGGTTCTACCTAACATCCACTCGCTGCTCAGACTCGATATTAATTGGCAAGTCGATTTAGAAATCTGTATACTCGGCACAACCCCGCACGAGGATATACATGGCACGGATCTTTCGCCTAGCCCTGGCGCAAATCAACCCCACCGTTGGTGACATCCCCAGAAATACCACCAAAATTCTGGAATACCTGGAACGCGCCCGCGAAGCCCAGGCCGATCTCGTTGCATTCCCAGAAATGGCGACCACCGGCTACCCCCCAGAAGACCTCCTATATAAGAAATCGTTTCTATCCGAGAACGTATCCGCAATGGAGCAGGTCGCGAAAGCCTCAGGCGACATGGCAGTGGTGATGGGATATGTGAACGTGTTGTCCCTGGAACCTGTTTCCAATGACGCAGGCGATACCCGCCCTCAGATAACCAACGCTGCAGCTCTGTTTCATGACGGAAAACTAGTAGACATCTACCACAAGATATTCCTGCCCAATTACGGCGTCTTTGACGAGCAACGTTACTTCCAAAAAGGGTCAGTTTGCCCGGTCTACCACATCGGCGGTGTATTGATTGGGGTCAACATCTGCGAGGATATCTGGTACCCGGTAGGGCCAACCACCGTCCAATGCCAAACCGGCGCTGAACTCATCGTCAACATAAACGCCTCGCCCTTCCAAGCCGGGAAACGGGCGTTCCGTGAAGATATGATCGCCCAACGAGCCGCTGACCACAACTTAACCGTAGCCTATGTGAATACGGTGGGAGGCCAAGACGAATTAGTCTTCGACGGCGGGAGCATAGTCTATAACGCCAAAGGCAATCTGCTGGCCAGAGGACCTGCCTTTGAAGAAACCCTCTTGGTGGTCGACTTGGAGTTCTCTGACGCCATAGCTGAACCTAAACCCAAGCCCACCGGGGCCTATGCAGCCACTCTGAACGCGGTGGGAGAACCCAAAGCGCTAACCGTGTCCAACGCCGACATTGGCAAGAAACCACTCTTGGATGCCAGTCCACTAGCAAACGAGATTAACGGCGCCGAAGAAATATACCGCGCTCTGGTCATCGGCACGGGCGATTATCTCCGTAAGTCCGGGTTCTCAAGAGCATTGATTGGCATGTCGGGTGGGATAGACTCGGCCCTTACCGCCACCGTCGCAGTGGACGCCTTAGGGCCCGAGAACGTGGTGGGAATCACAATGCCGTCTCGCTATTCTTCAAGTGGCAGCATCAGCGACTCTGCAGACCTGGCCAAGAACCTTGGAATGGACCTGTGGGAGATTCCCATAGAAAGAGCCCACCAGGCATTCACCGACATGTTGGAAGACCGCTTCACGAGTACTGACGCCAATGTGGCCGAAGAAAATGTGCAGGCACGGATCCGAGGCAATGTGTTGATGACCGTATCAAATAAATTCGGTTGGATTGTGCTCACAACCGGCAATAAATCCGAGATGGCCATGGGTTACGCAACGCTCTACGGAGACATGGCAGGAGGGTTCGCCGTACTGAAAGACGTGCCCAAAACCACGGTCTACGAACTATGCCGCTGGCGTAATCAGCAGGGCCAGGCTTTTGGAACAATGGATGATATTATCCCAGTCGCGATCATTGATAAGCCGCCCAGCGCCGAACTTCGGGAAGACCAGTTGGATTCAGACAGCCTCCCTGAGTACGAAGTTCTTGACCCGGTGGTAGAAGCCTATGTGGAAGACGACCTAAGTTACCAAGACATGATCGACAAGGGATTTGACCCGGAGATAATCCGCCAAGTCATGTCTGCCGTAGACCGGAACGAATACAAGCGACGCCAAGCACCCCCGGGTGTGAAAATCACCCATAGGGCCTTCGGAAAAGACCGCCGCCTCCCCATAGTCAACCGCTACCTACCCCAGGATGGGAACTAAGCAGTCAGATATTATTCAATTGATCTTAGAAATTAATTGCGCCATTAAATTAACCGTACTCTTGCAACAACGAATGTTCCCTGAAATTGATACCGGCGCGATTCCTTAGAATCTGGACGCTGACAAGTAATAGTCCTTGGTTATATCCAGATGCTTCTCTAACCAACCATCAGAATTCTTTATTAGGATGATATAAAATATTATAACGTCCCATATATCGATTGACATGGGTACGCCTCAAGCGCAAAATGTCACCTACTGATGTACAGCCACCTAATTCCTTCCGCATCTGTCCAATTTAACCCTACTAATCACGCGATTAATGATAAAACCTAGAAATACAGGCGCGTTCGGCATACCCACAGGGATCCACTATGCGTGGATAGTCATGCTCATCGCCGCCGTAATGCACATGGCTGGTGGTTCCATCAGGCAGGCTTTTGGGGTGCTCATAGTACCTTTGGAAGAGGCCAACGATTGGAACCCGGCTATGGTCACTCTAGCGTACGCACTGGCTAGTATAACCGGAGCGCTGTTATCCCCTATCAGTGGCTACTGCACAGACCGTTACGGTGCCAGAAAGGTCATTGTGGTAGGTATTATCGCCTTTGTAATTGGTGCCTTGATGACTGGAATCATCGGGGAAGTCTGGCACCTCTGGATCTCTTACGGGCTGTTCTTAGGAGCAGCTAGCGCCTGTTTCAACGTACCAATCATAACCACCGCATCCTACTGGTTTCGAACCCACTTGGGTTACGGAGTAGGATTCTTGCAGGCATCCCACGGGCTTGGCCCGGCCATCATGGCCATCTTGATAAGCGTTATGATCAGCGGCTCCTCTTGGAAGGTAGCCTTCTGGTCGATAGGTGTCTTGGGTGGCATCATGATGCTTGTTCTCATGGCCTTCTTTAGGAACAGACCTGGCGATATCAATATCAGACCCTTCGGAGCACCACTAACCGAAGAAGTAGCGGTGGTGCGAGACCGGGTCACGGAAAGGTTGAGAATCAAAGCTTTCCGGTCCAGTATGCAATCGACCACCACCTTCTGGAAGTTGGTCTCCATTCATTTCCTGGGCTGCGTCAGCCATGCTATTGTCATTATCTACATCGTACCCATAGCGGTGTTGGCCGGTATGGACAACGTTTCCGCATCCGGGGTGCTCAGCACGCTGGCCCTAGTAAGTGTGTCCACCAGGTTCCTCACGCCGGTAATCTCAGATTACATTGGGGCAAGGGGAACGATGGCCACCTTCTTTGTCTGGCAGGGTCTTCCAGTGCTGATGCTCCTTTGGGCTCAGGAGCCATGGCAGTTCTACCTGTTTGCCGTGATATTCGGAATAGGTTACGGAGGGGAAGGTTCGGCCTTCCCGGTTATCAACCGACAATACTTTGGCCGTGGCCCAATGGGTTCATCCTTTGGTTGGCAAGCCTTTGGTGCCGGCGCAGGTATGGCCATGGGCGCCTGGATAGGAGGGGCATTGTTCTGGTTGTTTGACTCTTCCTACACCGCCACCATACTGGTTTCTACCTTTGCCAGCGTTGGTGGAGCCGTCATAATTATGTCAATGGAACCCACCGGTCG
>Ga0114932_10005562_pt1 | contig 11139 bp, 8 predicted proteins | sample 2SBtaG_2_FD_87286 | JGI IMG/M metagenome (GOLD analysis project Ga0114932, IMG submission 87286) | Deep subsurface microbial communities from Kolumbo volcano to uncover new lineages of life (NeLLi) - 2SBTROV12_ACTIVE470 metaG | ecosystem: Environmental > Aquatic > Marine > Volcanic ... | reverse complement strand
TTTGAACCTGGGTCATGTTCACCGGTCATGACTAGAGTTTCACATTGAATCTGAGATAGGTGTTCCGCAAGGTCACTGAGTACAAAAACTCGGTAGGCCTGAAAATAACCTGCCGGTGAAGTGGCTCGCAACTCAGCAATTCGTTTCTGAACCCGTTTGGGATGATTCTGCCGAAATTCAGGGGAGAACCAGCGTTCCAGCGCCAACGCGATGTTGGCGTCTAAATCCCCTTTTTCCAGGTTGCGAATCCTTTCCTGTACGTGTTGGCGCTCGGTATCCGTACGTCCTGCGACTGCGCTGAGAATTGCGAGTTGTCCAACACGCTCCGGATAGCTAAGCGCAAACCGCTGAACAATTAAACCTCCCAATGAAAAGCCAACCAGATGTGCGTGCGGCAGGCTTTTGTCGATGAAGATCGCTTCAAGGTCACGTACGAAATCCTCAAGAGACCAGTCACCAGCCGGCACATCACTTTGACCGTGGCCCCTGAGATCGTACCGGAGCACACTGAAACGATGCTCCAGAACACTCGCGATCGGGTCCCAGATATTGAGCGTACCGCCCAGGCCGTGAATCAGGATCACGGTCGGATGTTGTGCCGGATCCTGCCCGGAACGAAAAACATGCGAATACATGGTGGTAGTACTTAAGGCCGTCAGGTGTGCTCGATGATCTGAGGCTGCAATACGAATTCGTTAACCTTGCGCCACGCCCCAAATCTCGACTGTCGAGTCTGCGGTCTGCATGTGGGGTACCGGCACCAGCGTAACCGGGGGTAGGACACCGCCACAGCAATCACGCAGCAGCTGCAACAAATGTGGGGTGACGTCTTCCTCAGCTGATGCAGTGTAGTAACAGACCATTAGTTTTAGGTCTGCCGGACTTCGGCCGAACGGACGCAGCAGATCGTCGACGTAACTCATGGTGAATCGTGTCTGGGGTAATAGCTGACCGGGTAAGACCCGTTTTCCTGTATTAGAAAATGGCTCGGCGGGCACCTGTCCGCCCAGCCAGATCATGCCGCGCAATCTTTGGGCTTGACGGTAGGGCAGGCTCAACGGCCAGTCCCAGACCCTATCCGGCCAGGCGTCTTCTCGAGGGATGTACTTGTCATAACTGTGGCGGCGCTCGCGCATAGCGAGCACCTCGATCTTAGTCGCCGTTTTATCCGGCCACAGCGCGTGACAGGGGACGACTGTCGCTGGCGGACCCGGTTCGCTGAAGTAGGATGCTCGAGCCTGGGCCAGTGGCGCCCAGTCTTTACGCGTGGTGCCGAAGTAATAACCCTCCATTTTTACGCTGTCCTGAAGCGAGGCCCCTACTGCGCTCAGAGAGTTTTGGAGCGAGGGCATAATGATATGTGACTGACCCGCACCATCCAGAGCCGTATCGAACGCGGCGTTGAAGTGGGCCGCGGTCCGGTTGGCTACGGCTATGAATTCCCCTGCCCGCAGGGCGGTCGTGACAACAGGGCCTACCGATGAATTGCCGCTTGCCACCCGCAACGGTTGGGTTTCAACCTGAAAGTCACCTGAGTTGCGCCAGTTGCGTACGGCAATGACCTGTACCTGGATTTCCTGGCCCTTAAAGGGTTGCAGCGGCACTGGCAGGGTTGAGATCACGGGTGAGGGCTCGTTGGGAAATGCATCCTGCAAGGCCTGGATAATTGCGATTTCATCGCAGTTATTCTCGGGCCTATAAAACGCCTTGACCCGTACGGCATCAGCCAGTGAGCAGTGTTCCTGATGAAGCGCTGCGGCAATGTTTTCGACAGTTCCCGTAATCTGCCGGGTCATGTCACCGGGGTTGCGTAGGGTGCCGGTCGAATCAAAGTCACCGGCGCCGCCGACGAACGACAGCGCGCCGGCAGAGGCACAGACATTGTGAGTGAACGGCGTAGGTAATGACCAGATGGAGTTATTCGACATGGTATTTAGGTGCCCGTGTTGGTAGAGCGTGAATTACACTGTGCCACAGACTCGAGTCAGGATGCACAAGCCTAATTTGTAATTCGATCGTACGCAATGGCAGGCGCGTTTGTCAGTCTTTTGTTTATCATTGACTCAAATTCAGATCGAAGATCATGCGGGTCGAATAAGGGACAACAGGAGAACATCGAATGATCAAGGCATTTTATGCAACTCGTCAATGGGCGTTATGGGCCTACGGGGGTGGCCTGTTGTTAATATCATCATTGTGGTTGCAGGTACAGATGACTGTGGCACTTAACACTTGGTATGGACAGTTCTACGATCTGCTGCAGAATGCGGCCAGCTACAAAGATAATCCAAATGAAGGGATCACATTATTTTTATCTAAGCTGATCTCACTCAGTTACGTGCGCGCTGGGTTCGACGGTGAACCATCTTTTGTAGTAATTGCATTCCCTTATATTTTGCTGGCGATATTTACGGCCTGGTTTACACGGATCTACGGTCTGCGCTGGCGCGAGGCCATCACTTTTAATTACGTTCCACGCTGGCGTAGTGTCGAGCAGGAGATTGAGGGTGCATCCCAGCGCATTCAGGAGGACTGCAACCGTTTTGCTCGGATTGTCGAGTCTTTGGGATTACAGATTGTTCGCGCAATCATGACGCTCATTGCTTTTATACCGGTGCTCTATGGACTGTCTGACAAGGTCGACGTACCCGTGTTACGAGATATCGAAGGGTCATTGGTCTGGGGGGCTTTAATTGTCTCGCTCGGCGGTTTGGTTATCTCCTGGTTTGTGGGCTGGAAGTTGCCGGGCTTGGAATACAACAACCAGAAAGTTGAGGCGGCCTTCCGTAAGGACCTGGTGCTGGGTGAGGACGACAAAGCAAATCACGCAGACCCCATAGCCCTTCGAGGGTTCTTCGGAGGTATACGATATAACTACCATCGACTGTATTTACATTACGGTTACTTCGATGCTTGGGTCTCTACTTACGACCAATTCATGGTAGTTATCCCTTACCTAATAATGGGGCCGGGTCTTTTTACGGGAGCGCTTACACTCGGTGTTATGGTTCAAGTGTCCAATGCATTTGGCAAGGTGCACGGGAGCTTTTCGCTGTTTCTACATAACTGGACCACGATCACTGAACTGCGCTCTATCTGGAAACGCCTGCACGAGTTTGAAAACAATCTCGATCGCTATGCAGTTCCAGCACCGGCTTAAAGAGGGTCCTTAATACGAAGATTCCGGTTACAGCAGGGGCATTACTTGCTGGTGGTTCTACGGGGCTTACTTGGGGTGCACTTCAAGATAAATCAGGCTGCTGTGGTCAGACACGTTGTGGCTTTCGACCGGAAACCGACCGCTGGCGTGGGCTTTGAACTGCATCACTGCGGGGACATGTGGCGTTACTTCAGCATGTAAATTATAACCATGGAGATGTAGCATAACGGGTTTGTCGCTGGACCAAGACAGCTCGACCTGGTCGCCTTGGCTCACACGAATTGTCTGCGTATCGATCATGACTTTGCCACGCTGTATGTGCAGCTCAAACTGCTTAACTGGCCCTTGGTTACTGTTTGTCGCCGAGCCGGCCTGAGAATGTTGATGTTGCGCAGTCTTTGAGGCGGAAGTGGCGTGGTTATGGTGGATTTGTTCCGCGCCTTCAGCATCAGCTATTTGTACGACGACCTCGACTAACGTTTGTCCTGCCTGGTCGAATTCTAGTAAAAGCGCAAACTGGTCCCCCGCCGCAAGCGGTTGCTTAAGACCTATTAGCATAATGTGCCGGCCCCCTGGTGCAAACAGCACATTTTCATGGGGGGGTAGGATCACCGATTCGACCCGACGCATTTTCATCATTCCGTCTTTGAGGGTGTGCGAATGAACTTCAACGCGTTCGGCAACATCAGCCGATGCACGCAACAGTTTGTCGGAATGGGCCCCATGGTTTGTGAGTGTCAGATAGACCGCACCGTTGGGGCTGGTGGGGGGTAGCGCTCGCGCCCAGGGCGACTGGATATGGATGTCCCCAGCTTCATAATGCTGAGCAGAGGTAACAGTCGTTGCCAACAGAAATACCAGCAGTCCAGCAAGATATCGCAATAGATTCACACTCAGGTAGGGGTCAACTGAAGTACATCGTTAGAACAATGCCATAACGGGATCAGGTGGTCAGTATAGTGCGCCAACGGGCGACGATAACTAAGGTCGTCAGTATACCGGTCAACCCGAAAATGACAGTAGTCGCCGGTATGCCAATCCATTCAATCAGCGCCCCGCCTGTGAGTAGTCCCATCGGCATACCGTAAACAGCCAGCATGCGTACACCGGATACCCGTCCCCGATAGACCTCATCAGTAATCTTAAGCAACAGAACAGACATTGGGATCATCGCGAAACTCTGCGCGAGCCCGATCACCGTAATTACCACGCTAGCAGCCATCGGTATAGAAAATAGGCCCAACAACAAAATGAACAGGTGCCATACCACCAACCAGATCACCATCATGCGGACTGGTTTTGTGACACGAAGGATCGTTGCTGTCGCTAGGGACCCCAGGAGTGCACCGAGTGCCAATAGCGCGATCAGCTGTGCCAGACCGGTTTCATCCATGCCGTATACATCACGCGCCAGGGCGGGCAACAGACCGCGGATTATAGGGAACCCAGTGAAGTTGGCGAGAAAAGCCAGCGCCATGATTGCGACGATAGTTTCATTACGGCGGATGTAAGAAAAACCCAACTTTAAGTCTGTCCAAGGCCTTGTATTCTCGCTGGCTTGTCTGGGTATTGGCGTGATTCGCCAGGCCAGCAGTACGCTCACCAGGTAAAGCCCTACGACAGCGCCATAGGCCGCGCCTATACCCAACGTGGAAAACAGGCCCGCACCCAGCAGTGCGCCGAAGATGCGCGCTGAGTCCATGGTAGCTCGTGAAAAGCCCATCGCATTGTGTAGATCTCCAGTTGGTACTGTGTCGGCGATCAACGCAAACTTCACAGCAAAATCCGATGGTCGTACCAGCCCAGCTATACCGGAGATAACAAAGACCTGCCACGGCTGTACCGTGCCGACAAGTGCCAGCAATAGAATGACGCTCGCCAGGGCGCCGTAAATCAGCCGCAGTGTGATCAGTATGGCCCGGCGGTCGATCCGGTCTGCCAATACGCCGAAAAACGGGCTGAGCAGGGTCCCGCTGAAGGTAAGAGCCGCGAATGCGGCCAGCAAGAATGGCGAATCGGTAGTAACCAGTACAAACCAGCCCAGGATGAGCGTTTCCATTTCGAATGCCCACGAGTTGAGCAGATCCGATCCCCATTGGAAGCGGTAACTCTGAATCCGAAATGCGCTCAGAAAATTTGGCATCTACACGATGGAATAATTCAGCTTATGTTCTGCGTTTCTGGCTGCCACCGTAAGTCTGCGGCGAAGTGCCGGCTTTTCGGGCGTTACAACGTAATAGGGTCATGTGTTACTGTCAGGCAGAATCCGCACAAAGAATCCACGTAGCATACGCGAAAGCCCTACGAAAAGGCTGGGGCGGATAGTGGTTGATGAGTTTGAGTTTTCATGAGCACATGATGAAGGTGAGTCTGAAAGAGCCCCAGCGTGTATAACGCCATAACATTTCACACCTCGTGAGTGAGTTTGCCCGTAACGGTCGATCACATCATGACTCAAAGCTGGATCAAATCAGTCAGCTGCGATGCACTCAAGCGTGACGGCCGAAAGGTATTCCGTTTTGAGGGTCGCCAGATCGTACTGTTTGATACCCGGCAGGGAATTTACGCGTGTAACAATCGTTGTCCACACGAAGGCTATCCGCTGCGAGAAGGTGTATTGGATGAACAATGTCGTCTGACCTGTAACTGGCACAACTGGAAATTCGATCTTCAGACGGGCGAAAACCAACGGGGTGGTGACAAGCTCCGAGTTTATCCAGTTGAGGTACGCGGTGATCATATCTGGATACAGGTCATCGATCCGCCACTGGCCGAACAACAGGAGAAAACGATCAATGATCTAAACCTCGCTTTTTCTAATCATGATTACGACCGTCTGGCTCGAGAACTCGCTCGATTGTTCCAGATGGGCGCAGACCCTACCGTAGCGATAACCTGGGCGATTGAATGGTCCAGTGAGCGTATGGAGTTTGGCTGGACACACGCCTATGCGGGGGCTGCGGAGTGGTTGCAGCTTTACGATGATCACGACGGGAAACGGGAACAACAGCTGATCTGCCTGCTGGAAGCGATTGGGCATATGTCTGAAGATACGTTGCGCGAGCCCCGTTACCCGTTCGTTTCCGGTACGCTTGCCTGGGATGAAGATGCTTTTGTTGCGGCCGTAGAGCACGAAGACGAGACAGCAGCGTTACAACGCACACGTGGAGCGCTTGCAAACGCTGGTGCTTTTGCCATCATGGAACGAGGTCTCGCCCGAGCAGCCCTGGCGCACTACCACAGTTTTGGGCATGCCCTGATTTACATCCCTAGGGCTGCCGAGTTGATCCATCGCTTGGGTGAGGGAGTGGCGGCGCCCGTGTTGCTCTCTCTGGTGCGTAGTATTGTTACTGGATTCCGGGAAGATCTGATCCCCGAGTTTCGCTACTACGGTGAGGCACTTGCCGGTTTTGGTCAGGGCCAAATTGGTCGCTCACCACCGCTCGAGGCTTATGTCGGCCTTAATCCAGCCAAAGCCATGGCCCTGACGGCAGAACACGGCAGCGCTCCACCGGAGGAACTCTATCGCAGTCTGCTGGCAGTGAATGCCCAGAACATGCTGACATTTGATCTTACGCATCTTGAAGATATCGACCAGCCTTATGGCAGTGATCGAGGCTGGCTCGATTTTTCGCACGGCCTGACTTTTGCGGATGCCGTGTACAGTCTGTGTAAGCGTTATCCGGAATTGTGGCCGGCAGGCCTCCTGCAGATGGCCTGTTTTGCGGGTCGTAATGTTGGCCATGCTGATCCGGCCGTGGCGCTTGAAGACTGGGTGGTGAGTGAACCACAGACATTTTTTCAAGAAACGACCGGCATGCTGATGGACCACGGACAATCGGAGTACATTGTGTCAGTTCATTTGCTCAAAACCGTTCAGGCGGTGAAACGACTTTCAGCTTTGCCTCAGGTTGGCGCAGCCGGCCAAATCGCAGTGGCGGCATTAAACCGACTACTCTCGGCCCCGGTTCGGCGAAAGATGGTGAGGCGGACAGCCCGTCAGGCGATGCGCTTTATCCGTCAGGACAAATGAAATACTGTCAGCGTTCGTGGCCCGGTGCAACTAACGTACTGTCGCCAGACGCTCTAGAACAGATTCTGTTTCTGTGACCAGCAGCTGTATCAGTTCGGAGGCGGGCAGGTTTCTCGACATCGCGGCACTTTGACCAGACCATAGAGACAGAAAATCAGGGTTGTTTTGTTTTGCACTGGCTTTACGCAGTGGTCCTGTCAGGGAATTGAGAATCGGAAAATCCGGATAGATGCCTTCATGACCAGTCATCTCACGCAGATATCGGTTTTCCAGGCCTCGCGCTGGTCGACCGGAGAAAGCGTGTGTGATCCTTGTTTGATCATCACGTGCTTTGTTGAGTTCCCGACGGTAAATCGGATGTGCGGCTGATTCGGGGCAGGTTAGAAACGCAGTGCCAAGTTGTACAGCGCTTGCGCCAAGGGCAAGCGCTGCAGCGATACCACGGCCGTCGCCGATGCCACCTGCTGCAATCACGGGGATGGATACCGCGTCGACAATTTGGGGGACCAGCGCCAAAGTCCCCACGTGACCCCTTTCGTAAGGTTCTGAAAACGTGCCGCGATGCCCGCCGGCTTCAAAACCCTGGGCGATAACCGCATCGATACCTCGAGCTTCGAGCTCACGGGCTTCAGCCACGTTGGTTGCCGACGACATAGTGAACAGACCAGCTGCCTTGATCGCCTTGAACGCATCATCCCCTGGTAGACCAAAGTGAAAACTCACCACCGGCGGACGAAGATCAAGCACGGCTTGCAGGTGGGTTTCATTGAAAGACGGTGCTGGCGTAACCACATCCGGTACTTCGCCGAGTCCCAGTTCACGATAGTAGGGTGCGAGCAGAGAACGAGTATTGTTAGCTCGGTCAGGATCATCGACCGGATCGTAGTGAACAAAAAAGTTGGCGTTATAGGGCGCAGCGGTAGCCTCGGATACCGTCGTACAATCTTTACGCAAAGCCTCTTGTGTATGCATAGCAAGCCCAAGTGAGCCCAACCCCCCGGCTTCCGAGACAGCGATGGCAAGCGACGGTGTAGATGACCCCGCCATCGGCGCCTGAACAATGGGATAGCGAATACCAAGACGGTCTTTCAGTTCAGTATCTGCCCAGGCACTCATCAGCTTATTTTATCCATATTTAGGATGCCTACAGCGGTTGGTGTGGCCATCAGTGCTCGTTGATCTTGGACTAAACAAAGTACAGCACTAGGCTGGCGGCCAGCAGCACCGCGATCCACAGCACCATGCTGCCGGTTGGCCAGGTTCTGGCCAGCGTACCTTCGGGCCCATAGTGGCGGATTACGGAACGCATTAGGGTTCGACCAGCTAACCGTGTCGTTGCGGTTAACCGGTCTGTAACATTTGCCAGGTTGTTCGTGATGCTATGGATAACGTTAGGCGCCAGTCGACGGTAGAACCAGTCGGTATCGAGGTTGATGGCATTCTGCTCGGGCGGATACAGACCCATTCGTAGGAGTACGGCAAAGGCTAAAGCGGCGAAGAGCAGTAGCTGAAACTGTGTCAACGAGTGACCAAAGTCAGCGTAAGGTTCGTAGTCCACCGGATAAGGCAAAAGGGCATACAGAAGATCAGGAAAACAGCCGATGCCGATGCACAGCACAGCGGCTATGCCCATGGCAAGGCACATGTGAATCGGTGCTTCTCGACATCGAATCCCCGAATCGCGTCCGAAAAATGCGAAATACGGGATCTTGATACCCGAATGCTCCATGACACCGGCGGATGCGACCAGGAGTCCTATAAAGGTCAAAACATAATACCCCTCGATCACTGCAGACATGGTCAGCGACTTTGCGACAAACCCGCTGAACAGCGGAAAGGCAGAAATCGACATTGCGCCGACGATGCAGAATGCCGCTGTCCAGGGCATCGATCGGTAGAGTCCGCCGAGTTCAGACGCGCGGATTGTTCCGGTGCGGTAAAGCACGGCACCCATGGACATGAACAGAAGTGCTTTGTAAAGGATGTGGACAAAAGCATGGGCGATAGCGCCATTGAGTGCGAGTTCGGTGCCGATCCCAATGCCAACGACCATGAAGCCTAGCTGGTTGTTAAGGCTGTAGCACAATACTTTGCGTAAATCATTCTCGATCACCGCAAAGAAAATCGGGAAAAGGGTCATTACGACACCAATGCCGATGAGCGCTTCTGTGCCCGGGAATCCCCTGGCCAGCGCGTAGACTGCGAGCTTGGTTGTAAACGCACTCAGAAATACTGCGCCGGTTATCGTGGCCTGCGGGTAGGCATCCTGTAGCCAGTTGTGCAGCAGAGGAAAAGCGCACTTAATCCCGAACGCAAGAAAAATCAGCCATACGCCCGGGCCGGCTGTGACAAGACTCTCTCCCGGGCCGATCAGTTGGGTGAATAACAGCGAGCCCGATTCATGGAAGTAAAACAAGATGCCGGAGAGCAGCAACACCCCAGAACCGATTTGGATTACCAGATATCTCAGGCCCGCCCGGTAGGCGCGTTCGCTGCGGTTAGCCCAGATCAGGAAAACCGACGTCAACGCGGTGATTTCCCAGTACACAAACAGGGTGATCAGGTCTCCGGCAAACACTGCACCTATGGCACTTCCGACATACATCATTGCGGCCACGTGTTGGGTAGTGTCGCGGACATGTAGTGCGTAGAGCGCCGCGAGAAAAGCAGCGATATAAAAAATGTAGCCAAACACTAGGCTCAGTTTGTCTACCCGCACCGGGAGCAGGCTATAGCCAGCGATTTCGACGTCGACTGACATTCCTTCAGACAGAAATAGCAGCTGTAACAGCCCCAATACCGGCAGTACCAGTGCACCTTTCGCTTGAACTGACCTGGGCAATACGGGCAGGACTAGGCCACCGAGAATTAGGATCAGTCCTGGCGGGAGACTACTCATCGTAGTAGTCCTCACGCCGTTTTATAAATCGGCGAAGTTGTTTGCCGATGATGACGACCCCGAATAACGAGATGAAGCCCCAAACTGCGTAAAATCCGAGCCACCCCTCCCACGGGAAAGTCGAATGTCGATGCACAACCAGCTCAAGCACCACGAGTAAAATGCAAAGTGCTAGAAGCAGGCGGAAAATCATATCCTTGAGATCACTTCTGTTTTGATAAGTGGCGGGGTCATCTTATGTCACCTCAGCCGACTAGCAGGCCAACCAGTTGCAGGATTGGATCCGGATAGAAGAACAACACCATACACATCGCCGTTGTTACGCCAATTGCAATGAGGCAAGGTACAGGTGCTTCGGTAATGGTTCTGGGAGTGTTTCGATCACCAGCGAAGAACGCGCGGATGGGAATCGGTAGTAAATAAGCGATGTTCAAGAGTGTACTCAACATCAGGACTGCGACCAGTACGGTATAACCCGCGTCCAGCGACCCAAGTAGCAAGTACCATTTACTCCAGACGCCGCCAAGCGGCGGCAGCCCGGCGATACTGATGCTGGCGATCAGAAATGCTGCCATGGTGAACGGCATATGTCGGCCCAGACCATCCATCTCGTTGATCTCCGATTTGTGGGTGGCCACCAGGATAGCGCCAGCACAGAAAAACAATGTGATCTTGCCGAAAGCGTGCATGGCGATATGGGTGGATGCCCCGATAATGCTGCTGGCGTTGGCGAGGAACGCACCCAGGATGACGTAAGATAACTGGCTAATGGTCGAGTAAGCCAGACGACGCTTGAGATTGTTCTGTTGTAAAGCGACGAGTGAGGCAATGATAATAGTGGCGGCTGCAATCCACAGCAGCCAACCGGATGCCCAGCTTGTGGTGACGAGGTCCAGTCCGAACACATATAGGGTGACTTTGAGAATACAGAAAACACCAGCTTTAACCACGGCTACTGCATGTAATAACGCGCTGACAGGTGTAGGTGCCACCATGGCTGCCGGCAGCCAGCGGTGAAATGGCATGAGCGCCGCTTTTCCTATGCCA
>Ga0114932_10005556_pt1 | contig 11150 bp, 13 predicted proteins | sample 2SBtaG_2_FD_87286 | JGI IMG/M metagenome (GOLD analysis project Ga0114932, IMG submission 87286) | Deep subsurface microbial communities from Kolumbo volcano to uncover new lineages of life (NeLLi) - 2SBTROV12_ACTIVE470 metaG | ecosystem: Environmental > Aquatic > Marine > Volcanic ... | reverse complement strand
TGTATGCCTGTCATATGTTTAACTCACATTACCTGTTATAAATGCAGAGTTTTGCCCGATAAACAATAAAGAACAAACTCCATGATCTGATAGTATAGCAGTTGAAGTAGCTGAAGCAGCACCTGCTAATATAAATCCTGTTGTACCTAATTGACTCACAATAGTGCAACTGCCTGCTTTGTTAACAATACTAACAATTTGTCCTGTGCCAAAGACTCCATTAGCAACTCCAAGAGTATTATTCGCAGAAGTGTTTAAGACAAAGTTACCTATATCGGCTGCTACTAAATTAGCTGAGTTGGCTAGGCTTCGAGCTTGAGGAACATTTCTTAAATTACCATCTACATCTGATATAGCACCTGTAGTTGTAAGAGTTCCATTAGAAGATACATTACCTGTTATGTTAAGTGTTCCTTTAACAGAAGCATTACCTGTTATATCTAAAGTGCTTTTTCCGACTATGCCTGAATCAACTGTAGCTACACCTCCAACATTTAAAGTGCCTTGCACTGTAGCATCATCATCAAAAGTAGCTTTTCCTGTTAAAGTAAATGTACCCCCACCAGATATATTTCCTCCAACATCTAATGTAGTATTTGTAAGAATTGCACCTGCTGCACTTACAGATACTACCGAATCTAATGTTTTAAAAGAAAGTGTGGCTGTACCTGCCTCAGATACTAATGTAGAATCAGCACCCTTTGGTAAAAGCATTTGATTATCAACAGCAGCACTGTGGGGTTGAGATGCAACTTTTTGACCATGTGAATTGCTTCTACAATTAAATTGAATTGTTCCATCTACAGAATCGCCACCTTTTACTTCTACAATATGTGATGTTGCATCTACTATTAAATTACCAGCAGTATTATTAATATCTCCATCTACAGTTAATGTAGATTTAGCTGATACTGCTCCTGTAAATGTAGAAACTCCTCCTATATTTAATGTGCCACTGGCTGAAACATTACCTAATGAAGTTTCCCCTGCAACATCTAAAGTTCCACTAGCTGAAACATCTTCTAGATCTGAATCACCCGTTACATTTAATGTGCCTCCTACGGAAGCATTACCACCAATGTCAAGGGTAGATCTACCTGTAATACCAGCAGATACTAAAAGAGTAGATGCTGCAGATACTGCACCTTTAACAGTTAATGTTGAAGCTCCTGACATTGCACCAGTAGATTTTAGTGTACCACCTACAGAAGCATTACCACCTATTTCAATATTAGCTCCAATTGTAGCCGAACTAAGAACTGATATAGTGTCTGCTGACATATCATCAGTATTTATAACACCATCAATAAATAAATCTTTAAACTCATTAGTAGTTTTACCTAAATCCATACCTGCATCAGATGCAGGAAAGAAAGCTCCAGAGTCAGCTTCGAGTTGTTGTGATGGGCCAAGTTTACTAATAGGGCCACCTTCAGCAGCAGTGCCATCATGTGAGTGACCATCTGTTGCAAATGCACTTACAATGGCATCAAATTCACCATCAAAATCAGATGCATTAATAACATTACCATCAGCAATATTATTACTTGAATCATTCCTAGTATATCCTGTTCCCATAATTAATCCTTATCGTCTATCAAAAGTTGCGTATTCTAAAACAGCAGCATCGAATGAAAATGGAGCATTACTATCTGCCGTAGTAAATTCTAATGCAACATTAAAACCTGAACCTATTGTTTGAGTAGTAAAAATTTTCACTAATTTTCCCCCGTAAATTGAAGTTCCATATATAGCACTGCTATCTCCAAAAACACTAGGGCCACCCCCTATATTAGAAAGTGTTATAGAACTAGGTTGAATAACACCATCTGTATCAAAATCAAATCTTAATCTTGTATCAATACTTATACTCCCTTGAGGATCTGTGTATAAATGTAATTTATATATTGTTTTTCTTAATTGTGGATCTGTTAAAGGAACAAAAGGAGTTCTAAATGTCGTGGATATATTATCTCCATCAAAACTATTGCCACTTTCCATTTGATATACATATCCATCTGTATTAGCAAATACTATTGTTTCTGTTTTATTTTTTAAATTACTATCTGCAACAAATGCTTGTATGCCTATAGTTTCTGCCCAACCAAAAAAACTACCTTCTACACCTGCTAGTTGTGTTCCTAATATACCTTTTGCATTAGTTTTAATTACATTAGAATTAAATCCAAGAAGTCTGTATTGAGATTTACCTTTTATAGTTACAGTAGTAAAATTAGTATTTCCAGATATTAAATTTACTACTTCTTTTTGTATTCCTTTTGATATTACTGCTAAATCAAAATCTCCAATTTTATCAGTAGAACTTAATGATCTAATACCATCTGGCCCTAAAAAAACTACATCTCCTGCTACTTCTCGAATTGTATCAGATTGTAAACAACCAATATTAGTAGTTATAGGTTGTAATACAAAATCTGCAACTGTATTTCCTATCAATCGTTCAATTTTATTTTCACTAAATATAATTAGTTGTTCTCTAAAAGCAATTAAACCTGTTATGTTTGTACCTATACTTATATTTCCAGCACCATTAGCTGCTGTAAAATCATCATCTGTATAAGGAGCACTAAAACTAAGTACATCTCCTTTTGCAAAAAACAAATGATTCTTAAAAAATGCTACATGCTCGGCTCCAACAATATCACTTGGAGCATTTGTCAATGGCACATAATCTGTTGCATTATATATAAAAGGTGTATTTGTACCATCAACCCCTGCTATTTTTTCTGTTAATCCTAGTCTATATTTAGCAAATCTAAATTTATTAATGCTTGTTTGATTGCTAGTTAAAAAAGTTATTACTGCATCATTACTTGGGCTACTTGCAAGATTAGGAGAAATACTTAATGTTGATGCTCCGTCACTAACTGTAGGTGTATTACTAATAGTATAAACTAAGGTTACTCCTGCAATAGTAAAAGTATCTCCTGCTTTAGGAGGTATTGTTAAACCATCTACTGCTAATGTACCCCCTGTTTGACTACCTCCATTTACTCTAGGTGTTCCATATTGAGTTACATTAATTCTAGTAAAACCACCTCCAGTAGAACTATATAAATGACTATTTCTAGCAACAATAACTGAACTTTCCCAAGAACTTATTCCTGTTATAGTTCCTCTGTTTGTAGTAAAAGTAACATTAGCTTGATCTGAAGGTGAACTAGCTAAACTTCCTGTTAAATTTAAAGTAGCTCTTTTAGTTCCTGAATCATAAGATACAGAAGACACTGTATATGTTCCAGTAATACCTGTAACTGTAAACACATCATTTGCTTCTGGTATTATATATAGACCAGCAACTACTAATGACGATCCTGATTGACTACCTCCATGTACTTTAGGAGCACCAAAAGAAGAAACTAAATTACTATCATATTTAGTAAATCCTAATATTTTTCTATATCCACCTTCTATGGAAGGCTCATAATTTCTTAAAACTCTAGCAGTCCCTGGTTTATTAGTTCCTTGTTGCAAAGGTGATAAATTACTAATTAAACCTTCTTTAAATTCAAAAGCATATGTTTGTAAATTATCTGCCATTTAAGATGCCAATCTATAAACATATGTACTTCTTTGTGTTCTTGTTAACATCGTTGAACGTACATAAGTATTTTCATTAATTAAAACAATTCTCATATTTTTTAAACCAGATTTAAACTTTTCTTTAGCTACTAATGCATCTTGTGTATTACCTCGAAACATGTAAGCATAGTACATAGCACCGTCTAAAATTACATTTCTATAAATCTCTGGTATTTTTGGAACATCTGTAGAATCTATTAATTCAACACTAGTTAAATAGTATTCATATACAACTGTATATGCTTGATCTGGAGCAGGTGTCATTATATATTCTAAACCAGGTGCTTTAGATACATAATCAGGCACAGCATATAAAGAAGTATCAGGTGTATATTCTTGCTCAACAAACCTTTCTAAATATTCTTCGTATCTCAAAACTCGTAACTTTTGAGTTCGATTATTTAAATCTGTATTTTCTTTTATTCTAAAAGTTTCAAAATCTATAACTGTAGAGTTAGCAGGAAAACTATATCTAGTAACACCTCTTGTTAATACATCTTCTTGTTCAACAAAATTATAAGGCCAATGAGGATATTCTTGATCTATTTCTTGTATTGAAGCATTTACACTATCTTTTACTTGAGCATGAAAACCTCCAGCAGAACTAAAATTTGTAGAGGTTAACTCTACTTCATTTAATCTTCTATTGACTTCATTAACAAGATTTAAATAGTTATAAGCCATTCTTAATTTTCCTTAATTGTTAAAGACACAGTTCTTTCAGCAACTGTCCCACTAGTATCTAAAATTTGACAAGAAAACTTATATTTTTTATTTGTTGTACCAAGTCCTATATTAATGGTAGCAACAGAACTAGTATTAGATTGTCCTACAAACTGTATGCCATTTACTATTTGTGCAGTTGTATTAAACTGAGTTTTAATATTTGATTCATCATCAACAAACCAAGTTGCTGTACTAATAATAGCTTGACTATTTAAAAATCTAGACCAATCCATACTATAGTCTAATGTTTCATCTGGGTCTTTACTAGGCCATTTAAAAGTCATATTAAGCTACCTTTACTGTTCTATCTAATCCTGTTGTTAATCTATGAATATGTACTGTTCTACGTCTTTCAAAATTATTTGCAACGGCACTAAAATCAAATACATTTGCTGTTACACTAATTGTACCTATATTTAATTGTCCTTCAACACCATTTACATTTACAACTTTATCAACACCTAGCTCAACTGTAGATACTTCTACAAAACCTAATTCTAAAACTCCTTCAGATCCATCTGGTATAACATTAATAGTAACAGCAGCAGAACCATAATTATCTGTTCCAAATACTCCTAAACCATAAATAGCACCTGTTGTAGTGGCTGAAGAAGATGCCATATTTAACTGATCCTAATTATAGCCGTAGCACTAGCAGCACTTGGAAAACTTATAATAAAATTACCAGCAGTAGCTGTTTGATTTGCACTAAAATCTAAAACACAAATAGCATTTGTTGTATTAGAACTACCCTCTGTTGTTGAATTATAAATTAAACCACCTCTAGCTGTTAAAGTTGCTCCTGTAAATGTTGCTGTTGCAAAACTTGTAAGACCCACTGTGCCATCATTAGATGGATCTATATTAACTAAAACATTTCCTCCAGAACTATATCCTGCTCCTACTACCTCACCAGCAGTAGCACCAGCTACAAAATTAGTTGTACCTGCACTTAAAGTAGCTGCTGCTGAAAATAAAGCAATTTTAAAAGTGTGTCCTGCTGTAGAAAAGTTATGCTTACCTTCAAGCAATTCTTTCTTAAATGAGGTACACATAGCTTGTGTAATTGCCATTGCAAATCCTTTATAAAAAAAATGGGTAGCCCTATTCCCTAGAGCCACCCATACAGTTTACTTAATTTGTAATTAAGCTAATTGATCACGATCAACTTCATCTGGCCCTAGATCGTTTGATACATCTTGCATAACAGCATAAGCCCTCCATACTCCCGTAGTAGGATAAGCACTACCGCCTGCTACTAAAAGAACGTCAAGAGTATCATCTGAAGCAACAACTTGTGGTTGATATGCAGCAGGTAAATTTGTCATGTCACCTGTTGAATTACTATCACAATCAAATCCATCTGCAAATGCATCAGCATCTGTGCCTGTAATTCCAATATCAACATTAAAATCACCGTCACTTGGAGTCACTATTTCAAGACCTGCAGCCCAAACCATTGTTTGTGCAGGGACATCTATTACTTGAAGAACGTCAGCCGATGCTAATGCAGAACCTTTTGTGGTTGTAGCAGTAGCAAGGTTAACATCAACTTCTACTTTATAAGGCTCCTTACGGATAGCACGACTTGGATGTGTACCCCCGTTTAGGCCATTTGATACGTCAACTGTAGCCATTTTCTATCCTCCTATTAAGCCACATTAAAGTTAGCAGTGACAATTGCCTCTGGTCTTAAAATCTTACGACCATAGAGATGCATACCACGCACGATGTCAGCAAAGCTGTCAGGGTCACGATAGCTTTCTGTCTTTGATACTTGCTGTGCAGTTGCTACGGCAGAACCGTGTCCTGCAACAAGTACACCAAAGTTTGAACTTTGATTACTTGAACCAGTAGTACTAGAACCTGTACCTATTTGTGGTAAATTGTTAGAAACATAAACTTTAAATCCATGTAAACTATTTACAATTAAACCATTTTGTAGTCCAGATCCACCAAAGTCAGAATTGAGTAATCTGCTATCTTCGTCCTTAAGAACTTCAAGAAATACAGGATCAACTACCATCCAACGATCTCCTGTATCAACAAATTGTTGATCGAGAAGTCTGCTCATTCTTGCAATAACTTGCAAAGGAGAAGCAGTAGACGTTGATTGAGCAGTTTGTCCAGGAAGTCTTGGAGCTAAAGGTATAGAGTTACCTGTTCCTGGTGAATTAATATTACCAAAGTCTTCTTTAGTTAATTTCATCGAACTAAGAAGTTCATCAGAACCTGCCGTACTAACAGCCTTTGTTCCTGGTGATGTAGATCTAGCTGTATTGGGAGCACCGTGTTTTGCAGACTGTTGATAACCTGCTAAATACCCAAGAACGTCTTGATCATATTGATCTTTTAAACGATACGCAGCACGATCTGAAGCTAAAGACATAAAGTTTATATGACTATGTGCTTCTTCAATATCATCTATTTTAAAAGCATAATAGTTAGCTTGATCGACAACAAGAGTAAAATCCTCATCATCTAGATCTTGTGCAGTAATTTGAGTACCACGATTGTAAGCCTGAACCGAAACTTCTGGTTCTTTAATAATTTTTACCGAATCACCCATGTTTGCAATTTCACCAAAGTAATCAGAATTGGTGATATTTTCAACAACAGATGACTTACGGAAAGCAAGTTGCACCTGCTTTGAGTAAATAATAGGGCTAAAATTACCGTTAGGTAAATTATTATAGCCAGTAGCTCTAGGGAAAGCCATCTTAATTCTCCTTGAAAAAAGTATAAGTATCTACACGCATACCTCATACAATCATCTCGGGGCTGTCTTTATTGGTGCGTATTATCTAGCTAAATAATACGGGCAATCAGGTTTCAGGTATTCCTTAATTGTTTTGTTGCGTAATTAAAAATTAAACATTGTTATGGTATCACAAAATGTGGGCATAACACTATTTATATGTATTGTGATTTACAGTTATAAACATAAATGCTTGAATGTCAAGTATTATCTAGCTCCTCCTGTTAAATCATAAATAAATTTACCAGATCTCATAGCTGCAATTATAGCATCTTGTTGAGCTTCATATTCTGAGTCACTCATTTTTTCAACATCAGACTCTTTAATTGATCCAATTTCAGCTTTCATATCTGGATTATCTGTTTTTGAACTAGTCACTACGGATTTAGCAGCATCTATATCTATATTTTTCTTTGTTGTTTTTTTACCACTAATACCTTTATCTGCTTTATATAAATCTATAGCTCTAGCAGCAGAATTAGCATCATGTTGATTTTCATACAAAGCTTTTTGAACCCATTCAGGTTGCTCTTCTACCCATTGATGAAACTGATCTTGATCTCTAATTTCTACAAAGTCTGGGTGTAATTTTAATAATTCAACTTCTGCTCTTTCTTTTAGAGCATCTTCTTGCATTTCATTAACTTTTTTTAATCTATCTTCTAAATCTTTAGATTGTTCTTGTGCTTTTTTAATAGCTATTGTTTCTACTATTTTAGCTACATCAGGATATTCTGTTGCCCAAGCTTCTAATTCTTCTTCACTTTTTGGTAATTTAATTTGTTTTTTTGTAGCTACATCTAATTGAGATTTAAGCTCATCAATTTGCTTTTGAAAATCATGTTCTTTCTTTTGAGAATGTCTTCTTAAATCCCCATATCTTTTTTTAAAAGTTTTTTCTTCTGCACCTTTAGGTTCTTCTTCAACTTCTTCTACTACAGGTGCTTTATCTGCCACCTCTATTTCTTTTTTTAGACTTTCTATTTCAGCTTCTTCTTTTTTTATTTTATCTTCATTTGTATTTCTTTTTGCAAAACCTACTACTTTTTGTTTTTTTACTTCCATAGCTTGTACTTCAGCCATAATATTTCCTTTCTTGTTGGGGCTAACCGTTGTGTATAAAGCTAGTTAGGTAGCCAATTTTTAATCATTTCTTACATTTGGATAAAGATCATTTGTTGTAATTTTTATACTATCTCTTGGATCTAGTTTTTTAAATATTTTTTGTGCTCCTTTTTTAGCAATTTCTTTTGTTTTTTGAATACCTTTACCTAAAGTAGGAGTTAAAGCTTGTTGCAATAATAATTTTTGTAACATAGCTGGTGATACTGGTCTACCAGACATTGCAGACTTAATATATAAGTTTGTTAGTTTAGCACCAGTTGTTTGTATTGTCGATAAAAGCTCTGGGTTATTTTCAAAAGACTCTTTAAAAGATGATCCTATTTGATTAGCTACTGACTTTGAAACTCCATGAGATACTAAAGTTTCCATAATACCATCTGTAAAATTTCTACCTTGAATAATATTATTAACACCCCTACTTATTCCCATTGTTCCTATCTTTTGTACATCTGTAAAAGATAAATTACTATTATCTGTAATAAATTTCATGTTATCTTCTGTAAGAAGTTTACTAACAGCTACCCCTGCACCTCCAGTTACACCACCTCGAATAGCACCTTTATACATTGCCTGACCTATATCCTGCCCATTTATTGCAGCAACTACTCCACTTGTTACTGAATTATTTATTGCAGAACCTGCAATTCTTTTAACAGAATCTCCTACAGGTAAATCTTTAAATATAGTATTACCTAATACACTGTTCATTCCTGAAGAAACCATAGGAACTGCAACACCTGTTGCAAAAGTTTTAAAAAAATCACCACCTGTTACTTCAGATATAGTGGCATTAATAAGGGCATTACCTATTGCTTTTTGTGTTGCTGCTGATCCTGCTCCTCCTAAAAAACTAGAACCTAAACTAGCACCTACACCTGTTCCTGCTAATGCTATTGAGGCTACAGTTAAAATACCAGTTAAATCTGAGGCTGTATCTTCATATCTAGGATAAATTAAAGCTTGACCATCTTTATCAAACTTAATCATAAAATCAGTCATACCCTCGGTTCGAGTGGTATTACCAAATCTAAACCCTTGATCTTTTCCGTATTCAGCTAATATTCCACCATACTTACCTTGAACAACTCTCTTACCTGTATCTTTATTAATCAGTTCATAAGTAGGTGCATTTTTAACTTTACCTTTAATTACTTTTTTTATAGATGTTGATCCGTATGCACCTCTTTCTTCAATTTCTGTTTCTTTAACATCAAATGCTTCTACTTCTTCTAACTTTTTATTTCCTCTAAAAACTTCTACCGTTTTATAATATTTATCTCCCTTTTTAGTTAACTCCATTATAGTTGCAGGAGTTTCTACCTCTTGATATCCTAATTGCCTTAAATCTTGAATACCAGCTTCAGCTAAAGAATATACAATTTGATCATCAATAAAAGGTATATCTTTTTGATTTTGATATTTAAAACCTCTTTGATTTAAATAACCACGTTGATATTTTAATTGATCTTTTAAATTATTAGAAGCTTGTTCTTTTGTAAAATCTTTATAATTTTCTGGCCCTGAAACATAAGATTGATAAGTACTTTTTTTTTTGATCTAATACTTTTTGTTGTTGTTGATTAGTAGTATTTATTAAATCTTGTTTTAATTTATTTTGTTTTTCTTGTTCTTTAGCAATAATTTCTTGTGGATTATATAGTTTTCTAATTGCTTCTGGATCATATTGAGCAGGTGCTTTCATTATTAAACCATTTCCTGTTCAACTTCATCAATAATATCATCAACATCAGAATCAAATTTACCTGTATCATCTTCTACAGCTTCATCTGCATTACCCATTTGACCCATTCTATCCATCTTAGCAAGACCTGCTTTAGCAGCTTGCCTTAACTTCATAAGATTATCTAATCCAATAAATCTAACTACATCTGCTGGAAATACAAATTCACCTTCACTTAACTGTGCAGGTATATCATCTCGTACTTCTTCCTGTGTAGAACCTACTGGTACAGCATTACCACTAACAGGATCAGTAGTACCACCTTCTTGATTTAATCCACCTTCTTGCAATAGTTTTTTAGTTTGTTTTTTTGCTTTCATTATTTTTTACTTTCTAAAGATGCATTTACTTGATCTCGTAAACCTTTTAAATATTTAATCATTTGTACTGCACCCTGTGCTTTGTATATATCTACAGGATCTTTAGCCTGTTCCATAGTTCTGTGTTGTGACTCTATAAGCATATCTAAATGCTCATTAAACGCATCCCAACTATTGGGTTGGTTGACCAGCCCCTTGAGTTTCAGTAGGTACTTGCTCTTTTGGTTGTTGTTCATTTCCTGTAAATCCTTGTTCTCCTGGTACTGGTACTTGTCCTATTCCTATATTACCACCTCCTGTTCCAGCAGTATCTGCTACATTAGGAACACCACCCATGCCTGGGGGTTGTTGTGGTGGTGCTTGGGGTGTAGGCATAGGTGGTTGTGGTTGTGCAGCTTGTTGCTGCTTCATAATTTCTGCTTGCCTCGAAGCTTCATCCATATTATTAGTTACTTTATCTGGATCAAGTTCCATAGACTTAGCTATTTCTCTTATTATATAAGGGAACTTAGCAAAGGGTTGTAATGCTGGGTTACTAGCTACTTGTAAAAATTGCATAAGTCTTTGGCTACGAACTTCATTAGCCATAAGACTTTCAGTGCCTCTAGCTTTAATTTCCAAATCACCTTTTATATCTGGTGTATAGTCAAACTGCATATTAAATCTGTAAAAAGATTCTCCAATAGGTCTTAATAAGTAATCATCTACATTTTTAATAACTGCTTTTATTGAACTTGATGCAGCATTCATTAACATACTAATACCACTAGCAGTTCTACCAACACCCATCACACCTGTTTGACCATGTGCGAATGATGGAAATCCTGTAGATTCATCAGCAAGTACTCTAGCTTTATCAAATAATTGCATATTTTCT
>Ga0114932_10005554_pt1 | contig 11152 bp, 11 predicted proteins | sample 2SBtaG_2_FD_87286 | JGI IMG/M metagenome (GOLD analysis project Ga0114932, IMG submission 87286) | Deep subsurface microbial communities from Kolumbo volcano to uncover new lineages of life (NeLLi) - 2SBTROV12_ACTIVE470 metaG | ecosystem: Environmental > Aquatic > Marine > Volcanic ... | reverse complement strand
TCGCCGATTCCCGAGACGCGGGCTGAGAGTTCGTATCTGCGATCATCTGAGTTCACCATCCATCGCCCTACAGTAATTGTTGAGTAGGCTGGTGTCTCATCGTTATTGGCAGAGAGGGGTGGGTTCGCCCCTCACCTCGAAGCGCCTCGAGATATGCAAGCAAGACCTGCTCGCTTTCGGGCAGTGACGTACGCAGACGCTGTTGCACTTCAATATCCGACGGCTGCTCTCCGAGCTGGGCTCCAAGGAGGACGGCAAGCGGCAAAACGAGCCACAGCCAGACAGCGAAGGTCCTTACACGCGCCACTAGCTGAGGCCTCTACTAGGAGAAGCCACAGCGACGAAGTCGTCGACGTCGAGTGTTTGACGCGTGGACTTTTCCCGAAGGTTCCAGATGAAGCTGTCGGTGTAGAAATGAAGGAGTGTCGAGACGAGCACTACGACAGCTACGAGCTTGAGCGCGGGCCCGCTCAGTAAGGCCTCGTTTCCACGAAAGAAGACACCATATGCCACAGTGAGCGCGATGTAGAAGATGACGCTGCCAAACGTCTTGCGGAAGAGTCGGTTTACGGGCGTTGTGTGTCCCTTGGCGCTCTCCCGCTCAGAGTGCTTGAAGGTCCAGACGAACGCCAGATAGTGGACGTCGTGAAGAAGTTCGAAGAGTGCGACGCCGATGATGACGTTCTGTATCGGAATATTGGCGTACCACCAGAAGGCGATGCTCCCGACGAAGAGAACGACCTTGGTGATACTCTGCGGCCGCTGGGACTCGTAAGATTCCGCGACATGAAGAATCCAGGCGCCTGTAACTGCGGAAGTCACAACTATCGAACAGAGTTGCAGTGCGAAAATGAGGTCAGGGCTCGCCGTAGGGAGCCCGCATTTGTACAGCTCCGTCAGGGCTACGGTCAGACGCCCCGGAGAGAGCAGCAAAACCAACAAGAACCAGGTCGCGCACATCATCTTGTCGAGCAACGCGGTCCGAGGCAACAAGTGTCCGGCTTTCGCGTCATAGACGCGGCCCATTCCGCACACCTGAGCGCTTGCGTGCCAGACTCCCCACATCAAAACGATGAACGAGAGGCCATCGAGACTGCCGTAAACGAACGTCGAGCAGAGAATGGCGAAGGCAAGCGGCGCGAATACCAGCCGTGGCCATTGCCGGAGAAACAATTCCTTGTCGCCATAAGCTCGGAGGAAACCGGGAAAGTGATGCGCGACGGCGCCCACGGTACCGGCGACTACGATGACCATTTCAGCGCCGTGATGGGTTGCGAGTTCTGCCGCGAGAAGCAGAAGCACAGGCGTACCCAAAAAGAGAACGATGTCCCAGCGCGCGCCAACGAGCCACCACGGACGAGGGCTGACGTCAGAACCTGCGGTGAAATCGAACTCCTCGTGAGTAGCGCTCATCGCTTCATCCTCTGCTGAAACGACCTTGCAAGAAACTCGACAACCGCTCGTGTGAACGCGTCGTTCTGGTCGCCCGACACCATGTGCCCGGCGTCGCCTATATCGATGCACTGAGCGTGGCGTACTGCCTCAAGTAGGGCGTCGGCACCATCGCGGCTGACTACATCGCTCTCCTCACCTCGCACCAACAAGGTGGGAACCTCTATCCGGCGAGCGCCAGCGAGCAGACTCTCCTCCATGGCTTGTCGCGATGACCTGAGACGTGCAACGCCATTGCCGCCCGTCTGAAATTTCGATGTAAGAAACCGCACGTCCCAACGCCAGTGCCACCGGCCGTCGGGAGTGCGTCGAAGCGTGCGCTTGAGACCATTCAAATCAGATGGACGCGGCTTGTTCGGTCGGTAGGTAGCGATTGCGTCGGCCGCGTCGGTCAACGTGGCAAAGCCGTCGGGGTAGCCGAGCATGAATTTGATGATGCGCTCAACACCGTCCGGCTCCATTCTTGGCGCGATATCGACGAGGACCACTTCAGAATAAAGTTGCTTTTCGGCGACTCGCATCGACGCCAGCGTCATCATCCCGCCGAGAGAAGCGCCGACAACCGCAGGCGGCTCTCCCATTTGTCCAACGACTGATTGAAGGTCAGCCGCGAAGTGCTCGGGGTCGTAGTCACCATTCTCTGGCCAGTCGCTGTCGCCATGCCCTCTGAGGTCGAGCGCAACGGCCCGCCAGCCCTCGTTCGCCAGCTCCGTCGCTGTGTTTGACCAGGCGTGGCGCGTCTGTCCGCCGCCGTGCAGTAGAAGTACGGGAGGACCATCTTCGGGGCCTCGCACGTCTGCGGCTAGCTCGACTCCCGACCCTTTCAATTGAATTGTCGAGACGCCACCGTCCCAGTTGTAGGGCTCTCCACCTGTTTGATTCGGAGAAAGTCGAGAGAAGCTCATCGCTCTAAGCCTCGAACCGCAGGGGAACGGACTTTGGCCCCCTGAGAATGAGCGAATCAATCCATTCTACGTTCGCACTCGTTCGCTCGATGTTCCTGCAGCGGCGCAATAGTTCCTCGAGCGAAACGCGAGCTTCGAGCCGCGCCAGAGACGCCCCGAGACAGAAGTGGATGCCAAAGCCGAAGCCGACATGTCCTTTCGGATTTCTTGTTACATCGAAGCTTGAAGCGTCAGGAAGCCATGCCTCATCCCGGTTCGCCGAGCCAAGCAGCACCATCACCATCTTGCCCTTTGGAATCGAAATTCCCGCAAGCTCAGTGTCTTCGAGCGTTTGTCGAAAGAGTCCTTGTACGGGCGAGTCGTATCGAACGACTTCTTCCACGAGCCCCTCGATGAGCTCCGGCCGTTCGACGACTTTCGAGAGTTCGTCGGGATGCTCGGTCAGTGCGAGAAGCGCATTTCCCAGCAGGTTTGTGGTCGTTTCGTTTCCCGCGACGAGTAGAAGGACAGTGAAGGCGAGCACTTCGCCCTCTGTTAGGGTGCCTTCGCCTTGCTCTGCCCGAATCAGCGTAGAAATCAGGTCATCGGTCGGCTTCTTACGACGCTCAGCAATCGCTCCGGCGAAGAAATCAAGAAACTCCTCGCGGGCCCGGACGGCGCGCTCGGGGTCAGCTTGTTCAGTCACTCCCGTCACGCTCGTAATAATGGCGTCGGACCACCGCTTGAAGTCATGAAGACGCTCGGCGGGAACTCCGAGGAGCTCTGCGATGACTCTCACCGGGAGCGGCATAGACAGGTCCGCGACCAAATCCATTTCGCCGTTGTCGACGACGGCCGAGAGGCATTCGACCGCAATCTCTCGGATTCGAGGCTCGAGCGCTCCAATGCGCCGCGGTGTGAAGCCACGATTCACAACGGCGCGGAGTCGGTCGTGAATCGGCGGGTCGGATGCGATGAGATTGTCTGACTCGGTCAGCGCGCTAGTACGACCTTCAACACCAGCGTTCGTCATGCCGGTCTGGCCTGTCATCATGGCTCTCATGCCCTGCGAGGAGTAGACCTCGGGCGTCTTCAGGATGTGGAGCACTTCGTGGTAGCGGCTCACCGCGAAAACGCCGAAGGGCTCCATCTCGTACACCGGCGCCTCTTTCCGTAGAAGCTCGTATCCGGGATAGGGGTTCGCGCGTGACTCAGGAGCGAGCGGGTTGTAGTCCATGGATTTGGTCCCTCTTTGTTGTGCCTAGAGTGAGCTCTCGCGGCAGAGCGAACGGAACATCCGCCGCTAATCCTGTGAAAGAGCGGTCGACGAGACCTCGTGCAGATTCGGCCTTCTACGACGTAGAGACCCGAAAAACCGCGTCAGGTATTGGATGCTGTCGTCGACCAACGAATAGACAACCGGAACGACGACCAACGTGAGCAACGTCGAGGAAATCATTCCGCCGATTGCGAGGACGCCCATCGGGGCTCGATACTCCGACGCATCCGCTTGCGACAATGCGAGTGGGAGCATTCCGAAGACCGTCGAGAGCGTCGTCATCAGCACGGGCCGAAGCCGAATCGGCCCCGCTTCGAGCATGGCCTCACGCGCATCGAGTCCCCGCTCACGCCCTTGGTTGGCATGGTCGACGAGAAGAATCCCGTTCTTCATCACCAGGCCTACGAGCGCGAGGAGCGCAATCTGCCCAAAGATGCTCAGATTCTGTCCGGAGAGCGCGAGCGTCGAGAATGCGCCAACGAACGCAAGCGGCGCGGTTGCCATAATGGAGACGGGCTGAAAGAAGTTGTTGAACTGGCTTCCCAGCACCATGTAGAGGGCGAGCACTGCAACGCCGAATGCGAATACGACTGCCTGAGCAGTCTCTTGCATCTTCTCGCCCCAGCCACGGTGTCGGCCGGTGATTTTGGGTGGGAGCCCGATTTCCGCAACGAAGCGGTCGACTTCCGCCACGGCTGTGCCTAACGCGACGCCGCTTGGATTATTCGCGAAGATGTCAATCTTCCGGGTGCGATTCTCGCGGTCGACCTGAACGGGCCCTGAGCCGACCTCAAGAGACGCAATACTTGCGAGATTCGCGAGTGACCCATCTGCGGAACGCACCTGGAGAATGCTCAGTTCTGCGAGGTCATCTCGCTGGGCTTCTTCGAGACGAACACGAACGTCGTAGCGCTCTCCATCCTCTTCGTAGGTTGCTACATCGACGCCGCCGACAGTGGCTCGAAGGGTATTTGCAATCGAGCGAAGGAAGACGCCTTGGTCGGCGGCTGCCTGCCGGTCGACGACCGCTTGTATTTCAGGACGCCCGTCCTCATAACTAGACGTGACGTCGGCAAACGAGGGGCTCGCTCTCATCCGAGCGACCAGCGCGGTGGAAACCTGAGCGAGTTCCTCCAGGTCCGGACCCTCGAGCGCGTACTGCATGCCGAATCCCGTGTAGCCACCTCCCGAAATCACCGCGATTTCACTCACGATGACGTCTTTCGCTTCTGGGACGGCCGGTGGGACGACGTTGCGCGCAATATCCATGACCTCGAGCATGGTTCGCTCGCGCTCGCCCTTCGGTGTCAGCCCCACGTACAGAAGTATCTCATTGACGCGTCCCTGGCTCCCAGAACCAATCGTCGAAAAGACGGCTGCAACCTCGCTGATGGAGGCGAGCGCGGCCTGCGCTCTCTTCGCGGTGAGTTTCGTGGCCTCGATGCCTGTTCCAAGCGGGAGTTCAATATGAGTTTCGAATTCCGAGCGGTCTGCTCTCGGTGAGAACTCGAGAGGAATGGTTCGAGAGAGAAATCCTGCGGCAACGACCGATAGGAATGCGAGGCCGAGAATCAGCGCGCGGTGGCGAAGTGCCGCGGCAAGAAGGAGTCGGTAGCGGGCTTCGATAAGCGTGTAGACATTCTCGAGCTTGACGAAGAGCCGACCGTGGGTGTCTTGGCGCTTCATGAGCCGACCGCCGAGGGCCGGAGTCAGCGTGACCGCGATAAAAAGGGACACGGAGACCGCGAACACGACGGTAAGGCCGTATTCGAAAAACATGCGACCAATCATTCCCTGCATGAAGGCGATGGGAACGAATACCGAAGCGATGGCAGCCGTCGCCGCGAAGATGGCTGGGCCAACTTCGGCAGTACCACGTGCGGCCGCTTCGAGCGGCGGCTCCCCCTCATCGATGCGCCGATGAATCGCTTCGACGACGACGATGGCATCGTCTATCAGCAGGCCGATTGAGATGGATATGCCAATCATGCTGATGATGTTCAGCGTGAAGCCGGCAAGTGAGAAGAAGAAAAAGGTTGCGACGATTGAGGTCGGAATCGCTGTCGCGACGAGGAGTGTCGTTCGAAAATTGCGCAAGAACAGCAAGGTGACCGCGACGGCGAGGAATCCACCAAGCCACATGTCGAGAAACGTCTCGCGAACGGAGGATTCGATGAAGCGCGAGGAGTCGCGTGCTGCAAGAATCTTGACGCCCGGCGGCGCTCTCGCGGCCAGGCGAACGAGTTCGTGCTTCACCCGCGTCGCCACAGCAACAGTGTTTTCCCCTGACTGCCGTCGGAGTTCGAGCGAAACACCGGGAACTCCATCGAGTTCGGCGTAGGTCCGTTCGTCTTCCAGCCCGTCTTCTACGCGAGCAACGTCTCCAACGAGCGTCGGTGCTCCTTGTCTAAAAGCGATGACGAGGTCGGAGAACTCCTCGACGGATTCCACCTCGCCCTTGGTTTTGAACGAGAATTCAGATGTTCGACCGCCCGCCTCGAGGCGGCCGCCTGGAATTTCGGCATGCTCCCGGCGAATGGCTTGGATGACGTCGTCCGCGGTGACCTCATAGGCACGCATGCGGTTCGCGTCGAGCCAGACCTGAATCTCGCGCTCGCGACCACCGACCAACGTAACGGAGCCCACACCACGCACGCGTTGAAGGCGTTCCTTGACCTCGTCCTTGGCGAATCGGGTGAGGTCACGGATGGCAATGTCGCCCGCAATCATGATGGCGAGAATGGGCTGCGAATCCGGGTCGACCATCTCGACGATGGAAGGCTCCGTGTCCGGCGGAAGATGTCGACGCGCTAACTCGACTTTGGCACGCACCTTCTGGACAGCGGCTTCTGCATCGATTTCAAGCGCAAATTGCGCGACGACCACCGAAAGGCCCTCGGAGCTCGTCGAACTCAGCTCTTCGAGCGAAGCAAGGTTGCTGATTTCCTCTTCGAGCACTTCAGTGACTTCGGTCTCGATGGTGCCGGGTGTCGCTCCTTCGAGAACCGTCGTAACCGTGATAATGGGCATTTCGACCTGGGGAAAGAAGTCAACGCCAATTCGGTCCAGCGATATCCAACCCACCGCGACAAGCGCCGCGGAGGCCATGATGGCGAAAACTGGCCTTCGTACCGAGAGGTCAGAAATCCACATGGGCAGTCCGTACGGCGATGGGCGTTCCTTCAACCAGACGAGGCAGGGACGGCCCCGTTAGAACCTGGTCTCCCGCGGCCAGACCCGAAACGACCTCGAAACGGCTTGCATCGAGGTCCCGAACTTCGACCGCCCGTTTCGTCGCCGTCGCATTCTTAGACGTGAACACATAACGGCCTCCATTGCTTCCCAGCACGGCGCGCCGCTCGATGACGAGCGCTTGGCGCGCTTCGGGACGGAACTCCGCACGGACGAAGAGCCCTGGCTTTATTGCTAGGGCATCGTTCTTGATGGGGATTCGGACTTCGAATGCGCGGCTCGCGAGGTCTATCCGGTCGTTCAGGATGAGAACCTCGCCTTCGTAGGGCTGCGGGAGGCCGTCGATATGGAGCGTCGCAGGAGTTCCTAGCTTTATGCTGGCGAGGTGCAGCGCAGGAACCTGGACGATGGCGGCAACGATGTCGATTTTCATGAGCTGAACGACGTGTGAGTTGCTGCTCAGCATCGTCCGCATCATCACGCCCTCGTCGACAAGACGTGCGGTGACTACGCCCGGATACGGCGCAAGAACAAGCGTGTCGGAAAGATTCTGCTTGGCCCCGGCGAGTGCCGTCTGTGCAGTGCCGAGGCGGGCTGCGGCGATTTCGTCGTTCGTACGAACGGCGTCGAGCTGCTCGCTGGAGGCAACCCCCTCCGTCGCGAGCCTCTCGATACGCTTTCGGTCTCGCGAAGCCTTCTCGGCCTCTGCGCGCGCGAGGCGCAGGGCGTGCCTGGCCTCATCGACACGAATGCGAAAGTCGATGTCGCGAGTCTTGAAGAGGGGAGAGCCAGCGTCGACGTGGTCGCCGACCCGAACATGAATCTCTTCAATGATTCCATCGACCCGAGGACCGATGTTGCTCGTCTTGTGTGCAGCAATGGAACCCGTTCCTATGACGGGCTCGACAATCGTTTCTTCCTCGACTTGCACGGCCCAGACATCGACAGCGGGGGCTGCAATCTCTGGCGCGTCGGACGTTTCTCCCTGTCCGCAGCCGAGAAGAAGCATGAGCGGTAGGGTCAGGAACTTTGGCGCGAGAACCCTCACTCGCTGGGCTCGGAGAGGAGCGCCGCAAATAGGGCGCGGACGCGCGGGACGTAATCTGTGAGCGATTTGTCCCCAGGCTCTTCAACCCACTGTGCTGCGCTGTTGGTGACGGTACCTACGAGCGAGAGCGCAAAGGTCTCCGGGTCGAGCTCCCCGAGTCTGCCGGCGTCCCTTGCATCGGTCGCGATTTCGACGAGCCAAGCCTGAAAAGCCTGGAAGACCTCGAGTGAGTCGTCGCCGAGTGATTGTCGGACTCGCCACGGAAGCCCGTGGGTGGTGCGACCGTAAATCTGAAGCAGGCCTTTGTGCTCGTCGAAGCATGCGAACAGTGCATCGATAAGCCGAAGCAGTTTTTCGCTGGGGTCAGAGATGGGGTCGACGACACGTCGCACGCGGTCGCGAATCGTTGCGACAGCGGCGTGAATAACTGCCTCGTAGAGTTCTTCTTTTCCCTTGAACAGGCCGTAGACCGAGTTCAGTGAGACTTCGGCCGCGTTAGCTATCTCAGCGACCTGTGCTCCCTGAAATCCCTTTTCCGCGAACGCTGCAGCAGCTGCTGCAAGAACATCTTGTCGTCGAAGGTCCAGTTCGCGCTCTCGACGGTCGTCGCGAACGGATTTCGTGGGATTGGCCATTGTTTCCGCCAGAAGTCATGATTGAATTCAGAGAATAGCTCTTCTTTTCTCAAGATGCACGATTCCCGGCTTGACGCTACTCTACTTTTCATAATGTCCACTTTGTCCCGGGTTTACGTGGCCCAGTTGCCGGAAGCGTTCGGAGCGAACCTTGCAGCCAGCTTCAAGGTCGAGTAGAACGGAGTCATGGCGACAGACCTCACCATCGGGGAGCTTGCGAAGGCGGCAGAGGTGCCCACCTCCACCGTTCGTTACTACGAGCGCGCGGGAATCCTGCGACCAAGCGGACGAAGCGCTGGGAACTACAGGGTCTACTCTGCGGCCGAGCTCGAGCGGCTGCGGTTCATTCGCGCGGCCCAGGCTACCGGCTTCACTCTGGACGACATCAAGGCACTTCTTCGGCCTGCAGCGTGCGGCAGGGTCCAGGGTCTCATCGAGGAGCGCCTCGAGCAGGTAGCTGAGCGGATGTCCGAGCTCCGACGCGTGCAGCGCGTTCTAAAAGGTGCTCTGGCTGAGTGCCTCGAGCACGAGGAAAGCGGGCGCTGCCGAGTCATCGAGACGCTAAGTGCCGCTGCCGGGTCCAACCGCCGAAACTCCTAGGGCCGCGGAAAGAATTAGCCGGACGTCCTTGGCGCGGCGATAATGATGGCGGCTCCGACCAGACAGACGGCAGCGCCGACCGCGTCCCAGCGGTCCGGTTTCACACCCTCGACCAGCCACAGCCAGGCGAGCGAACTCGCGATATAGACTCCTCCGTAGGCGGCATATGCACGTCCGGCCGCGGCGCTGTCGACCAGGGTGAGCAGGTACGCGAACAAGGCCAGTGACGCCATTCCCGGAAGTAGCCACCAAACTGGCTTGTCGAGGCGAAGCCACGCCCAGAATGCGAAGCATCCGGCGATTTCGGCGATGGCTGCGCCGATATAGGCGGCGAAGGTGGGCATGTTGGTCGTCCTCGCCCTATCCATACTGCACATCGCCTCAGAGCGGTACGGGCTGAAATTCGTCCACGCTGCCTAGCTCTACTCTCTCAGCCGCTGCTTTGGCGCAGCAGCCGAGTCTGTAAGTGCGGGCAATCGCTTGGCTTTTCGGATTCTTCGAAAAAGCCCTTTACCTTGCACCCAGGTGTAAGCCGTAAAGTCTATGAGAGCGGTGGGAATCTGTGCTGGAGCCACAAGCGGCAGCCTGAGGGTCTGTGCGGCCAACGCCAGCGCGAAGAGAGGAACGGACCTAATGAACAACGAAGCGGAACCGAGCGGACGATGGGCGACAGGCGGGGCGATTGCGGCCGCCGTAGTGGCCTCGTCATGTTGCATCTTGCCCCTGGTCTTCGGCGCTGCTGGAATTTCGACCGTCGCGCTCGCCGGCACGTTTGAATCCGCACGCCCTTACGTGCTTGGCGTCACCGCCGTTCTTCTCGGGCTCGGCTTCTACTACAGCTATTTTCGAAAGCCTTCCTGTGAGCCGGGCGACGCGTGCGAGACCCCGCAGCGCGGTCTTCAACGAACGAACAGGACCTTGCTCTGGCTCGCCACGGCGGCCGTCGAAGCATTCGCATTCTTCCCGTCCTACGCGTCCGTGTTCGCTGGTAGTGAGACGCCCGCAGTTTCTGGCTTCGAATCCATCGATTCCAAGCAGGTGGTTCTCGAAGTCCGCGGCATGACCTGCGAGGCCTGTACGGTCAGCGTTCAAAACGAACTCGCCACCGTTCCCGGCGTCCTTCGCTCGGAAGTCGACTTCGAGGCTGGCAAGGCAATCGTTGTGGTTCAGACCGAAGCCCCACCGAACCCTGACGCGCTTCTAGCGGCCGTAGATCGCGCTGGGTATTCCGCCGTCCTCGCAGGTTCCGTCGGGGGAGATGAAGGATGAGCGATTGCTGCGACAACGACGCTGCCGGTGAGCAGTCGTTCGACTTAGCCGTCATTGGTGGTGGTTCCGCAGCGTTTGCCGCAACGCTTCGCGCGACCGAGCTCGGAGCCACAGTGCTTCTCGTAAACGAGGGCACCATTGGGGGTACCTGTGTGAACATTGGCTGTGTCCCCTCAAAGACGCTCATTCGAGCTGCCGAGAACTTCCACTGGAATCAGCTTTCTCGCTTTCGGGGTGTGAAGGCGAATCGGGGGAGTGTCGACTTTCGCTCGCTGATGGAGGAGAAGGACGAGCTCGTTCGAAGCCTTCGTTCGGCGAAGTATGAAGATGTTCTCTCAGGCCTGTCCGGCGTCCGCTTTCTAGAGGGCAAGGCGAAGCTCACGGGACCGAAGGAGCTCGAGGTGTCGGGTGAACGGTTCGAGGCCGGGAAGATAATCATTGCCACCGGCACGCGTCCCGTTCTCCCGGATGTCCCTGGCCTTGCCGACGCTGATGTCTGGGACAGCACCCAGGCACTCGATGCTCCGTTCCTTCCCGAGCGTCTCATCGTGCTCGGGGGAAGCTATATCGCGCTCGAACTCGGTCAGATGTTCTCCCGGCTGGGGAGCAAGGTCACCATTCTCCAACGCAGTGCGCATGTGCTCTCGGGAGAAGACCGCGACGTCGCCGAGCGGAACCTGCCAACGACTTTGAGACACCGCGTTTCGGTATTTACTGAACCCCTCCTTGCTCCGCCGGCGCTTCTCTCGGCGGGTTGATGTAGACCGCTTCCGGCAGGCTCGCCGGACTCGGG
>Ga0114932_10005553_pt1 | contig 11153 bp, 7 predicted proteins | sample 2SBtaG_2_FD_87286 | JGI IMG/M metagenome (GOLD analysis project Ga0114932, IMG submission 87286) | Deep subsurface microbial communities from Kolumbo volcano to uncover new lineages of life (NeLLi) - 2SBTROV12_ACTIVE470 metaG | ecosystem: Environmental > Aquatic > Marine > Volcanic ... | reverse complement strand
TGAATAACCGTTAGACCGTCGTACAGTGACTGAGCTACGGGCGTTTTACCAACTATTCCGACTATACCACACATGTGCGTTACCTATTTCAAGCGGGATTTAAGAAACTGGAGGAGTCTTTCACATAGCTGAAAAACCACTCAATGATGACACCAAACTCTGGAATGAGTACCGATGCTTGCCACCAATCTGAGGAAGCTGCACCAGTAAAGGTATCCATAAAAAAGAGCAATGCGCTAACTATAAGCACGCCACGCAGTGCGCCAAAAACTATACCGAGGGCCCTATCTGTTCCAGACAGCCCAGTTGCCTGAACCAATTGGCTAATCACGTAATTGATCATGCCGCCAAGAATGAGCGTGGTGACAAACAATGCTGCAATTGCAGCACCGTTTTTTAAGTAAGGATCGTCAATGGCTGTGAAGTAAACGGCGAGGTCAGCGTAGAAGTTGCTTGAAATAAAGAGTGCAGCAAACCATACCACTAACGAGATGGCTTCTTTAACAAACCCTCTGATCAGGCTTATTAAGGTAGATACCGCAATGATACCCAGTATGGAAAAGTCTACCCAGTTCATCGTCTCTTTATTGCGTTGATGTTGCTTTTTATCGTAAAGCAACGAGCCTTTGGCGAGATGGCGCGCATTCTAACAGAAGATAAAAATATTACTAGTCTGTAATACCAATCCCTGTTGCTCTGTCCGTGCTTAATTCGACAAGCACCAGGAACAATGCGCACTATTCAACTTTGAACGTAGTGACCTTACCTTTAAGACTCGTGAGTTCCTTTAAGTGAGGTAGTGCCGATTCCAGTTTTTTCTTGTCTAAATCTGGGCCAACGAAAACTTTATTAAGCGGGCCAGAACTGGTTTGAATTTTGCGACTAAACGCACGATACCCAGCCTTTTCCAGTTTCGTCAGCAGTGCCTTCACGTTTTTCTCGTGTCGGAAGCTGCCAAGTTGAATAACCCAACCAGCGTCATCGTCTGCGGCACTTTTTGTATTAACCACCGTTTGGCTTGCTAGATTGTCTTCTTCAAAAGTTTTCACCGCTGGCGCTTTTGCGGTAGTGGCTTCACCTGCACGACCACTTTCCCCTGTGCCAGAAGAATCCAAATCATCATCTAATGCCGTTTCATCTTGGATTTCAACCGCTGGCACCGCAGCTTTCGCCACGCGCTCTGATGGAAAAGATTCTGGCTCTACGATGGGCTTTTTAGGCGGATTAGCAGGTACAGAGACAAAAGGTTCTCTGTTTGTTTGCTTTTTGCCATCAAGAAAGTCTGGTAAAAAGATTACCGCTAGGGCGACAACAATAATTGTCCCCACCAGTCTATTCTTTAATGCCGATGTCACTGTGCTCTCCTGCTTGAATACACGGTTTTACTCTACAAGGCGCGTGTTAGTTTTGCTCAGCAAGCACGTCTGCTACGGTAACAAAAGAACCAAAAACGAGAATAAGTTCACCAGTTTGATAATCTGCAAGCGCGCGCTGATATGCCGAGGTCACGTCCTGAAACGTGTCTATATTCTCTATGGTTGTGCCGGCATTAACAAGTGCATTTTCAAGTACTTCTGCCTTGCAGCCCCGAGGACCACTCGTTGACGCTACGTACCACTTGGCATTAAGTGTCGCCAGTGGCGCTAAGGTCTCTGCAATAGACTTATCTTTTAGCATGCCCACCACAACGCGCATTTGGCTTACATCGTAACGGTTTAGCCAATCTTGCATAGCTGCCGTCGCTTGTGGATTATGGGCAACGTCTACAACTACTAACGGGGAATCACTGATAGTCTGCTGGCGCCCCGGCATGGTGGTGTTCTCAATAATATCTCTTACCACGCTTTCTTCGGGCAGCAAATCTAGTAGCTCCAGCGCGGCCAACGCTGTACTCGCATTTTGAAGTGGAATTTTAGGATAAGGTAGCGACGTATAACTATTGCTCTTCCCTTTCCAGCTCCACTCACTGTAATCACTTGCTACCACTGTTTCGAAATCTTGTGTAGCCCAACGTACGTTAGCTTGTAGCTCGTTAGCCACATCGTAAAGCGATGATGGAGGAAACAGTTCACCAACCACTGCATTGCCGTTTTTGCGCATAATGCCCGCTTTTTCCCGAGCAATTTTTTCGCGGGTATTACCAAGCCAATCTTGATGGTCAAGATCGATAGTCGTAATAACAGCTAGATTGGGATCAATAATGTTGGTGGCATCCAAACGTCCGCCTAGGCCTACTTCAAGAATGACCACATCAACCGCCCATAACTGCATCATTTTCATGGCAGCCAGTGTACCGAACTCAAAGTAAGTTAGAGTAATAGGTTTGCCACCCGTGTCTTTTCGCGCGCTTTCAACAAACTCAAATGCATTTACAAATTCATCGGCAGGCGGTAATTCGCCGTTGTAACGCACGCGTTCACGATAGTCGGTTAAATGGGGTGAACTGTATACCGCAACACTTTTGCCTTGCGAAAGCATGGCCTGCTCAAGTAAGCGGCACGTTGTGCCTTTACCGTTTGTGCCTGCAACAGTAATAACCAAAGACTGGCTGAGTGAGAGTGCCATGGCATTGGCCACTTCTTTCACTCTGTCTAGCCCCATATCGATGGCGCTAGGATGAATAGATTCTAGGTAGGATAACCACTGGCTCAGGCTTTTTTGCGAAGATGAAGACGCTGAGGCGTTTTCTGCGTGTGGCGCTGAGCCAGTATTTAGATTGTTTTCGTTATTCACTAATTCTTATAATGCAACTTAACCAACAGGCTGTGTAATCTATCACGCATATCTCTGCGGTCAACAATCATATCAATTGCACCTTTCTCAACAAGGAACTCACTGCGTTGGAAACCTTCAGGCAGCTTTTCTCTTACTGTTTGTTCGATTACGCGAGGACCCGCAAAGCCGATTAGCGCTTTTGGCTCGGCTACGTTTACGTCACCAAGCATCGCCAAACTTGCAGATACACCACCCATTGTAGGGTCTGTAAGTACACTGATATAAGGCAGGCCTTTCTTACTCATTTTAGCAAGCGCTGCAGATGTTTTAGCCATTTGCATTAGCGACATCAGTGCTTCTTGCATACGCGCACCGCCACTAGCACTAAAGCAAATAAGCGGCATATCGTTTTCTAAACATGCATTAACAGCAGCAACGAAGCGAGCGCCTACAACCGATGCCATTGAGCCGCCCATAAACGCAAACTCAAAACACGCAACCACTACCGGCATACCTTTTAGCTTGCCCTGCATTACCACTAATGCGTCTTTTTCGTTTGTCGCCTTTTGTGCGGCAACAATGCGATCTTTATAACGTTTAGAGTCTTTAAATTTAAGTACGTCTTGCGGCTCGTGCTCTGCACCTAACTCAACGCGATCGCCATCATCTAGGAACGCATCGATACGGCGGCGTGCCGTAATACGCATGTGATGGTCACATTTAGGGCAAACTTCCTGAAGTTTTTCCAGTTCGCTCTTATACAGCACTGCTTGGCATGAACCACACTTCGTCCAGATACCTTCTGGTACGTTACCTTTGGTTGATGTTTGCGTGCGAGGAAGAATTTTTTGAATCCAGCTCATGGAAATTGAATCCTTTGTTTTTTGTTTGCCGACCATGACGATTGATGTTTGTTCATACTTGTGGTCAACAACACATTAATTTTTTAAGTTTCATACTGTATTACAAAGAAAAAATACGTAACACAATAGAACAGCTACCTAATATAGCGCGCTATTAGACCACAATACAACGAAATGGAAAAAACAAAACTGGTCTTAGAAGTTGACAGGGGATGATTTGAAGATACACGCTTCAATACAACCTGAGTTAACTGCTAGGCGATGTGCAGCTAACTCAGATTGAAAAATTTAAATGCGAAGGTAGATAGATTAGGCTTCTGGAAGGAATAGTGGTCCTAAAGGCGGCTTAGGTAAACCGTGCTCGTCAGGGTAAGTGACGTCGACCAAGTACAACCCATTTGGCTTCGCCGTAGCTGCAGATTTACTTCTGTCTTTCAGGCTTAACAAGTGAGCTATCCAATTTACGTCTTGCTCCCCTGCCCCAATCTCAACAAGCGCGCCCGTGATATTGCGAACCATATGATGCAAGAAAGCATTGGCTCGAATATCAATTATAACGTATCGCCCTTGGCGATATACGCTTACATCAGTAACGTTGCGAAATGGCGTTTTACTTTGGCAAAGCGCTGCGCGGAACGAGGTAAAGTCTTGCTCGCCTAGCAAGGCTTGTGCGGCAACATGCATTTTTTTCTCATCTAATTCGCGGTGGATATGGGTAACACCGGAATGGAGAATAGCTGGGCGCATTTTCGCATTATGAATAACGTAACGATAGCGGCGATGGGTAGCAGAAAAACGTGCATGGAAGTCATCTCTGACGTTCTTTGCCCAGGTAACAGCAACAGAGTTAGGCAGATTCGCATTTACGCCGAGTGTCCAAGCGCGCTCTGAGCGTGGTGCATCACAGTTAAAGTGAACCACTTGCCCAGTAGCATGTACACCAGCATCGGTACGTCCAGCGCATTGCACTTCAATGGGTTCGTTGGCTACTGTCGATAGTGCCTTTTCAAGATGTTCTTGAACACTTGGTACTTCACGCTGGCGTTGCCATCCGTATACAGCAGCACCGTCGTATTCAATCCCTAAGGCAATTCGCCCCATATCTGTATTACCCCGTTTCTGAAAAGGCGCTAAGTGTAGTCATGTCGCTTGCAACATGCAATGCCGCTAATACGCAAAACTCTTTTAGGTCATAGAAAATAAATGTACATCACCTAAAACAAAAACGGCCTGTATATCTTGTAAATATACTGGCCGTCCAAAATCTCAAACGAGAGCGCGGTTATGCGCATAAGAGCAAACTACTTAAGCAATATTCGCTAAAATCGATGCGGCTTCCTGTTTTTGCTCTTCGCTACCCTCTTTCATTACTTCTTCAAGCAACTCTTTTGCAGCGTCCACATCGTCCATTTCAATATAAGCGCGAGCTAAGTCCAGGTTAGCGTTCTGCCCTGCGTCTTTATCTATATCAATCACCGTATCTTCATCAGATACACCTGTGAAGTCAGATAAACTTACATCAAGATCTAGCGCTTGGCTATCCGGGTCAATAGCGTCTGCATCATCGCCATCGTCCATTAAAGCCTCTACATCAAGGAAGTCTTCTGGTGGCGTTTGCGCGTCACTTTCACCATCGACATCACTAAGTAAGGCGGCAAGATCTAAATCAGGGTTATCGAGTTTAAGATCATCCTCTTGAGCCTTTTCAGTCTCAACGGATTGAGCCTCTTGTTCGTCCTCTTCAATTTCAGTTGGCGTGGCAATATCCAATTCCACATCATCTGGAATTTCAAGGTCGTCTAATGCAAGTTCCGAATCATCTTCTTCAAGGGCGAAAGTATCTTCGTCGTCTTCTTGCTCAGACTCAAAAGCACCATCTTCGTCTAGCTCAAAGGTTTCATCTTCTTCGTCTAGTTCAAACGTATCATCGCTTTCGTCGAATCCAAGGTTGTCGTCACTCCCTTCTAACTCGAATGTGGCTTCATCATCTTCCAGCTCAAGTTCGAAAGTATCTTCACTCTCTGCTGAAGATGCTTCTGGATCCTGACCGTCGTCATCACTTTCAATTTCACTGGTGTCGACATCACTTGTATCAACAATAGCGTCTGACTCAAGACTTTGAAGAAGCTCATCGAATTCCGCACTGTCAAGATCGTCAAGAATCTCGTTGTCGTCTACATGGTCATCGTCACCGGAAGCAGACAACCAGTCGTCAAGGCCTGGAACATCGTCAAGTTCGTTAAAGTCTTCTTCGCTGTTCTTATCTGAATCGCTTTGGTTTAAATCAGTTTCTTCAGGTGAGCTCGATTCTTCAGCAGCACTAGATTCTGATGATATTTCGTCACCTTCATCTTCACCGTCTACTACACCGTCAATTTCTTGCTCTAATTCAAAGCTTTCTACTTCGTCATACGCAGCGTTTAACAGGCTGTCGTCGTATTCATCACTGTCTTCTGCTGAAGCATCTTCCGCTGGCTCTGTTGGCGCTGAGGGCTTTTCCTGCGCTGATGGCTCTTCCGTATCCATCTGACTGAACGAAGGAATATCATCCATCATCTGTCTTTCAAACGCTTCAATAGCGTCATCTAGTGGATCGTCTGACGTTTCCTCCGCCTTTTCTTTGGCGTTTTCGTCGACAGCATCGAGCTCTGGCTCTACGCCTGTTTCTGGCTGTAGTTCTGCCTCGGCTTCCGCCTCTAGCTCTACTTCATCTTCCAAGTCGGCTTCAGTTTCAGGTTCAACTTTTTCTTCTGGTTCCTGGTCTTGTTCTGTTTCAGAATCGATATCCTGTTCTAATTCAGATTCAAGCTCAAGCTCAGGCTCAGCTTCAAATTCTAGCTCTGATTCCGGCTCTGGCTCAGATTCAAGTTCCGTTTCTAGTTCAGGCTCAATCTCAGCGTCTTGTTCTGCTTCTATTTCAGTGCCAAACTCTGGCTCTGAATCTAGTTCTGACTCTGGTTCACCTTCGGCTTCCGCCTCTAGCTCTACTTCATCTTCCAAGTCGGCTTCAGGTTCAGCTTCAGTTTCAGGTTCAACTTTTTCTTCTGGTTCCTGGTCTTGTTCTGTTTCAGAATCGATATCCTGTCCTAATTCAGATTCAAGCTCAGGCTCAGCTTCAAATTCAAGCTGTGACTCCGTCGCTGGTTCAGACTCAAGTTCCGTTTCTAGTTCAGGCTCAATCTCAGCGTCTTGTTCTGCTTCTACTTCAGTGCCAAGTTCTGGCTCTGAATCTAGTTCTGACTCCGTTTCACCCTCGGCTTCTGTCTCTAGCTCTAGTTCATCTTCCGAGGCAGCTTCAGGTTCAACTTTGTCTTCTGATTCTTGGTCCTGTTCTGTTTCAGTACCGAAATCCTGTTCTAATTCAGATTCAGAATCAGCTTCAAATTCTAGCTCTGATTCCGGCTCCGGCTCAGACTCAAATTCCGCTTCTAGTTCAGGCTCAATCTCAGCGTCTTGCTCTGCTTCTACTTCAGTGCCAAGCTCTGATTCTAGTTCTGACTGCGGTTCACCTTCGGCTTCCGTCTCAAGTTCTACTTCATCTTCAAAGTCAGCTTCTCGCTCAGCTTCTGCTTCTGACTCGCTCAAAGCTTCAGGTTCGAACTCTGAATCTGTTTCATCATCAGGTTCTATTTCAGACTCAAGCTCAGAAAGTAGCTCGTCTGTCAGCAAATCTACATCTTCACTGCTTTTAGATTCTTCAGCTTCTAGTTCAGCAAGTAACTCATCAGTTAGCGGGTCGCTAAAATCATCTTCGCTAGCACCTTCTTCATCGCTTTCAGGCGTTTCAAGGTCTACGTCTTCATCGTGAGCTTCAGGACTAACTTCAGGCTCGCCATCCAACTCTGCTTCAAGCTCTGCAAGTAGTTCATCAGTAAACGGATCGTCAAAATCACCTTCCTCATCGGATTGAGTGGGTAAATCGCTAGAAGCGCTTTCATCGAGCTCTTCATCAGCTGAAGGCAGTTGATCCGCTGAGGGCATTTGATCCGCTGAAGGCTCTTCAGCAAGCTCATCTTCCGCCTGTAGCTCAGCAATAAGCTCATCGGAAAGAGGGTCACTGAAGTCCGCGTTAGTTTCAATTTCGTCGGTGACTATTTCGTCTAAATCGTCGGTAATGGCATCAAGACTCTGAATAGACTGCGGCGACGGCGAAGAAGTTGTTATTTCTTCCTCAAGATCATCCTCGTCTTCGTCATCTTCTTCACCCAGGCCACCCATCATTTCGATTTGCTCAATTTCATTTAACAAATCGTCGGTGATTTTATCAATTTCTTTATTTTGCTGATTAATCTCGTCGTCGAGCTTGCTCAGCATATCCTCATTGATAAGGTCGTCATTGCTGTCTAGCTCATCAGTAAGACCTGCATCAACGCCGTGCTCTTCTAGCAAATCGTCAATACTGATTTCAGGCTTATCGTCCTCATCTTCTACGGTTGGCAAAGATGAAACACTTTCTGTTTCTTCGTCAGCGTCAGATAAATCATCAACCGAACTGGCAAGCAACGCGTCGATATCGTCTTCATCAACATTGTCAGATTCTGCGGTTCCTTTGACCTCAGCCAGTATGTCGTCAGGGTCTATGTCGCCCGACTCATCTAGCTCATCACTCTCAAGTTCTGCCGCGTCTTGGCTTTGTACATCATCAAGCAAGTCATCAATGTCAAAATCATCGGCATCTGTCGATGCAGCCTCGTCAGCAACTTCCGTCTCTGGCTCGCTTTCATCGGCAGAATCTTCATCAAAGATGTCGTCATCCCCTGACAGGTCGAAGCCTTCAAGGTCGTCAGTGTCGTTTTCGTTTAATACTTTATCTGACAGGTCATCGTCATCAAACAGACTATCTAGTTCACTTTGATCAAGCTCATCATCGCCAGCTTCAAACAAGTCATCACTGCCATCGTCTGGCACCAACATGTCGTCTTCAAGGTCGGCGAAGGTTTCTAGTTCGTCATCTAGGCTTTCTTCTAAATCTGAGGTAAGTACGTCATCAAGTAGGTCGTCGTCATTGAACAAGTCATCATCTGACAACTCTGCTTTATCATCAAAGTCAGGGGCTAGTGCACTTGAAAGATCGCCAATGTCAGAATCAGGTACCGGCACTTCATCGTTATCGGCTGTAATCGTAGGTCCAGCCGCAGGCGCTTCGTCAGGCTTACTATTACGTTTTAGCAGCCACATGATAAGACCACCAACTAACAATAGTGACAGAATTGCCGAGCCTATAATTAGACTCAGAGGACTGGTGAGTGCGCTTAAAAAAGAAGACTGCTTTTCTGCTTCGCGCTGCGCTTGCTCGGCCTTGATCATGTCGAGCAATTCTTGCTGAAGCGCCACTTGCATATCTAGTTGGCTCTTAACATCTCCTTCGACTTGCCCACGCAAGGTTTCTAGTTCGCCATTAACGGCCTCAACACGCTCGTACAAACGTCTGTTTTCGTTAAGAATCGCTTCAACATTTTCCAGTGAGGCTGCAAACTGCATACGCAGTTCGTCAAATTGTCGGGTTTGCTCCTGATCCAAGCGAGTGATTTTCTGCTCAATATCAGTTTGGGTTTGAGTTAAGTCTTGTTGATTGACTAAAGGCGATGCAGGCTTGATATTTCTTACGCTACTACCAGGTTTATTAAGCATTTCAGCAAATGCTCTATCATCCTGCTCAGCGCGCATCTGGGCTTTTTGCTTATCAATCCTGGCGATATACCGCTCTGATGGTAACTTTAATACCGCACCATCAACTAATAAATTTAAATTGCCGTTTTCAAATGCGTTTGGATTGAGCTCGTAAATGGCGGTCATAACCTGATATACGCTCAGGTTATTGTTTTGGCGATAGCGCTCAGCAATGCGCCATAGGGTATCGTTGGCGTCGATGGGCCCATATTCCAGGCCCGAATACTGATCAGTTGCGTCTTTGGGACCTTTTAAGAAGGTAGCGCGTTCTTGTGCATCAACAGTGATAATAGGGCCAGACAAACAAAGTGTTAGTAAAAGTAAGCCCGTCAAATGCAATTTCATAGCAGTCCTATATGCCCTCAAGCGTCTTTACCACCCGAGACGTATGGGCGGATTTTCTAGCCAATCAGTACGGAAGAAAATATTGGCTTTTATTTTTATTCTTAAGCCACCTTGAAACCATTAATAATCAAGCCAGCGTTTTACAGTCTTTTTGAACTTAGCAGTAAGATTTATTTGCGCTTTATAGAGTTCTTACCCTTCGCCTAAGTATCTGACTGAGTATTGTTTTTAACGTTGTTCTATTCCTAACTTTACAAACTATAAACCAGTTATTAAGGGTGATCTAGTTAGACAGTAGTATTGAAGCGCTCTAATGCTCAAATTTTCGCTAAAAACCGTCATTCAGTAGCTTAGAGTGCTGTCTTTCTATCCCGTTGAATAGTGCCGCTTCATTGCAACAGGTAATGCCCCTTTCATTGCGTATCGGCAAGCACAGAAAAATGTTTACCTTTTCCTGTGCTTATCCGATTAATCAGAGGCTGTGTCTCTGTAGAATACTTATAAGTAGTCGCGAATAAGTGTCTCAACAATTTGAATGCTGTTTGTCGCTGCACCTTTGCGAATGTTGTCTGACACCACCCACAAATTTAAACCACAAGGGTGAGTAATATCATTCCTGATACGCCCTACATGCACAATGTCGTTGCCGCTAGCACTGCTTACTTGCGTTGGGAATTGCTCATTGCCGTCGTAAACTGTTACGCCTGGCGCATCGGCTAAAATCTCTTTAACATGCTGCGCATCTATTGGCGAACGCGTTTCAAGGTGAATGGCCTCAGCATGTCCGTAGAAAACCGGCACGCGCACAGCCGTCGCGTTTACCAAAATACTTTGATCGCCCATGATTTTTTGGGTTTCCCACAGCATTTTCATTTCTTCTTTGGTGTAGTCGTTGTCTTGGAATACGTCGATTTGAGGTATGACATTAAAGGCAATTTGGCGACTAAACGACTCTGGCTTTACTTCACGTGCGTTTAGCAAACCTGCGGTTTGTTTAGCCAGCTCTTCCATGGCTTCTTTACCTGCACCAGAAACTGACTGGTATGTGCACACATTAATACGGTCAATACCAACCGCGTCTTGAATAGGTTTAAGTGCAACCAACATTTGAATGGTTGAGCAATTTGGGTTCGCAATAATATTTCTATTGCGAAATTCTGCCAGTGCATGGGCGTTAATTTCTGGCACCACAAGTGGGATATCTGGCTCGTAACGAAACTCTGAAGTATTATCGATAACAATACAGCCTTCCTCTGCCGCTATCGGAGCAAATTTTGCAGAAATGCTGCCTCCAACTGAGAAAAAGCCAAATTGCACTAATGACCAGTCGAAATCATCAGCATCTAATACTTCAATGTCTTCGCCTTTAAACGACACGGTACTACCTGCTGAACGTTTACTGGCAAGCGGATACAAACGGTTTACCGGAAAGTCTCGCTCTTCTAATAGTTCAATCATGGTTTGGCCCACTAGACCTGTGGCGCCAAGTACCGCTACGTCAAACGCTTGCGTCATAATGCTTTATGCTCCTAATATTAAAATAACTAAACCAGACTTACG
>Ga0114932_10005550_pt1 | contig 11156 bp, 12 predicted proteins | sample 2SBtaG_2_FD_87286 | JGI IMG/M metagenome (GOLD analysis project Ga0114932, IMG submission 87286) | Deep subsurface microbial communities from Kolumbo volcano to uncover new lineages of life (NeLLi) - 2SBTROV12_ACTIVE470 metaG | ecosystem: Environmental > Aquatic > Marine > Volcanic ... | reverse complement strand
ATCAAGCGGCAACGATTGATGGGACTCAAACTGTAGAGAATGGAGTTCTTGCAGGACCTATTACTTTACCTGGTACAATTATTATAACAGGAACGGTGGTAATAGTTTAATGAGTAGAGTAGAAGTAGATAAAATTCAACAACAATGCGGATCAACTTTAACAGTTGGCGGTGGAGCAGGTAAAACTGTAACTGTAGATTCAACGACAGTAACTATAGGTCGTTGTGGTGGAACAGTTTCACTAGCTTCAGGAGCAACTCAATCAGGTTTTGGCTCTAGTGGTCCCGTTGTAGATTGGCAAACAAGTTCAATTAAAACAGGAGATTTTACAGCAGTAAGCGGTGAAGGATATTTTGTTAATACTACTGCTGGCTCAGTAACTTGTACTTTACCTTCGGGTCCAAGTGCAGGAGATTATTGTGGCTTTATTGATTATGCTAGAACTTGGGATACAAATTATTGTTATCTTGGAAGAAACAGTTCTAAAATTCAAGGAGCTACTGAAGACTGGGTTGGTTATGAAAATGGTCAACAGGTTACTTTACTTTATGTAGATGGGACTCAAGGATGGCTACCTATTAGTGAAAATTTACAATCCTCAGAAAACGTGGATCCATTTGTTGCCGCAACAGGTGGAACAATTACCACTTCAGGAAATTACAAAATTCATACTTTTACAGGACCAGGAACATTTTCAGTTACAAAATTAGCTACTTCGGCCCCCAATAGTGCAGCAGATTATGTAGTCGTTGCAGGTGGTGGAGGCGGCGGTGTTGGAGAAGCTTCCCCAGGAGGTAATAGACGAGGGGGCGGTGGCGCTGGAGGATATAGAGAATCTCCAGGTACAGCTACATGTTATACAGCAAGTCCAAAAGGAGCGGCTCCGGCTGCAGCTATTACTTTAACTGCAACAGATTATCCAATAACAGTGGGTTCTGGTGGTGCTGGAGGATGCGGAGCACAAACAAATGGATGTTCTGGTTCTACTTCAACTTTTTCAACTATTGATTCTGCAGGTGGTGGCGGTGCATCAGTTGCTGGTGGTTCAGGTGGAGGTGGAAATTGGCCTGGCGGTGGAGGTGGATCAGGTAATACTCCCCCAACAAACCCAACTCAAGGAAATAATGGAGGCCCTAATAATTCTGGTTACACTTCAGGTAAAGGCGGTGCTGGTGGCGGCGGTGCAACTGCAGTGGGTGGTGGTAATAATAGTCACAATGGAGGCTCTGGTGGAGCTGGAGCTACTTCAGAAATAACAGGTTCGCCTGTTGCAAGAGCTGGTGGTGGCGGCGGTTCTTCTAATAATTCTGGCGGTTCTGGAGGTACTGGAGGTGGTGGTGCTGGAACAGGTGGCCCTCCTCAAGGTGCTCCATATCAAGCAACAAGTGGAACTGTTAACACAGGTGGTGGTGGCGGTTCGTCATCTAATGACCCTTCAGGTCCAGGACTGCCAGGAGGAGCAGGTGGTTCAGGAATAGTAATTATAAGGTACAAATATCAATAAGGTATGGTAATATAGAATTATGGCATCAACAATAAAAGTAGACAACGTACAAAATCAACCAGGCACTAATATAATTAATAAGTGTTCAACAACAATTACACTTGGACAAAGTGGAGATACAATTTCTCTTGCATCAGGTGCAAGTCAATCAGGTTTTGGTAAAACTGGTACAGTAGATTGGATTACAACAGTTCAAACGGGTACTATTACAGTAGCAGATGGAAAAGGTTATTTTGTTAATACTACTTCAGGAGCAATTACAGCAAACTTACCTGCAGGTTCTGCAGGAAGTATTTGTGCATTTAAAGATTATGCAGGAACTTTTCAGACTAACAAACTAACTATATCACCTAACGGAAGTGAGAAAATTAATAATGTTGCAGCGGATTACGAAGCAACGACAAGAGCATTATCTCTAACTTTAATTTATGTAGATGGAACTCGAGGTTGGATGGATATTCATGATTCTACTGAAGAAGCAACAGGGGGTGAATATATTGCAGCAACAGGTGGTACTATTTCAACTGTTTGTACAAATTATAAAGTTCATACATTTACAGGACCAGGTACTTTTTGTGTTTCAGCAGGAGGTGGCCCTTTAGGAAAAGCAGATTATCTTGTTCTTGCTGGAGGTGGTTCTGGCGGATATAAATATCACAGCGGAGGTGGTGGAGCTGGTGGTTATAGAGAATCAAAATGTTCAACCACTTCAGGATGTTGGACAGCAAGTCCTTTAGCTTCTTCTACTTCTTTAGAAATAAGTCCAGGACCTTATTCAATTGTAGTAGGTGGTGGAGGAGCATGCGTGACATGTGGCACTCCTGGTAAAAATCCTGGTAATAATTCAAGTTTTTCAACAATAACTTCTGCTGGTGGTGGCGGCGGTGGAACTCAAGCTGGGTCTCCAGCAGTCGCGGATGATGGAGGATCAGGCGGAGGAGGTGGTAGTACACCAGTCTCTACGACTTTTGGAGATGGAAATGTTCCTCCCGTTACTCCAGCTCAAGGAAATAATGGTGGCCAATATATTAATAGTGGAAACTATGGTGGAGGCGGCGGCGGTGGCGCTGGATGTGTCGGAGCAAATGCTAGTGGACCAACTGGTGGACATGGTGGAGCAGGAACAGTTTCACATATTACAGCATCGCCTGTTGCAAGAGGCGGCGGCGGTGGCGGTGCTAGTTATAATAGTGGATCGGGTGGAACAGGTGGACCAGGTGGCGGTGGTAATGGAACACCAGGAGGAAGTTGCAATGGAACTCCTGGAACAGCTAATCTTGGCGGTGGAGGTGGCGGAGGTGAAAGAAATGCACCTGCTGATACTGGATGGGGTGGTGGTTCTGGTGTAGTAATAATAAGATATAGATTTCAATAATGAGTGAAGTAAAAGTAAATAAAATTAGTCCAAGAACAAATTGTGGTACAACTACATTAGGAGATAGTGGAGATACTTTCAATATTCCTTGTGGTTCAAAAATTAATGTAGCTTCTGGAGGAAATATTACAGTTGCTTCAGGTGCAACAATAACAAACAATGGAACACAGACAGGTTTTGGTGCATCAGGAGCTGTTAATTGGGACACATCAGTTAAAACATCAACAGTTACAGCAGCAACAGGAAATGGATATTTTGTTAATACAACAGGTGGAGCAGTAACAGTAAATTTACCAGCAGGAGCTGCTGGTTCTATTGTTGCAGTAGCAGATTATACAAGAACTTGGGAAACTAATAATTGTGTAGTTACTCCAAATGGTTCAGAAAAAATAGGTGGGGTAGCTGCGGCAGCTTATTTAATGACTAATGGGCAATCAGCTACTTTTGTTTATGTAGATAGCACAGAAGGATGGATTAACGTTCAAGAAACTTCTGCTTCTGAAACTGGAACAATAGCAGCTTATGTAGCGGCTTCCGGTGGAAATACTACAGCAACAGTCGGAGATTACAAAATTCATACTTTTACAGGTTCAGGTACTTTTACTGTATCCTGTGGAGGAAATTTTTTAGGTTCTAATTCAGTAGATTATTTAGTAATAGCTGGCGGCGGCGGTGCAGCAGGTTATAGAGGTGGTGGAGGTGGAGCTGGAGGTTATAGAGAATCAGTTCCCAGTCCTGCAGCTTGGACAGGAAGTCCTTTAGCCAATCCAGGAGGAGCTTTACCCTTATCGCCTGGACCTTCAAGTATTCCGGTTACAATTGGTGCTGGAGGAGCAGGTTCTAATCCAGGAGGAGCTCAAACTATAGGTGCAGATTCAGTTTTTAGTACAATCACATCAGCAGGAGGAGGTAGATCCCCTGCTGCAGCCTCTCCAACTGATCTTGGAAATGGTGGTTCAGGAGCTGGTTCAGGAGGTAGCACAGCTTGTTCTCAAGGATCAGGAAATACTCCTCCAGTTAGTCCCCCACAAGGAAACGACGGTGGAATTGGTGGTACAAGTAGCGGCGGCGGCGGTGGTGGCGGCGGAGCTGGTGCAGTTGGTGATGATGGTACTCCTGCTAATCCTGGACAAGGTGGTGATGGTGGTGATGGTGTAACTTCTAGTATAGACAATACTCCTACACAAAGAGGAGGAGGCGGTGGATCAGGCGGTGCTGATGCTGCTGGTGGTTCTGGAACTGGAGGTGCTGGAGGAGCTGGTGGTGGCGGTACTGGAGGAACAAAACTTACTTGTAATGCAACAGCAGGAACTGCTAATACTGGTGGTGGCGGCGGTGGCGGCGGTGAAAATAGATGTAATGGACAAGCTGGTGGTAGTGGGCTTGTAATAATAAGGTACAAATTTCAATAATATTTATGTATTTACACAAATTTAAAAACAAGATATAAGGAGAAACATTATGGCACATTTTGCAAAATTAGGAGCAAACGGAAAAGTTATTCAAGTACTAACTCTTGATAATAAAGATATGCAAGATCATGAAGGTAAAGAAGTAGAAGGAATTGGTCAACAATATTTAGAATTACACAACAATTGGCCAGCTCAAATGTGGATTCAAACATCTTACAATACATCACGTAATACACATAGATCTGGTGATAACTCAAAAGCATTAAGAGGAAACTACGCAGGTATAGGTTATGAATGGGATGAAGATAATAATATCTTTTGGCCTAAAAAACCATATCCATCATGGGTAAAAAATACTACAACAGCACAATGGAATTCCCCAATTGGAGCTGAGCCTGCATTAACAGCAGAACAAGCTTCTCAAAATGATGCTAGCACTCACCAATGGGTTTATAACTGGAATGAAGCAGGCCAGTCTTGGGACTTGACAGACAATAAAGCATAAATTAAAAAGGTATGTGGTATGCAAAAGAAAGTATTATCTGAAATAGCATTATATTATGGCGATATAGCAATGCCGAAAGGCTTTGAGATTGATCGTTACAAATTACAAACTGATATTTTAAAAGACCAAATTCTTAAACCTAAAGATTTTCCCTTTTCAAGGAACTGGGATAAATTAAATACATATCTGCGTGAGCATATAAACTTAGACTACGCTTTTACTTTAATTAGTAAAAAAACGTGGGGAAATACCTATAAACCTCAACAAATATCTATTCCTTTATTAAATATAAATCCTGTAGATTTAAGAAATTCTCCTGATTATACGTGTCTTTATGGAGTTAATGTGAAAGATTGTAGTGTTAGAATACATTATGATTCAAACCGAAGAGCGGGACGAAGTTGGGATATACCTTTAGTTAATAATCAATTTATTCTGTTTCCATCAACCTGTATGTATTACATAACCAACAATCAGAAAAATTCTTTAAACTTTATTTTAACTACAACTTATGACTATGTATAAATGAAAATGTACCAACATATTTTAAATGGTTCTATTCATGTAGAAAGAAATTTTTTTGAACAAAAAATTTATGATAAAATGTGTAAAGAAATTCCTAAATTAAAATATATTCCTGGTTATCAACCTGGTTCTATGTATTTTGGAAATCGCTTTCAAGCTTGGCCTGTTAATGAATGTGAATGGAATAAATATAAAAAAATAATATTAAGTAAGTTAGAAAAAATATTAGATTGTAAAATTAAACTATCCGAAGATGGTATTAAAATGAGAAAAATGATTACTGAAGAAATATTAAAATCTAAGGTTGATACTAAATATGCTTTGCTTCATTATGATAATGCTGAATTTGCGGCAGTAATGCCGTTTTACCAAAGCGTTTCAGGGGGAACAGCTTTTTTTGAAAATGAATTAGATAAATATCCAGATATTGAAATTGGCGCTTATCCCAATCGTCTTATTATTTATCACGGTAAAAGACTGCATGCGTCATGTCAAGATTTTACCTTTAAAAATACTTATAAACTTAACATCTTTTTTGATAAAATTTAATATGACTTTTATAGAAGAATATAAAATTGATCCTTTAGTATGTGATGAATTAATCAAGTATCATAAAAATCATACCGAGTATAAAACTAAAGGTGCTGTGGGGGCTGATGGTACCATTAATTTAAAAGAAAAAGACTCAACTGATGTTGCTTTTTTTAACGGATCTACTCATCCAACAATTATGAAATTTTTTAAAAGTCTGGGTGTATGTGTAAATGATTATGTAAAAAAATATTTTTGTAGTCCAAACCATAGGGTTTACACATGTTTAGACAATCTAATCCAACACTATAAAAAAGGGGGAGGTTTTAAAGTTCTTCATTATGAAAGAGCTCATGTTGGTGTAGCTAAACGTCAATTAGTTTATATGTTATATTGTAATACTCTAAAAAATGGAGGAACGGAATTTCCATTGCAAGATAAAATTCTTCAAGCTAAAAAAGGAAAATTAGTTATTTGGCCTACGGATTTTACACATCCTCATAAAGGAGTAATATCTCATACAGAAGAAAAATATATTGCAACAGGATGGTTTGAACTTATATGAATTTAGCTAATTATTATTGGTTTTTTAAAGGAGCTCTTACTTCACGATTTTGCGATGAAGTAATTAAATATGCTAACTCACAACAAGAAGTCTTAGCTAGAACCGGTGGATACGACAAAGAAAAATTAACCACAGAAGATGTTAAAAATATTCAAAGAAAAAGAAAATCAGATTTAGTATGGTTAAATGATCTTTGGATATACAAAGAATTACATCCTTATGTTCACGAAGCAAATAAACTGGCTGGTTGGAATTTTGATTGGAACAGAAGTGAGTCCTGTCAGTTTACAAAATATAAACACAATCAATATTATGATTGGCACTGTGATAGTTGGGAGAAACCTTATCAAAGAAAAAATAAAGATGATCCTGATAATGGTAAAATTAGAAAACTATCTATGACTTGTCAGTTAACAGATGGTTCAGAATACAAAGGCGGTGAATTAGAATTTGATTTTAGAAACTATGAACCACATATGCGAGATGAATTAAAACACAAAAAACAATGTAAAGAAATATTACCTAAAGGTTCTATTATTGTGTTTCCTTCATTTGTATGGCATAGAGTTAAACCAGTAACATCAGGCACAAGATATAGTCTTGTTGTGTGGCATTTAGGAAAACCATTTAAATAATGTATATAAATAATTATTTTACTACAAGCATTTGGACAGAAGACAAACCAGAGTTTGTTAAATCTTTAAACAAGGCTAGTAATAAATATATAAATGAAGCTAGAAAAAGAAACAAAGAACATATAAAAAAATTTGGAGACTTTGGCATATCACATCACTCCACCCCATTACTAAACGATAATGATTTTAGAGATTTTAGAGATTATATAGGGCTAAAATCTTGGGAATATTTAGATCATCAAGGATATGACATGTCACAATACACAACACTATTTAGTGAGTTATGGGTTCAGGAATTTTCTAAAAAAGGTGGAGGACATCATTCTGCACATATACATTGGAATCAGCATGTATCAGGTTTTTATTTTTTAAAATGTTCGGATAAAACATCTTTTCCAATATTTCACGAACCGAGAACTGGAGCCAGAACTACCAAATTAAAAATGAAACCAGACATTCAAGGTGTTTGGGGTGGTCATGAATTAATAAATATTAGACCTAAACCTGGAACTTTAATTATTTTTCCAGGTTATTTAGAACACGAGTATGCAGTTGATTATGGTAAAGAACCGTTTAGATTTATTCATTGGAATATACAAACTTTACCAAAAGAAATGGCTAAGGATGTTTAAAAAAAATAAATACACAATTATTCGTCACGCAATATCAAAAGATTTAGCAGCTTTTGTTGCCAACTATTTTTTAATGCAAAAACAAGTTTTTGATACTTGTCGAAAAGCAAGATACTTTTCACCCTTTGAAACAATACTGGGTCATTATGAAAACCAAACTGAACAGATACCGGACACTTATTCACACTACTCTGATATTGCTATGGAAACTTTAATGTTAAAATGCCAACCAGTAATGGAAAAAGCTACAGGATTAAAGTTATATCCTGCATATACCTATGCAAGAATTTATAAAAAAGGTGATGTTCTTAAACGACACAAAGACAGATTTAGTTGTGAGATATCTACTACGATGAATCTAGGGGGTGATGAATGGCCTATATATTTAGAGCCATCTGGTAAAGAAGGTATGAAGGGCATTAAAGTAGATTTAAAACCAGGAGATATGTTAGTTTATAAAGGTGTTGAATTAGAACATTGGAGAGAAAAATTTAAAGGTAAAGAATGCGTACAGGTTTTTTTGCATTATAACAATCGTAAAACCCCAGGGGCGAGGGATAATATGTTTGACAAGCGTCCACATTTAGGTCTTCCTAATTGGTTTAAACGATGATATAATTCTTTGATGGAGGCACGGCACCACCACATACCCCGTGTCTCCTTCTAAGGATTATATATGTTATTAGGATTTGACGCATTTGCAGCACAACCATTTGCCGCTTCAGGTAATGAAAATAATGTTACTCTTGCGGTTACAGGTAATCAGCTTACAATTAGTATTGGAGACCCAGGTATTACAGCAGATTCTATTACAGAAATACCTAATCCAAATCCACTTACTTTAGGTACTGGTACTGTTAGTTTTGCTATTGATGTAGATTTTACAGTTACTGGATCGGCTATTACTTTAGCTACTGGAACTGTTATAGCAACGGCTGGAGCAGATGTAAGCATTACTGGAAATAATGTTGTAATTTCGTCAGGAACTGTTACAATTACTGCTGACGCAAATGTTGAGCCTAGTGGCATAGATTTATCTGTAGCTTCAGGAACAGCACAAGCAATAACATGGAGTGAAATAGTCCCAGGTGTTAGCATGACTTGGGTAGAAATAGACCCAGGAGTATAAAATTATGGCATCGACGTATTCAACAGACACAAAATTAGAACTTATTACAACCGGTGAAAAAGCTGGTCAATGGGGTGGTATTACCAATACTAACCTACAAATTTTAGAACAAGTAGCATCAGGGGTTTTAGATGTAGATATGGCATCTGGAGATGTTACTTTAGCTTTGACAGATGGAGCTACTTCTAATGGAAAAAATCAATATTTAAGACTTCATGGAACTTTAACCGCAAATAGAACCATAACGATGCCTTCAGGATCAGACCGAGTCTGGATTATGAAGGACGATACGTCAAGAAATACTACTAATAATTATACTCTAGGAGTATTAACAGCGAGTGGTACCACTAAAAAAATACCTATTGGAGCTACAGTTTTATGTAAATCTAATGGGACTCAAACATTAATAACTATTCTTGAAAAAGGTGGTGTTGGAATAAATAATACATACACTCCTTTTGCAGCAGTAGCTGGAGATCAAATTTTTTGTGATACTTCTTCAAATGTAATTACCGTAACTTTACCTTCTTCCCCTTCAACTGGTGATGAAGTAACCATCATTGATTCCAGAGGAAATTTTAATTCTAACAACGTAACTATTGATAGAAATGGTTCTCCTATTATGAGTGCTACAAGTAACGATGCTTTAGATGTCAATGGACAATCGGTTACATTAATCTATATAGATGGAACTAGAGGTTGGGCGTATAAGTCTAATACCGAAGTATTCCCAGCATAAGGAGCATAAAAGATGGCTCTTTTTGAAATGAAATTTCAACCGGGTGTCAATAAACAAGACACCGGCGTCGGCGCTACAGACCGATGGGTTGATTCCGATAATGTAAGATGGAGATATGGACTTGCTGAAAAAGTAGGTGGATGGTCTTCTTTACTTACCGACACTATGCATGGTGTAGCTAGAAAACAACTAGCTTTTACAGATTTAGAAGGAAATAGATACGTTGGAATAGGTACTGATAAATTTTTATTAGTTTATTTTGAAGGGGCACTTTATGATATTACCCCTTGGAGAACTAATTCTTCAGGAGCTCAAATTACTTTTGGAGCTTCTACTATAACTACTAACAGTACGTCTCCAGGTACATCAATTACTATTACTACAGGATCAGATCACGGTTTAGAAGTAGGAGATATTGTTGCTTTAGAATCTGTTACAATGCCTACGGCTTCAGCTTTAAACAAGAACAATATTGAATATACGAGTACTGATAGACAAGTTTGTCAAGTTATAACAGCACCAACTAATACTACATTTACTATTACATCTCCGACAGCAGAAACAAATGGGGGTGGTTCTGATTTAACTTCAGGAAGTGCCTGTACAGTATCTCCTTATCAAAGAATAGGACCTGCAGAACAATCTTATGGTTATGGATTTGGAATTGGAGACTATGGTGGAACAGTTACTGGAGTAGTAGATGATACATTAGACGGAGCATTAAACGCTGACACTGCTGGTACTGGTGGATCAGGTACAGCGGTTACAGTAGACTCTACTACAGGTTTTCCTTCGACAGGAACTATTGCAGTTGGAACAGTTCCCACTGCTGAGTTAATTACTTATACTGCAACCAATGCTACAAATTTTCAAAACATTACTAGAGGAGCTTTAGGAACAGCAACTCCAGGAACTTCAAATGGACAAGCTCATTCTGATGGAACCGCTCTTCAAAATGCAACTAAATGGACTAACTGGGGTGATGCAGTTAATGCAACAACAGTTACTCTAGAACCAGGACTTTGGTCTTTAAGTAATTGGGGACAAGTTTTAGTTGGAACAGTTGCTAATGGAAAAACTTATACATGGAATTCAGGAGTAAGTGGAGACACTAAATTTACCACACGTGCTTCTATGAACACAACAGATTATGTAACCGCTATTAGTAGTGGTGACGGAAATCCAACAGCTACTAGATTTACTTTAATATCTCCAACTACAAGACACTTAGTTCATTTTGGAACTGAGACAACTTTAGGAGATTCAAGCACTCAAGACGATATGTTTTTGCGTTTCTCGGATGTCAATTCTCTTAATACTTTTGCACCAGAAGCAGATAACAGTGCGGGTGATCAAAGACTTCAAGATGGAACAAAATTAATGGGAGCCATTGTTGCTAAAGAAAACATTCTAGTTTGGACCGACAATGCTCTTTATACTATGAAATATGTAGGTTCTCCTTATACTTTTGAATTTGAACAGGTAGGAACTAACTGTGGATTAGTAGGTCAAAATGCATGCTGTGAAATAGATGGTGTTGCTTATTGGTTAAGTAATAATGGTTTCTTTTCTTTTGATGGTACCGTTAACTCTTTACCTTGTGT